>Ga0209186_1000121_pt1 | contig 65141 bp, 55 predicted proteins | sample SidtaG_FD_187426 | JGI IMG/M metagenome (GOLD analysis project Ga0209186, IMG submission 187426) | Marine algal microbial communities from Sidmouth, United Kingdom - Sidmouth_Male2 metaG (SPAdes) (version 2) | ecosystem: Host-associated > Algae > Red algae > Unclassified | place: Sidmouth... | reverse complement strand
AGAAACTGAAGCCCCCGCCCCGCCAAAGCCTACTCGTGCCCAAAAATATCGACTTCAGAGCAACTTAGACAAACCAGCGACCTCAAATGCTTCAATGGGAGAAATTACGAGCAAAAGACCACGTCAGATAGTCTTCTGAACGCACCCAATTCGGCCGCTCCAGAAAATCGGCTAACTTTGGGACAGGCTCTACAGTAGACAAAGCTGAGGCCGACTATGCGCCAGAGTGCGCGAGCGTTCGCTGAGGGCTCACTTGAAGCGGACTGAAGTCCACTCTCCGGCTGAGCGAGCGAGGGCGCTGATTCGGAGAGTCGACTTGAGTCCGCTGTCTGCCTTCCCCTCACACTTCCCGATTCTTAAACGGTCGGAAGTACCAACCCTTGAGTCTTGAGAGCACATCTCTCAAGTCCTCGGAAATCTGGTAGGCACTGGGGATGAGGTAGAGGGTGATGGCGGTGGCGAACAGGATGCCGTAGCCAAGGCTGACTGCCATGGGAATGAGGAACTGGCCTTCGATCGACTTGTCGAACATCAGCGGCACTAAGCCGGCGAACGTGGTTAGCGAGGTCAGCAGGATGGGGCGGAAGCGGCGTGCGCCAGCTTGGGAGATGGCTTCGCGCACAGGAATGCCCTCTAGGCGGCGTTGGTTGATGAAGTCGATTAGGACCAGCGAATCGTTCACTACCACTCCCGCCAGTGCCAGCATGCCGAAGACGCTGAGGTAGGACGGGGTGATATCCATGATCATATGTCCGAGAATGGCACCGATGATACCGAAGGGCACAGCGAGCAGGACGATGATCGGTTGGGTGGCACTCTTGAACGGAATGGCGAGTAGGGCGTAGAGGGTGAACAACAGCCCAAGGCTCGCAAACAAGGTGCGGCGATTGGCCTTCTTGCTATCGGCGATGAAGCCGGTATAGCGGAAACTGAGATTGTCGCCCTGATTGAGGATCGCCTGGATCTCGGCACTGCTCGTTTTGGAGATGCCGATAATATCAATGCTCGGGTCGCTGGGGAGAGCGGTGATCTCGATGACTTCGGAGCCGTCGATCCGCTCGATATTCCGCGGCACCTTGGTCATCTTCACGTCGGCAACGGATTCGAGCGATACCGAGGCTCCACTGGGAGTCTGGACCTTGATCGTGTCGAGTGTGTGTAGCGACTCCCGCTCTTCCCGAGGTAACCTAACAACGACGCGGACCTCTTCACCATCGCGCAGGATTCTCTGGGCCTCTTCTCCGTAGAATGCCTGTCGGATTTGGCGGGCCAGTGACTGTTGAGTGAGACCGAGTTCAGCTGCCCTAGGCTTTAGGCGAATCTCCAGCTCGTCGATCTGACGTGAGGTGTCGCTGAAGGCGCTACCGATTCCCTCGTAGGAGCGAAGAAGTTCGACCACCTCTTGGGCCAGTTCACCTTTTCTCTCTGATCCAGGGCCCCGGATTTCTAGCTGCATCGGTTCCTTCTGCTTCAGTTCGACGGATCGGCTGCGGCCCGACTGCTCGGCGCGGACGCTGAATCGTTGCGCTTCGGGAATATCGCCGACCAGCTCCTGAAGTCGGTTGGCGACCTCAGTGGTGGTGGGGCCCGGAGCGGATCGCTTACTCGGTACTAATAATTCAACTAGCACTTTACCCTCGTTCTCGTCGAGTGATCCGTCCCTCTCTCGTTCGCCAGCTTCCTCAAAAATGTTCACGACTAAAGACTCTCCGGTCTCACCGTCCATATATTCACTCTGCACTTGTCGCGCCGCATCGGCGATCCGCGTGATGTATTCGTCGGTCTGCGCGATCCGGGTTCCGTTAGGGAGACCGAGTCGAGCCATGATGACGTTCCGTTCGACCGATGGAATGGTGATGAAGTCCATGTGGCCTCCCTTGAAGTAGCCAGCCATCAACAGGGCCAACGCGAAAAAGGCAGAGCAGACCGCGTAACGATGCCGAAGAGCGAATTCGAGGGTCGGCTGGTAGACCTTTTCGACCAACCTCTCCAAGCCCAGAGCGATGCCCCGTTGCATCCGCCCAAAGAATCCGAGCCGAGTTCGGCCGGTGCGGACATGCTTCAGGTGGCAGGGAAGTATGAGCTTCGACTCGATCAAAGAGAACAGAAGAACCGGTGCGACTATGGGTGGGATCTGCTTGGCGTAGGTTCCCCAGTGGCCTTGGAAGAACAGTAGCGGGATGAAAGCCGCTACGGTGGTCAGTACCCCGAAGGTTACCGGAGTGGCGACCTCCTTGGTCCCAAGGATGGCGGCTTCCAGCGGATCGGCATCGGTCCTTAAATGCGAATAGATGTTCTCGCCAGTGACGATGGCATCATCCACCACCAGTCCGACAACGAGGATGAAACCGAACAGACTCATCAAGTTGGCGCTGACATCGAACACTGGCATCAGCAGGATTCCGCCGGCGAAAGAAACCGGAATACCAATCACCACCCAGAAGGCGATGGCGGGCCGGAGGAACAATGCGAGGAGCAGGAAGACCAGCAGGCAACCTTGCAGCAGCGACGTACTCAGTGTGCCAAGGCGGGATCGGATTCCCTCGGATTCGTCATCCCAGACATGGAGCTCAATCCCAGGTGGAAACCGCTGGTCTGCGGTCGCGGCGTACTCTTGGACCAGATTCGATATCTCGATAGCACTTTCTAGGTCGTGGCGCATGACCCGAATCATCAGCGCTGGCTCACCATTGAAACGGACCCTTGCCCTACCGTCCTCATAGCCATCCTGGACATCGGCGACCTCATCGATACGCAGATCGGCTCCGTCAGCGGCCCGGATCGGGATAGCACCGAACTCGGCTTTGTTGGTGGCCTGACCTAGGGTCCGGATAGTGAGTTTGCCGCTCTCCGACGAGATCGTGCCGGCGGAAAGGTCGATCGACGAGTTTCGGATCGCATTGCTGATGTCCTGGAACGTCAGCCCGTGGGAGCGGAGCTTTGCCAAGTCGGCCTCGATCGAGATCTGCGACGGTCGCCCGCCTTCGATATCCGCTTGGCTGATGCCATCCATGGCGATCAAGTCGTCGCGGACCCGTTCTGCAGCTTGGATGAGTTCGGGCTCGGTAAGGTTCCCGGTAACAGCGATGCCGAGGATTTCGCGGAACGAGTCCGAATCCGGGATGCGGATGTAGGGCTTCTCGGTTTCGCTTGGGAAGGTCTGAATTCGGTCCACGCGGGACTGGATCTCATCGAGTGCATCGCGCTCGTTGGCACTGTCCTCGAGGGTGATCCAGAAGAAGGCTCTTCCCCGTCGGCCCGTCGCCCAGAGACCCTCGATCCCACCTAGGTCGGACAGGGCAGCTTCGATGGGGATCAGGATGTTTTTCTCTACGTCCTCGGCGGTTCCGCCGCGATAGGACATAGAGATGAGAACGCTCTTGTACTCATGCGACGGGCTGACCTGGAGCGGGACGCGGGTGAGTGCAGTCCAGATACCCGAGAGCAGGATCCCGACAAGAAGCAGGTTCGCAGCGATGTCATTCTTAGCGAACCAGCGGATCACGAAAGAATAATGCAGGGCCTACGCCTACGAGCAAGCGTGGAGGCCAGTCTGTCTGAGGAATACTCCTCCTAAGTCTCCTAAGTCGACTGCTCACCGCGAGCCATGACGACTTTTCCGGTGCGCACGGTTTCGACAATGTTGAACTTGCCGAGTAAACGCACGGCGGCGTCGACTTTCTCAGAGTCACCATGAAGCATGGCGATCATCGATCCTTCGGACAGATCGATCGTCTTGCCACCAAAGTGCTCGAGAACCTGGAGTGCTTCGGTGCGATCGTCTCGTTCGACGAGGACTTTCACCAGAGCGAGTTCCCGCACGACGGCATTGTCAGGTGTGTGCTCGAAGCAGTGGATGACATCGACGAGCTTGTTGACCTGCAGGACGATCTGGTCGAGGCCTTCGGGGTCGCCGCTGATGCCGATGGTCATGCGCGAGAACTTCGGATCGCGACCGCGGGAGACAACGAGCGAGTCGATGTTGTAGGCGCGGCGGGCGAACACCTGGGAGATGCGCATAAGCACACCAGGCTGGTTGTTCACGAAGACGCTGAGCGTGTGAATATTGACGATTTCCGGGCTCGGAGCGGGCTCGGTGTCGGTGGTAGTGATTTTGCGGGCCATGGCTTGGATGCTCTGGGCTTAAAATTCTGTGTTCGGGACGTCGGCGGATTAAGTGGAGCCGATAGGCTTCGCCATCTTGTGCTTGGGCGCTTCGGTGATCATATCCTCGAGGGCTGCACCAGCGGGGATCATCGGGAAGACGTTCTCCTTCTTGATACACTCCGCGTGGATTAAGACTGGGCCTTCGTCGTAGTCGAGTGCTTCCTGAAGCTTTCGCTTCACGTCGGCAGGGCGCTTGATATGCACCGCCTTGCAGCCATACGACTCAGCGAGTTTGCAGAAGTCGGGGTTACCCTCAAGATCGACACCGCTTTCGCGTTCGTCGAAGAACAGCTCCTGCCACTGTCGGACCATACCGAGGTAGTGGTTGTTAAGAACAAGGATTTTGATCGGGAGCTTGTGAATGACTGCTGTGGCGATTTCGCACAGAGTCATCTGGAAACCGCCGTCTCCGGAGACCGAGATGACGGTGGCGTCGGGACGGGCGAACTGAGCACCGATAGCCGCCGGGAAACCGAATCCCATAGTACCGGCGCCGCCGGAGCTGAGCCAGTTGTTCGAAGCGTCGTTGCGGTAGAACTGCGCGGCCCACATCTGGTGCTGGCCGACGTCGGTGGAGACGATGGCCTTGCCTTCGGTGAGCTGGTAGATCTCGTCGATGACCTGCTGCATACGAAGGCCGCCCTGCTTCTTGTAGCCGAGCGGGAATTTCTTGCGGTAGCCGTCTAGGTGGTCATTCCACTCCTTGTGCTTCTGCGGCTCGATCTCCTTGAGGAGTGCGGTAAGAGCTACCTTGGCATCCCCGATGATCTGCACGTCGGGTCCGATCATTTTGCCCATCTCGGACGGGTCGATGTCGATGTGGATGATCTTGGCATTGGCGCAGAACTTGTCTGCCTGTCCGATGATCCGGTCATCGAAGCGCGAGCCGACATTGAGCAGAAGGTCGCATTCGCAGACTGCCTTGTTGGCGTAGGCGGTGCCGTGCATACCGATCATGCCGAGCGCAAGTTCGTGGGTCTCTGGAAAGACTCCCTTTCCTAATAGAGTGCTTGTGACCGGGCAGTCGAGCGTCGTGGCCACTTTCATCAGCTCCTTGTCGGCGCGGGCAATCATGCAACCCTGACCGGCGAGGATCAGTGGCTTCTTGGCGCGGGCGATCAGGTGAGCTGCTTCGGTGACACTGGTCTCGCAGATATCTGAAGAGATGTCTGGATTGTAGCCGGGAAGATAGATCTCCGGATCTAGATCGCCTGTGAATGGGTTTTGCGACACGTCCTTGGGCACATCGATCAGGACCGGGCCGGGGCGACCGGTGGTAGCGATGTGGTATGCCTCCCGAGCGACCCTTGGCAAGTCGTTGGTCTCGCGGACCAAGAAGTTATGCTTCACGATTGGGATGGTGATACCGAAGACATCAGCTTCTTGGAAGGCATCCTTACCCAGCATCCAAGTGACCTGCTGGCCACAGACGATGATCATCGGAACCGAATCCATCTGAGCGGTCATGATGCCGGTAATGGTGTTGCCTGCTCCGGGGCCGGAGGTAACCAGAACACAGGCCGGCTTGCCGGTGGCGCGAGCATAGCCGTCAGCCATGTGGCAGGCTCCTTGCTCGTGGCGGGTGAGGACAAACTTGATCTTCGTCTTCACTGTCTCGAGAGCATCGAAGATCGGCAAGGCTGCGCCACCCGAATATCCGAAGACATACTCGATCCCGAGGTCACTAAGAGTTTTGATGAGCGCCTGTGCGCCGTCCATTTCCTGCTTCTTGGCCATAAAATTGGAAGTTTAGAGGGTAAGTTCGGGTAAGAACACAGATCTTCAATCTGAAAATTGGCATATTTTGTCGAAAGTTGCCGAATTTGAAACAATGGTGGCTTGAAAATCATCAAAATATTCAGAAGATCGGTAAATTCACGGAGGGTGCCGAGGAATGTTTGCCATTTTTCCTACGCGTGAACCCCATGTAGGAATTCTGGAGGTGCGGGATCGTGCAATCTCTAAGAGAGAGAAACAAGGGTCACCGTCCGCTATCGATCTCTCTTGGCTCGACGCTCGATAATCTCCTGCCACTAGGGGCGGGGGGTTTTTGCTTCTATCGACACGACGTTTAAATTTCTAAGGGCAACTGGTGTTGTAATGCTGGTCTGGGGTTTGGCTCATGTTCTTTCTTTATTGAGCATACTGTTGGATTTAATGACTTCATTAGTAACTTTGTTTTTAGCTACATTGTCTCGGCCCTGTTTTGGATCGGTGGTGGGGTTTACTGTCTCAAGGGAGATCCGCTGATTACAAATATTGCTTACCCTAGTGGAACTGGCTCCAACGACGACTCATCCTAGGCCTGTAGGCTAGCTAGTTGCGCGTCCGTGGGGGCTAGCCAAGGCGAAACCGACATCGCGCCTGACCTCACTTACCCAAAAAAGCCCTTCTTCCTGCCCGGCCTGCGTGGCCTTTTCCAGCCGCTGCGCAGAATCGTCGTTGATCGGGGTATGCAAATCCAGCAGTACGGCGTAAATTCGAGAATGATTGCCCGCTTTTCTTGTCTTGTTATCACTGGCCTTGGAGTCTTCGTTTCGTTCTCTGTCTTCGCAGACCGTGCCAAACTGGATCGTGATTTCCAGCAGCTTCCCGCCGTTTCGGAAGACGAACTTCCCGAGCTTCCCAACCAGCCGGGTGCTTTCCCTGGGGTGTTGAAGCACGACGGACTCAAGGCTTCAGCATGGGTCAATTTTCCCTTTGTCAGCAATGTCGGTGGTATCGCCATCGATCCGTCCGGCGCCCTTTTTGTCTGCGAGGCCAACCGTCTGTGGCTGGGCGTTCCGGACCTTCGCGGAACCAACCAGCTGATTCGCGAAGACTTTCAAGCCCGCACGGTGGCAGATCGACTCGCGCTTTATGAGAAATACAATGACGAGTTTCCTGAGGGCTGGTTCGAAGCGGTTGCTGACCGGGTGATCCGATTAGAGGACCGCGATGGAAATGGGGCCGCAGATCACCGCACGGTCTTTCGCGACGACTTCTCCCGACCGGAAGACGGGATCGGATTCTCCCTGCTCGCGGAGCGGGACGCAGTCTACTTCACCTGCATCCCCAGCTTGTGGCAACTGACCGATAGCGACGGTGACGGGGTAGCGGAGGGAAAGGAATCCTTGGCCGATGGTTTTGGGGTTCGGGTTTCTTTCATTGGCCACGATCTCCACGGGGTGGTCCGCGCTCCCGATGGACGACTCTACTTTTCGGTCGGTGACCGGGGCCATGAAATCGAAGGCGGGGACGACGGGGTGCCACCCTTCGGTGCGCTCACTGGGACCGGGACGGTGTTCCGCTGCGACGACGATGGATCGAACCTAGAGGTCTTCGCCACCGGTTTCCGCAATCCCCAGGAACTGGCCTTTGACGACTACGGCAATCTTTTCACTTTCGACAACACGGGGGACATTGGCGACCGGGCTCGTTTCGTCTACGTTCTGCCCGGTTCAAATTCTGGCTGGGACATGAGTCATCAGTCCGCGCACCACTACGCCAAGCATTTGGACTGGGGCGAATTTCGGCCACCGAGCTCCGTGTGGGTGGAGGAGAAGATGTTCGAGACTGCAGAAGCCAATCAAGCTCTTTGGGTCTACCCGCCCGGGTCTCATGTCAGCGAGGGCCCCTCAGGATTTCTCTGGACCTCGGGTGCGGCCGTTCCGCAAGACCTGCAACACAAGTTTGTCCTGACCAATTACCGGGGAGCGGCGGAAAGCTCGACCACCCTCGTCGTAGACCACCGGCCGGAGGGCGCGGGCTTTGTCGCGGAGGGGAAAGAATTGTTGCGTGGCGTCGCCCTTTCCGACATCGAACTTCACCCAGACTCACGATTTTTCCTCGGTGATTTCGGCGGCGGGTGGACGGTCAACAAGACGGGCGCCATCCATGTTTTGCAGGCGAGCGACCCGTCCCTTCGCGAAGCAGGTGTTGTGGCTGGTGCAATTCTCGGCGCTGGCCCAGCCGATCTCACGGTCGACACTCTTGTTGATCTTCTCGCGCACTCAGATCGCCGGCTTCGGCAAATGGCTCAGTTTGCCCTCGTGGAGCGAGGGGAGGTCGATCGTCTTGTCGCGGTTGCCCACGACGAAGAGGCCGACCTTCAGCCCCGCCTCCATGCAGCTTGGGGGCTTGGGCAGCTCCTGCGAAGTGATGGATCTTCCGAGCTCGTTGACGCCTTGTTGAAACTCGCCCAGAGCCGTGACGCGGAGCTCCGGGCCAACGCGGCCCGTCTCTTCGGCGATCTTCAGTTTGAAGCCGCAGCGGACTCGATGCTCAGCCTGCTCACGGATTCCTCGGCGCGCGTTCGCTCGCTCGCTGCCGCCGGACTTTTCCGTAGGGGGAGCGCTGAGTTCGAGGCCCTCTTCGCAGCCCAGCTTGAAGAGCCCGACGTCGTCCTGCGCCACGCGATCGTAATCGGATTGTTTAGGCAAGGCAATCTCGCTGCCCTCATGGAAAAGGCGGACGCAGCATCGGTCGAGGAGCGATTGATGGCGGTTCTCGCGTTGCGGAAATTAGCGGCGGTCAGTGACAGCATCGATGCCTCTGCGGTCGCAGAATTTCTCTCTGACCCCGATGCGGCCATTCGCGCGGAGGCCATCCGCGCGATCTACGACACCGACTTGCTCGATCGCAAGGGCGCTTTCTTCCTGGCCAGCATCGATCCTGCCGGACTGCACGTAGCAGTCCAGCGCCGGGTTGTCGCCGCCAACTACCGCTTGGGCACCCCGGAATCTGCTCGGCGGATGCTCGAGTTCGCGGGCGATGCGGACCTCGACAGTGGTGTTCGTCAGTATGCGCTCCACGGTCTCCGCATGTGGGAGGCGAGCATTGATACCGATCCAGTCCTCGGGCACTACCGCCCGCAGGTCCATCGTGAGAGTCGTGCGATGACAACGCTGGGTGAGGCGATCGCCACCCCGCTGCGCTCCTTCCTCTCTGCTGATCAAGGCCCCGAGCTTTCCGCGCTTGCGACCTTCTTGGCGGACGCCTCTGGTGTGACGCTTGACCCTGAAACCCTTCGCTCCCAAGTAGGCGACGCTTCGCTCGATTCGCAGCTCCGGGTGGCGACGGTTCGGAGCCTAGCTCAACTCGACCGCCGGCAGGATGACGCCCTTCTCGCTAGTTTGATGCAAGAGAAGGACGGAGCCGTTCGGGCGGCTGCGCTCGAGCTGGGGTTGGCCCGCGGCTACGAAGGTGCGGAGCAAGCAGCAGTGGACGCCATCTCCAGCGCTCCTCTTCCGGCTGCGCGTGCGGCCATCGCCGGATTGGACAAGAGCTTGGTGGAAGAGCATTGGCGCGAACGGGCGGAAAAGCTTCGCCCTGAACTTCATCTCGACGCTTATCTGGCTCTAATTGAATCCAGTTCCCAGGTGCAGGGCTGGGCGACGCAAGCGCAGAACAACCCACAGACCCTCACCCTTGAAGGCGGTGATCCAGTCCAAGGCGAAGTGGTCTTCCGCAGTCAAGGCGCCTGCCTCCAGTGTCACCTTATTCATGGCGATGGCGGGCTCCAGGGACCCGACCTGAGCAGGGTGGCGGAGCGTCTGCAACCTGCCGCACTTCTCGACTCGCTCCTTAACCCAAGCGCTGAAATTGCGGAGGGCTATGGGATTTCGAGCTTGAAGACCACCGGCGGGGCCACCCTAGCCGGTAGGATCGCCAAGGATACCGATCAGGGAATCACCATCGTCGCCCTCGACGGCACCGAGACCGAGGTGCCAAGAGCGGAAGTCGCCAGCCTCGCCCCGCCAGTCTCCGCGATGCCTCCGATGGCACTTGCCCTTCCTCTTGCCGACCTCCGTGACTTGATGGCCTTCCTCCAAACACGCGTTGCCGAAGTCGATGCCAAGGTCCGCGACGCCGCCGCGCATGGAGACGAAGAGATCACCAAGTAGGAATTGATTGTCGAGAAAATGCGCGATTGCTGATTCAAATCGTCTCGCACCCCAGATGCCGCATTTTTTGTGAGTTGCGCTTGGCTTGTCACGCTTCGAACACACAACCCTAGCCGCAGCTCGCAGCTCGCAGCTCGCAGCTCAAAGCTGGGGCGAGCAGGCGAGGCTCAGCAATCCACACTGCCGAATGACTAGCCGCTCGGTCGGGCACTGCTATCTGGGAATCGCAGGCCACAAGACCTCAGCTTACCTTCGGCTAATCGATCCTTGGAAGGGCACCCTCTTCACGATGGGTTCTCACAAAGATTTGACAGAGCTGCGGCGGCAAGTAGCGATTTGAGGTCGATCAACCTCCACGTTTCGAAATCACGGCTTTCTGTGCTTCCAGCGAGAATACCGAGAATGAGTAATCTCGTAATTTCAACGGACTCCCCGGTCCCGTCACCGAAATTTTTGATGTGATCGACTTTTCAGAAATGATTCACTAGTTGACCGACGTTCTGATTGCCATCGCCTTCTATCATCATTTCTGATTGTTGCGTCGTGTGCAAGGTGCACTTAGAGGTTCTTACAAGTCCATGAACAACGACACTCACAGCCCCTTCATCGCGATCACGATCTTTGCCGGTTTCCTCCTCGCCGCGACAAGCTGTGTCGTTCCCGACGCCTATACCGGGGAAGCGAAGTACTCGCGCTCGACCATAGGTGGGGGCACTGGGGCGGCTGTCGGGGCGATCGCCGGAGCCATTATTGGCAACAATACGGGAGACCGCGATGCCGGACGCGGAGCCGTTATCGGTGCGGTCGCCGGGGGACTCGGCGGGGCCGCTATTGGCAACTACATGGATAGGCAGGAGGCTGCTATCAGGGCAGAACTCCGGGGAACAGGGGTCGGTGTGCAACGGCACGGCGATAATTTGATACTGATCATGCCCGGCAACATCACCTTCTCGGTTGATCGGGACGAAGTTCGTTCCGGCTTCTACCCGGTGCTCAACTCCGTCGGGACTGTCCTGAGAAAATTCGACCGCACCATGGTCGGCGTGAATGGCTTCACCGACTCGTCCGGTAGTAGTGCTTACAACCAAGATCTTTCCCGCCGCCGTGCTATCTCCGTGTCCAACTACCTCGTAGGCCAAGGAGTCAATTTCCGCCGCTTGGTCGCTCAGGGATTCGGTGAGCGCTCCCCAGTCGCTTCTAACGCCACCGAGCAAGGGCGGGCCAGCAATCGCCGGGTCGAGATTCATATCGTCCCGCAGTAAGTGGATCGGTCAAGGGCTCGTCCCTGGTAGCTTTCTGTCGCCGTCATTCTCCACTAAGGATTCACACAAGTAATACCCAGCCCAGCGGTAGCGTCCCGCATCCGACCATCGGCAGTTACCAAGGTAGTCACCTTGGCTGCAAGCATTGCGCCAAGATGCAATCCATCCAGAGTTCGCAATCCGATAGGTGGTGAGGAGGAACGGCTGATATCGAGGGCTGATTGCGCTTCCCCGAGAACATCCGACCCCCAAGGGATTTCCCAATATCGTTGGTCGGCAAGGTGGGTTTTAAAAGAAGCAAACAGGGTCTTTGCGGATCCGGCCCGTATCTCCCTCTGGTCTCCTTACCGCAGAGCGCAGAGTAGAGTTCGACACGGTGAAGATAAGAGACCGCGAGGTCCCTTGGCTGACCAATCAGCAGTTACGGTAGTCGGCTGAATCAGCCTCTTCTGCGTAGATCTTTAGCAGTGCTGATGCGTCCCAGTAGACTTTGCTACCCATGTTTCCAACGGCTAAACCCTGTCCTCACGCAGGTCGTCCCAAACCTTCTGATCGGTTGTTGAATCTGGATCAACTGCAGCGGCTCTGGCGGCTTTCGCCAATTCTGCCGCCCATGCAATTCGGTCGTCTATGACGACCTCTTCGCCGTTAGCTGCCTTCTGGACCAACTCGCTAAGCCGGGCCTTTGCGTCTCTGAGTGATGCCATCATGTAGTCATAGAAGTCACGAGGGGGTGGAAGTCAATGCGGCGCGTCTAAAGCGGATGCTAGTTGTAGACTTCGTAAGAAGAGACCTCAGAACTCGTTCTCCGAGTAGAAGCCTCAGGATTTGGCGAAATTCTCAATCTGAAGTAGCCAGCTGTTGAAGTGCGGACATTTTGCACGAATTGCGCTTAGGCCTATACGACGTGCGGCTGTGGCTCCGTGGAGGACTTTTCGGAATTCTGGAAAGACGCCCGAGATTCGCTTCGAGGGCGCAGTAGATGGGTCGTCATTTATTTCCTCAGGCAAAAGACCTTGGCCCGCTGAGATTAAATTTGGAGTGCGTTCGGGAGCTAAAATGACAGAAGCCGTCTGCTCTGGATCGGTGAAGAGAAGCGCTTCGAACTCATGAAGGGTAAGAAAAGGGACAAAGTTTTGCGGGGAACTCAGGTCTGTTGCGATTGCTTGTTCGACGTGTTCGACCCGCGCCAAACCGGAGCCGGTAGGTCGAGAATCCAGGCCAGGCGTGTCACTTGGTAGACCGTAGTAGTCGATCAGCGTGGTGACGAGTGCGGTGGAGTCGCCTAAGAGTCTGGTAAGGTCGCGCCGCATCTTCGCGTAGGAACTGACTCCTCCCTTAAAGTTCGGGCCGTTCTTCACGGTCTTCGTAGTTAGAATGGTGGGCGTGACGAATAATCCCTGCTCCAGCAACTCTGGAGCTACAACATCCTTCACGAAACGCTCTTCCGTTTGGCCTTCGACTAATACCAATGCCCTTTTCATCGGCTAAGGGCGGGCATCGATGAGATTCTTCTCCCAGAGTTCACCAAGCGCATAGTCATCGAGCCAATCCGTGTAGTCCTCCTGCCCAAGTTTCTTGAAGACACTTTGGTCTCCTTCTCGGTTCACTGTCCATACTTGCTCAGGAACCAGTCGATTGATGAGGGTGACGGACTGGGTAGCGACAAGCACCTGGGTACGCTCGGATGCTTGAGTCAGGAGATCAGCGAGAAGGGTGATGGCTGCTGGGTGAAGGCCGAGTTCTGGCTCATCTAACAAGACGACACTTGGTAGCTCTGGTTGCAGTAGTAGCGTAGCAAGACAGATAAAGCGAAGCGTGCCGTCGGACAGTGAAGTCGCGTTAAAGTAGCCGCCGTGGCCTTGTTCCCTCCACTCCAAACGAATTTTTTCCTCGTTGAGGCGTCCAGGAGCTAGCTGGAACCCGCCGAAGAAAGGTGCGACCTGCTTCACTGTATCGGTGATCAGGGCGAAGTGGTTCGGGTGCTTCTGCTCGATGAAATACAGGAACGCAGGTAGATTCGAGGCCTGCTCATGGAGGACTCGGTTGTCGGAAAGGTCGCAGTAACCCTTCATCGCAGCGGCATCGCTGGTGTCGTGAAAATGATAGACTCGGTAGCTCTCTAGGTCTTGGAGTACCTGCCGCGCAGACATCTGGCTGTCGTCCTGCAACTTGGATTCGAGGCTACCAGACGAGATCGGATTTCTGTATGGGCGATCAAATTTTTTCTTTTCGTGGTAGGTGGAACGTTCTTGGACAATGGAAAGGCCACTATCGGAGTTCGCCGCGAGCCGCACTTCATACGAGTTGGAAGTCGAACCTTCGCCGAATTCCAACTCGAGAAACATCTCTGGAGTCTTCTTCCTGCCAAAGTGCAGGATCGAGTCGCAACCACCCCGGATGGCAGTGTAGTTGCCCAGCCGTTGGTTGATGATCTCACGGAGAAACTGGAAGACTCCTACAAGGTTTGACTTCCCCACACCGTTGCCGCCGATGAACACGTTGAGACGGTCAAGGTCCAACGTCTGCTCCCGCACAGACTTGAATCCGTGGACGGTCAATTTCTCAAGCGTTCGCATAGGCGGCTACGGAGAGCATAAGGGCAAAAACCCTCTGTCGCCAACTGTGCAATAAAGGTCTCTGTGAGGAGCAGGGCACGAAGATTACTCAGACCCGACCCGACCTACTAAGAGAACCCCTTCTTCTTACCCCCGGCCTGCGCCGCCTTCTCCAGCGCCTTGATCTTCGCCTCCTTCAATTCGGCCTTCACAGCGGCGGTCTTTTTCTTTTGGGCGGCGACTTGGTCTTCTCCATGGGCGCGGATGTTGGCCATTTCGGATACGGACCACTTGTAGTCGTAGTACTCGACCAGTCGCTTCTCGTGGAGTTGGTCAAGGCCGCGGGAGCCGAACTTCTTCCATATTTTCCAGTGAAGCACGGATGATGGAGGACGAAACTCCTTCTATTACTCGGCTGATGGTAAGATCCTGGTGGAAGCCCAACCTATCCAAACGGGAAAAATTGAGATATCGTGATCTGATGAGTGAGAACCACTTGGATCGTATCACCCTTGAGTCTGGCAAGCGTAGCGGACAGCCTTGCATTCGGGGGATGCGGATGACGGTCAAGGATGTGCTCGAGTATTTGGCTAGCGGGATGAGCCGTGAACAGCTACTTGAAGATTTTCCGTATCTTGAGGACGAGGACATCAGCGCCTGTCTCTACTTTGCAGCCCGTCGGGAGCAACATCTTGCCCCGCTCCCTGCCGCGTGAGTCTGCTTCTCGACCACAACCTCTCTCCGAGGTTGATTCAGATCTTTGGAGATACGTTCGGAGTGGTCAAGCATGTGGCTCTCCTCGGCATGAGCGAGAAGGTGGATACCTTTATCTGGGACTACGCTAAGAGAATGGGTGCGCCATCGTTACCAAGGATAGCGATTTCTACGACCGAAGCGTCCTTCTTGGTGCCCCTCCAAAGATCATCCATATCACGCTCGGGAACTGTTCTGTTGGGGACTCAGCGGCGGCCTTGATGGATAGGAGTGGCAATGTTCTCGATTTCCTCCGCCACCCGGAGAAGGCGTATCTGCCTGTTCCTTAGTTCCTGGGTGCGCCAAGGTGTAAACCTAATTGTCGTACTCGTAGGTCGCCCCTTCAGGGCTCATGCATCGGTGGGGCGAAGACCTAGGCGTTGCCCTAGGCTGGGGATAGGGTGCGCCTTTGGCGCGTTTCTGGGGAGGCTTAATGAGTCCGGCGACGGGTGAATCACAGCGGACTGATACCCGACACACCCAACAAGGAAGGAACGCGATTAACTCAAGTTAGTGGATGCATGTACGACAAACGTCGCGCTGATATCCGTGAACCGTGAACCGTGAACCGTGAACCGTGAACCGTGAACCGTGAACCGTGATCCGTGATCCGTGATCCGTGAACCGTGAACCGTGAACCGTGAACCGAGATCCGACACCCGACCTCAGATCTCCTACACCCTACTTAAAGAACCCCTTCTTCTTACCCCCAGCCTCGGCCGCCTTTTCCAGCGCCTTGATCTTCGCCTTGGCCTCTTTCAGCTCGGCTTTGGCGGCGGCGGTCTTTTTCTTTTGGGCGGTGACTTGGTCTTCGCCGTGGGCGCGGATGTTGGCCATTTCGGATTCGGACCATTTGAAGTAGTCGTCGAACTCGATGTTCTTCTTGTCGAAGCCTTCGGTGGCCTTCCACTTGTAGTCGTGGTACTCGACCATTCGCTTCTCGTGCAGTTGGTCAAGACTACGGGAGTGGGAGACGAGCCAGCGCATGTTTTCGGGGAGGTGCTGGATGTAGGGGCGGAGCATGCGGCGGCTGCTACGGTAGTCACTGGTGCCGCCGGGGAGGAAGGGTTTGGGTTGGCGGGACCAGTAGAGTTCTTCGGGGACGACTTCCATTTCGTGGCCGGCGAGCATAGCGGAGACGAGAAGTTCGCAGTCGTCGACGTCGATGCGGTGGTCGGGTTGGAATCCGCCGAGCTCTTGGAACACCGACTTCACCATGAGTAGGGTCTGGGCGCCGGGCTGGGGAAAGAACAACGGGATGGCGGGACTGCCGCCGAGCGGGAAGAAGGTCTGGACCGGAGGCTTGGCTCCGGCGGCGATCGGGTCGTCCTGAGCGGCGAGGTGCAGGTAGCTGCCGACGAGGGCGCTGCCAGTGCGAGCTTGGACCTTGGCTAGAGTCGAAAGCATGGCGGGCAGGGCGACAGCATCGGGCTCGACGAAGACCACCAAGTCGGTGTCGGCTTTTTTGACGAGTTGGTTCTTGGCCAAGCCGGGGCGAAGCATGTCGGTGCGGAAGGCGGACCAGCCGTCGTTGTCCGCGCAGATGGCCTCGGCGGAGGTGGCCTGGTCGGGGAGTGTCTCGTCGAGGGCCAAGAGGAGGCGGAAGTCGCCGAGGTCCTGGGCCTTGAGCGAAGTCAGGCATTGCTCGAGGTAGGGGCAATCGCCTTTGGCGGCGATGAGGACGGTGAGTGGCTGGAGCGCCGGCTCGTCCGTCGGAAGCGCGGAGTGGTCGATAGCCAAAGAGGCGTGCCAATCGAGCTGGAGTTTCTCGTTCGGGATCTGCGCCACGGCGGGACGGGCGGGGACCAAGCCGTTGTCGAGGGCATTGAGCAACGCCTTGGCGAGCGGCTTGTCGCGGAAGGCCTCCTCTTCGTGGAAGAAGGTGGCTTGGGCGACGTCGCGCGGGTCCATCAGTTCAGGAATACCACCGGAGCGGGCGGTGATCATGGCGACGCCGAGTCCCATGCATTCGTAGACGGTGTTCGGCGAGTTATCGACGGTGGAGGGGACCAAGATGAGGCGGCCTTCGCCCTGAAGATAGGCGACGGCTTGCTTCTGGTTCTTGTCGCTGATCTGCTCCCAGGCGAACTTCCACTTGGCGCTGCGGCGCTTCAGGTATTCGTCGGCGAGGACGCCATCGACGTTGCCGGCCTTACCGAGGAAGGTGACCTTGATGCCGTCGCGGACCAGGCGGTCGGCGAGTTCGGGGCGGTCGAGGGCGTCGCAGGTATTGACCAGGCCCTTGCGAGTTTCGAGTCGACCGAAGAAGACGATCTCGTTGAAGCCGGTGATCGGCTCGGGGTTGGGGAGACCGGCTCGTTCTTCGGTCCGTGCAGTTTGGGGCTGGATGTATTGCTGCTGGAAGGTCTGCTCGGGCAGGGCCCAACCACGATCGTCCATCCACTTCAGAAGGTAGCGGCTTGGTCCGAGCAGGACGTCGGCGGACTCGACGCAGCGGCGTTCCATGTGGTCCTCGGCGAGGTGGAGCAGGCTTTGGAAGGCCATGCCGTTGGAGCCGTTGGCCCAGCGGGTGCTGCCGTGAGTACCGACGCACATGACGGCACCAGCGAAGCCGAGACCTTGGCGTTTTGCTTGCACGGTGAAGTAGCCGAGACCATTGCACTCGGGGAAGTGGATGCAGTCCCACGGAGTCTTCTGGTCCTCCTCCAGCAACCAACGGTAGGTCTTGTGCGCCCGGCGCATCCACTCGTGTTGCCACGGGATGACGTGATGCATGGGGTCGATGTCGAGGGCGACGAAGCGGATGCCGCGCTCGGCGTAGTTGGCGACCCAGTAGGCCTCGTCTTCGATCTCGACGAAGTTGTTGAACAAGACGGTGACCTCGTGACCACCGGCGGCGAGGGCTTCGATCAAGGACGTGTAGGCGGTGCCGATGCCACCGCAGAGTGCTGGTCCGAAGACTTCGTTGGTGGCGATGCAGATACGCGGCTTGCGCTGCTGGATCGTGGTTCCGGCGGGTGGCTGGTAGAAGTGCAGGTTCCAGGTGCCGGTGACGAGAAGCGGACCGAGCTCGTCCTTGCCGAGGACGATGAGGGTGGTGTCGCGGTTGTAGCCGTAGCTATCGGTGAGAGTGACGGCGACGTGCTGGATGGGTAGGCCGCGTTGCTTGAGGAGGGCTTCGAGTTCCGGGACGGTCCAGCGCTGATGGATCGCCTTGTCGTCGTCGGCGGTGTCGGGATCGACGAGGTCGCTGGCGTCGCTGGTTACGATGACGACGGGGGACGAGTCGAGCACTTTTGCGAGCAGGTCGAGGACTTCGTCGGGATTGCTGGAGCGTTCGAGGACTCCGGTACACAGGACGGCGGTTTCCGACAAGTCGCCGCCGATGTCCGAGATGGGTAGGTCTTGGGCGTCGATGCCATCCGGTGCGATGCCTCCGTCGATGAAGGCGAACGACTTGAGGCCGAGGTGCGATGCTAGTCGGCGGGCGAAGGGCGCGATCTCGGGCAGTGCTCGGGCTTCTCCTGCGAGTTCCGGAACCATGTCGGTTACGCAGTCGGAGATGGTGGTCCTACGGGTGTTCATCGGGGTCGAATGGTGGATGCACGGGCAACGATTGCAAGAACGGTTCTGATGTGCCGATTAGAGACTAGGCTTCAAGTGGACGGGTCGATGGCAGAGCATGCCGAAGGCGGCGATTCCGGTGAAGGCGAGGAACGTCTTCGGGTTGGCTTGGCCTGTAAGCCGGGCGACTAGGCCGAAGACGCCGACGGATTCGGTTAGGGCCCAAGCGATGATCATGGCGGCGAGGTATTTCCCGAAGTCGTCGCTCTTGGTCGGGTCGTAGTTTCCTTTAGCAATGGGAACGGTGACGAACAGGTGCTTGACCACGAAGCCGAGGAGAATGCTGAGAGCTCCGACAAGCGTAAGGATGTTGATGAGGGTGCTGGTTTCAGGACTGGGACCGAGTTCGCCTGCTTGCAGTCCTATGAAGGCATACACGGTGAGTGCGAATAGGAGGGATCCCCAGATCATCCAGACGACGAGACCTTGCTGAGATTTCATGTGGCTATTCTGGCGCGGACCCGGCCGGGGGACAATACCAGCTTTGCCTTTACCGCCGTCCGGCTTCGACTATGCTGCCAGATGATCAAAGCTAGATCGTTGCTGCGACCAACTGTGTTACTTCCTTCCGTGGTTACTGGGGTTTTCGTGCTCGCGAATTGCGGTATGCTTCCCGGCGAGGGCCAGGGACCACGTCCCAAGGTGAAGTGGCTTACCGATGATCGGGCCGACGCGCTGTCCGCTGAGGTCGATGGCGTCCGCCATGTGGTAGCAACTGGTGTCGGCGGCTTCTTCTCCAAATTACCGTTCACTTCCTTCCGGAATCGGAATATTCCGGAGCTCGCGGCGGCGGCTTGCGACTCTTGTTGGACCAACGAAGGTGACACCTACTTTTTGATTCAGGAGCCAGATGGCCTGGTTGCCCACCATGCGCACTACGACCGGGTCGGCTTCGGCGAGCCGGAATACCAAAAAGTCGCAGTCTTTTCAAGATGAAGCCTTGCCGCCAAGACGAGATTGTCCAATCCCTGCTCCAGTCCTATCAGGACGAGGGTGGCATCAACCGTGTCGATTGCAGTAACCTGCCGTCGAAGGCGCAGATTGCAGCCTTCTCCGATGACCTTCTGCGTGTGCTTTTCCCAGGATTTCTCGATGAGAAGGCCATCGGACAAGGCCAGCTAGAGAGCCTGACCAAGACACATGTCGAGTCGATGACGAAACGGCTTGGCACCGAGGTGGCGCGAAGCCTCCGGTTCAAGGCCGAAGGTGCCGAGGTTTCCGAGGACGAAGTCCGCACGCTCTGTTGCGACTTCCTCATGGAGCTTCCGGAGATCCGTCGATTGCTGGCGACTGATGTGGTCGCGGCTTATGACGGTGACCCTGCTGCGCGTAGTAAGGAGGAGATCATCCTCAGCTATCCGGCCATCGAGGCGATCGCCGTCCAACGGTCTGCCCATGTGCTCTACCGCGCCGAATTGCCGCTCATCCCAAGGATGATGACGGAGTGGGCACATAGCCGAACGGGCATCGACATCCACCCTGGGGCGGAAATCGGTGAGCACTTCTTCATCGATCACGGCACCGGAGTCGTCATCGGAGAGACCTGCACGATCGGCACTCGGGTAAAGCTCTACCACGGCGTCACCTTAGGAGCTCGGAGCTTCGAAAAAGACGGCGAGGGCAACATCGTCAAGGGACGGGTCAAGCGTCATCCGGACGTGGAGGACAACGTGACGATCTATCCCAATGCCACGGTGCTCGGCGGAAAGACGGTCATTGGTGAAGGAAGCACGATCGGCGGCAACGCCTTCATCTTGGAGTCGATTCCAGAGCAATCATTGGTCGCCTACGAGGAGGGCGGCATCAAGATCCTCGACAAGGTCGGCTACAAAGCGAGCAGCTAGACTCCTGCCACAACATGCCCGATGCCGACCCGACCCAGTCTTGCGTGGGTCTTGGTTGGTTGGTGCTTTGGCGGCTCACAACATTCAGCCTCTGCGGACCGCAGTATACATGCGGGAATCAGATATAACGAAAGCGGGCGAACAACAGAGGATGTTACGCCTTCAATCACTTAATCGACGATCTCAATCGCCTTCGGCTGGGTCAGCTCGATGCGATATTTCGGGTTACCGAGGAACAGTGGCTGGGCAGCTGTTGCCCGTCGAATCGCCGGTGCGCCCTTCGCACCATTATCTTCATCCGGGTTGACGGCAATCGCTTTGAGGACGGGCCTGATTGACTGGTACGGATCGCTTCCGAGAACAGTCGGAGCCCGCATCTGAATACCGCTTCCTTGGCGAGGTCTTCCTCCCATCGACGCCGATGACTCGTCACCTTTCGGAGTCAACGCCGCTGCCAAAATCTGAGAGGCAAGTGGCTCACCGGAGTGCACATCGCAGAACTCGTTAATCCGGACATCTGCGCCAACCACCTCAGGATAGGTGGTGCGAATGGAAATGACCCGATTATCTTCGTCGTGCTCATGTTCGTAACAGGCATCGGTAGCCACCCTGCCACTCCGCGTACAGATCTCGATCGTCTGTAGCCCTTTCGGTCGTGGAAGGGCCGTGGGAACATACCGATCTGCCGTCGCGTTCATAATATCCACCCAAATTGGCAGAGCGAGCTTGTTGGAAAAGGCTCCGTTGTAGATCGTCTTCGGCTTATCAAAACCTACCCAGACACCACAGGTCACCTGGCTGCTGTAGCCGATGAACCAGAGGTCTTTGAAGTTGTAGTGCGTTCCCGTCTTGCCACCCACCGGCATCGGCAGAAGCCCGAGCTCGGAAGCATTCGACGCAGTCCCAGTCTCCGGAACCTGAAGCAGACAGCTGTGGACCTGATAGGCGGCCACCGGATCGAGCACTGGGATGGTCGATAGCTCGGGACCTTCTCTTTGGAAAATCGTCCGGCCCTCATCGTCGACGATTTTTCGGATGAAGAACATCGATGCCGGACGCTCTCCCGCGAGTGGAAACGCCGTGTATGCGAGGGTCATCTCGGCCAAGCTGGCCTCGCTACTACCAAGATACGATGCCGGATACTCCTTAATCGGCGACGCGATCCCCATCCGCTCGGCGGTGTCCGTCACCCGCTCCAGACCAACCATTTCACCAAGGCGCACGGTGGCTGCGTTCCGAGAATTCACCAGGGCTTCTCGCGCGGTGATTTGTTTGCCTGAGTAATCTTGGTTGCTGGCCTCCAGTCCCCACTCGCCAAGAATTCCAGTCAGTCCACCGATCATGACTCTACGGTTGTCGATCGGCGTGTCCTTGAGAAGGCTACCCGGGAAGAGCGATCCACCTTCAAACGCTGAGGCGTAGACGATTGGCTTGAATGCCGTTCCCACCGCCCGTCGCGAGAGCAGAGCTCGGTCGTATTTACTATCGTGGAAGTCCCGCCCACCGACCAAAGCGCGGACGGCTCCAGTATGGTTGTCGATGACCAGAGCCGCCGCCTGGAGGTAGAGAGGCGGTGGTCGCTTGGTATCTGGATGAATTTCCTCGGCCGCTAGCTTTGCCTCATAGTCTCCGATGGTCGTGCGATATCCATCGTAGGTCTGGTGAGCATAGCCACGGCTCTCCTCAGCTGTGCGGAGCCGCTCGATGACGGCCTTTTCCGCAGCCGCTTGAAGATCTATATCGATAGTCGAGTAGATATGAAACCCACCAGACAGCGCGCGTTGGTTGCCGATGTTCTCGACAATCCTCTGCCTAATCTGCTCATAAACATAGCTGGATTGGGACACATCCACTTTCTTCGGAGCAGTCTTGATCGGTGTCTCCTGCCAGCGATCTCGCTCGGTGCTACTGAGAGAATCCTCTATAGCCATCCGGGAAAGAACGTAGTCACGCCGAGATTTGGAATCCTCAGGGTGACGTCGAGGCGAATAGGCGTTCGGACTCTTGGGCATTCCCGCCAAAATCGCCGCCTCACCAACGGTCAAATCCGAGACCGACTTGCCAAAGTACCCCTGCGACGCGGCAAGCACTCCATAGTACCCCTCGCCAAAGTAGATCCGGTTCAGGTAAAGCTCGAGTATCTCGGCCTTGGTAAAGTCTTTCTCAATCCGGTAGGCGATAAAGGCTTCGGTAAGTTTCCGAGTGAGTCCTCCCCTGAGCTCGAATGCATCGCGGGCTAGTTGCATGGTGATAGTACTAGCTCCATGTGACCTCGCTCCAGGTTTCATCAAGTTCCGCAACACCGCTCTGGCAATCCCAATGAAATCGACGCCCTCATGGTTGAAAAAGCGTTTGTCCTCGGTCGCGGTAAAGGCCTGAACGAGATGAAAAGGAATGTCGTCGAGCGGCACCGGACGCCGATTCTGCACATACAACCTACCAAGCTCCCGCCCACGGGTGTCGTAAATCACACTGGCCTTTTCTAGCTCACCGATCTCCGCCAGATCGAACCCCTGAGCCTTCTCATAATAAGGCCGAGCGAAAATGTAGGAGCCGATGATCGCCCCAACGAAGCAAAGAAGGAGCACTAAGAGTAGCCAATAGAACCACTTCCGTCGGAACCACGGACGCCGATAGAGCGCTACCGGAGCGACTTTTCTTCGCTTCCGATCATCTTCGTCGCCCGGCTCTGGGTCGGGCATTTTGATCAAGTCGCCAATCATCGATCTTGCAGGAGCTGGAATCTACGCCGTCTTTGCTTCTCACACCATGGGGAATCGAGAGAAAAAGTCAGGCGATGCCAAGACGGAAAAATTCAGGCTAAATCTCGTCGATCTCGCCCTAGCCGAGGCGGACGGGCTTCTTTCGTTTCGCACCGTCATGAGCGAGTCCCTGTATGGCGATGGAGGCTACTATTCGTCTGGTCGGGCTTCTGTCGGACGAACCGGCGACTTCTTTACCAGCGTCAGTGTGGGATCTTTCTTCGGCAGCCTTCTCACCAGGCATATTCTGGATATTTGGCAGGCGCAAGGTCGGCCCGGACGCTTTGCTCTGATCGAACAGGGAGCAAACGACGGGCAGCTCCTGTGCGATCTTCTGCGGACACTTCCTGACTTGGACAAGGACCTCGCGGCTAGTGTCGAGCCTTGGATCGTCGAACCATTAGCACATTTGCAGAAGGCTCAAAGCGCCAGCCTCGCAGAGTTCCAGCAAGTCCAATGGGTCGAAAACCTGAGCGAATTCCCGGCCGACCTGCCCCCGGGCCTGTTCTACTCCAACGAACTCGTCGATGCCCTCCCTGTGGATCGAGTGCGTCGCCCGCCTGAAGGCGAGACCAGCGGCTGGGAAGAGTGGTGCCTCTGCGGCGAGGACATGCAGTTCACCTGGCGGGAGATCAAGGATCCAGTGCTTCTCGAAGAGATTGCCTCGATCGAGGCCTACGCGGATCTTCCGGCCGGCTACGAGACAGAGCTACACCTGCCTGCTCGGCAGTGGATTGCCGATGTCGCCGCTTCGCAGTTTCAAGGCGACCTACTAGTGATCGACTATGGCTTCGCTGCCGACGACTACTACCACCCATCGCGCACCTGCGGCACCCTTCAAGCCTATCGCGACCACAAGTCGGTCGAGATCAAGCCATCGGCTCTCGGCGAGATCGATCTCACCGCCCATGTCGAATTCACTGGTCTGGTGCGAGCGGCCGAAGCCAATGGCCTTGAACTTACCGGCTTCGCGAACCAGAGCGCCTTCCTCACCCGACTGGCTGCGCCTTGGCTTCTGGAGCTCGAGAAAACTGGAGTGCCTATTGCGCCCGAGCAACTCCGCCAGTTCCAGACACTGACCCATCCGGGGATGATGGGCGGAAAGTTCTTCGCCCTCGGCCTACGGAGTTCCTCGATCCCTGAACAAGCCCCGGGCCCCTCAGCCTTCTCCGATGGATCCGGCAGAACCGGAGGCGATCATCTTCGCCGCCCGCCAGCGGACTCGTAGTCCAGCGCCAAAGATTTTTCCACCGATCCACAGCGATCGCCGAAGCCCAATCCCGCTGACCTTCTGCACCCCCGCCAGCCGTGGGCTTTTTCCGATGACCAGTGTCGAAACTCGACCGCTGAGAAGGGGCACAAGAATTTGAGGCTCGATGGTCCAGCCCCGTGGCCGACCGACATCGATCGCTCAGGTTCGCTCGCCAATGACTAGGTCATAGCCACTCCCACCAGCCTCTTAGTGCCGCCAAAGCGTGTCGACTTCCGAGGCAGAGTTGGCACCCTCCCCCGCAAAGAAGACGCAGGCATCCGGAAAGATCCCCGCTTCCTCGAAGGCGTTGATGGCGGCCAGACATCGGTAGCCATAGTTGCTGGAGCACATCGGCACCATCTCATCGGGAACCCAACGAAGGCAGGATTCCTCCTCACAAGCCGGGATAGTAATTGCGAGCGGAATTGCTGCAGAACACTCGGCGGCCATTCGAGTATCGAGACGACAATATTTCCTGTTCCCACGCTAAACGAAATAGCGAAAAAAGAAGGTTGCGGGCGAGCCGTTCCCGCGCACCTTTTCCGACCGTAGCTGACAGGGCTACTCCATCTTTTGCTCGGGTGGCGGAATTGGTAGACGCGCTAGATTAAGGATCTAGTGTTGAGAGACGTGGGGGTTCGAGTCCCCCCTCGAGCACCATTTTAGAATGAGGGAATTACACAAGTTGTGTGACTCCCTTATTTTTTTGCTCAAAAATCCGGCTGTGCATTGACTGTGCATTCTTGCCGAACCCACTGCGAATTCCTTCTACCGTTTCGGAACACCGTTCCAAGGGGTGTTCCAGTGTTCCAAAACTGGTCTGGCTTCCTACTCGCGCCCCGCATGACACCGAACGCCTGTGGCGGGATGGGCGATACCTAGACGCTTGGGCAAGGCTGGACGACCTACACCCCGAAGAAACCTGCGAACCTCAGTGAGACGTGTGGTTTGGAGATCATAGACATTTGTTGTAATAACAAAAATTAAAAGCAATATTAAGATAATATGAGGTAAGCTATCGTAGTTAGCTCCATTACGTCAAAACAGGACAAAAAATGCAAAATGCAAAAATTGTATACAAAATGCAAAATGAGACGTTTAATAAGGTTAAGGTATGAACAGAATCGCAGAATACATGGGCCCAGATAAGCGGCGGCCATTGCTCCGTGGAGCAGGTTCGGTATTTAGCCTCTATTCTCCGGTGCGCTTTCGCCATTCTCCATCCGACTACTACGCAATCCTCTCTGACTGGAGGATTGTCGGGGTAGATATTGAGGCAGCGCTGAACGAGGTGTGCTTAGATGAAGAAGGTAAGCAAGTCGGCGAAGAAGAAGGTCGTGCCCAAAAAGGAGCAAGTTGTTCCTCCCGATAAGCAATCTGATGAGGTATTAAGCCTACCAGATCTCGACGGGCTACCTCCTGAAACTCGGGAAGTGGTGATGTCCTTCGTTAAGCATCACTCAGGTCCGCTTCCGCCTCCAGAGCAGTTGGAGGCTTGTGGGGCCATAATTCCTGGAGGAGCTGAGCGCATCATGATCATGGCAGAGAAACAGTCTGCGCATAGAATTGAAATGGAGCGCGAGATGGGAATGTCCGAAGTTCAGTTGTAGAAACATGGTCAATTGTTCGGCCTCATCGTGACGCTGGTCTTAGCTGGAATTGGAACGAAATTAGCCCTTGCTGGTCACCCTGCCGTTTCCTCTATTTTATTCAGCACAACAATCGTTGGTCTGGTCACCGCGTTTGTCATTGGAAGGAGATCTTAAGGTCTACATCCTCGGCTTGGCGGATAGGGTCTCTTAGGGCTTGGGCCAAGGAGTCCAATAATGGCTAGTTTTGGCGAATTCTGGTAAGGCGCATTCTGGCGAGTTCTGGTGCATCCGGTTTATAAAACCGCCTAAAGTACGTTAAACTCATATAAACGACACCACTAGAAGGCCTTAAACGCTTAGAAGGCTTCCGCTCGCGTATGGTGGACCGATGGCGGCAAGCCTCTTTGTCTGTTTATGTGGGTAGTTCGAAATTTTAAAAAAGAACACACGGTCGGCGGAATGCTGGAACCCTGTTGTTGTAAAGCTCCCGAAATTGACGGCGAGGGTGTGAGAGCGACCATGCGGCAACCGACCGGGAGAGTAGAGCCGATCAAAGGATACCTATTCGACCAATCGGAATAAGTCTCCCCCGTCCATTTTGCATATCTGCTTGCCCTGCCATAACATGCACAGTGACCGGAAAACAACTGGTAGATAAGCGCAGGGCGCTCAGCCATACGCAAGAGACGCTAGCCTTAGAGTTAGAGATCACACGCGCCACAGTAGCCAGATGGGAGGCCGACAATGATCAGGCGATACCTAAGATGGCAGGATTGACCATCTCTACCCTCAAAAATAGGGGTGGAGCGACGACCAAGGAATCACAGGAAGTAACCGGAAAACAACTAGCCAACAACCGAAAGCAACTCGGCCATACGCAAGAGACGCTGGCCGTAGAGCTAGGGATTACACGCGCGACGGTAGCCAGGTGGGAAGCTAAGGAGGACCCTATCCCGAAGATTGCGCGAATCGCTATCTCCACCCTAGAAAACAAGAGCGCCCAAACGACAAGGGAATCAAACAAGCCAAAGCGCGGACGACCACCTACCGGAGAAAACAAGGAGAGGATACTCGTAACCGCAGACAAGGGGTTAATTAAGGCTGCTCGCGACATGGGCATCAATCTGTCACGCGCGGCAGAGGATGGGATAAGGAGGGCACTGGACACAGAAGAACTCAAACAGCTAAGAGACGCCAAGGACCAGTCCCAACAAGGCTGACTCGGAGACCGTCAAACTCGTGACAACGTGACAACAGCCTTTAAAATGTAAGCGCTTAACGGAGCCCCACTATCTACGCGGTACATTTCCGTCATATTCTGCCAACTATGACAGAGACGCACAACGCCGAGATCACCAGTATCACGAAGACTGACCGGATCGGTCGGGCGCGCTACAGCGAGGAGTATAAGCGAGAGGTGCTCGACGGCTTCGAGGCGAGCGCGATGGGCGGCCCAGCTTTCGCACGGCACTGCGGTCTGAAGTACCCGACCTTTGCGGGCTGGGTAGCCAAGAGGAAGCGGGAGGGGGCGCAGGGACTTTCGGATGTCGGGTCGGAGCCAGAGAAGTTCGTGATCGCGGAGTTCGCGGAGAGCGGGACTGATCGTGCGCCTGGCGGTCACCTCCGAGTGTCCCTGCCGGGGGGAGCGTCGGCGGAGGTGGTCGACACTGCTGGGGCCGGACTCCTCGCCCACCTCCTAAAATCCCTCGCATAAGTCTCGCCATGCTCACCTTCAACGGTAATCTCAAGGTCTACGTCGCCCTCGAACCCTGCGACATGCGGAGCTTGATCCACTCTCCGGGGCGGCCTTCCTCTTCACCAACCGGCGTCGCACGCTCATCAAGATCCTCTACTGGGACGGCACCGGCTACTGGTGTGTGTGCAAGCGCCTGGAGCGCGGCACCTTCAGCTGGCCCGGCGACATCGAGGGCGGGCGCAAGAAGCTCGTGCTCAAGCCCACAGCACTGGCCATGCTCACCGATGGCATCGACCTGCGAGACGGGGCGCGGAGGCCGTGGTACGAGAACCCACCCGCAACGGTCCCGGGCAAAAAAGATTAACAAAACCAACTCTTTTTTGAGACGAGATCCCCAGGTTAGTCTACAGCTTGTTGCGTTGACCACGACCGAGGAACAGAACGCCAGACTCAGGGAGGAGAACGCCGAATTGGGCGCACGGCTCACCGACCTGGAGGCGGCGCTCCAGCTCCAGAAAGACCTCGTCGCCGAACTGTTCAAACGCATCTACGGCCCGGGTAGCGAGAAGATTGACCCCGCCCAGCTCCTCCTCAAACTCCTAGGGGGCGAAGACGTAAAAAAGCCCGAAGCCGCCGGAGAACAAGACCCAGAACCGGCGGCTGATCCCAAGGCATCGAAGCAAAAATCGCCCAAAAAAAGACGTAGCCAGAAGCTACGCAACTCGATGCGCGCGCTGCCCACCGTCACCCTCGAGATCATTCCCGAGGAAGTCCTTGCCAACCCCGATGGCTACCGTCGCATCGGCGAAGAGATCAGCGAGCGGCTTGAGGTAAGCCCCGCGGCCTTCACCCGGCACATCACCGTCCGCCCCACCTACGTCGAGAGATCCCAGCCCGAGAGCGAACCCGCCACTGCCCCAGTCACCGCGCCGCTCCCCCCGCCTATCCTAGAAGGCAGTGTGCTCACCCCCTCGCTCGGCGCCTACCTGCTCACCGAAAAGTTCTGTTACCACCAGCCCTTCTACCGGCAGGAGTGGCGATTCAAGCACGCGCACGGCATTGACCTCTCGCGCGGTTTGATGTGTCACTGGCACAACCACCTCGCCGACCAACTCCTGCCGCTCTACGACCTCACCGCCGCGAAGATGCGGGCCTCCGACTACATCAAAGTAGACGAAACGCCGATCGCCTACCTTGATCCCGGCACGGGCAAGACCTCCACCGGCCAGTTCTGGGTCTACCACCATGTGGAGCACGGCGTCCTCTTCGACTGGCACACCAGCCGTGCCAACACCTGCCTTGACCACATTCTCGGAGGGCCCGACGACGACGATGCCTTCGAGGGCTACCTTCACAGCGACGGGTTGCGAGCCTACCGGACCTATATCAGGCGGCGGCCTAAAAACGTGATCATCCCCGTATCCTGTCTGACCCACATCCGGCGCAAGTTCATCAATGCCGTCGGCGACCACCCCCGCATCACCGCGTGGATCCTGCATATCATTGGCAAGATCTATGCACTGGAGGCGGCGCTACGCCAACGGGGAGCATCGCACGCCGTGCGACAGCGTGCGCGGCGGATGATCACCCGCCGCCACTACGACCATCTCATCAAGCTCATCGCCCACCTCTTGGGGCGTCGCACCATCACCCCTGCCAGCGCATTGGGCAAAGCGCTCCGCTACGCCCACGACCAACTCCCTCATCTCGCACCCTGCTTCGAGGACGGGCAGATCGAGTTCGACAATAACCTGACTGAGAACGCCATCCGCCCTACCAAGCTAGGGATGAAGAACTGGATGTTCGTCGGCGGAGCTGACACCGGCTGGCGCAGCGCAGTCATCTACACCTTCGTCGAGCAGGTCCGCCGCCTCGGTGGCGACCCCTACGCCTACTTCGAGTGGGTCTTTGGGAAGCTCCCCAGCATGACCAACCAGGACGACTTCGAACCTCTGCTACCATGTAGTTGGTTCGCCGAGCTCCCAAAGGCGGCTCCTGCTACCGATCAAGCAGCAGCATAGATGTCAGAGATCCGATAGCTCTGGCATCTCTGCAAGAGGGGCTCCGTTAAGCGCTTACCTCTGGATGATCGAAGTCCCCGCTTCGAACTTTCAGCTGCTTCAGATAGCGCCGAGATGGGTTGCGGAGATCCTTTCCGATACCAAAGACGGCATCCGAGAACGATGCGAGGAAGCGACTTCCAGCCAAGTCATTCAAGCTCAAAGGTCGGTCATCCGGGCGCTTTGGAGTATGCGCCAGAACGAGGATGGAAGCTTCAGTCTCCCGGCTGAGCCCATGGAGCTGCTTCATAAGGACGGCAGCGGTGCCCGACTTCTGTTGGTCGTCCCGGAGCCATGTAATGTTGTCGATAATCACCCGCTTGGCTCCGTGGCGGAGAACCTCAGAACGGATTGCATCGAAGACTAGATAGGGATCGCCATCGTCTCCCGGATCGAAAGCGGCGGCATCCATCTCAAGGCGGATCAACCTTGGATCGAACTCGTAAGGCCGACAATCCTCCCGCCGTCCTCCAAAGAGTAGCGACGGACGAACTGTAGATCGGAAAGCTCGAAGTCGAAGTAGAGTGTCGGCTCCGCCTCCGCGTCCGTGGTGAATCCTTTGAAGTCGCGCCCGGATGTCCAAGCGTCCGCGATCTGAACTGCCGCAACGCTCTTGCCTGTATTCGTGTCACCAAAGAAAATAACTACCTCACCTTCGAAGACGAGGGATGAGAGCAGTTCCCGTGGAAGCGGACGACTGGCGGCATCGGCCATCCAATCGATGGCAGTCCGTGCGCGGAAAATACTGGGAGCCCAATCGCATTCCCGCAGGTTCGCCGGATCGATCACGCTGGCGGCGATATCCTCACCCGCTATCAGCTTTCCACGCCAGTCCTTAGCCGAGTCCGGTGCGCTCATTGCGCTCCCCCATCCCATACGCGAACGCGTGCCGCCCACGGTGCCAGAATCCCGGCAACCTTCTCCGCTCCCGCCTTGCCAGCGTCGTCGTCATCGAAAACCAGAATCACTTCTCTCCCTGCGAACAATTTTGCCCACGACGGATCGAAATTCTTCGCTCCGGGCACGGCGACGACTGCGGTTCCGTTCGCTTGGGTCACAGACTCCAGTCCCGCTTGAAGTAGCGCCAACCGATCGCTCTCGCCTTCACAGACGAAAGCACGGCGAACGTTGGCACGCGTGCGCAAGGCTACCGCCCCCCATGGCTCTGTAGGCTTACCCGCAAGCCATCGGAAGCGGCATCTATCGCTAGGACCGCCGCGAACCTTGATCCCGGCGGGATGGCAGAACAGAAGACGATCTAAGCGCTCGGAATAGCCAACTCCAGCGTCTCCTGGCATCGTCGCTTGCTTGAGAGTCGCCGGCGTTAGGCCAAGCTCACTAGCGAAGCGCTCCTGTAGCTCAGAACTACTGTAGAGCGCCCACCGTGCCCGCTGAGCCTCACAAACGCTATGGGGCGGCAATGGGACGGGCTTCTCCTCCTTCTGCCGCAGTTGGGCCTTCCGTCGTCCTAGCGTGCTCTTACGGCGCTTTGGGCGGCGGTGGTGGCATGTCCCGCTCCTCTTTCACTCCAACCAACTCCCAGACGCGCCTACGGTGGTCTGAGTCGCCTTGATTGGCAATGCATCCAAATCGCCCATCCGGGTATATGACTAGATGCTCCCCTTTCTTGTCGGCCTCGTCTTCCGCGCATGCCGGACAACGGGCGATGACCCTATCCCCGACCTTGCGTCGGCTTCCAAGCTTCTCTAGGTCGATCATGAGGCACCTCCGTTCGCATATTGCTCGATTTGGCGGATCGCTTCCAAATGGGACGCTCTGAGGTATTCACGATAGGCAATGAAAAGCGCCAATTCCTCTTTCGTCGGTTCTTTCTCCTTTGGGATTCCGTCGAATGCCTCAAGAAAGCCTTTGGGAAGCTCTACCCGATCTGAGAGGAAGCTCATGTCATCCCGGAACACCGTTCCAATTCCAAGGGTGTTCCAGTGTTCTAAATCCGGTCTGGCTCTCTGTTCGCCCCCCGTATGATGGTCTTCCATCATGCGAACTATCATTGCAGGCGGACGTTCTAGCGAAATCCTCTGTCGGTTTTTCGGGCAGGGAAAACCGGGGCTTGAACCCGATGCCCGGACACGCCGCTGTGCTTGCGCATCGAAGAGCGCTTGGGCGGGAGCAAGATGACGGGGATGCGGCTGGCCGCCGGAGTTGGAGTCTACAAGCGAAGCTACGATCCGGTCTCGATCGGGTTGCCGACCATGTTGCCCCACTCGGTCCAAGATCCGTCGTAGTTGCGGACGTTCTCGTAGCCGAGCAGGTATTTGAGCACGAACCAAGTGTGGCTGGAGCGCTCACCGATACGGCAGTAGGCGATGATGTCGTCATCGGAAGTCAGGCCGAGCTCGCCTTCGTAGATGGCCCTGAGCTCATCAATCGGGCGGAAGGTGGCGTCTTCGTTGACGGCGCGGCTCCATGGGCAGGATTTGGCACCTGGGATGTGGCCACCACGGAGAACTCCTTCTTGAGGGTACTCGGGCATGTGGGTGACCTCGCCACTGAACTCGCCTGGGGAGCGGACATCGACCATCGGCTTGCACGCCTGCTGGTGAGTCAGGGTCTCGCGCTGGAAAGCGCGGATCTCTTCATCGAGGCGCTTCGGCGGCTCGGGGTAAGTTGTGGGGTCCGGCTTGGGAACGTCGCGGTTCATCTCCCGACCATCGGCTTCCCACTTGGCACGACCGCCGTCAAGGACTTTGGCATTGGTGTGGCCGAAGAGTTGGAACACCCAGAAGGCGTAGCAGGACCACCAGTTCGACTTGTCGCCGTAGAAAACGACGGTGGTTTCTGGTGTGATGCCGTTACGCGAGCAGAGCTCAGCGAAAGCCTCAGTGTCGACGTAGTCGCGGACCGTTTGGTCATTGAGATCGCGGCGCCAGTCGATGTGTACTGCGCCAGGAATGTGGCCAGTGTCGTAGAGGAGCACGTCTTCGTTGCTCTCGACGATGCGGATGTCGGCATTGTCGAGGTTCGCGGCGAGCCAATCGGCATCGACGAGGGCGTCAGGCGTGGCGTAGGCGGAAAATTTTTCGGACATGATTGAACTTGGTTCTTGTCTCAAGATGACCACAGGCAGGCGGGGATTCAAGGCCTGACAGGGGAAAGGCGCGCCCGCTGGTTCCTTATTGGATAGGATGAAACCCTACCTTCCCGTCAAGGGAGCAGTGGCGTGGCAGAGCGACCTTCCGGCTCTGGGTCATGGCTCACCGGTGATCTGGGGAGATCGGGGTCTTTGTTACGGCCGCGGATGAGAAGGCCGGCTCGCTGGTTTGAGCCTTATTTTTCTTTCGCGACACGTCGGGGGCGAAGGGCGAAGAACCGCGCATGAGGAAGCCGGGTCGAGGCTGGTGCCCGGAACCAAGGTAGCAACTTAGGAGATGGCTGCATTAAAGGGGAACGCCGAGCCCACCCCTTGGCCGTCACGGGGAAAGTGAGAACCTTGGACAAGTCGTCGGTTGGTTAGCCTCGAAACGAAAAAAGGAACTAGGTTAGCTGAGCATCGTCGGCTTGATGAACTCCGGCGTGAATCCTTCCGGGCGGCCCTTGCTCAGATCAAAGCCGCGGCAGTAGGTGGTGTGGACGGTGCAAGTCGGAGCGTGGCCAATGTAGGCGCTGTAGGAATGCCGGTAGGCTAGGTCATCGGCACTGATTGGCTTGCCCTTTTCGGCGAAGGAGAGAAGCACCAAGTCGGCGTCCTTGCCGACTTCGATGGTGCCCTTGCGGTCGGAGAAGCCGAACCGATCGGCGACGTGAAGTGAGGCCATGTCGGCGATCCGATGCAGGCCGAAGGCGCGCATGTTGGCCTCGCCCATGAGAGCGGGGTAGGCGTGTTGGCAACCGGCAATGCCGCCCCAGATGGCGAAGAAGTCGTCGCCTTGCTTACGCTCCGGCGGGGCAGGGGAGTGATCGGAGCCGATGGTGTCGATCTCGCCGTCGCCGATGGCGGACCACATGGTATCGACCGACCACTGGCGGCGTAGCGGCGGACAGCACTTAAAGGGAGCGCCGTGCTCGATGACGTGCTCTTCGTTGAACAGAAGGTAGTGGGGACAAGTCTCGACCGTGACGTTGACCCCGTCTTCCTTGGCCATATCGACGATGGCTAGCACTTCGGGGCTGGAAGCATGAACTATGTGTAGCTTGGCCCCTGTCTCTGCCGCGATCTGAGTGGCGAGCAGGGCGGCCTGAACTTCGGGATCGGTCGGTCGGGAGTCGAGGAAGGCGCGGGCGGATTTGTCAGCCGGTGGGAAGTCGATGGCATGCTGGTCGAGGTGCTGCTGTGACTCGGCGTGGACGGCGACGACGAGGTCGCGGGCGGCGGCCTTTTTCATTCCTTCGCACAGAGCATCGGTGGTGATCTGAGGGAAGGAATCGATGCCGCTTTCGGCCATGAATGCCTTGAAGCCGATGGCACCGGCGTCGGCGATTCCATCGAGCTGGTCGAGATTGTCGGGAGTCAAGCCACCCCACAGGGAGAAGTCGGTGGTCGACTTAGCGAAAGCGATGTCGCGCTTCTTCTCCAGTTCCTCCCCGCTCAGGCAGGGAGGCTCGGAGTTGAGCGGCATGTCGGCGAACCACGATCCGCCGCCGAGCGCGAGTGCGCGGGAACCGGTCTCGATGCCCTCCCAGTCGTCGCGACCGGGCTCGTTGAAGTGGACGTGGGAGTCGAGGAAGGCTGGGGCGACGGTGAACTTGGTCGCTTTGACCTCGACCTCGGCGGTCTTACCTTTCAGGCTTCTTTCGACTGCGGCGATCTTGCCGTCGGTGATGCCGATATCGGACTTGGAGATGCCGCCTTCTTCACCGGGTAGCACTGTCTGGCCACCCCTGAGAATGAGATCGAAGTCTGCCATGGTCTTGTGGAAGTCTTGGTCGGTAAGAACTGTTCAGCTGCCGCGGTAGGTCGAGTAGGACCACGGCGTACACACCAACGGGACGTGGTAGTTCTGGGCCGCGTCGGCAACGCAGAAGCGGATCGGGACCTCGTCGAGGAACAGGGATTCTCCGGCGGGTCTCGATCGGTAGTAGTCGCCGACTTGAAAGCTGATTTCATAGTATCCGTCACTGAAGTCTTCTCCCTCCAAGAGCGGAGTATCGGTGCGCCCATCATCGTTGGTGGTGGCGGTGATCAATTCTTCCCAAGCACCGGAGTCCAGATCTTGGCGGCGGAGGGTCAGGACCATTCCGGCTGCTGGAAGGCCTTGCATGGTGTCGAGAGCGTGGCTGGTGAGTTTTCCCATCGTGATTGGCTGCTAGCTAGTTGGAAGGGTGGGGGAAGAGATCGCGGAGGGCGCCGTCGAGTTCAGAGTGGTGAAACTCGAAACCGGTGTCAGTCGCCTTGGTCGGAACGGCGCGAATGCTGTCGAGGGCGAGGCAACTGAGCCCACCGAGGACCGTGCGTAGAGCGAAGGCGGGTATTGGGAGGATGGCTGGCCGCTTGGCGACTGCTCCCAGAATTTTGGTGAACTCGTGGTTGGTCACTGGGTTCGGGGTGGTGCCGTTGATCGGGCCGCTTAGGGACTCCGTTTCTAGTGCATGGAGGATCAGTCGTGCGGCGTCATGCAGGTGAATCCAAGGCATCCATTGGGCGCCTGACCCGACCCGGCCGCCGAGTCCTGTTCGAAATATCGAGTAGAGAAGTTTTCCAGCGCCACCCTGATCGGACACGATCATTCCGAAGCGGATGGGTGCGACCCTAGTCGAGGTCGATGCCGCCTTCAGCGCCTCTGCTTCCCAGCGCACACAGACATCGGAAAGAAAGCTGTCCCCGGCGGCAGCGCTTTCGTCTAGTTCTTGGTCGCCACTGCTTGGATAGAAGTTCGTCCCGGAGGCAGAGATGAGCACCGATGGTGGAGAGGAACTGGCCTTGATCGCATTAGCAACCAATCGTGTGCCCTGTTCCCGACTTTCGAGAATTCTTCGCTTCTTGTCTGCCGTCCACAGTCCGACGATAGGCTCGCCAGCAAGATGGATGATGGCATCGAGACCACTGACATCGAGCGGTTCTCGAAAGCTACGGACGTCGTCGGATTTCGGGTTTCGAGAGAAGCCGACCACTCCGTGTCCAGCCTCGACGAGAACGTTTCGTGTCTCACGACCTAGCATGCCGGAGGCACCAGTGATACCGATCTTCATTATTTATGTCCCTAGTTTGGGATGGATTCGACTTCGGGCCCGAGTGCCGGGTGCGAGATGGGGTTGAGTCCATCGAGAATCAGGTCCCTTGGAAAGTGAAGGCCCAGACAACCGACTCGTCCTTGATCGTGGTTGTTGTGAAGTAGAACTGGGACCTCGCCCACTTGGGCTCGGAGAAGAACGATGAGCTCGTGAAGGGCACGGAGTTGGCCCTCATCGACGTGAGCCTTTTCGAAGTCCCCGGCCAATGCGACGTGGATCGAGTTTCCGCCGCCGGGAGCTTCTTGCTGAGTTGTCCAACGGGTAGCCACGGTGACGCGTTCCCCACCGACGCCATCTGCGCCGATCAGAAAGTGGTAGGCCAGACCCCCGGGGGATCCGAGGGCAGTTTCGTGGTACGAGGCAAGGAGCTCGGGATCGGAGAGGTGGGTGCCGCTTGCGTGGAGAACGATGGACTTCCAACGCTGGAACTCCACGGGGGTGCGGAGAATCGAATTCCGACTGGCTTTTGTGATTTCTGTCCAAGAACCGAATTCGGCGGGGAATGTATATGCGTATGAAGCCGACGACTTACGAATTTCGATCGCTCCCCCCGCTGCAGCAGGGCGGATCCGCAGAGTCCGGCTTCGCGTGGGCCGGTCGGTAGCAGCCGCAGGTTCGGTGATGAGTTCTCCCAGAGCAGTGGACTTGTCGAGAGGAACGACGGCACCGCTCAGGCGCGGCTTGGTTTCTACCTCGCCCTCTGTCCTGCCGAGCAGAGCGAGCAAGCCGAAGGAGGTGAGTAGAAATGCGACGACCCAACGGACTTCGGAGTCTTTGTGTCGTTGTCCCTTTTGTCGGGACCTGATCCTACGGAACGCCATATTCTTCTTACCTAAAGGGTTTCTCTAGAATAGTTTGGCATTCTTAGATATCAATTGCTATTGATTCTTGAAACGCGCGGTCCAGACCGAATCATGAATCCCATTGATACCTTCCTTTTTGACATTGGAAATGTTCTCGTCACTTTCGATTTCAACATCGCGGCTCGGGCGTATCAGAAGTCGTCCACGACCGAGTACGATCCCATCGACATCCTCATTCCTCTTCGGGACAGGCTGGAAGTCGGAGAGATGACCGCAGAGGAGTTCGTTGCTGAGGGGATCGAGAGGATCGGGTTCCAAGATGGACCCGAGCGGTTCGTTGAGATCTATCAAGCGATCTTCTCTCCGGTTCGCCCGATCTGGGATCTCGTGGAGAGGCTAAAAGGTGACTATCGTCTTTTGCTCCTATCTAATACGAGCGATATCCATCATGAGGGCTTACTCAGGGACTTCCCTATCTTTAAGGCCTTCGACGGTGGGATATTTTCCTACTTGGCTGAATCTGCGAAGCCAGACCGGGCAATTTACGAGCAGGCTCTAGACGAGCTTTCGATCGTTCCTGAGTCGACGATCTACTTGGACGACCTTCTGCCTAATATCGAAGTAGGTAAGTCTTTTGGGTTTAGGGCTCACTGCTATCGGTCAGACGACCATGAATTGTGCGAGAAATTTCTGCGCGAGAGCGGAGTAGCAGGAATTAGTTAGGAATAGTTAATAGAAAGCCACTTCTTATTATCTTATGCCCTTGACATTATAGAACGTAGGGTGCTAACTCGTATTATTGAGACGTTCCACTGATCTTGATCTCAAGATTGCTGGAGCTCTCGGAACCAAACGAAACTCATGGCTTTTTCCTTCCGGAAGCTATTCTCTCCCGACGATGACGACTATTTGGAGCCGGATGACGGTTCCGGATACCCTGATGATCCACCTCCGCAGTGGCGGACTAATCAGCCAGTAGTCGAGGATCAAGATCAACCTGGACCCGCACCTGTTCTACTTAGCGAGAGCACTGGTTGGCGATCTCGTCATCAGGCTTATCGTTCTGGAGAGTCGGTAGCCGCTGAGGTGTCAGATCAAACTTCTTTGACGATTCCGTTGTCAAGATTCGCGCAGTATCTTCCGTTGGAAGCGCTTCGGCCAGGGATTGTGCAACTCCCAGACATTGTTGACCTTGGACAGGGCTTCTTCGGGGCCCAGCAACGTCCGGGGTTTTACACGACCACTCTGTTGCGTATATTCCAGCTCATGCCGGAGCTCTTCGTGAGAGATATTTCCCCGAGCGAGGACATGGCAATTTCGATTCCGGAGTATGCGTTTGAATCTAGCGCGCTCCCTGCGATCGCTGCAGTCACGACGGCACATGCCGAAACGGAGGCCGTCCAGGGCACTTCGGCCGTAAGTCCATTTCAAATGGCGAGTCCCACGATGACCGCATCTGATCAATCTTCCTTCGGCACACAGTCCCAGTCTCCCCGATCCTTTGGTGGGGCAGCACCGACAAGTCCACAGGGAGCTCTACCCCAGCCGCGCAAGCCTGGGAGTTCGCCCTTTGGAGGTGATGATAGCCCGAAACCGCCATCGGCACCTGCAAGCCCGCCGCCGACTCAAACAGACAGTCCATTTGGTGGAGGAGGTTCCGGCGGTAGCCCACCGGCGCCAGCACCTTCTAATGGTCCCGGACTTAGTGAGAGTCCATTCCGAAACTTGGCCAGCACAGGAGGCAACACCGGCTCTGCCTCCCCAGCATCGAGTCCATTTCACAATCAGCCAGCCCCGTCCCAAGAGGAGGCTGTGGCCCCTCAGGCAGAGACCCCGCAAGAGGCTGAGGCTGATGGGGAGATCAGCTTAAGTTTGCACAAAATTCTACGGTCGGTGACTCATGCCGACCTTGGCTTCGATCCGTCCAAAGTTCCGTCTCACGTGAGAGTGGATCTGCCACTCGGCGCTGTGCGCAACCAATTGCCTACCGGCCGTGTCGAGCTTCCAATCAGCAAGATCGCCGAGGGTTGCGAGGAGCGCTACCGGCCCGCCTTTGCCAAGGCCAAGACCGGGCTACTGGTCAACGTGCCCCTTCAGGAAATCTTCCACAATCTCCCCAGTGAGGTCAGCTCAGGAACGGTTCCATCAGCTGCCGAGAAGGTTGTCGAAAAGATCGACTCGCCCAGCCCATTTGCGTCGATCAGCAATCCACCAGTCCTGGACGATCCGGCCCCAGCCCCAGCCCCAGTGGCTGCGCCAGCTCCTGCGTTCTCCGCAGGTAGTGGAGCATCTTCCAACCTCATCCCAGAACCCGCCGAGCCGGTAACTCTTCCTCCAGTGACCAAGCCTGAAGTAGGGGAGGCAGCAGTGAGTTCTGCACCTGTGCTTCCTCCTGGAAAGCCGGTGGAAATGCCTCCCCCAGTCATTGATGAGGCTCCGACACCAAAGCCAGTGCCGCCGAAGATATTTACCTCGAAGCCGGCTGTAGAGACGGCGGTTCAGGAACCAGTCAGAGAAGAACCGGTTGCCGAGACATTGGTTCAGGAACCAGCCAAAGAAGTGCCGGTTGCAGAGGCGCCAGTTTCGGAACCGGTCAAACAAGAGCCAGTTATCGAGTTACCAACTCCAGAAAAGGCGGCTGAGGAGCCGTCTGCGCCGACCGAGGAGGTCGCTGGAGATGATGATTTGGTTTCGGTCGAAGACACGGAAGTGGCCGTCGCCAAGGCTCTTCGCCAGATCATGGAAGGACTCGGAGGTGTTGGGCCTCTTAATGACGATGTTTCCGATTCGAGTGGATTCTCGGCTTCGGCGGAGTCTTCTAATGCCGAAGCGGATTCTTCCAACGACAAGCCGGTGGAACAGCAAGTTGCGGAAAAAATCGAAGAGGAAGACGTGGTGGCGGAAGTTCCAACCGCGCCCATTCCAACTCCGGCACGTGCCAAGTCACCCAGGGTTGCCCCAAGGGGACGCACAACCAAACGCGACGATTCGCCCTCTTCCTCCAGCTTTAGTTCGGACTCTGCTAGCACAGTACCTGGGGCATTGCTCGAATTCCGCGCCGAGGAAATTCCGGATCAGCTTGAACTTCGAGCGGTCTTCGGCGTTTCCCGGAGGCTTGGTATCCAGGAAGTCATAGATCATTGCTCTGACCTCCCAGGAGTTCAGGCTTGCCTAGCGATCAGCCCCGATGAGGTGGTCAAGGCTTCTGCGCAGAAGGGGGCACGAGGAAATGAGTCGGTCTTCTACGATCGGGCACCGACGATCTTTGACTCGGTCATCCGCCTTGCCGGTGAGATTGGAATCGATGACGTGACGATTTTAAACGTGAAGACGAACTCGGGTTCGAACACCTATTTCCGTTACGGTGAGGGGTGTCTTGCAGTATTGCTTGATGGCCAGCCTCTTCAGGACGGTGTGCGTGAAAAGCTGATCGTTGTGGCTCGCGAGCTTTCGAGCCTCCTTCCGTAGGCTAGATCATCACTTAGGGACAAGAAGAATGGCATTGGTGAATCATCGTGACCGGGAGGTCACCTTTAAGATCGTCTACTGCGGCACGCCGCTCGGTGGAAAAACGTCTAACCTGTCGGCGATCCATACCCGCCTTGCAGACAACGTCCGTGGCGACTTGATCTCGATGGCGACCGGTAGCGACAGCACTGTTTTCTTTGACTATCTTCACGTGAATACAGTGGTCATCAACGGCTACTCGACCAAGTTTCAACTCTATACCGTTCCGGGCCAGTCCCAATACAATGCAACCCGCCAGTTGCTCCTCAGGGGAGCAGACGGAGTCATCTTTGTCGCCGATTCCCATGGCGAGCGGATGGAGGAGAACCTCGCGGCGTTTCATACCATGATGCGTAACCTTGAGGCCAATTCGATTCGCGGGGAGAGTTTCCCGATCGTGCTTCAGTACAACAAGCGCGACCTACCCGAGGCCGCTCCTGTGCATCACATGGATTTTCTCTTCAACAGCGGAGACCGTAAGTTCCCGACGTTCGAGGCATCGGCCCTCCAGTATGTCAACGTCGTTGAAACACTCGATGCTGTTACTCAAATCATCCTTGAGCAGTTTCATCAGAAGACTCCAGGTGGTATTCAAGTAGCACCACGTGGGGTCCAGCCAGCTCAAACTGAGGGTGCTGGAGCGGAGGCGACCTCGACCTCAAACTAGAGATGGATATTCACCTAACCAGCGAACTCGCCGACGGCATCGAAGCCGCTCTCGGCGATTTGAGCAAGGATGCCTCGCTTGAGTATTGTGCGCTGATTTCGGCCTGCGGAACGATTGTCGCCGATGTCGGTCGGGTTCCTGGAACTGGTGGTGAGGCAGCGGTAGCCGCTCTCGCTACAGGGGCACTCTTCGCCACACAAAAGCTGGCCTCGATTCTCGGACAAGACGAGGACGAAGGGCTTCTCAAGGAAGACGCGAAGCGACCTCTCTACCTACACCCGTTGGGTGCGGACTACCTTTTACTCTCGCTCGGAAGCGAGACGGCCGAAGCCGGTTTAGTCCGTATCGCGTCGCGACGGTTTGTTCGCCGACTTCAGGGATTCGCCAAAGAGCTGTGTATAGCGACTGAGATGGAGCCAGAGCCACCGCAACAGCCAGTGGTGGTCAATGTTCCAACTAGGGTGGCAGAGCGGGACCTCAGCTTAATCTTTGACGATGAGGCGTCTAGCCAGGAGCGACCAGAATCAAAAATCGCTGCGGCATTTCGCACCGATTCTACCACGAGTCGTATCCCAGATGGCTGGCCAGCGCCTCAGGCAGAGGTGCTCCGTCGTCCACAAAAGAGCGCGACCGAGACCAACGACGGCCCCTCGTTCTCGTCTGTTTTCTCCACCGCGCTCCTCGGCGATAGTTGAGTTGGTGATGGATGTGGAGAGTCGCGGCTCCGCGCACTGAGTGTCTACGGGTTCCGTGACAAACGCTCCCCGGATGGCTGGAACAAAAGCGCTTTCTGGGACCGGGCCTTGGCTGGTTAGCTAGGCGATCTCTGGGAGGATCTTAACGAGGAGTTCGGCGATGGGTAAGCGTTCCTGTTCCATGCTGTCGCGGTGTCGGAGCGTGACGGTGTCGATCCCGGTATCGGTGCCGTCTTCGTTTTGGCCGATGGTATCGAAGTCGATGGTGACGCAGAACGGAGTACCGATCTCGTCTTGGCGACGATAGCGGCGGCCGATCGCACCAGTGAGATCGAACGTGATGTTCATGTGCGGTCTGAGGATGGCTTCGACTTCGCGTGCCTTGGCGACTAGCTCTTCCTTGTTCTTCAGAAGCGGTAGGATAGCGACTTTGACGGGGGCGATCTTGGGAGAGAAGCGCATGACGGTGCGCACCTCTTCTTTGCCCTTGTCGTTGGTCAGTGTCTCTTCGTCGTAGGCCTCGCAGAGGACCGCGAGCACGGCCCGGTCAGCGCCGGCGCTCGGCTCGACGACGTGTGGAATGAAGCGTTCCTTGGTCTGCTCGTCGAAGTAATCCTGGTCCTTACCGACAGCTGCACTGTGCTTGCCGAGGTCGTAGTCGGTGCGGTAGGCGACACCTTCGAGCTCCTGAATGCCGAACGGAAATTCGTACTCGATGTCGTAGGTTTTTTTCGAGTAGTGAGCGCGCTCGCCGTCGGGGACGTCAAGGACATGGAGCTTGGTGCGAGGAAGACCGATCTCTTGGTACCAGTTGAGTCTTGTCTCGAGCCACTCGTCGGTGAGGCGCATGCCGTCTTCTTCGCGACAGAAGAATTCGATCTCCATTTGCTCGAACTCGCGGGAGCGGAAGGTGAAGTTACGCGGGTTGATCTCGTTGCGGAACGCCTTGCCGATCTGAGCGATACCGAACGGGAGCTTCACGCGCTCGCCGGTCTGGTCGCAGACGTTCTTGAACTGGGTAAAGATGGTCTGAGCGGTCTCGGGACGGAGAAAGGCGATGTTGTCGTCGTCCTTTACGGCACCCATGTGGGTCGAGAACATGAGGTTGAACTCTTGGGGCTCGCCTAGTTCGCGGCCGCCGCAGTTCGGGCAGTAAGTCTCACCCTTCTTCTCGGGGAGTTGGTCGGCGCGGTGGCGGGCGTTGCAGCCTTTGCAGTCGATCATCGGATCGCTGAAGGTATCGACGTGACCAGACGCCTTGAGCACGTCGTGGTGGGTCAGGATGGTGCCATCCATACCGACGATGTCATCGCGGTCGCGGACCATGCGCTTCCACCAGTAGTCTTTTACGTTGCGCTTCAGTTCGGCACCGAGCGGACCGTAGTCCCAGCATCCGTTAAGGCCGCCGTAGATTTCAGCAGACTGGAAGACGAAGCCCTTGCGTTTGCAAAGGCTGACGATCTTTTCCATGCGGGCGGGGTCGGTGGTCGAGTTGTCGGGCATTGTCGTATTGGTGCGAAATTGCGGTCGGAAAGAAGCCCGTGGGCACGAGTTCGCGCAAGGGGAACTTGGGTGGGATCGAGGAGTGGCGGTTCTCGGCCTACGCTTCCACGAGGAGGCGCATCGGGTTCTCGATACACTCTTTCAGGCGGATCAGGAAGGTGACGGCTTCCTTGCCATCGACGATGCGGTGGTCGTAGGAGAGCGCGAGATACATCATCGGCAGGATGACGACTTCTCCATCGACGGCCATTGGACGCTGTTGGATGGTGTGCATTCCCAAGATCCCGCTTTGAGGCGGGTTGAGGATTGGAGTGCTGAGGAGCGAGCCGTAGACACCGCCGTTGGAGATGGTGAAGACGCCGCCTTGGAGGTCTTCTAAGTTCGTCTTGCCCTCGTTGGCCGCGTTTGCGTAATCGATTATGTCTTGCTCGATTTCGGCGAACCCTTTGGTGTCGCAGTCTCTCAAGACGGGAACTATGAGTCCCTTCTCGGTGCCGATGGCGACTCCGATATCGAAGAAGTTATTGGTGACTACTTCCTCGCCATCGATGCGGGCATTGATCGAGGGCACCGCTTTCAGGGCCGCGACAGTGGCCTTCACGAAGAACGACATAAAGCCGAGCTTCACACCATTGCGGGCGACAAAGTCTTCTTGGACCTCCTTACGAAGCTTCATGATGGCGGTCATGTCGCACTCGTTGAAGGTAGTCAGGATGGCGGCGGTTTGTTGGGCGCTCACCAAGTGGTTGGCGATCTTCCGGCGAAGCGGGGACATCCGTTTGCGGGAGGTTCGTCCGGACTCGTCGGGCTTTGCTGCCGAAGCTGGCTTTGCTGCCGGAGCTGGCTTTGCTGCCGGAGCTGGTTCAGCGGCGGCAGGAGCGGGATCGGGAGTCGGCGCTGGAGCGGGGCTACTCGACGATGCGGATGCACCGGAGGCGGTCTCGACGTCGGACTTGGTAATCGTGCCGCCTTTACCGGTGCCGATAAGAGCCGAAAGGTCGATGTCGCTGTCCTTGGCCAGCTGGCGCGCGGCAGGGGAAGCGGTAACGCGGGTGTCCGTTGGCGACTCCACCTTGGAAGTTCCGGCCGGTGCGCTAGACTCTGGGGCGGCGTCAGGGGAATCGGCAGGAGCGTCTGCTCCCTCGGTGATACGGGCAATGATGGCACCGATTTCGAGCTCAGTGCCTTCGGCTGCGAGGTCACTGATGGTGCCTGCTGCCTCGGCGGTGACCTCGGTGGAAACCTTGTCGGTTTCTAGGGTGACAAGTAGGTCGCCGACAGCTACGGCGTCGCCTTCCTTCTTGTGCCATTCGCCGATTTCGGCGCTGGCTACGGATTCACCGACGGCGGGGATCTTGACCTCGAAGCTCATGGATGGTGCAGATGGAGAGTTGGGAGAGAATGTGAAATTGGGATTGGCCGCTTTAGACGCAGAAGGCATCTTCTACCAGCTTCTGTTGCTCGCGGATGTGGATGGCCTTCGCGCCCGCTGCTGGGCTGGAGCTGCGGTCTCGACCTGCGTAGCGGACGCGGGCACGGACGGCCTTTTCCAGACGCGGGGCGATGTATGACCAAGCTCCCATGTTGAGCGGCTCTTCCTGGCACCAGACGAATTTCTTGTTCGCCCGGGGATAGAGAGAGACGATCTCGCGCAGCATTTCCCAATGGAATGGGTAGAGCTGCTCGATTCGGATGATGGCGGAGTTGCGGAGCTTGTTGGAGTTCCGGAATTCGAGCAGATCGTAGTAGACCTTGCCGGTGCAGAAAATGACTCGGGTAACGCGGGTCCGGTCTTCGACCAGCTGGTCGTCGTCGAGTATCTCGTGGAAGTGCGTATCGGTTGCCATGTCCTCGATCGAGGAGACGCACAGTGGATGACGGAGGAGACTTTTCGGCGTCATCAGCACGAGCGGCTTGCGGAAGTCTCGTCGGACTTGGCGCCGCAGAGCGTGGAAGTACTGGGACGGCTTGGTCAAGTTGCAGACTTGCATGTTCGACTCGGCGCAGAGCTGTAAAAACCGCTCAAGGCGGGCGCTGCTGTGCTCGGGGCCCATGCCCTCGTAGCCGTGAGGCAGAAGAAGAACGAGGTTACTCGGTTGCTGCCACTTGGACTCAGCCGAGCAGATGAACTGGTCGATCATGACTTGAGCGCCATTGACGAAGTCACCGAACTGGGCTTCCCAGCAAATGAGCATATCAGGGACCATCAGGCTGTAGCCATAGTCGAATCCGAGTACGGCGGTTTCGGAAAGCAGGGAGTTGTAGCAACAGAACTCGGCCTGATCCTCGGAGAGGTTCTTCAGTGGAATGTAGCGGTCCCGATCGTCGGTGTCGTAATGCACCGCGTGACGGTGGCTAAAGGTCCCGCGGCGGACGTCTTGGCCGGAGAGTCGGACGGGTGTCTTCTCCAAGAGCAGGGAACCAAAGGCGAGGGCTTCGGCGTGGGCCCAGTCGAAGCCTTCTCCGGTCTCAACTGCCTTGGCTCGTGCACCGAGGAAGCGTTTCTTCAGGCCCGGGTGCACCTTGAAGTCGTCGGGGATGGTGTGCAGGCGACGGCCGATATCCAGGAGCTTGTCGCGCTCGACGCCGGTCATGGTGGCATCGTGGGTATACTCGGGTTGCTCGATGGCAGTGGAGCCGGCGAACGGGTTCTTCCTTGTCGGGTCGGCTTGGCCTTCCTTCAGGGCGATGAGTTCGGCTTCAAGGCGGTCGTTGATCTTGGCATCGATGGCATCAGCCTCAGCGGCAGTGATGGTGTTCGCTTCCAGGAGCTGTTGGCGGAAAATCGTGGCGACGGTTGGGTGCGCCTTGATCATCTTGTCCTTGGTCGGTTGAGTGAAGGCCGGCTCGTCGCCCTCGTTGTGGCCGTGTCGACGGTAGCAGACCATGTCGATGACGACATCACGCCCGAATTTCTGGCGAAATTCCAGGGCGAGTTCTGCGGCGAACAGGACCTCCAGTGGATGGTCACCGTTGACATGAATGACAGGGGCCTCGATCATCTTGGCCACATCCGTGCAGTAGTTGGACGAGCGAGCGTCTTCTGGTTGCGTGGTGAAGCCGATCTGATTGTTGATGATCAGGTGAATGGTGCCGCCGGTGCGGTAGCCAGGTAGCAGTGAAAGGTTGAGGAGTTCGGCTACTGGACCTTGTCCAGCGAAGGCGGCGTCGCCGTGGAGTAGGATCGGCAGGACGCCGGTGCGCTCTTTAGTGTCACCGATCAACCGCTGGCGGGCACGGGCTTTGCCCTCGACCACGGGGTTGACTGCCTCAAGGTGAGACGGGTTGGCGGCGAGGTAGATGGCCACTTGGTCGTCGTCCTTGGTTGGACGTTGGGTTTCGAAGCCGAGGTGGTATTTCACATCGCCGTCACCGGCAACGGTATTAGGGACGTAATTATCTGAGAACTCGTGCAGGAGTACATCGAGCGGCTTTTTGAGGAAGTTCGCCAAGATGCTGAGACGTCCGCGGTGGGCCATTCCCATGACGATTTCCTTCACGCCTTTCGCCGGGCAGGCTTCGAAAATTCCTTGGAGGGCGACCATGATCGACTCGCCACCTTCTAAAGAGAATCGTTTTTGGCCGACATATTTTTTGTGCAGGAAGGCCTCGAAGAGCTCGGCTTCCAAAATCCAGCGGAGCACATCACTCTGGATAGCCGACTCGTAGGGAGCGGCAGCTTGGCGCCCTTCAATCCGGTCGTTCAGCCAGCGGCGGACCTCCCGGTTATGGATGTGCATGAACTCGAAGCCGATCTTTCCGGAGTAGGTCGAGCGGAGAGAGCTCATCATGTCCCTGAGCGGCATCTTTTTGCCACCTTGGTAGAAATTGGTCAGGACCTCTCGGTCGAGATCGGCCTCCTCAAAGCCAAGTCCTTCGAGGTCGAGTAGCGGTTGGTCCGGTGCCGCTGTGGAGAGGGGATCGGTCCAGGCTGCGGTGTGGCCCAAGGTGCGGAAGGCATAGACCATGGAGATGACCTTGGTACGGAAGTTTAGCTCATCGCTGTTCGCTGGGATGGCAGAGGTTGCCCCGACGGCCCCAACGGCCCCGCCTGCCATGGCCGCTACCCCGGTGCTGGCAGGCGATGATGGGCTGGAACTTGAAGCCCCAATCTTAGCCGGCGGTTCCGGTGTGCGGGCCATGCCCAGTTCGAATCCTTCGAAGAAGGCTACCCAAGTGGGATCGACGGAAGTGGGATCGGCCTTCCACTCGGCGTATTTCTCTTCAAGGAGAGCTTCGTTGGCGCGAGAAGGTAGCGTAGAGTTCATGGGACGTGATGGCGCCTAGAATCCTCGCCCATGTCTATGGAGAAGCGAATCGAAAATCCGCATAACCTCGATTTCTCGAAAATTTTTACCTACGCAGGTAGGTAGTGCTTGTTTTTTTCGGGAAGCGACGTTAGTGAAGCTACCCTGCTTGAGAAAGTCGGCAGACTGACAGCCCAACAATGATCACCGCCAATAAGCTGACTAAGCGCTACGTAGGGCGCACTGCTGTAGACGGAATCAGTTTCGAGGTCGGAAAAGGGGAAGTGGTGGGCTTTCTCGGACCGAACGGAGCTGGCAAGACCTCGACGTTACGTATGCTTACCGGCTACATGCCTCCTTCGAGTGGATCGGCTTCGGTGGCGGGGCACGATATCTTCCACGATTCACTCAAGGCGCGATCGAAAATCGGCTACATGCCGGAAAACGTGCCTCTTTATGACGACATGCGGGTGAAGGAATATCTTCATTTCGTGGCGCGGCTCCACGCTCTCAGCGGTCGCAAAGTGCGGGTTCGTACTGGCGAAGTGATGGAGCTTTGTCGCATCACTGATGTCCGCCGGAAGATGATCTCCAGCCTTTCGAAAGGCTATCGGCAACGCGTTGGTCTAGCGGCGGCGATGGTTCATGACCCGCCGCTCTTGATTCTCGACGAGCCAACCAATGGTCTCGATCCGCACCAGATTCGTCAGGTGCGCTCGCTGATTCGCGAGTTGGGCGAAAACCATACGATTCTCATTTCGACCCATATTCTCTCGGAGGTCGAGGCTGCCTGTGACCGTGTTATCATTCTCGACAAGGGTTCGATCAAGGCGCAGGCGACTCCGCAGGAGCTCGTCGATCAACTCCGGACCGCCGGAACGATCACCCTTGAGGTCAAGGCCAAGCCGGCGGTGGTCGAAGGGGCATTGTGTGCGATCCCCGGCGTTCGCAAGGTCAACAGCCGGGCCCTCAGTGGCGGTTGGTCCAAGACGCGCGTCGTTGCTGATTCGAAATCTGATGTCCGTAGCGATGTTTACCGGCGGGTGGTGGACCACGGCTGGGAACTTCGTGAACTCGTCCTCTGTCGGGCTTCGCTCGAGGATGCCTTCGTCGAGTTAACTCATGTCGATCACGCAGGCTAGCCGCTGGCACCGATCCAATCCTAAAACACATCACGCCATGCGAACCCTGTTGATACTTTTTGGGAAGGAACTGAGATCGATCTTTCTCTCTCCCATCGCCTACGTGGTGATCGCTCTGGTCATGCTGTTGACCGGGTTCTCGTTCAAGGCTGCCTTGACTATCCTCGAGCGGACTTCGAGTGAGGGGTCCCTTGTTCTTTGGACTTATACCTCCTATTGGTTTTGGCTGTCGTTCTTCCCGATCTTTCCTCTGGTGACGATGCGCCTGTTCGCCGAGGAGCGGAAGATGGGCACTATGGAGACCTTGCTGACAGCTCCGGTTCGGACATCGCAGGTGCTAGTTTCCAAGTACGCGGCGGCGGTCGTTTTCTACATCATTATTTGGCTTCCGAGCGTTCTCTACTTCTACCTATTCGTCGGTATCACTGGCGATGTTGATGTGGTGCCTCGCGGCGAGCTTCTGGGAAGCCTGCTGATCCTATTCCTGTCGGGACTGTTCTACCTAGCCATGGGATGCTTTGCGTCGGCCTTGACCTCGAACCAGATCGTAGCCGGCGTCATGTCGTTCACGCTCTGCCTGATGCACTTTCTCGTCGGTATGTTCTCGCTCAACTTGGCCCGTAATATCCCACCTGAGGTCGCTGAAATGGTGACCTTCATCGCCCCGCACGTGCACTTCCAGCGGTTCACCACGGGCCTCATCGACAGTCGACCGATCGCCTATTACTTGTCGTTGGCGGCCTTCTTCCTATTCCTCACGCACCAAGTGCTCGAGTATCGTCGTTGGAAGTCCTAGTCATCGTTTTTCCTCTCACGAGTTCACCATTTCCTAAATGCAGGAGTTTACACCAGACGACGCTACCCCGTCCGAAGAGCCAGCCGCCTCGGATAAGCCCTCCTCTAAAGACGTGGGCCGTGTGGGTATCGGGATGAACGTCTTCCTTCAGACGCTCCTCGTCGGAGCCATTCTCGTTGGGATTAACTACTTGGCCTTTCGTCATTACAAACGCTGGGACTTGACCCGAGGAAACGAGTACACGTTGTCGGGAACCACGGCTAGTTTCCTCGAGAATACCGAAGGCCCGCTCGACCTCATTGTCGCGTTTCTCCGTAGTTCGTCACTTGGCCAAGACGTGTCGAACCTCGTAGACGAATACCAGCGGCAGGCCCCGAAAAAGGTCAGCGTTACCTACATCGACCCAGCTAGGGACCCGGACAAGCTGGAGGAAGTGAAGCTCCAGTATGGCCTCGACCTGAGTAAGAACGTTGTCATTGTCGCCTCGGGAGAAAGCTCGAAAGTCGTCAAGGAGGCCGACATGATGGTTCCGCCGACGCAGCGCGGACAAAAGGGGGACGACCTTGAGTTTTTCGGTGAAGACGCCATCACTTCGGCGATGATTTCGGTGACCGAGGGAAGCCAGAGAAAGCTCTACATCCTCGCCGGGAAAGGCCTTCTCCGGCAGACTCCCAATGGTACGGCTTATGATTTGCTCGAGTCGTTTTCTCGTCGGCAGAATGCCAGCTTGGCACCGCTTCGACTGGAGGACCTCGATGCCATTCCAGGGGACGCCGACGGCATCATTCTGGTCAACGCTCTCTACGATATGACCGACCGTGAAGTGGGAATTATCGAGGACTACTGGAATCTCAGGCGAGGTGGTATTCTCATCCTCCTCAACCCCGAAGGAAGCACTCCGCGGTTGGATGGCTTTCTTGGCCAGAATGGTATCCATCCTCGTGATGACCGGGTCTTGTATGCGGAAAGCACCGGTGCGGGAACGAAGAAGCAGTTTCAGGTGCAGAGCACGTTTTCGCCGACCTCGACCATGACCCAGGCATTCTGGGGACTGAATACCGTCTTCGGTGGGCAGACCCGCTCTTTACGCATCGACGAGGGAAGTGAAGAACTCCAGAAGCGCACGATCGAAGTGAAGCCCTTGCTTGAAGCCGCCCGTCGGTTCTGGGGTGAGACCAGTTATTTGGAGAAGCTCCCGACCATGGGGCATGAAGACCAGGCGCCGCCGATTTATGTTGCCGCCTCCGCCGAGCTCGGAGCTCTGGCCGATGAACGTCTGCGGATCGACAGCTCACGAATGGTGGTGGTGGGCAATGCCACGCTGGCAGATCCCGACATGCAAATCGCTTCGAACTACGACTTCATCAGCGCTTGTCTGAACTGGCTACTCGATCGCGAGGAGCTGATCGGAATCCCGCCGAAGGTGAAAGAGCGCCACCACATCAGTCTCAGCCCAGTCCAACACCAGAGGATCTTCTGGATCGTCGCCATTACCTTGCCTGGTTCCATGGCGGCCTTGGGATTTTTCATCTGGACGGTCAGGCGAGGTTAGCGCCACCATAAGGATATGCGTGCCGGGACCACCATTCTTCTTCTCGCCATCGTGGCCGGGGTGGGGAGTTTCATTTACCTTAAGGAGAGGCATATGTCCTCGACCACCCAGGTCGCGGGTCAGTCCGATCTCTACCTTGAGCTTAATCAAGAAACAGTCCGCGAGGTTCGGGTCACGTCACCGAGGTCGGAGTTTCACCTTGAACGGACCGGAGCAGGTTGGTCGGTGGATGGTGATGTGGTGGACCGCGCCGACTCCGAGTGGGTCGACAGCTTGATTAGGGAGCTAGGCGGTATGCAGGTCATCGATCAGATCGGCGCTGAGGAGATTGCTTCGGGGAAGTTCGATCTCGAGCGCGCGGGTCTGAGTCCGACTCCCACGACCGTCGAGATCGGTCACCAAGATGGAACTCGCTCGGTGTTTTTACTCGGCTCCGAGGGTTCCCTCGAAGGCACAGTTCATGTCACTTCCCAGAAGGGAGACGGGGACGGCACCATCAGTCTGGTCCGGTCGCAGATCCGGGATTTCACCCACGGCGAGCTAGCCGAGATCCGGGACCCCCAGCTTTGGAGCGGCTCACCAGGGCTGCTTCGCTCTGTCGTGTATAGCGGTAAGCAAGGCGAGGTCGAACTGTCCCGGGAATCGGATGAGGATTTCTGGAAAATTGTTCGTCCGCTTCAGACCGAGGCTAACGAGGACCTCATGGAGCGGATTACTAAGCTCCTTGCCGGGATTCGCGCCGTTAAGTTCGTATCCGGAGACGAGGGAGTTTTGCCTGCTGATCCAGTTGACCCAGCTGCTTCGGTTAGTGTTTCTCTTTTCTCTGCCCCCGCTGGCAGTGATGATGATGCTGCGGAGGGACAGGTGGTGCCAACTTTGACATTCTGGAGTGCTCCGGGTCAAGGCGGGGAGGAGACCTCGGCTTCCAAGGAAATCGTCTATGCGCGTAGTTCTGATCGGCCCGGCGTGATGCAAGTCGATGGCCGAGTCTGGGGAGCGCTGAACTTGGCGACGAACGACTTTCGAAACCGCACCCTGGCTAGGCTGAACTCTGACGCCATCGCTCAAATTACCGTTCAGTCGGGTTCTGCTCCTGAGGTGGTGATCCAGCGAGAGGGTGGGGGCTGGATTCTGCTACGAAGCGGTCGACGTGCCCGCGCCAATCGCGACCGAGTAGACAGGCTGTTCAAGGCGATCAACGAACACGACATCCTCGACTTCGTTTCGGATTCCGCATCGTCGTTGGGAGACTTCGGATTGGATACCCCGTTTCTTCGGCTTGGTCTTAGTACTGGCGTCGATGGTCCGAGCGAGACCCTCTTGCTAGGAGGAAAGGACCAAGGAATCTATGCTCATTGGAAGGGAGATCCCTTCGTCTACCGCGTCAGTGGCGAACTTTTACCCGAGATCCCAACCGAAGCGGTGAAGTGGAAAAGCCTAGACGTCTTGCAGTTCAGCATCTTCGCTTTGCGCAGTCTTCGAATTAGCCCCGGGGTTAGCCCACCGTTGTCACTGGTCTACGATCACCAGTTTGCCAAGTGGTCGGCCCAGCGGGCTGGAAAGGATATCTCTGAGGCCATCGATCCCGCCATGGCCGAAGCCATTGCGTCCCAGCTGGGGTCGCTTCGGGTTAGTGATTGGCTCGCCGACGGTGCCATTGGCTTCGCCGCGTTGCAGTCGCCGGATCTCGTCGTCGAGCTAGGGCTTCAGCACGGGGATGGAATTGGTGGTTCCGATAAGACCATCGACTTGCAATTGGCCTTCGCTCGAGTCGGCGGAGCAGGCGTAACCAAGGCTTCGCTGCACTACGGTGCGATTCGGGGAGTGCCGGAGGTCTTCCTCATCCGCAGTGAGATAGTTGAACTGCTTTCACGGGTGCCGTTGCGGGACTAGTGCTCATTTACTCCGTGATTCCGTGAGCTATCCTCGAATTCAGGGCAAGCGTGCCACGGTGGGGGGGCTCGGCGTCGCTGATGAGCGGACGGGAACTTCAGTAGAGATCCGTTTGGGTTTCCGAACGACGGCTCTTTCGGCGGATCTCCTCTTGTTGATCTGGTTGCGGTGATGCACCGGAAGGTGCGAACGGCCGGTCCATTATTGGCTTCTCAAGAACTAGGAAGGACCCGGACGATGGTCGGATCGACGGTTCCGAAGAGCTTGGCACAGATCGACTGACAGTCGTCTCGGCTGACTGCGCGGAGCAGGTCAGGAATCTCCCGGTGGTGCTCTGGGCCCATGCCGTAGAGGGTGTCGAGAGCCATGATTTGGCCGATCGAGCCGGGGGCTTGGAGCCCGATCTCGCGCCGGCCGAGCATGCTATTTCTGGCACGCTCTAATTCTTCGGAAGAAAGTCCGTCGGCTGAGAGCTTGGCGATTTCATCGAGGATCTCGGCTTGGACCAGGTCGATCTGTTCAGCGGAGGTGCCGACGTAGAAGTAGAACATGCCTGGGGTGTAACCGCGGACTTGTCCGGCGCCGATGTAGTAGCAGAGCCCGAGTTCCTCGCGGATGCGGGTGAACAGGCGGGAGGCCATGTCGCTGCAACAGGCATCGACGAGGTCGGCGGCGTGGCGGTCGGGAGAGCGCAGATCGATTCCAGGGTAGGCGACGACGAGAACGGCTTGCTCCTTGTCCCGCTCCAGCTGGTGGATGCCGCCGAGCGGTTTGGGTGGGGCAAGATCGAGGGATTCGAGAAAAGGGCTACCGGTTGGTAATTGACCGAAGGCCTTGTTCGCTTGCTCGAGAACCTGATCTTGGTCGATGGCGCCGACGACGGTGAGAACTCCGTTGGAGCCGATGGCGATCTGGGAGCGGAGGTCGTGAAGGTCGCTCGTTTGGAAGCCGGAGACAAGTTCGTCGGTTCCGAGGAGCGGCATACCGAAGGGAAGGTCGCCGAAGATGTGCTTGCGCATTTCCCAGAAGGCCGAGGTCATCGGCTCTTTAAGTTCGGAGCGAATGCTGGCTCGGAGCGACTCGCGCTCGCCTTCGACGAAGGTGGTAGGGAAGGTCGGTTGGGTGATGACATCACCCATGATGTCGAGGGCCATGGGCAGGTCGGCGGCGAGCAGATCGACGCTGAGGCCGAAGCTGTTGTTCCCCGACGAGGCGCCGATGGAACCGCCGACGTTTTCGATCGAGTCAGCGATCGAGTTGGCATCGCGGGTTTCGGTGCCCTTCAGAAGTGTGCGCGCGAGGAGTTGGCTGAGTCCGGCGCGTGAGTGGCCGTCAGCGAGCAGTCCGCCACCGAAATTGAGGTGGGCTGTGGCCAGAGGCACACGCCGGTCGGGGCGGAGGACAACGCGCAGTCCGTTGTCGAGTTCGGCCACGGTGGTCTCGGCCGGAGTAGATCGGGTAGTTTTGACAGATTTCGGCTTCAGCGTTCCGATGGGGCTAAGTGAGGTCGAGCAGATCTTCTCGGAAACTAAATACTCGCTGGCGACCCGCTGGATATCCTCGGCGGTGACGCTGGACAGGCCTTGGACGTATTGGTTACTGAAGCCCGGGTTCTGCGTGAGAATCCAGGAGCTGGCCAAATCGGAGGCCTGACCGCGCATCGTGGTAGCGGTGTGGTGGTGATCGCACAGCGCAGCCTTGGTTGATTTTTCGAGTTCACTGGGATCGACGGAACCGTTTTGGAGCTTTTGGATTTCGGCCAAGATGGACTTCTCCAAGGCAGCGCGGTTCTCTGGTTCGGCATCGCCTCCGACCATGAACAGTCCGTTGCTACCGGGAGTGTAGGCGTAGGCGTGGACGGAGTGGGCGACGCGCTGCGACTCGCGGACTTCGCGGTAGAGGCGGGAGCTGCGACCGTCGCCGAGCACGGTTGCGAGAATGTCGAGGGCCGGGATGTCCTCGTGCCAGAGGGCGGGGATCTGCCAGCAGAGAGACAGGTGGTGGAGCGGGCTGCCGAATTCCATGTGCCGATCGCGGCGCCCCATCTGTGGGGGTTCTTCTGGGATATAGATCGGCGCCAAGGCGGAGCGCATCCATGCTTCCGAGGACTGTCGTGCTTGTGCTAGAACGGCATCGGTATCGACTGCTCCAGCGACTACGAGGAAGCAGTTGTTGGGGACGTAGCGCTTCTTGTAGTAGGCGAAAAGTTCCTCTCGTCCGAGTTGGTCGAAGACTTCGAGGTGGCCGATGACTGGTTGCCGGTAGGGGTGCCAGCGGAAGGCGTTGGCGAAGGTCGCCTTGCTCAGCACGCGGCCACGGTCGTCGTTGCCCATGGCGAACTCTCGACGAATGACCTCCTGCTCTTTCTCGACTTCATCGGCCGGCATGAGCGAGTCCGAAGCGGCGTCGATCAGGACCTCGATGGCTTCAGCTGCGCCGTCGGATGGTGTGTCGATCCAGTAGACAGTCCGGTCGAAGGACGTGTAGGCATTGATGTAGCCTCCCCGTTCTTGCACGCCTCTGGCGACTTCACCGAGCCCGAGCTTGCTGGTGCCCTTAAACAGCATGTGCTCAACGAAGTGGGACAGGCCTGCTCCGAGCCATTCTGCTTCGTGAATACTGCCGGTGCGGCACCAGAGCTGAACGCTGGCTACGGCGGTGCTGTGGTCCTCGAGGACAAGGACTTCGAGTCCATTATCGAGGGTCTCTACGGTAGGAGTGGCAGGGCCGGCAGTAGCGGCCCCGGCCTTCGGGAGGTCATGCATCTGTAGCAAGTCGGAAGGCTAAGACCGGTCGGCGAGTTGGCCTTCTTTCCGAAGGCGAACCAGCTCCTCCAGCCGGGAGGCGGGGAGGAACGGATGATCGAAGGCGGTCTGAAACTCATAAACGCCGGAGAAGTCGTCGAGCGTATCGCTCTCGGTTTTGCCGAAGATGCCGACTTCGATCAGGTTGAAGACGATTTCGCCGATGTCGCGGGTGCAACGCAGACCCCATTCGGTGAAGACTGTCATGACCATGGGTCCGAACTGGTCGAGGGAAAAAATCCGGAAGCCATCGAGCAACTCCGGTCCAGAGACATGTCGGCCTTGGCTAAAATCCTCCCCGGCTTTCTTCAGGGTATAGTCGAGGGAGTCCCGCACGAAGCCGTAGGCATCGGGGTGAAAGCGGGTGTCGCGGGCAACGATGTCCTCCACAGCCTCGTCGAAGTCACGCTTTTGAATCATTCTTCTTGGATCTGAGCCGGTGTTGTTTCTGGATCCGATTGGCTCATCGGATTGCCTCTAATGTAGCGCACCAACGACCCGACCGCCAGCACGACCATCAATCCCACCACGGTCCATCGCTCTCTTGGTGTCAAGCGGTTCATCCTTAGGTTACTGCCACTCCCGCTCCATGCGGTCGAGGTATTGAGAAATGGGATCAGGGCGGGGTGGGGCTGGTTGTTGGAACGATTCCATGACCTGTAGGTAGTCCTCGAAGTCCGAACTGAGGTGGGTTGTTTCGGTCGCCTCGTAGAAGTCGAGTAGGTGGTCGGCACGGCTGACGGTCAGGAGAATCTCGTTACGGCGGGACTCGAGATCGAGTAGGCGTTGCTCAAAATCGCGTTCTCCCTTGCCCTGCGAAGCCTTGGCTATCAAATCGACGTAACTTTGGATGACCGGTTGGTAGAGGGGGAAGGCCCGCAAGCTTAGAGACAGCAGTTCTTCGGTCTTGCGGACGAGAATAAGTTCGCGCTCGGGGTGTTTCTTGATTTGCTCCAGCTGCCTCAGCGTAATAGTTATCCGTTCTCTCGGACCGCTGGGTAGGACTGGCTTTTTTAGGGCTTCGGAATGCGGTCGGAACATGGTCGATTTTACGTCTTCGGCTTCTCTGTAGTGAATATCGAGTGTCTCTTTTAGCCGGGTCTCGGTCTGTTGGGCATCGAGCATTTCGAAGGCTGACCCCTCAGCAAGGGCGGCCATTTCTAGAGTCCACCACTTGTCAATGGAGTCCCGGCTCTTGGCCAAGTTCGGATAGTGGCGGCCGACGATTTCGCGTTGGTCGATGTCGAGGCGTCCGAGATTGCCGACCATCGTCCGCATGGCAAGTCGGCCCTGGCGCTGTCGATGGAGCGCATAGACGAGTCCGGTGGATGAGGCCTCGAACATTTTTTTGCTCAGTGCATCCATGGAGCGATAGTCGCCGTCGAGGACTTCGTCGATGTTCAGGGGCACTCCGGCTTTCCAAATAGCCTGGAAAGTATCCGACGGGCGGCCTGTCCTGCGGTAGCGAATCACTCCGACAATTCCGTAGTGGAGCCAGTCTGGGAGAATGCGTGTTTGTCGTTTGGTGACGACATCCATCCGAGCGTCAGCGAGGATACGTTCGGCTAGGAGTAGTCGGACGATCTCTTCTTCGAGTTCTTCGCGGGAAAAGTCTGCCCCGAGGAAGACATCGAGTTGTAAGAGCCAACCTCCGAAGTCGTAAGGCCGAATCACCGTGGAGATCGACCGCCCCCTAGGCACGATGCCATTGCCGTCGCCGGTCTCGACTCGAATGACTACCGGGCTGGTCCAGGCGGAGTCATCGGCCCCGGCTCCGAGCAGGCCCAAGAGCTCGGACTTGACCCCTTCGCTGAAGACGCAGAACTCGCCTCGTATCGGCAAGCCATCGGCGTAGACGACGAATTGCTTGGAGGAACTGACGCTCCGTTTGAGTTCGGCCTTCCTTTTGATGTCGATGTTCGGTACCCGAGTCTCCATGGCTCCAGAGGGCGGAGGTGTGGGAGCAGGTGCCTGCTGGGCGATCACCGTGGAGGAGCACAAGAAGCCGACAACGCCGAGAAGGCGACACAGAGATGGGATGAGTCTACGCAAGACGGTAAGCTACCACAGAGGGCTGTCCTTCCAAGGCCAATTACACTTGTAGTCTAATCTTGGCCAAGGCGGTAGTGGCCGGTGATTGGGAAATCGAACAGGCGGTCCTCCTCAGCCGTGCCCCTGCCGATGTTGTGTATTACGAGCGGGTGCCCGCTTCGCTGAGCGCGGTCGCTGACGATCATGATGTGCGGTCGGTTCCTAGGAACGGTGCAGGTGACGATATCTCCGGGCAGGTAGTCGCTGGGATCTTTGGTCACTGGCTTGGAGGCACCGACTCGGTCAAGATAGGTCTGCAGATTGGGCACCCGTCGATGGTCGATGTTGCGGTCGGGCCTTCGCAGTCCCCAGATCGTTGGGTATTCTGAGAAGTGCTTTTCCATGTCCTCGTGGACGGCCTTCTGTAGGTCCAGGTTCAAGGCCTGCCGAAGTGCACGAACGACGACATCGGTGCAGACCCCGCGCTGTTCGGGGACATCGCCACCTGGGTAGTCGAGACCGACGTAGACCGGGTCATAAATCGTCGTCACGCCGATTTGCGCCCGCGCGGCGATGACGATCGGATGGGTAGTGGCGACGGCGGCGCCAGTCGTCTCAGCATGAGACCGGGGCTGATAGCAGAGAACCGCCATGCCCCCCACTAGGACCAAGATCGACAGCCAAGAAAGAACAGCGCGACACTTCATCTCACTGCTTAGGCGTTGGTAGCCCGGCTCTTAACGAACAGCCGCGGTAGCACTAAACGGGGGGGTGCTCCCAGCTACGCTGACCGATGGAGAACAAGACGGCCTTCTGCGCGTGTAGACGGTTCTCGGCTTCCTGGAAGATCGTGTCGGCGTGCTCCTCGAGAACTTCCTCGGTGATCTCCTTCTCGCGGTAGGCGGGGAGGCAGTGCATGACGATGGCGTCCTTGTCCGCCAGATCGAGGAGCTCCCGATTGATCTGGTAGGGCTGCATGTGCTCGATCCGGTGGGCGGATTCGTCCTCCTTGCCCATGCTGACCCAGACGTCGGTGTACAGGACATGGCAACCCTCGACGGCCTTTTTCGCATCGGGCTGGACGGTGATCTTGTCCGACTTGATCTTCTTCATCCACTCGTGATTGGGAGCGAAGTGAGGCGGTCCGGAAAGAACCAGTTCAAACCCGAGTCGCTCGGCAGCCCAGATCCACGACCAAGCGACGTTGCAATCGACATCGCCAAGGAAGCAGACGCGCTTGCCTTCCCAGCCGCCGCACTTCTCGCGCATGGTCAGAAGGTCGGCGAGAATTTGGCAAGGGTGCTCGGTGTCGGTGAGCGCGTTAATCGTAGGGATCTCGCTCATGGTGGCGAACTCTTCGAGATCGCTTTGGGCGTAGGTCCGGATGACAGCACCGTGGAGAAACCGTCCGAGGACTCGTGCGGTGTCTTTGATCGGCTCGCCCCGTCCGAGCTGCATCTGCCGGTCAGATAGGAACATGACTTCGCCACCAAGTTCCCGAATCCCGACCTCAAAGCTGACCCGCGTGCGAGTCGATGACTTGGAGAAGATCAAGCCCCAGATCTGGCCAGAGAGAACGCGTCTCGATGGGTCGTAGCGGTTGGCCTTCAGTTCCTCCGCTAGTTCGACGAGTTCGTTGATTTGCTCTCCGCTGAGGTCCTCTAGGGCAAGTAAGTGTTTCATGGTTCTCTCCCGAATTTCACGAATCGCTAGTCTAGTGGGAATGCCGATGGGTTCAACCCCGTGTCCGGATTGTTGGCGCAATTCACGAAACAGCCCCGACTCGCGGCGCTTGCAGGTCGGGGCCGGTAAAGTCGAACCTTGGCTATGAATCAGCGTATTCTGACGGCTCTTTTTCGTCGTTCACTTCTTCCTCGGCGGATTCTTCAAGAACAGGTTCCGCCCGGGCACGCTCGATGGTCAGGCGTTCGCCAAGGCGGAGGGCCTCGTGGTCCTGTCCGGTTCGCTCGCAGGCTACCGAAAAGGCTTCGGCCAACTGGCTACCGTCAGCGCCTTCATCGTGCCGAGACGGAACCGCGATGCCACAACCACAGGTCTTGGCCAGCGAGGCGGCCTCGTCCGCAGTCAGGTTGGTGGCTAGGGCCTGCTCAGCAGGAGCGTCGCTTACCGGAAGGAGCATGACGTCGAATCCGCCGAGGGGTTGGAGAGATCTCCCCAGTCCCATATACCAAGTGGTTTCCGAACAATGGAATATCCGAAAATCACCTACGGTAATCACGTAGCCAAGTGTCTGGCATCTACCCAGAGTGTCGCGTCGAATTTCGCCGGGAGACGCCGCGACTCCCGTGAGGTTGAAGCCATCGGCGCTGACGGACAGGCGCTCATCGACATAGAGCAATTCCGGCGGATCTTTGGCCATTGCGTCGCTTGAGGTGTTTCTGATTCCGTAGGGAATGACCAAGCGCAGGTCACCTGCAGTGGCCCGCTTAATCGCGATTAAGGTCTCCGGATCAAATTGGCCCTCGTCCTCTTGGGTGATCGCTGCGACACTAACGAGTCCGAGACTACTGGGATCGACAAGACTCGAGTCGGATGACAGATGCGGGTCGAGGATCAAGAAGCGACCTGCGTGCTTGAGAAGAAAACCGCTACCGCCAAGCCACCAAATATGGAGCTGGTCGGCGTCATTTTCGGCATTGGCGAGATCTCGGGTGAGAGTTTCGTCTTTCTGGATAGGTTGAGGCATGGGCTAGGTTCTAAGAACTTGATGAATATGGACCGATGTAGTGAAGATGACAACGAGAGGTTACCCGTCTTCGGGAGGGTGATTCTCGCCTTTTTGATGGTGGTCTCTCTTTCGTCCTGTGGTGGATTTTCCAGGGCTTGGGAGCAAGCCCCGATCTCTGCCGATGATGGAGTTTCCGGACGCTGGGAGGGAACCTGGTGGAGCGAAATGAATGGCCACACGGGCGCGCTCCGATGTGTGGCCAGTCCCGTTGCCTCGACGAGTTCGACCTCAGACTCTCAAGACTACCATCTTCTGTTTCATGCCACTTGGGCGCGGATTTTGCGCGGGAGCTACCAAATTACCTGCCGCAGTGAGCGAACCGAGTCGGGCTGGCGGCTATTCGGCGAACGGGACTTGGGCAAGGTTTTGGGCACCTACTCCTTCGCTGGAGAGGCGGTCGGTGATTCGCTCAAGGCCACCTACAAGGGAGATCTGGACCACGGGAAGTTCGAGCTTATGCGGCCCGCGAGTGCAGGCATCGGCGATACCGATAATTTCATCGAAAATTAGACTCTCGTAATCCCGCCGGTCTTGGGTAGGCTCCCGTCATGGTTCTCGCCATAGTACTCTCCGCTCTCGCAGCCTACATTCTCGGGGCCACCCCGTTCGGACTTCTCGCCGGAAAACTGAAGGGCGTGGACATCCGCGAGCATGGCAGTGGCAACATCGGTGCTACCAATGTCTACCGAGTTCTCGGCAAGACGATCGGTATTTGCGTTTTCCTCCTCGATTTTCTCAAGGGCTACCTGCCGGTGCTTTTCGCCACCCACTTCGTCGACAGCGGGACGTTACCTGCGTGGGGACCGATCGTCGTCGCGCTGGCCACGATTCTAGGCCACAATTACACGCTCTGGCTCGGCTTCAAAGGCGGCAAGGGCATCGCCACCTCAGGCGGTGCCATTCTCGGGCTGATGCCCGCCGCCGTCGGAGTCGCCGTGCTCGTCTGGATCGCGCTCATGGTGGTTTTCCGTCGGGTGTCCTTAGCTTCGATCGGCGCTGCTCTCGCCATTCCGATCACCGTAGCGGTTCTGGGGAGCCGGGCCGGCATGATCGATGGGCCGCTACTTGCCTTCGCCATTGCCGTCTGCCTTCTCGCCATTCTCCGACACCGGAGCAATATCTCGCGGCTCATCGCAGGAACCGAACCAAGAGTCGGCGACCCAGCAGGCAAGAAAGACTAGAACCAGCTTTCCCTTATCAGATTATCATCATGGCTAAGACCGAACACATTGCCGTTCTCGGAAGCGGAAGCTGGGGCACCGCCCTTTCTCTCGTCCTCGGGCAGAATGCCGAGCGCGTCACCCTCTGGGGGCGCGACCAGGAGCTGGCCAGCCAGATTAACTCCGCCCACGAAAATCCCCGCTACCTAACGGGAGTCAGTCTTCCTACCAGTGTCCACGCCACCACCGACTTCGCCGCGGCCGCCGCGGCTCCCATCCTGTTCAGCGTGGTACCCAGTGGAGTCGTCCGCAGCATGATGGCCCGCCTTGCTAAAGAAGAGAATCTCGCTGCCGATGCCATCATCGTGTCGTGCTCGAAAGGGATCGAGATGGCTACAGGCAAGACCATGTGTTCCATCCTCCGCGAGGAACTTCCGGGCCGCAGAGTCGCCGTCCTTTCAGGACCCAATCACGCCGAGGAGGTCGGAGCTTGCCTGGCCACGGCTTCCGTTGTCGCAGCCGATGATCCACAAGTCGCCGCCCAATTGCAGGAGGTACTACTGACGCCGTGGATGCGCCCCTACACCAGCGACGACATGGTCGGCATCCAGTGGGGAGGCGCGGTAAAAAACGTCTTCGCCATCGCCGCCGGAATCGCCGATGGGCTTTCGCTGGGGGACAATGCCAAGTCGGCTCTGGTTACCCGCGGTTTGGCCGAGATGACCCGGCTCGGCGTAGCCTTGGGCGGACGCCAAGACACATTCCAAGGTCTCAGTGGAGTAGGAGATCTCGTCGCCACCTGCTATAGCCACCTGTCCCGGAATTATCGTGTCGGCAAGGAACTCGGCTCCGGTCGCAGCTTGGAGGCCATCCTCGCCGATATGACCATGGTCGCCGAGGGCGTCACCAATACTGAGAGCATCTACCAGTGGGCCCGAAATGCCGGGGCCAGAACCCCGGTTATCGACGAGGTCTATCGCGTTCTTTATGAGGAGAAGCCCTGCACCAACGCCCTTCGCGACCTGCTTTCTCGGGACCCGCGGCCCGAGGCCGAGGATGGCGGAGCCGCGTGACCTTGTGGATTCGTCGTTGACGCAAGCCCCTCTGCGGGTTGCCATGTAGGATGGATTTTATCTCAAGGGTTGCTCTTCTGTTACTGGTGACGTTGTCGGCTTGTAGCAAGCTGACCCCTCTGCCCCAAACAAACTGGGACAATTCCCCACGAGCCGCCGCCAGCGGTTCCCAGGTGATGACCGAGCGTCGGGCTTACCCGACCGGAACCTTCGCTCCCGGGGATCGAATTTCCCTGACCGTTTATGAGGGAGTCCGTAGCTCAAAGAAGATTGCAGGCGGCGACTATTTGGTCGGCGATAACGGTATGATCCGACTCCAGCCCGTCGGTTCGATCAAGGTCGTCGGTCTTAGTCCTAGCAAGGTCGAACGCTTGATCGCTTCGGCTTGTCTCCGTTCGGAGCGGCCCCTCGGAGTCAGCTTCACCACCCACTTCGATGCTCTCGACGGCGTTCCGGTCGTCGAGCTGGTTGGCGGCGTGGCGCGACCTGGTATTCTCTCGCTCGGTAGCTCGGACATGACCGTCGCTTCCGCCGTTTCCTATGCCGGCGGCCTTTCCAATCTATCAGGGACAAGTTCAGTAACCCTTGTGAGAAAGGGCCGCAAACGTCCGATTCTTATTGGTTCGGCAAATTACCGACAAATCACGGTCAAGGGTGGAGACCGCATCCGCGTCGACTGACCCCTTGGATTCTGAACCTAGTTTCCGGCGATTCGCAACTTCCTCAGTCCCTATGAAACCCATCTCTGCTTCCGTTACCAGCCTTGCAGCTCTCGCTCTAATTTTCTCTTCGGTCTGTGCTGAGGAAGGAACTACTGAAGCCGCCGCCGCCGCCGCCGAAGAAGAAGAAGCTGCGCCGAAACAGGAGTCGTGGGTCGACCCGACCGCTGACCGCGTTGACATCTCCGACTTTCTCAACAACCGCCCACCGCCGAGAACGGACACCCCAGAGCGCGGCAAACTCAGCCTCCATGGCGACGACATCGAGCCCATCGGAATGGCGCATTGGAACGAGTATGTCGGCACCATCAAAGCTCCACGTTGGGGGCGCTACACCGTCGCTTTGCGTTACTCGCTTCATCGCGCCGGACTCGGAATCCAACCACAGATCGCAGGCCAAAAACTCAAGGTCATACTCAAAAGCTGTGGACGGGCCCCCGAGGGTCGCACCCAAGACGTCGGCACCATTTACCTAGAAGAAGCCGGCGACGTGCCCGTGAGAATTCTCTCCGAGACCGCCGAGCTCCACGCCAACTTCATCATCCACGAAGTCATGCTCATCCCGGCTCGCGAAGGAGAGCGACCTACGGCGAACGAAGACGGTTCCTTCGAACTTCTTGCCAAGGACGCCACGACTTGGTCAACCAACATGCGTTACGAGCCGAACGAGAAAAAAAACTGCCTCGGCTTCTGGAACCAGACCGAAGACTTTGCCGAATGGGACATCCGCACCATGGAGCCCGTCAGCTACGAGGTCGAAGTCACCTACGGATGCGGCGCTGGTAGCGGTGGAAGTGAAGTCGAAGTTCGTGTCGGCGACCAATCGATTGCCTTCACCGTCGAGGAAACCGGTGGCTTCCAGAACTGGAAGTCGGTCAAAGTCGGCCAGATCCAGATCACCGAGCCCGGCTACCACCACCTCGTCATTCAGCCGAAGACCAAGGCCGACAAGGCAGTGATGGATATCCAGAAGGTCGTCTTGCGGCCGGTGGAGTAGGGTAGCTCACGATGGGGCGGGGAGACTGCTGTTCCAAGTCTGTTTGATTGTATTATCGCGGGCAAGCAATCGTAGAGCTTGTGATTCGAGGCTATTGGGTGAGCCTTTTGGCGTGCCAAGGGATAAAAATTCGAAGAAGCCGAGACGTGGGAAGTATTGGCCGAAGGGGCTGGATATTTTGCACGAGGATCGCGACATCATCGTGGTCGACAAGGCTGCCGGGTTACTGACGATCGGGACCGGCAAGGACGGTGGGCGGACGGCACATGCAGGGCTAGGGGACTACGTCCGGAAGGGGAACTACAAGTCATGGGAGCGAATCTTTATTGTTCATCGGTTGGATCGGGATACTTCGGGAGTACTGGTGTTCGCGCGGACGGAAGAGGTCCAAGAGAAGCTTCAGTCGAACTGGACAGAGGTAGAGAAGACCTATCTGGCTTTTGTCGAAGGCCATCCGGATCCGCAGCAGGGAACGATCTCAAGTTACCTAGCGGAGAACTCGGCGCTCCGTGTCTACTCGACGAACAACAAGAAGGAAGGACGACTATCGCACACGGAATACAAGGTCGTGAAGACGGTGGGGGAGCGGAGTCTTCTAGAGATTAACCTGCTGACCGGGCGGAAAAATCAGATCCGGGTTCACCTTGCGGACAAAGGTTGGCCGATTGTCGGCGATGGAAAATACGGTAAGAAAATCCGCGACAACAAGCGGCTCGCTCTGCATTCGCATAAGCTAACCCTTCCCCATCCTTTTAGCGGCAAGCTGATGACGTTTGAAGCGCCCGTGCCGGCGACCTTCCACAAGATGGCGGCAGCGCCGAAGCCGGAGCGTCCTAAGGGCGAGCCGCACGAGGAGTCCTAGTCAGGTAGCTCGCCAACGAGTTCCCGCTCCGCCACAATCCGAAGCCGTTCCGTCACCTAAGTTTGGAGTGCTGGCGCTTGCGCTGAGCTTTACCCACAAGTCAATTATTATGACTTGTACAATTTTTATACTGTGAATAGTAAAGGGGGTGAAAAATCCACCAGAGTCACCTTCGCGATCCACGTTCGAGCCTTCTTCACTCGCAATTACTAGTGATTGGGCGGCGAAGGAGTTTGCGGGAATTGATTTGGGTGATCCTCGACGTGCCAATAGGCTAGCCCGCCTAATGAGCGATGCGATAGAGAGTCCAGGTGAGTCGATTTGCCAGGCCGCAAA
>Ga0209186_1000119_pt1 | contig 65369 bp, 60 predicted proteins | sample SidtaG_FD_187426 | JGI IMG/M metagenome (GOLD analysis project Ga0209186, IMG submission 187426) | Marine algal microbial communities from Sidmouth, United Kingdom - Sidmouth_Male2 metaG (SPAdes) (version 2) | ecosystem: Host-associated > Algae > Red algae > Unclassified | place: Sidmouth... | reverse complement strand
ATACTTTTACGTGTTTTGATATAATAAAAAACCCTATAGGCGCCTGATGCATCTCGAACTCTGAGCTCATTGACCCCAGACTCAACAGTGTTCATAGATCTTGAGTGAGGTTGATTTAATATGCGTCCTGATTGCAATTGAAAAATCAAATAACCAAGATCTTTTCTTATATCTAACGGAAAAGACCTGAGTGTCTTTAAAGCTTTAAGATGCCATATAACGTCCTTAAAGATTTCATTGTATCAAATTCGATACACCAAGACAAGGCCAAATATCTCTTAAAAAGACTTTCTAAAACGGAGGCGATACATCTGTATAAGTGACTCTATCAGGCCACATACATATCCCTACTTCGATACATAAAAAATACGCCAAGGCTTTAAGTCTCTCGAAGAAAGAGCCACTAATTTGACTTTTGGCTGATTCTTTCTTAGGGTCCCAAAAATAAGCCTGCGTGCAGTAGGCTCCTACGTAAGTGGTTCAGGTTGGCTTGTGTTGTGTTGTATTGTGCTAACGCAAGATAGTTTTTTTGATTGAGGTTCTGATGGATCGTGTTTTACCTGTTTTTGGTTTGATTTTAATGGTGGGCATTGCCTATGCGCTGAGCACCAATCGAAAAGCTGTGGCTTGGAAAACAGTTCTGGTAGGCATCCTCGGCCAAATCTTATTTGGCTTTGTCATTCTTAAAACCTCTTGGGGCCGCTGGTTTTTTGATTTTTTGAAAACAGCTGTTCAATCCATCTTGGATTATTCTGTAGAGGGCGCCAAATTTATTTTTGGACCATTGGCTGATATGAACGAGTTTGGATTTATCTTTGGTGTACTCGTGCCTTGCACCATTATTTTTACCAGCTCACTGATGGCCATCCTATATCACATAGGCCTAATGGACAAAATTGTCCGCATGGCTGCCTGGGTGATGATGAAAACCATGAAGACCTCTGGCGCGGAAAGCTTGGCTGCTGCAGCCAATGTTTTTGCTGGCCAAACCGAAGCACCCCTGGTGGTCCTGCCCTATTTGGGCAAAATGACCCGATCTGAGCTCATGGCTTTGATGACAGGTGGCATGGCCACTGTAGCTGGCGGTGTATTGGCTGCTTATGTTGGATTAGGCATTGATGCCGGCCATTTGTTAGCAGCTTCCGTGATGTCTGCACCTGCTGCGTTGGCTTTAGCCAAGCTCATGGTTCCAGAAACGGAGCAGCCTATCACAAGTCGTGAGCTTGGCGAGATAAGTTCAGCCCAATCGGCCGAAAACATCATTGATGCCGCTGTCATGGGTGCCAGTGATGGCTTGAAGCTATCACTCAATGTCATTGCCATGCTGATCGCATTTGTAGCCCTGGTAGCCATGGCCAATGGCCTATTATCCTTCCTGGGGAGTCAGGTTGGATTTACAGACCTCTCACTTGAACTCATCATGGGCTATGTTTTTTCTCCCATTGCATTTCTATTGGGCGTGCCTTGGCATGAATGTCTTGAAGTGGGGAACTTGATTGGCAAAAAATTAGTTTTGAATGAATTTGTGGCATATTTGGATTTACAAAAAGCTATGGGAACACTCTCTGAGCGATCTGTGATCATTTCTACGTATGCGCTCTGTGGGTTTGCTAACTTTTCTTCAATCGCCATTCAAGTCGGTGGCATTGGTTCGCTCATTCCTGAGCGGCGCAAAGACCTGGCACAACTGGGCTTCAGATCGCTCATTGGTGGCACCCTTGCATGTTTGATGACAGCATGTATTGCGAGTATATTCATTTAATGCAACCCCAAGAAAAAGATCTCAATATATTTTGGGCATTTATTGCTTTTGACTTTCTTGTCTTTTTAGACCTTTTAACCAAGCACCTCGGATTTAGCCTCCAAGATCCTATTCATTTTGGGATCATCAATTTTATTCCGGTGAAAAATTTTGGCTTGGTCTTTGGTTCATTTGTTGAGTTTAAAAATTTGGTGCGCGTTGTGTTTTTCAGCACCACGGGTGGCTATGCGATTGCGCTTTTTTTTGTGATCCTATATTTTTTACAAAACAAACCTTTGTTCTGGCTCAAACTGAGCATCACTATATTTGTAGCAGGGATTGTTGGCAATGTTGTAGACAAAACATTTTTGGGGTTTGTGCGCGACTTTTTAAATGTTGGCTTTGCGCCTTTTGAAAAATATGCATTTAATGTGGCAGATATCTATCTCTTTGTTGGCACGTGCATGACAATCTTTTTTATGCATGCCCATGGAGATCGCATATGGAAGGCCAACAACAACCGAAAAACCTTTCTGATTAATAAACACTATCAATTTACATTAGGATTCTGGAATATTGCAGCCCTTCTTTTGGTCTGCATTACACTGAGCTTTTATTCATACAGTTTTCTCAAAAGCTATATCGATCCCCATGTTGAGGTTGAAGATCAGATCTATAGGTATTTTTTCTTAGGTATTTTGCTGATTGTTTTTCTGTATCTTTTGATTTTCTTTCTCTTCACCATCATCCTAACGCACCGATCTGCAGGCCCCATTATTGCGCTTGAACGCTATGTAGAAGAATTAGAAAAAGGCGAAAGCACATCCAGCCTCAAGCTGCGAAAAGGTGATTTTCATATGGAACTTGAAGCCCTTGCAGACAAGATCAAAAACCTAAAAAACACCAAGACTATCCCTATCAAAGAATCCGAAGAGAACTCCTAGGGGTTCTCATACCATTTACAGGAAATACTTACGGTTTTTAGAGCATGACACAAAACTATCATGTGGTGGCATGATTGCTTCCCTTAAAAGAAAGTCAAGCGGAGTTGGTGTGTCGTCATGACACACCAACGAGCCATTTCCTGGAGGGAAATAATCATGCTTAAATTTCCGTCACTATTTAATGGGATTGGTATCAACAGGTATTTGAATTATCAACAGGCCCTAATAACGAAAATACAGTGCAAACTGCAATGGCACTTCAAAAAGATGGTAGTTGCCATTGCCAGCACCAAATTCATAATTGAGCTGCGCACCAACGGCTACCGTATTGCTAATTAAATAGTTCACACCGGGTGATAGGTTAATCGCTAAAAAGTTTTCCTCATACCAACGGGTATAGCCTAAACCGATTTTAAAAAAAGGCAGAAACCGTGACTCTAGCGGAATATAAGCTTTGAGATTAGGGATAAATCTGAATCTTTTGATCCCACCAGAATCAAAGGTTAGATCTAGCCCTGGAGCAAAAATATCAGAGACAAAGTAATTCCCACCAAACTTAAATTGAAAACCATTTGAATCAAATCCCTTGATATTAAAAAACCTTGGACTCATATAAAAAGAAAGCTCAAGATCACCCTCACCAACCATGTAGTCTCTTTCACTCAATAAAAGTGTGGTTGTTGAGGCAGACAGCGCTTGGTTTGGCACACCCAAAAACATGCATGCACATGCTAATATCAAAAATTTTTTCATCAATTGCTCCTTTAGTTTAAAACTTAGAAAAACTATGTGAAAAATCCTCACATGGCAAACAAAAACAAGGCCGATCGGGCTGTCCAACACAATGTCCGGATCCAGTTGGTGAGTACAAGCCTATCAATGACTGCCCGACTGTATCCAGATTCTAATTTTTTATGGCAGGGGACTTGAAGCAAGAACGTGCTAAGCCAAATCATGCCAAGCAATGCTGTCAAGAGCCCCCAATCACGCGTCATGCTGAGCATCAAAAGATAGACGCCTGACCCTAGCTCCACTAACATCACGGGCAAGACGACAAAGGTTGTTCTCTTTTGGTGCTCAGCTTCAAAGGCTATGAAAATTTCTTTATCTGCTTGCGCAAACAAAGGATAGTGCACAACCTGAACGAACCAAATCAGACCCGTCATAAAAAAACATGCACATATATGCACCTGAAATAACGTCATTAATACCTTTCAAATCCTTACTTTTACAGTTTATATCTACTGCCACGCACAGACTGCTTGGCAATCATATGTCAACACAAGACCTAAGACAAACCTGGTCTTTTGGACCATCACCTGTCATGTTCGGGGCCATGTTAATCATATATCCTTTGGTTTTCAATCTTGTTTTCCTATGTTTTTTCTTTGTATATCCCAAAATCCAAGTCCGGCGCTTTATGGCTGACTTGGGTTGGAGCTTATGCATCCCCATTGGCTTTATACGCGAGTCAAAAGTCTTTATAAACGAGGCTCACTCTTTGTGCCATGGCTTATAAAAAAATACTGATTTGCTTGCTTGCTGGAGGGCTATCCCTTAATTTGCAAGCCATGGAAAAACTAATGCCCTGCCCAGCCAAGCCCAATTGTGTCTGCTCCCAGTATCCTAACGATCCAGATCATTTTATTGAGCCTTTTATATTTGACTCTAAAGAACATGCACAAGAAGCTTTTGAAAAGCTTAAAACATTTAAAAAAAGTACTTTTAGTGTCCGTCCCGAAAAAATTGAAGACCATTATATTCATTTGGTTTTTATTACCAAACTGTTTCGGTTCAGAGACGATGTGATGTTTTTACTTGAAACCAATACCATTCATGTTCGCTCAGCTTCACGCCTGGGGTATTCAGACTTAGGCGTGAATCGAAAAAGAATAGAAAGCATCCGTATTTGGCTTAAAGCCATTTGAGATTTAGACGCCTTTGGGCCTTCGGGGCGCATACGTGCAACAGTCTGGCGGACAGACATCATGCCAGGGACCCATCGGTCCCAATGCTTTTTTGTCAGGTTGAGTACCTTGACGTTCTTTGACCAGATCTACAATCATATCAATTAGCCGGTCATCATGGCCGGGCGCATGTGCGCGCCCAAAACCTAAGCCCAATGCTTTGGCCTTTGCTTTGGCCTCAATGTCCAAGTCATACATGACCTCCATGTGATCTGTTGTGAAACCAATGGGACACAGAATCACGGCATCATGCTTATCAACGTTTATATCACCAATAGCATCACAAACATCAGGCTCTAACCAAGGCATCTGCGGGGGGCCACTGCGGCTTTGGTAGACCAAGTCCCAATCATCCACACCTAAGTTTTGGGAAACAAGCCGAGAGGCTTCCTTAAGTTGTTTTACATAATCACTGCCTTGGCTCATTGAGAGCGGAATACTATGGGCTGTAAAAAAAACCTTGGGCTTAGTGAACCCTTGGCTCTGGACATCCTGGCGGGTTTTTTCTAAACCATTGGCAACAGCATCAACAAAAAAGGGGTGGTTAAAACCCATGCGCAACTTTGATATCTGGGGGGCACCCTCTCCGACCTGGGCTTGGGCTTTCTCAATATGCTCTCGGTACTGACGACATCCAGAGTAGGTGCTAAAGTGAGAAGTGAAATACGACAATGCATGTGTAACACCATCTGCTCTCATTTTGCTGACAGCTTCCTCTATCGTAGGGTGCCAATTTCGATTGCCCCAGTAAATAGGCATTAGAATATCATGCTTATCGAATGCAACTTTAAGCTTTTGAATCAGGGCTCTGTTTTGTGCATTAATCGGGCTTACGCCATCAAAGCGCATATAATGTTGTGCCACTTCTTTTTTTCTTTCTTCAGTAACATTTTTACCACGGAGCACATTCTCCAAAAAAGGCATGACATCATCTGGCCCCTCAGGACCACCAAAAGAAACAAAAAATAGCGCGTCAAACATAGCAACTAGAAATCTCTAGTTTCCCAAGTCGGTTCGTAGCGCGCTGTAGTTCACAAAACCACATCGACCATCGCGCTTGCGCCACGTGCACAAGACTTTAATCAATTTTTCCTGACTGGCAGGCCCTGGACTGACAATGTCTCCTTCATTGCATGCTAGGTTGGGTGGACGCGCATCAGCTACAACGGGGTCTGCATCTGCATCACCTGGTGAGGCCATGCAGTTGACTTCACCTGAATACGCTCCCCCATTAAGATCAGTCACATTAACTGTTGGAGTAGCTGGGTGAACTCCACCGGCATATTCATCGCCGCGACACACTGCAAAGGTGCGCGTATACATATAGGGGCCGGCCTGCTCAATTTCATTCCAGCAGTCTTCTGATGAAATAGTCACAACCTCATCCTCTAGTAACAAAGCTGTGCGCGCCGCAGGACATATGCTATCTATATCGGCATCAGCTAAGGGTTCACAGGCAGAGGTTGCCGTTTGGCTCTGCTGAAACAGATAATCACAATCTGTCAAACCCTGCCCATTGAGTTGCAATTCTTGAACCATACCCCCTTCAATAAGACCAAAGACAATATCATCTGGATCGCCGGGAGTCATCGTTCCAAGTACCTCGTACTCTTCGACTTTGAGTTCTTCGAGCTTGATCTGGCAGGCATTGGAGGCTTCATTCATTTGATTGGCGCTGTCATTGCCCTTGACCACCATCTGGGTCATGCCCAATAGGCCCAATAGGCCTATGGCAAGAATCGCCATGGCTACAAATATTTCTACCATTGAAAAGCCTTGACGGCTCAAAACCTTGTACCATAAACGTCGCGTCATAATGGTTTTATAATACCTCGATTGGGCCAACAAGTAAATCAGAGTGCTACTTTACAAGGGCTAACCCAAACACATCATACCAATCCCATTAAATAATGACGGAAATTTAAGCATGATTATTTCCCTCCAGGAAATGGTATCACAAGGGCCTTTACGAAGATGGGGGCATGTCGTGAGGAAAGCCTGATAACTCATAGGTCTTGAGCTTGTAAAGCAGTGAGCGATGGCTGATCTCAAGAATCCGCGATGCATGGGTTCGGTTTCCTTTGGTTTTCAGCAGGGCCTTTTTGATCAAGTCAACTTCCAAGGCCTTCACTCTTTGTTTGATCGATAGATTTTCTCGGGTATCCAGAGGTGACATATTGACACCTGTTGCAGGTGGGCGATCTTTGAATGTATCGGACAAATGCTCCAACTCAATACGTTCTTGATATTGGCTCAGGACCGCAGCGCGCTCTACCGCATTTTCCAGTTCACGTACGTTGCCTGGCCAATGATGCTGCATGAATTTTTTAAGCACCAGGGCGTCTATTTCCTTTAGACCATGTTTTTTTTCATGCTTTTTCAGAAAGTGCGCCACCAGCGCTGGAATATCTGACTTTCTCTCTCGCAGTGGTGGAATCTTGACTGTGATGACATTGAGCCTATAAAACAAATCTTCACGAAAGCGTTTCTGCTCGACCTCCAGGTATAGGTCTTTGAGCGTGGCGGATATAATGCGAACATCAATAGAAATTTGAGCCACACCCCCTACTTTGCGAATTTCAGATTCTTGAAAGACACGCAAAAGCTTGGCCTGCAAAGACTGCGGCATTTCTCCAATCTCATCTAAAAAAAGTGTGCCCCCATGAGCTTCCTCAAAAAGACCTTTTTTATCTTGGTAAGCGCCGGTGAAGGCACCTTTGACATATCCAAACAATTCACTTTCGAGCAAGTCTTCCGGAATGGCGCCACAGTTGATGGTTACAAATTTACGGTTGGCACGTTTGCTTTGGTGGTGAATGCTCTTTGCTACGAGCTCTTTGCCCGTGCCACTTTCCCCCATGATCAAGCATGTGGTTTTAAATGGCGCCACTCTTTGAACCAGCTTTAACGTCTTTTGAAGCTTCGGGTGCTCACCGATCATAAACATGTTAGAGCATCCTTAAAAGTTGAGCAGTGGTCCGAGCACGACATCGTGCACATGCATGAGATACCCGATCAAGCCCAGACACAAAAAAGGACCAAATGGAATAGGCGTACGTTTGTTTTTGCCTTTAAACAAAATCCATCCTATGCCCCACATCGCACCCAAGAATGATCCCAGAAATAATGTCACCAGCAGGGCTTTGTATCCAAAAAAAGCGCCAAAGCATCCAATGAGTTTTACGTCTCCAAAGCCCAACCCCTCAACACCTGTCACCATACTGTAACACCATGCCACCAACCACAAAAGACCTGCGCCCAAAACAGAAGCCAGCAAACTTTCTGTAAAGGTGACAAACCACGCCACATCCTTGAGATCAAATATTGCTGCCAAGATCAAACCCATCACCCAGGGGAAGAGCGTTAATCCATCCGGAATGATCTGATAATCAATATCGATCCAGGAAATGACCATCAGGGCAGAGGCCAAGGCAAAAAAGAAAAACAGCTCAAATGAAAAACCCCACTGCACGTACAAAAACACAGCAACCAAACCCATCGCCAATTCAATCCACACATGCCTGGCACCATAGCCCACACCACACCTGCGACACTTGCCCAATAACAAAACGTAGCTTAGGACCGGAATATTTTCAAACCAGGCCAGGCTAAAACCGCACTTTGTACATCGTGATCCAGGACGAACAATATTTAAACCTTTGGGCACACGGTAAATACATACGGTTAAGAAACTGCCAACCACAGCGCCCAGCATAAATGCAAAAATTAAACTATACCAATACAGTGGACCCACGTTGGGAATGTTACCACAAATCCCTAATTACGCATCAATTGCGTAGTAAAAACATCAGCATCTACAATTCAAGCAGAATGATTGCATCCAATTCCCTTATTAAAAAAACTACTTTAGGTCTTTGCGGCGAAACAATAGCATGGACAGTGACAGGCATAGGACAATCCACGCCAGACCATAGAGCGTGGCTTTCCACATATAGTATTTGGGTATGGCCATGCCATGGACCACCTTGGTATGGATTACAAATATGTCTAAATTAAATAACTCTACAAGCTTGGCTATGGGAAAAACTTTTTCAGGATCAATATTGTACTTCTTGGCAAAGGTCATGAGCATGTTGGCAAAGTTGTCAGACAGATGCCCAAGCACAAAAAAAGAAAAAGCAAACATCGAGCTCATCAAGGCAGAGCTGTAAGACGAAAACACAAGACAGATAGAAATAATCACACAAAACTCAACAAACATCAGGTATGCGCCTTTTAGAAGCGCCACGTCCAATGAGGTCGCATAGAACGAGAGCACGCCATAAAAGGCCAAGAGCATCAGTGATGTCATCAAGCCCACCACAAATACCAGTCCCAAATACTTGCCCAGCACAAATTCAAGACGGGAAACAGGTTTCGATAAAATCGTATAGATCGTGCGACGTTCTACTTCCTTAAAGACCAGCGAGACGCCCATGGTAATCGACAAAAAAATCCCAAAGAAAAAAATGGCAAAGAGGCCAATGTCTTTCACAATTTTTTCGAAAACCCCGCCGACTGAAAGTTGGGCGATGAAGTAGGCCGAAAATATAATCAATAATCCAAAAAAGCCCAACGTATAGAGCACCTTTTGGCGAAGCGCTTCCCGGTAGGTATTGGTGGCCAGTGCAAATATTTTTCTCATAGCGCCTCCTTGAGACTGGCAACCATGAGATCTTCCAAGCTTTCTTTGTGAGGTACGATGGACTCCACTTCAATCTCAAAGGATTCCAGCCAGGACAAAACATCCTTTTGGCTGATGGTTTTGGGGTCTAGCACATGCAAGATTTGCTTATTGGGAAAGACTTTAAGCTCAACTTTTTGCAACCACGCCTTGGGGATCTCAGGGGTACGGGCAGACTGAAAAAAATAATCAATCCGATGCACCTCAGGCGTTATCACCTCTTTGATGTCCCCAAAGGCCTTGACACGCCCGCCTACAATCAAGACCACCCGATCACAGAGGTATTCAATGTCAGACAAAATATGTGAGCACACCAGCACGGTTTTGCCAGCTTCCTTAAGGTTTAAAATAATATCTCGGATGTCCTTGCGGCCAATAGGATCTAGGCCTGTCATGGGCTCATCCAAAATCACAAACGACGGATCATTGATCAGGGATTGCGCAATCCCTATGCGCTGGAGCATGCCTTTGGAATAGTTGCGAAGTTTCCTGGTGGCCGCATGGCTCAAGCCCACCTGCTCAAGCAGGCTTTCAATGCATTTTTGTTTTTGCCCCTTTGGAAAATCAAAAAGCTTGGCATAAAAATTTAAAAACTCAGCGCCCGTCAGGTACTCGTAATAATACGCCTGTTCAGGCAGATACCCAATGCGCGACTTGATGCCAGCATCATGGATGGATTTTCCAAAAAATCTAATCTTTCCTGATTCTGGGTGCACAAAATCAAAAAGCGATTTGATGATGGTCGTCTTGCCCGCGCCATTGGGACCCACCAAGCCACAGATGGAATTTTCAGGGACAAAAAATGAAACATCATGCAAGATTTTGGCATCTTTTTGCCAAAAGTCAGTCTTGTAGGTTTTGTTTAAGCCCTCAACATTTAATACATGCTCTGACATGCGCTCTCTCTACTCCCGGTCCTGAAATATAAGGTCATTCATATCCAACTCTGCCAAAGATTTTGGCAGAAAAATCTCAGGATGCAACTGTAAAAAAAGCTCGAAGGTTAAATACGGATACGCATCCATCCAGGTTTCAAAAACAGCTTGAGATTTATCGCGCATTTTTTGGACCATCTCCGCAATGGCAGCTTGGGAGATGCCATCTTGGTTGAGGACTTTAAGTTTTTTTTCGATTTTTTCAATAACGTCTTGATTGTCCCTGTACATTTTAAGCTGCCCTTGAAGGCTCTCGCGCAAGAGTGCGTTTTCCAAAAACTTCATGCTTTGATCCTCTCGATTGAGCTTCTCATACATGCTGCTGACCATGGTTTTGTAAAGCGCGGGCGCGTGGGGCACATGATGGGCGATGTACTCATAATAGGGCAGCGCACGCTCAGGGTCTTTTTGTTCCAGGTAATAATAAAAACCAATCATTTGCGGGATCATCCAATACTGTGGATAGTGCTGCCAGTCTTCCTCTCGGTTGAGGTAAAAATCCCATCCCTTTTGCAGAAGGTCTTTTGCATCCTTGGTGACGCGCTCGTGCGTGTCGGTCCCCTGCCTGCCAAACATCAGCTGATTGGCCATGAACAAATACAAAGGTTCAAAGCGTGGATCCAAGTCCGTGGCCAAATGCGCCAGCGTATAATACCTCTGGTATTCTTTTTCCGATGGCAACATCAGGTCCATCTCGGCCATGGTATAAATCCACACCACATCTGCCATCAGCGGCTCAAAACCAAAGAGAAATGGTTTGATATTATTGACCTGAAGTTTTGAAGGTTTTTTGTGCATTGAACTTGAAGGAACCTCAAGAAAACTACCTTGCCCCATAAAAAAAGGCCGCACATAAAGAATCAACCCAAATGCCAACACAAAGGAAACAAGAAGAACAATTTTAGAAAATTTCATCATCTTAATTTACGCCGCTTTATTATATAATAAATATAATTTTAAAAAAAACTCAAACAAAAAAAAGCCCCCGAGACATGCTCGAGGGCTTTTTAAGAAAGCTATTAACTAATATTAAAGCTTATCATTGTCATTTTTTACGATTGGACCACCTGTATCAGTATCAGAGACTTGACTTGCAAAAGCTGCAAAACCAGTAGATAAAATACTTGGTTGATCAAGTAGAGTCGCAAAAGCAGGATGACCAGAAGTCCCATCATCTCCCTGTAAGTCACAAAGGGCAGAAATCTGAATATTTCTAATAGCGGTTGCAGCACTTAGACCATCACCATTATCAGTTACCACACCATAAGAGCAGTATGTTGATGCAGCACCTTCATAGCGAGCGAGTTCAAAAGCTGAACCAGCAGCATCCCAATCAGCAGGCATTTTAGAGCTTGTTACATCTCCTTCTGCAGGAATGGCAGCACCAACTTCAAAAGTATTAAAAGATACTGCAGCACCAGAAGTAGTGTCAACCTTAGAACCATCATTGAAATATGTTAATTGAGTAGCTCGAATTCCATTAATATTTAGTGGAGCTTCTGCTAAACGACTTCTGTTAAGGTATGTAAAAAAGTTTGGAATCGCAATTGCGGCCAAAATTCCGATAATCGCCACAACAATCATCAACTCAATCAGGGTAAACCCTTTATTATTTTTATTTTGTTTCCATGTGAACATTATTTTCTCCTTTTGTTTGTTCATGTGATCGCTTGCTTTTCAAGCTATCAACACGCCCTTATAAAGCAAACCCTGTGCCAGCACACATGGCCCTTTAATCTTCTTTAATATCAGCACCTTACAAAACCATACTGCCAAATGCGCAAAGTTTGCGTGATGGTCCTCGTCACGTTGCCCTTGAGCGGCAGTCTTAAAGCAGCATTTTTAGCTTTTCCATACGATACCGTAGGGAACGAAAGGTGATCCCTAAGGCCTTGGCAGCCTGGGTCTTGTTCTGGTTATGGGTTTTGAGGGCATGAGATATCATCTCTCTTTCAATCTCAGAAAGATCCAACTCTAAATCCTTGCTTTGATGGTTACGTGTTGAGGCTTGTTTGAGCTCCGGACCAAGCTTGATATGCTCTGCGGTGATCTTGGAGGTGTCCTCAAAAATAATGGCCTGTTCAATGATATGCTTGAGCTGGCGAATATTGCCAGGATACTCATAGGCTTGCAGCCTGCTGATGGCCTCATGTGAAAACCCCTCAAAAGCCTTGTCATAATCTTTGGACAATTGTTTCAAGAAAAAATCTGCCAATAAGGGAATGTCTTCCAGACGGGACCGTAGCGGTGGCACATCTATTGAGATCACATTCAAACGATAAAACAAATCCTCACGAAACGTCCCTTGCGCAATCATCTCCCCAAGGTCTTGGTGCGTGGCTGCTAGAATGCGTACATCTACAGATTTTTCTTGGGTGCTCCCCAAGGGCATAAACCTCCCTTCGGCCAGAACACGCAAGAGTTTGGCTTGAAGGGCAAAGGGCATTTCCCCAATCTCATCCAGGAAGATTGTGCCCCCATCACAGGCTTGAAAAAAACCCACCCTATCCTCAACAGCGCCTGTAAAGGCGCCTTTGCGGTACCCAAAGAGCTCGCTTTCCAAAAGCTGCCCCGGGATGGCCGAACAGTTAACCGGGATAAAGGCCTCTGCAGCGCGCGCGGAGCTGCTATGGATTTTGCGTGCCACCAGCTCCTTGCCCACACCGGTCTCACCCGTGATCAAAACATTGGCATCGGTTGGGGAAACCTTCTCAAGCATCTTTAAGAGATCTTGAATGGGCAAACTACTCCCCAGAATCTCTTGGGTTTGGTTGCTTTGTGTAATGATGCTTTTGAGCACCTTGTTTTGAGAGCGCAGGGTGAGCTTTTCCAAAACATGCTTTGTGGCTGATACAAGACGGCTGATCTCAAAGGGCTTGGTGATGAAATCCTGCGCGCCTTCCCGCATGGCCTCTATGGCCACGTTCATCGTGCCATAGGCTGTCATGATGATCAGACCTGTCTGGGGTGATATTTTGTGAGCTTGGCTGAGCACATCCAAACCCGACATGGCCGGCATGGACAGATCTGTGAGCAAGATATCAAAAAAAGATTCTTTTAACACCTCCAGCGCTTTGATTGGATCCTCATAGGTATCAACCTCCCAGCCTTCTTTTTGCATGGCCAGTCGAATGACTTGCACAATGGAGGGCTCATCATCTAGAATCAGCATACGTTTCATAAATTTATTCTCCCTTTACGCAACAGGTAGGCTCAATATAAAGCATGCGCCAGAGCCCCTGTCTCTATTATGTAGTTTAACCAAAGCGCCATGATCTCTGGCGATAACACTGACAATGGCCAAGCCTAAGCCTGTGCCATTTTTTTTGGTTGTTTTGAAAGGCTCAAAGACCTGGCCGAGCAGCTCGCTGGGTATACCTGGGCCTTGATCTGTGAAAGAGACCTCAATACAATCTTCTTTTGATGCGAGCATGACTTTGATCTCTCCCGCACCTTCCATGGCCTGGGCGGCGTTGGTCAATACATTCCAAAAAAGCTGATTGATTTTGAGCTGATCAAGCATCACGGGTTTTTCATCAGGCATGTCTATGTTTTTGACCAGTGTGATCTTGGGGTGGCCCAGGGCAAATAGATTTAAGGTTTCTTCCAAGAGCTTTGAAACATACTGGGGCTGTAATGCCAACTGATCGGGCTTGGCAAAGTTCAGGAAGTTTTCAATCAAAAGATTGAGCTTTTGAATTTGATTTCGGGCGATCTCGGAGAGCTCCTGCTTTTGGACCGGATTGTTTTCAGTACCTAACATTTCAATCGATGCTGATACCGAGGTCAGGGGATTGCGAATTTCATGCGCCATCTTGGCAGCCATCTGCCCCATTTCAGCCATTTTTTCAAAGGATTCAACTTGGGCTTCGAGTTGGCGCAGCGCTCTTTGGTTGTGATACATCTGGTCATCGTTGGCCCGAATGCGTTGGCCCACCATAGCTGAGACCAAGCCAAACAAAACAAAACCAGAACTGTTTAAAAGAACTTCTGTGGTTGAGGCCTTGGCCTGCATGCCTTTGAGATCCAAGAGCCAGGTCAAGACATGGCTATCCTGAAGCAAAAAAGACAAGTTCCCCATCCACGCAAACAAAAGCCCTGTTACAAGAGACGCCAGAACCGCGCCCCGGAAATCAAATAAAACACCCGTATAAAAAATCAAAATCCAAAAGAGGTACTTGATCTGGCTCTGCATGCCGCCGGTTAAAAAAATCAAAACGGCAAAAAAAACAAAATCCAAGGCCAGCACAAACACAACATACGGCGCGCTGATTGTAAGCACCTTGAACACGTCCAATGCAATGACCAAACTGGCATAGAAAAAATACCCCATGGATGCGTAAACAAACATTTCAAAGGCAGGTGTCAGCGCTTTGAGCCTGGTTTGGATGAGCACGCTCCCCACAAAAAAAGCCGATGCCAAAAAGAAGCGCACCAGGCCTATCGCTCGCAAACGCTTGTGAGATCTCTGCTCCAAAAAAGCTTTAGCTGTAGGTCGCTGGGCCGTTAAGTCAAAGGACATCAAAGGCTCCAGAGGTGATGTATGTCAAAATGCAGACTTCTCGGACAAGGACTTACCGTGGGCATGGTCTGCCCGACATCGATGGTACACACGGGACTTGACTTTAAACCTAGGTCCTTCCGTATCATGTTTTTTGGCGTCATGCCTCAACACTAGGACTGGATATTGCCCGCGACTTTGAAGATAGGCAAGTACATCGCAATGACCAAGCCTCCAATGACGGTGCCCAAAAACACAATCATCACTGGCTCAATCGCGGACGTGAGCGCATCAACAGCTGTATCAACCTCGTCATCATAAAAATCAGCAATTTTGGAAAGCATGGCGTCCATGGCGCCCGTAACCTCCCCCACGCCAATCATTTGCACAACCATGGGCGGAAAGACCTTGCTGGCACTTAAGGGATCTACAATGTTTTGGCCTTGGCTGATGGAGGTCCTGGCCTGCATGATGGCATTTTCGATCACACGATTGCCTGCTGTCTTAGCCACAATCATCATGGCATCCAAGATGGGGACACCTGAGCTGAGCATGGTGCCAAGGGTTCGTGTAAATCGCGCCACAGCAACCTTGCGAAGCAAATTCCCAAAGATAGGAAGCCTTAAGAGCGTGCGATCAATGATCAGTCGCCCTTTGGGCGACTTGTAGGCCCGCCACAAAAGAATGCCCATAATCACCAAAAAAATAATAATAAAAGGCAAATAGCTTTTAAAGCCCCGGGATATTTTGATGACAAGTCGCGTGGGCCCGGGAAGCTCAGCATTGCCCAGCTCTCGAAACATTTTTTCGAACACGGGTATCACAAAGACCAAAAGAATCGCAACCACGCCAACAGCAACAGTCATAACAATGGCAGGGTACATCATGGCGCCCTTGACCTTGGCTTTGAGCTTCATGATTTTTTCTAGATAAGCTGCCAAGCGCAAGAGAATCGTATCTAGAATACCACCAACTTCGCCCGCTGCTACCAAATTGGTAAAGAGATCATTAAACGCCTTCGGGTGCTTCCGCATGGAATCGGCCAATGTGGAACCGGTCTCAACATCGCTTTTGACTTCCTTGAGGACGTATTTGAAGGCAGGATTGGCCATTTGCTGGGCTTGAATGTCCAAACATTGGACAATAGGCAAGCCAGCATCAATCATGGTCGCAAACTGGCGCGCAAAGATAACAATCTCTTTGCCTTTGACGCGCCCTCTTTTGCTGGCCTTGCCAGCATTGCCAAACCCTGAAAACAGAGAAGATTTGGCAGAGATCTTCCGAGGGCGAATGTTCTGGGAGCGCAACCAGTTGACCACTGATGTTTGGTTGGGGGCTTCTTTGACGCCTTTGACTTTTTTGCCGGCGCGATTGACACCCACCCATTGAAACTGCGCCATTTACGTGCTCCCCAACATCAAAAATCGTATCCTGAGCTTTTGCCTCATTACATATTGCCTTTAAGTGTGGCTTGGCCCATCAAATGTTGGGGGAGGTTGCCCCCATTGTCAATCATTTGTTTAAGCTCATCCCGATCTTGGGATCGGTAGAGTATTTCTTCCATGGTTACCTGACGACGCACATACAGATCATAGAACGATTGGTTCATCGTCTGCATGCCGAACTTGGTTTGGCCAATCTGCATTTGGGAATAAATTTGATGGACTTTGTCTTCACGGATCAGATTTCGAATGGCTGGATTGGGGACCATGATTTCTGCAGCCATGCAGCGCCCCTCTCCATTGGCCTTGGGCACCAAGGTCTGTGATACCACGCCCTCTAAAACAAGTGAGAGTTGCGATCGAATTTGATTTTGCTGATGGGGCGGGAATACATCCACCACACGGTTGATGGTCTGCACGCAGGAGTTGGTGTGCAACGTGGCAAAGGTCAAGTGCCCTGTTTCAGCAATTTTAAGGGCTGCCGATATGGTTTCCAAATCTCGCAGCTCTCCGATCAGCACACAATCTGGATCTTGCCGCAAGACGTAGCGAAGCGCTTGGTTAAAGCCTTCGGTATCAGCATCGATTTCACGTTGGTTAACAATGCAGTTTTTGTGAGGATGCAGGTACTCAATAGGATCTTCGATGGTAATGATGTGCTCATGACGTTCGCGGTTGATCACATCAATCATGGCCGCCAATGTGGTTGATTTCCCTGAACCTGTTGGGCCTGTGACCAAAATCAGGCCTTTGGCTTTCTTAACAAATTCATTCAAAATATTGGGGGCGCCCAGTTCATCAAGTTGGGGAATCTCGTACGGAATTTTACGGAAGACGCCTGCTACATTGCCTTTTTGCAAAAACATATTACCTCGAAACCGCGACAGCCCACGCACCCCAAAAGAAAAATCCAATTCACGCTCTTCTTCAAATTTATGTTTTTGGGCATCGGTCAAAATAGAATAGCAAAGCTCTTTGGTATCCTTAGGCGTCAAGGGGGGTACCTTGAGCTGGACCAGCTTGCCATGGATCCGGATCTGCGCGGGTGTTTGGGTGGTTAAATGCAAATCACTTGCATTTTGGTCAATCATGACACGGAGCATTTGATGAAGAGTCGCCACTAGAAGTGCAGCCCTTGCTTAAGAGCCATACAATAGTTTGTTGCGTTGAAAACCCACATATTAAAAACCATCTACCATCGACACGCGCAGCACTTCTTTCAAAGTGGTCATGCCCTCTTCCATTTTGGTCAGCGCAGACTGCCGCATAGATTTCATGCCAAGGCGCATGGCCTCGCGCTTAAGCTCGGAAGTAGATGCGCCATTGAGAATAAACTCTTTGAGCTCATCACCTACAGGCATCACTTCATAAATCGCTACCCGGCCCTTGTACCCTGTATCAGAGCACCGAGAACATCCAGCACCTTTGTACAATGTTACCGTATTTGCAATCTCCGGTGACATGCCTGTATCAATCAAGGTCTGAACTGGCACCGTGTCAACCTCCTTGCAGGACTCACAGATGCGCCTGCCCAGCCGTTGGGCCAAAATACAATTGACAGATGAGGCGACAAGAAAAGGTTCAACGCCCATGTTCAAAAGTCTATTGACGGTTGAAGGCGCATCGTTGGTGTGCAAGGTGGATAGCACCAAGTGACCCGTCAGTGCTGCTTTGACAGCAATCTCGGCCGTTTCAAAATCCCGAACCTCCCCGACCATGATGATGTCGGGATCTTGTCTCAAGAAGGATCTCAGGGCGGCGGCAAAATTCAGACCAATGTCCTCATGCACTTGGACTTGGTTGATCCCAGAGAGGTTAAATTCGACAGGATCTTCAGCTGTAGATATGTTCTCCCCAACCTTATTGAGTTCAGACATGGCTGAGTAAAGAGTTGTGGTCTTACCAGAACCCGTCGGCCCTGTGACCAAGACCATCCCAAAGGGCTTGTGTATGGCATGTTTGAAATCGTCTAAAGCTTTTTGTTCAAAACCCAGCTTGGTCATGTCCAACTGCAAATTAGATTTGTCCAAGAGCCGAAGTACGACTTTTTCGCCGTAAAGCGTGGGCAGGACAGACACACGAAAGTCCATTTCTTTGCGCTGGCCCAATTTAAGTTTGATCCTGCCATCTTGGGGGAGACGTCGCTCAGCAATATCTAGGCTGCTCATGATTTTAATCCGTGAGGTCATGGCATTCTTGAGCTTGAGGGGGGGCTTCATCACTTCGTACAAAACGCCATCAATCCGGAAACGGATGCGAAAATCTTTTTCATACGGTTCTACGTGTATGTCGGATGCGTTCTTTTTGACCGCATCGGTTAAAATTAAATTCACCAGTTTGATGACAGGCGCGGCCTCGGCTTCATCTTCGTCGGCCTCGTCCAGGCCGCGCTCTTCGACAAATTCAATGCCCTGATCATCAAAGGATTCTAAAAATGTATCAAACGCCTCTGCAGAATCATAGTATCGATCAAAGGCCTCATTGATAGCCGCCTCAGGCGCAACCACAGCCTGGATATTGTAGCCTGTTAAAAACTTGAGATCATCGATCGCGAAAATATTGGAAGGATCACTCATGGCTACAGTCAGCGTTGCTCCCGAACGATTCACGGGGATGACCTGATGCTTGGAGGCCACATCCTTGGGGATCAAGCTGATGATGCTTTCCTCAATATCAAAGTCTTCCAGGTTGATCGAAGGCACGCCATACTGCTTGGATAGAAAATCTGCAAGGTCGTCTTCCTTGATATAGCCCAGCTTGGTGAGGTTAAATCCCAGGCGCTTACCGTTCTTTCGCGTTTCTTCCTGCGCTTTTCTAAGCTGCTGATTTGAGATCAGGTTCGAACGAACCAGCAACTCACCAATTCTAGCTGTCATGATCACCCTTCATAAAAAGTCTCTGAAAAAAAAACGCGATACTGCCGTTACGCATTTGTCTGAATATGCACAAAGAAAAAGCCATTTGAATGTTTTATTGTACCTCTTTTTTAATCCCAGACCAAAGAAAACACATGCACCTGGTGTCAAATCATCCAAAAGGATTAGGTTTAGTGCTGTAACACCTACCTCTGATGATCACCCAAAGGGGGTCTGGTCTAAAGTTTTTTTTATCTTGGTGATGTCTTTTTGGATCTGTGTCTGTAATGCGCCAAGGCTTTCAAACTTACATTCCTCGCGTATCCTTTCAACCCAATGCACCTCAATAGACTTACCCGCTAAGTCCAAGGTAGTACTCAGAACGTGCGCTTCCAGTAATCTTTGGGCTTTCTTTTGGGTGACTGTTGGACGGTACCCTAAATTGACTGCCGCCGGATAATGGTTTTGTTCAACGCAAACCCATGCAGCATACACGCCATCACAGGGCAGCAGCTCAGAAGGAAGACATGCCAAGTTCGCAGTTGGAACCCCCAACTTAGTCCCCAAACCGGAATGGCGCATCACTTCACCTGTTGTCTTAAAAAGCTCTCCCATCATTGCCTTGGCCCGATGCACGTCGCCTTTAAGAATGCTTCGCCTGATAATCGAACTAGAGACAATATGACCATCGAGTACCATGGGCTCAACCACATGAAGCTTAAATCCTAGCTGGCGGGCTAAGGCTTGGAGACGATCTGGCGTGCCCATGCGGTTACGGCCCAAATGTGTGGTGGTACCAATGACAAGGTCTGACATGTTCCATCCAGCCATCAGTGCTCGCAAAAAAGCCTCATCCGTGAGTTGCGAGAATGCGTGATCAAAAGTGATGGCGCCGTACACGATGTTCTGATCCAAGGTCGCTATTTTTTGGGCGCGTTGATGAAGCGTTGATATCAAGGCCATGCTGGCATTCCCCAAGACCTCTCTAGGGTGGGGGTTAAAACTCAATGCTATGGCATTTTTATCTGCCTTAGATAACTCAGATAATTTCGACACTATCTTCTGATGTCCCAAGTGAACCCCATCAAAGTTACCGACTGTCATGACCGAAAACTTGGTTGGGTCAGGCTTTTGCTTTGTAAAAAACTGCGTGTCCATTTATTTTTTCCTAAGTTTCAATTGATTATCATTCTTACATGCATATGTTAGTATGCCAAAAAAAAGCACAACATGAATAACGCAACGCCATTTCTGTATGGGAAATACATCATTCTCAATCGCTTGGCCATCGGTGGGATGGCTGAAGTTTTTTTTGCCAAATCCTTTGGTGTCCGTGGGTTTCAACGCCTTTTGGTCATCAAACGCATTCTTCCCAACTTAACCAAAGACGAAGAATTCGTTGAAATGTTCATTGATGAGGCCAAAATCTCAGTTGAGCTCAACCATGCCAACATTTGTCAGGTGACTGACTTTGGAAAAATTGATGGCAATTATTTTATTGCCATGGAGTTTGTCAATGGCAAGGACATGCGCGCACTTTTGAAAAAAGCCCACATGGCACAGAAAAAAATCCCTGTCGAGATGGCCATGTACGTAATTGCCGAAACCCTCAAAGGCCTCCACTATGCCCACAAACGCGAAGACACCATCAGTGGTAAATCCTACGCTGTCATCCACCGAGACATCTCACCTCAAAATGTCATGATCTCCTATAAGGGAGATATTAAAATCGTCGATTTTGGCATCGCCAAAACCAATTCTAAGCAACACCGCACGCAAGCTGGAGTGCTCAAAGGGAAGTTTGCTTATATGTCACCCGAACAGGGTATGGGTATGGAGCTTGATGCAAGAACCGATATTTTTTCAGCCGCTATCATTCTCTATGAAATGCTTGCGGGCGCGAGATTGTTTTTGGGGGAAACAGACTTTGAAACTTTAGAAAACATCAAAGAATGCGCCGTACCATCCTTGAAACCCAAAAACCCTTTGGTCAGTGATGCGCTTGAGGACATCTTGCTTAAAGCTCTTTCCAAAAAAGCAGCTGATCGATTTGCTACTGCTCTCGATATGCAGCTGGCACTCAACCGGTTGCTTTATACTGAATTTCCAGACTTTAACCCTCAAATGGTCAGCAGCTTCATGCAAGACCTTTTTCAAGATGATATTCAAGGCGAAAACACAAACCTCAAGAAAGCACTCTCGAAAATTTCAGACGATCAAATTCAAAGTGCTGAAAGTGCTTCCGAAGCGGATCAAGATAACCAAAGCCACCACACAATTCTCTCACCAGAGGCCGATCCTTTTATCAATCAACCCAAAAACAAGCTGTGGACACGCTTGTTTGGTGTTGGGTGGATAGGCAAAGCTTCCTTTATTGTCTTGCTTGCCTTTGCTTTCTATATGGGCCTAAAAAAGATTATTCTAAAAGACCATGCTGCATCTCAACCCCAGTCCCAAGTTTCACCTGAGACACCCAGGGATCCAGACCCTAACCTTGCATCACCTCAAGCAACAGAGCTGTCATTTTCATTTTCGACGGTTCCATCCCAAGCAGATATTTACCTCAATGGAGACCTAAAAGGGAAAACGCCTCTGGAATTGATTCTGCCTTTGAGTCAGTTTTATGACCTTCAAATCAAGCGAGACGGTTACCTTCCGATCCAAAAACAATGGCAAAGCCAGGAGGGTCAGCAGGACCTTGTGCTTCAACTCGAAAAAATAAAACCTACGGTAGGAACCCTTGATATCAGCTCAAAGCCGTCGGGCGCTAAAATATTAATCGACAATGAGGACAGCGGCTTGGACACACCAGCTGAACTTGAAAACTTGGAGCTGAATCGAACATACAAAATCGTACTCAAAAAACAAGGGTACAGAGACTTAACCAAAAATGTAGTTATGGAGCAGGTTGATCAAGAGGTGACATTGGCGTTGGCCAAAAAAACGGGTACCATCAAAGTCAACACCTCACCCAGCAGCGTATCTGTTTCTATTGATGGTAAGAAAAAATCCAAAACCACTGACGCTCTCGATATTGGAAAAACTTATACAGTCAAGGTGAGCAAAAGCGGCTATCACTCGGTCACTAGAAAGGTTTCCCTAGACAGTAATTTTGTTGAACTTGATATTGAGCTCAAAAAAAGGGTCATCAAAAAAGGCTCCCTGAGCATCAGCGCCACGCCATGGGCTCAGGTGATTATTGGAGGCAACCTGATCGGAACCAGCCCTATCCTTAACCACACCATCAGCGTTGGTAAGCACGAAGTGACATTACGCCACCCTGATTTTAATGATGTGAAAAAGAATGTTGTGATTCGTGAAGGCGAGAATCAAAAAATCATCATCGACTTAAGAAACCCTTAGCCCCCTCTTACTCAGGAAATTTTCGCACTTTGTACACGTGGCCCAAAATATAATCTTCTGGCACCCCACGTCTTCGAAATATTTCTGCGATCTGAAAATCTGATTTACCTTTGCTTTGCCCCCAAGACAATTCTGGTCGCGGAATTCTGGCATCCTTAAAATCTATTCGTAACGTAAAAATATAAGCGGCAATGTCCCAACGCTGCTGAGGGCTTAACGTATCAAAAGCAGGCATGCCTGTAGATGGCTTGCCTCTGGAAATGGTATTAAACGCTGCCGAAGGCGTAAGATGCTCCTGGAGTTTTGGGTCGGAAAAAGCCCGAGGCTGAACCGGCAGCGCACTGGCTGCAGCGGTTTGCCCATCTCCTCTGATGCCATGGCATACAGTACAGTTGTTATCGTACAAGGTTTTACCTCGCTCAACAGAAGGCACAAATCCGCCTTGTTGCGCCATGACAGGTCCGCAAAAAGAGAGGAGTAATACTAAAAAGGCGACATTGTTTTTCACATGATCATTTTGATGCGTTTTTACGCGATCGTCAAGATTCATCTTTTTCTAATCAAGCAGAGTGCCTCATTTATGCACAATCATTCGATGGATATAAAAAAGCACAATTACAGCCACGCCCAATAGAACATGCCCCCAACCAACCCAAAAAGAAATACTTTGTGATCCCAAAAGTTGCAAACCATACCCTGAAAGTATGCATGCAGCGATGACCCAAACGTTGAGTATACCGCTTTTTCGGCCACTGGGTCGCCCAGAATTAAAACGAAGCCACGCATGACTAAAAGCAATCCACCCAAATATAAAAACAAAAAAAACTGCGCATGCCAAGTGAAGCTTCATGGAAAGCCCTTGCAACGGCGGACGACCTAACGCAAATGGATCCTGGGCTTGAAAAACATCCCTCATATAAATATAGACAAGCCCTGTCAGCGCCAGACCAAAGGCAAGCAGGATATAGCTTGTTTGTTCAAACTTTTTCACGGCATCCTTTTTTTATGACTGCTTCATCGCTGTGATGGCTATTATTTTTTTAACAGCTTTTTCGACTGATGCTGATGTCATCGTTGCCCCTGAACGCGCTGGCACATGGTTTTTTTTCTTAGCAAAATTGTTTTGGCCATACCCTTTGAATAACCTCAGCCAACGCTTTGGCACGCTGTACTCTGGAGGCTCTTGAAAATTTAAGACCTGGATGTCAGCAACGCGCTGATCTGGCATCACAAATATCAACAACGTTTGAGATAGCTTTCGAACCATATGAGTATCGAGGTAGGCATGTGCAAATAACTTACCCTTTAGCAGCACCTCAATCCTTGGTACCATGCGTGAGCTTATTTTAAAGCCTAACGCTTCCTCAAGTTGATTTTTTTCAACCTTGCTTAGAAACAATGTCTTTTTTTTAAGAACTGCGCCCGCAGGAGCAAACGATTCAACTGCTTTTGCAATCGAAACATCTGCCAAGACCGAAGCCCAAGGGACCAGCTGCAAACAGCAAAAACTTAAAAAACATATCCTAAAGAAATATCCCATTGATTAACTCCTGTGTCTGCTTTGTTTTTTTGAAATTGATAGGCACCTTTGACAACAATCAAGTCCAGTGGCTGAAAGTTCAACCCAAGGGTCAAGTAAGATCCATTTTTACTTCGATCTTGAGTAAGGTTCGATGCCAACTTATGCTGCGTGTTGAGCTTTTCAAGACGCGAAAAGAGAATCAACTTTTCAGAAAAATCTAATGTATCAAAAAGGTCATACCCTGCCTCAATATAGAAACCTTGCATTTGTGACCCCACGTCACTTCCTACCAAAGAAGCTATGCTTGAAGCATCCTCCAAGAATGAATGCGCATACAAAGCACGAAGCTCTAGGCCGCTTAGGCGATACTCTGCATGTGCTTCTAGAATATGTGTCCAGCCTGAAATTTGATTGCCTGAGATATCTTTTGCATCTTGCGCAGTTTGTCCCGCAAAAAAAGAACCTCCAAACATCAACCCCTTGGCAGCGTGATAATCCAAGCGCCCTACAATAGCAAAGTCTTGGGCAGCACCCTTGGCACCTTTTTGACGCCCGCCCCGAAATCCTGCTGAACTAAAGCCTGAGGCAGGCGAGCTTCCAACGGCTGTTGCATTTAAACTTTGAATCAGAAAAACACGATAGTCAACTTTGTCACCCGACCCAAACAGACCAAACCCATTTGACCTCCAAGTTGATGGAATAATGACAGACTCCGTGCGTGAACGCTCTGTGCTTAAATACGCTATAGGCTCATGAAGCTCATTAACAAAGCCCATAGGTACAAGCACCATCCCTGCTCGAATATTAAGCAGATCAGAATGTAAATAGTCAATGTATGCAAACTCAACAGACACACTGCCAACGCCAGAGCTTGTGGACCCATGTTCAAATTCAATTTCTGAATTAAATAAAAACTTCTCGTTAAACCGGTAGCCTACATAAATAATATTTCTTAAAAAATCTAGCTGATCAATCTTGCCTGAGGGGTTTGAAGACTGATCTTGACTGCCATAGTTTTCATACAGGACCTCTCCGTAGCCGCCCAAGCTAACGCCTTTTTCAATGCCATAAACCTTTGAGGCAGCAGGCGCCATGCCAAAAACACCCTTGCCTACGCGTGGGAAGAGTTCAGCGCCGGATTTGATATTCTCAATTTCCTCCGCTAAAACCTCAATTTTTTGATCAAGCTCATCAACATGTTCAGATTTTTCAAACACCTCTGCTTTTTGCCCGTCAAGCCCATTGGCATCAGGCTCTTGATCTGACTGTCCCATGACTGGAAAAGCAAACAGGCTTAAAACGGCGATGACAATAGAAAGGTAGGGGTTACTTTGATTCATGATAATGATCATTATTCTCATTATTATATAATGTCAAGGACCATAAATGACTTGCTATCAGGCGGTGCTAATGATTGGATGCGCTTATATATGCGCTTTTGGCAATCATACAAAGACATCCCATCTGCAAAATATGCATGGATCTGCTTTGTTCTAGCGCTTATCTTGCACATGACTGTTAAAGTAATTTTTTTTGAATCTAAAATCGGTTTTTCTTTCAAGCATATCTGGCAAAACGCTGAGCAGACATTGCATCAATCGCCCTCCAATAGCTATCTGGCGCCAAACGTCTTCCAAGACAGAATATCCGAGTCCAAGATTACGATTCTTACATTTTGGGAAACCTGGTGCAACCCTTGCCGGCAAGAGATGCCCTTGCTCCAAACGCTTCAAAATCAATATCCAGACATTGTCGTTGTGGGCATTTTTGAATCCTCTAAACAACATCGAGTTGAGCAATTTCTCAAAAAACATCATATTGAGTTTGATCAATTTCATGATGCAGAGAGAACCTACTTAAAGAAATATAATATCACTGCTTTTCCAACGCTGGTTGTTTTGGATGCTGACCAAAATATTCTGCTTCGCCAGGAAGGGTTTCAAGACACTTTTGGGCTTACAGATCCACTAGCCAAACTGCGTAAGCTCATTGACAGTCAATTGGAAAAAACAAAGGTCCTCAATGATCACGTGTGAACACATAACTAAAAGCTTTCCTAAGGGTTCTTTTGGGAAACGTCTAGACATCCTCAATGATATTAGCTTTGATATTACACCAGGCAAGACGACGCTTTTGGCTGGACCCAACGGTTCAGGCAAAACAACACTCTTGTCTATTATTATGGGTTTTTACCACCCCACAACAGGCACGGTGAAACTTCAAAACAAAAACCCCTCACTAGATCCAAGTTCAAAAATAGGTGTGGGGTACTTACCAGAATACTTTTCTATTTATCCGCAGCTAACACCCCTTCAAGCTATCAAATTCTACCTTGGCTTATCTCAAAAAGCATATGATCCAGACCAAGCCAGAGACTGGCTTTCAAAGCTCAAACTTGATCATGTTTTAAACCGCCGTGTGAGTCATTTTTCCAAAGGTATGAAACAGCGCTTGGGGATTTTATTATCTCTGATAGAAGACCCATCTATCTTGATTTGGGATGAACCTTTGTCTGGCCTCGACCCAGAAGGCAGGCACGTAGTGCTAGAGCTATTGGAAGCACAAAAAGCCAAAGGCAAGACCATCATACTCTCTACCCATATTTTGGCTGAAATTGAAAATCTATGCGATCACGTTCTTATCCTCAATCAAGGACAGATCAAAGCCAATCAAAAAACCCATCAAGATCATCAAAGCATTGAGTCTATCTATCTTGAGACTGTAAGGCAGGACATATGATCATTTGGCACATGGCAAAATTTCATTTTTTAGCACACCTTAAACAATCATCATTTTGGTGGGTCGCTATGTTTTTGTTTTTGTTAAGCATGGCCAACATGGCATTCCTCACTGCTTTCCAAGACATCTTCCCACTGCCTAATCCGTCCAATATCATACGGTCATTCGGCCTTTGGAATACGGTGGCTTTTTTTTATTTTGTATTCAAGTCCTCTGGCATCTTCCAAGAAGAGCTTACCCGTACCACCTTTGTTACAGCTATGGCCAGGCCCATTGCATTTTGGAAATTCCAACTTGGACATGTACTAGGACTCTTTATACTCTACTTTGTGCTTTTGCTTTTGTTTGCCCTCACTGTTTTGATCAAAACGCTCTACCTTAAGATCGGCCTGCCAGAGGACTTTTTTATGAACCTATCTTTAGGCATTATCCCTAACCTGGGGTGGATCATTTTGTTTTTTGCACTGGGGTGTGTTTTTTCCAAGGGCAATGCTTTGGCCCTTGTATGTGTATTTTTTGTCCTTAGCCAACTCTTAGGTCGCATTGACATCTACCATCACCCGCTTTTGAAAGTTTTAAAGTCTTTTTTCTATATGATTTCGCCTACCCAGAACATAAGCCTTGATGACCCGACCCTCTTAGTGTCTCAAGCAAATTGGCGGCCCTTATTACAAGCGCTTGCGTTCTTTGCCTACACCACCCTTATATTTATTTTTTCTAATATTCTTTATCTGAAAAAAGATTTTCAAATTCGAAAGGGATAATGTTTTATTCTGAACGTCCTTAACCCACTTCGCTACAACCATGACAAAACAACGCGCTTGCATCCACTGCAAGCAAGACATCAACCAAAAAGATTGGCTTAAATACAATGTATTGACTTGGCACAGTTTCTGTCCCGGTTGTAAGAAGCGCATCTTTATTTTTCGAAAAAAAGACCCGAAGGAAACTTGGCGCTTAATCGGGTCTATGGTTGTAGGATTTGCGCTTTTTAAATTGATCGGCCAATCGCTCTCTATATTTATTTTAACCTATCTCACCAAACGCATTCCGTTTCTGAAATGGTTTTGGCAACACTACCAATGGGTATTTATTTTGGTCACCTTCCTGATCAGCTACCTTATCTTTAGGCTGATGTATTTGACATATATCCATAAAAACGTTTTCAAAAGAGGGTTCTAAACACCAGCCCTTTTAGGTAGGTTGTTTAAAGCTAAGCCTTAGATTAAATGCCTAAATCTAATCGAGCTTCTTCAGTCATGCGCTCAGGGCTCCATGCTGGCTCCCATGTAAGCTCTACATCTACAGTTTGGATATCGGGAATCTCAAGCAAGCGTTCTTGCACTTCACTTGGCAAACTTTCTGCCGCAGGACAATGTGGGGCAGTCAATGTCATCAAGACATTCAGCGTTTTGGCATCAATCACCTTCACATCATAGATCAAACCCATGTCATAAATATTCACAGGAATTTCTGGATCATAAATTGTTTTGAGCACGCTAATAGCAAGCTCTTCTGGAGTTTGATTTTTTTTATCGGCTGCATGGATTGGATTTTCTGTGGCAAGCTTAAGTGCAAAACCTTCCTTACCCTCTTTGTTTTCCCAATCTACAATACGGCTGGCAAGCTTGATGGCAGTTTTTGCATCCATGCGAACGACAAACCCCTGGACAGTTACATGAAGGTCTTTGTCAGCTGTAGCTTCTTGTGGTTCTAAAGAAAAACTATAAGTTATTTCATGCTTGGGATTGTCTGTGCTTTGGTCAGGATCAGGTTTAATTCGAAGCACCATACGTGGCTGGGCTTTCTCCATAAACAACTTAACTTTTTCAACGGCTATTTCAGTAAATTGTATCATGAGGTTATAACAAAAGTTTTTTAGCTTTTTCCAAACCTTTTACAAGGCAATCAATATCGTGTTTGTTGTTATAGATACCTAAGGATACGCGCAGGCTCCCTTTGGATTCAAGCCGTTGATGCAAGATCTCAGCACAATGAAAACCCACGCGTACGGCAATATTTTCTTGATCCAAAATCATGGCAACATCGCTGCTATGACAAGCCTGTAGCTCAAAAGCATACACACCAATTTTTTGATCTGAACTAGGTAACAGCTTGATACCTTTAATATCCTTTAAACGCTGAGCACAATAATCTGAAAGGACCTGTTCATTTGCTTCAATGGCATCAAGTCCAATCTCATGAATAAACATCAACGCCGCATGCAAACCAATCACACCTACAATATTAGGTGTACCCGCTTCAAAACGTGCTGGACCATGCTTATAGACAATATTATCTTTGCTGACCGACTCAACCATCTCACCACCCCCATGGTAGGGTATCATGTTGTCCCAATGATTTTTCTTTCCCCAAACAAAACCGACGCCCGTGGGTCCGTACATTTTATGTCCCGTGCACACATAGAAATCGCAGCCTAGGTCTTGCACATTTACGTTTATGTGATGAGCCGCTTGAGATCCATCTACGATCAACGGTATGTCAAAGCGCTGCGTTAATTGCGCAATTGATTTTATAGGGTTAATATTTCCTAATACGTTTGAAACATGCACAAGACTTACCAATGCAATATCATGTGTTTTTAAAATTGATTCTAGTGCACCTAAATCAAGCTCCCCACTTAAAGTCACAGGCAACCAAAGAATCTCTGCCCCGACTCGCTCAGCTAGCATGGTCCAAGGCACAATATTAGAATGATGATCCATTTCAGAAATGACAATAGCCTGGCCAGCACGAACGCATTGCTGACCAAAAGTACTTGCCAAAAGATTCAACCCTTCGGTAGCACTCCGAACAAAAATGATCTCATCAACATGCTGGGCATTTACAAAAGTTTTTGTAAAATCGCGGGCAGCTTCAAACTTGATCGTCGCCTCTTGACTTAAGTGATGAAGGCCGCGATGAATATTAGCATATGATGTTTTCATAAACGCATCCATTGCTGTTAGCACCTGATCGGGTTTTTGGCTCGAGGCTGCGCTATCTAAATAGACAAGGTCAGAGTCATCAAAAATGGGAAACATGTGACGAACACTTTGATCCATCACTTGAGCTGTCCTTCAATTTGAGTTGTGATCCACGGTTTAAAATCCACGTGGACCGTATTCGGGATAACATCACTGACAAATCCCTGAAGCAAGAGTCGTTTGGCTTCCGTTTTTTCAATGCCCCGGCTTTGGAGATAATACAACTGCTCCATGTCCATACTGCCTACAGTTGCGCCATGAGAACACTTGACATCATCTGCCAAAATTTCAAGCTCTGGTGAAGTGTCTATGGTAGCTGTCTCTGAAAGCAATACATTTTGGTTCAATTGTGAGGCTTGGATTGCTTTGACATTTTTGGCGACTGATATACGTCCCTTAAACACACCTTTGGCCTGGTCGCCCAAAACGCCTTTATAGGTTTCAGAACTTTGTGTGTGTGATTTCAAATGATGTACATGGGTTTTAGTGGACACTTTAGACGTTTCAAAACCTAAAAACAATCCATCCAAAACACAACCTGCACCCTCGCCTGCAAGCAAGACATCTATATCCTGCTTTGTTTGATCCCCAGACAGGGTATAGGTATAGGCATTTATTTTGCTACTCTGCCCTGCATGATAAATCAAACGATGATTGAACTTTGATCCAAAGCCGTTCTTGCTAACAGTCACATGGTCAATGCGTGAAGCTTTATGTCCAAATACAATGGTTTGCTGCTGGAAGGAAGGGTCCTCATGCATGTGAACTTGATGAACCTGAGCATGCGCCTGATCAGCCGCAAAAACAATCAACGAAAAGGGAGCGACATCGCGATTGCTACTGGCACCATCCATCAGTATGTAAATGGGCTGGGAACTTGAATATTTTTCAGCAAATATCAAACCCACGCCATGAGTTGCTTTCTCAAGATGACTGTAGAGAATATTGGAAGGCATGGCATCTAGTGCCTTTCCCACAACTGGATCCAATTGAACCTGATCCAATGTCCAAAGGTAACACCCGTCTAATTTAAAATTATGACATATAACACCTGCTTCAAACCAAATGCTTTTTTGGGTATCAAAAAAGTCACCCCTCTTGTCGGCTTGCTTGAACTTTGTTTTAATTACTTCAGACATCGCTAAACCGTAGGCAAAGAAAGATCTGGCGTGTCGATCGAATCACCAAGCCACCCGTATCCATTTTTTTCAAGTTTTTGCGCTAGGGAAAAATCACCTGACTTGATGATTTGGCCGTTATGCAGCACATGCACCACATCCGGCTTGATATAGTCCAGCAAGCGTTGATAGTGTGTGATCAGCAAGACACCCTTGCCTTGGCCTTTAAACGTGTTCACCCCATCGGCAACGGTTTTGAGTGCATCGATGTCAAGCCCTGAATCGGTCTCATCTAAAATCGCCAACTTAGGGTCAAGAACCAAAAGCTGAAGTATTTCATTTCGTTTTTTTTCACCGCCAGAAAACCCATCATTGACAGGGCGTTGTAAGAGCTCTGCCTTAAGTCCAACCTGTTTTGCTTTTTCTTTCACCAAACGCAAAAAATCTGGCGTGTCGAGGGTTGGCTCTTGTCTGGCCTTTCGTTGGGCATTGAGCGCTGCTCTTAAAAAAACAGTGTTCTTCACCCCAGGGATTTCAACAGGATACTGGAATGACAAAAAAATGCCTTGAGCTGCCCGATCTTGAACTGAGAGTTCTGAGATGTCCTGATCCATGAACTCAATACGACCTTGGGTCACATCATAAACATCTCGACCTGATATGACATGTGCAAGGGTGCTTTTGCCCGAACCATTTGGACCCATAATCGCATGGACTTGGCCTGCCTTAATCTCTAAATCAATACCTTTAAGAATTGGGTTTTGATCAATGGTTGCGTGTAAATTTTTGATTGCCAACATAACTGTAATCTCCCTTTGTTCTAACCGACAGCGCCTTCAAGACTGACTTCCAAAAGCTTCTTGGCCTCGACTGCAAATTCCATGGGAAGCTCTTTAAGAACTTCATCACAAAAACCATTCACAATCATACCAATGGCCTCTTCCTCTGAAAGCCCTCGCTGCTGACAGTAGAACATCTGTTCTTCGCCAATTTTGGCAGTTGTTGCTTCATGTTCAATATGTGCAGAGTTGTTTTTTATATCCATACGAGGAAAGGTATGTGCCCCACTTGTATCTGTCATCAAAAGCGAATCACATTGAGAATAGTTGCGAGCCTGATCAGCTTTGGGGTTCACACGGACTAAACCACGATAGGTGTTTTGACTTTGACCTGCTGACACGCCCTTGGAAATGATGGTACTTTTTGTGCGTGCACCCAAATGAATCATTTTGGTTCCGGTATCTGCCTGTTGGTGATTATTTGTCACCGCCACGGAATAAAACTCACCGGTAGAGTCATCACCTTTTAAAATACAACTTGGATACTTCCATGTGATGGCAGACCCTGTTTCAACCTGGGTCCATGAAATTTTAGAACGCGCGCCCTGGCATATACCTCGCTTGGTTACAAAATTATAAATACCACCCTTGCCTTCTTTGTTTCCAGGATACCAGTTTTGCACTGTTGAATATTTGATTTGGGCATCATCAAGGGCAACCAGCTCAACCACTGCCGCATGCAACTGATTTTCATCACGCATGGGGGCCGTGCAGCCTTCCAAATAGCTGACATACGATCCCTCGTCAGCAATGATCAACGTGCGCTCAAACTGACCGGTATTCATTTCGTTAATTCTGAAATAGGTTGAAAGCTCCATCGGGCATCGCACCCCTTTAGGAATGTAAACAAATGAACCATCTGAAAATACAGCTGAATTGAGCGCCGAAAAAAAGTTGTCGGTTTTGGGAACAACCAATCCAAGATACTTTTGAACCAACTCTGGGTGCTCTTGTACTGCCTCTGAAAATGAACAGAAAATAACACCTGCTTGCGCAAGCTGTTTTTTAAATGTTGTAGCCACTGACACAGAATCAAAAACCACATCTACTGCAACCCCTGCCAATGCAGCACGTTCTCGCATAGGAATGCCGAGTTTTTCGTACATGGCCAGAAGCTCAGGGTCAACTTCATCCAAACTTTGGGGCCGGTCTTCCATTGATTTGGGGGCTGAATAGTAGACAATGTCTTGATAGTCGATGGAAGGATAGGTCACCCTTGCCCAAGTTGGCTCTTGCATTTTTTTCCATTTTTTAAATGCATCTAAACGCCACTCCAGCATGAACGCAGGCTCGTTTTTGATTTTAGATATTTTTTTAATCGTGCCTTCATCCAAACCAGGCGGCAGAGATTTAGATTCAATATCAGTGACAAATCCGTATTCATACTCTTTACTGGTGACATCAATAAAATCTTGGTTGGCTTGTGGTTCAGACATGTTTTTTATACCCTTGCTTGGTTGGACAGACGTAAACGATCAAAAGGTTTTTCTCGACGAACTTTTTCTCTCAAATGCAGTAATGCTTCGGTAAGTGCTTCAGGTCTAGGTGGGCAGCCAGGCACATAAAGGTCTACAGGTACAAGCTTGTCTACACCTTTGACCACCGAGTATCCCAAAGAAAACAATCCACCACAGGTTGCGCAACTTCCCATAGAGATGACATACTTGGGTTGTGGCATTTGATCGTACAATCGTTTCAAACGCGATCCCATTTTGTAGGTCAGCGTTCCTGCGACAATCATCAAGTCAGCTTGCCTGGGAGACGCACGTGGAAAAGACCCAAACCGGTCCAGGTCCGCTCGAGGACCTCCAGTTTGCATCAACTCAATCGCGCAACAGGCCAGCCCAAAAAGCAAGTACCACTGTGAATTGGCACGAGACCAGCTGATCAAATCCTCAAGACGGGTCAAGACAATGTCTGAACGCATGTCTTTGTCTATATAGCTCATAAAGGGTGGACCTCTTGCTTAGGATCTTGAGGAATCAGTGTTTTCCAAAGCTCCTCAAGATGGGGTTGCATGTTTTGTGACGGGACAGATGCAAGAAAGGCCTTAAAAGGAAATGCCATCAGTGCCGAACGAAAAACAGTATTGATCAGCTTCATATGCTCAGAGATCTGGCACACATGCAAACTCTGGCATGTATTGGGTTTGGCTTGTGCACAAAGTGTGAGCGCAATAGGCCCCTCAACTTTTTCAATGATCTCTCCAATACTCAGTTCCAAGCATAAGTGGCTTAGTTTATACCCACCAAGTGGGCCTTGAACTGAGGACAATAAACTTTTTTTGCACAGATGCTTGGCCAATTTAGAGACTGTTGGGTGGGGGAGCCCAAGCTTTTCAGATAGATGTATGGATGAAAGCACTTCATGATCGCTATGATTTAGAAAGTAACCCAGCATCATGAGTGACTGATCCGTTTGTTTTTGAAGATGCACCATACTGGACCGAGTCAGTACTATACATACATGACTTTGGCAAGTCTTCTGCCGAACAAAACCTATGACAATCCTCTTAAAGCCTTTAACAAAAGGCCTTAGAGATGATGTGGTCTATAACCAACCACTTTAAAGGGCCTGAGGCGATAAACATGCGGCACAAATGTCACACGGCCTAATTTTCAGCCATGGCTCAAATAATACACAGGAAATATCCTTTAATTTCAAGACTTTGGAAAAATAACAGTTTGGCATATATTCTGCTCTATCTAAGGGCATGATGGATGTAACTCGAATTATAAATATATGTAGTATCATGTTCTTGAGCGCTTGCCTCAGCTTCTGTGGCGACAGCCCCCAAGGAGATGACGTGCAAAACAACGGAAAAGACTTTTCTATCGCAGAGGTCGCTTCATTTTATGATCTTGTACCAAAAAAACCTATTGTTGGTGTTATTCTAGGTGATCACTCTATTTCACTTTTTTTAGGCCTTCAAGACAATGCCTATTTGGAGCGATACATCATTGAGCGAACCACACATAACGATGACATGTTCGAAGACATATCTGACCGGATGGCAGACAATGCCTATTCGGACATGGGCCTTGAGGATGGGACATATCAGTATAAAGTCACGGCTATCTACAGTGACGGAAAACAAGAAAAACGCGCAGAGGCTGTGCACTCATCCAAAGTCCTCTTTGAGAACGGTAAACTATCAATACTGTAGCGCAACCTACTACGGCAAATAGGGCCTGACCCCAAGGTCATTAAGTCTGCATGAAGGCTGGTCTGTGTTTTAAATCAATGCTTTCATAAAGCTGAGCTTGGTCCAACAAGATGTTTTGGCTTAGCCAAAGGCTTGCTTGGTCTTTGGCAAGTATCACTGGCATTCGATGATGGAAGTCTTGCATCCATGCGTTGGCCTTCATGGTCACCACCACTGTTTTTTTTAAATGCTCTTCTTGAAAATAAATACCCGCCAAAAAAAACACTTCTTCCTCGAGCCGAGAAAAAAAATAAGGCTTTTTTTGACTTCCCTCTTGCCGCCACTCATAAAATCCGTTGATAGGGATAAGGCATCGGCTGAATCGGAAGGCTTTTTGAAATGTTGGTTTTTGATCTAGTGTTTCAAGCCTTGCATTAAACAAAGCTTTTTTTGATTGCATCCATGAAGGCGTGACGCCCCACTGGACGACTTCAGCTATTTTTTTTCCATCTTTTTTATAAATCACCCAATGACGTTGACCGGGGCTTAGGTTCATATTCGATGTTAGATGCTGAGCACCGCAGATCAAAACTTCCATTTTTTTAAAAACAGAATCTAATAGATCTTCCCTAAAGCCAAACCGCCCACACATGATGACATTAGGCAGGTGATTGTTCTAACTGTTGCTGCCACATGCCAGCATAACGAGAATCAAGGTTGGCCACTAACTCTGCATGTGTCCCGCGCTCAATAATATGTCCTTTGTCTAAAACAATAATTTCATCCGCATGTGTAATGGTCGACAAGCGATGGGCAATGATCAATGTGGTTCTGTTTTGGCTTAAGTTAAGCAACTCTTTTTGAATTTCTTTTTCTGTTTGCGTGTCCAGCGCGCTGGTGGCTTCATCCAAAATCAAAATATACGGATCCTTAAGTACTGTCCGCGCGATGGCGACCCGTTGCTTTTCCCCCCCTGAGAGCTTCAAGCCTCTTTCACCAACTACTGTGTCAAAGCCTTCAGGGAGTGACTGAACAAAATCATAAATGCGCGCCGACTTGGTTGCATCAGTAATAGCAGACTCTGGCGCTTTGGGTTTGCCATAACGTATATTGTAGGCAATCGATTCGTTGAATAAAACCGTATCTTGCGGAACAATACCAATATGTGACCTGAGACTAGACTGGGTCACTTCCAAAATGTTTTGGCCATTGACCTGAACACACCCAGACTGAGGTTCATAAAATCGAAATAAAAGTCTGGCAAGGGTTGACTTACCAGACCCACTCTCACCCACAATGGCAAGGGTTTTTCCAGCTGGTACTTCAAACGAGATGCCATGCAAAATTTTTCTTTCTGGCACATATGAAAAATGCACTTTATCAAACACAACTGTTGAAGCCCCTTGGCAGGCAAAATCAACGGCATCAGGATGATCTTGAATATCCATCGTTTGTCCAAGGACAGAAAACATTTTTTCCATATCAATTAAACTGCGTTTGATTTGACGGTACACAAACCCCAAAAAGTTTAACGGCAGATAGAGCTGAATTAAAAACGTATTGACCAATACAAAATCACCAACAGTGTATTGTCCGTTGAGCGTACCTTTGCCCGAAAGATACATCACAACAAACAACCCAACTGAAATAATAAAACTTTGGCACATGTTTAGAAAACTCAGTGATCCTTGCGACACAATAGCGGCGCTTTCATATTGTTTTAAAGATCGATCGTAACGTTGTGACTCAAAGCTTTCATTGCCAAAATATTTTACGGTCTCAAAATTAATCAAGCTATCAACCGCTTTAGCATTGGCTTCTGAGTCATTTGCATTCATCTCACGCCTGTACTTCATCCGCCACTCAGTGAGCCAAAGGGTCGTTGCAATATATAAAACAATGGTCGAAAAAGTAATCACTGCAAACAAAAAATTATATTTGATAAATAAGATCAATGTCACAAGCAAAATTTCGATCAAGGTGGGGAGAACATTAAACAGAGTGAATCCTAAAACAAAGTCAATACCTCGAGCGCCAAGTTCAATATAACGCGTGACTTTGCCGGTTTTACTAGACAGGTGAAAGTTCAGTGACAGCTGATGCAAGCGCTCAAAAACGCGCAGGCAAATCACACGCTGGGCACGGCGAGACACAAACTGAAAGACATAATCTTTGAGCTCTAAAAAGACAGTGTGACCAATCCTTGCAAGGGCATAAGACAAGACCGCCCAAAACAGAATGCTCAACCCAGAATCAACCGGTTTGGATAGAAGGTCTACAGATTTTTTATACAGAAAAGGCGTGTATACATTAATAACCTTTCCAATAATGAGAAGCATAAGGGCGCCAAACACACGAAGCTTGATGCCGCGGATATTGGTCTTAAACAAAGTTGAAAAAAGGTACTTAATGGTACCCCACTGACCCAATTTAAAATTTTTTTCGCTCATTTTGTTGATATTCGGCTCATAGCATGATTTGGAACATATAACAGTTAACTTTAGACTATTTGTTATAGGAGTCATTATGAATCAAGGTGTACGAGGCCAATGGGGTGGAAGAGCAACATTTATTATGGCGGCAGCAGGTGCTGCTATTGGGCTAGGAAATATTTGGAAGTTCCCCTATATGGCGGGCGAAAATGGTGGTGGCGCTTTTGTGCTTGTCTATCTCATATGTATTGCGGTGGTCGGTTTACCCATTTTAATCGCGGAAATTTTCACAGGCAAAGAATCCCAAGTTAATGCCGTCCGCGCATATGATCACTTTGACCGTCCGAATAGTCCGTGGGGCAAAGTTGGGGTCTTGGGAATTATAGGAGCTGCTTTTGTTTTAGCGTTTTATTCCGTTGTTGGTGGATGGGTTTTAAACTTTGAATTCCAAGCGCTGACCAACCAACTCCTGTCACAGTCCGACGAGACCATTAAAACCTACCTTGGAGATCTTCTTTCAAAGAAACCCATGATGCAAATTTTATGGCACTCGGTATTTATGAGCTTAACTCTAGGCATTGTCATCAAAGGTGTCTCTAAGGGCATTGAAAAATGGACCAATATCTTGATGCCCATTTTATTTATCTTGCTGGGCATTTTATTTGTTTATTCGATGTTTTTGGATGGATTTTCACAAGCCATTTCTTTTTTGTTCTCAGCAGATTTTTCAAAGCTAAGCTGGAGCGCAGTGCTTGAAGCAGTTGGCCACTCATTTTTTACATTGAGTATTGGGATGGGCGTTATGATGGTTTATGGAAGTTACCTTCCACCATCTACCAATACCCTGACCTCTGGTGCCATTGTGGCGCTACTTGATACCGTGATTGCATTAGTGGCTGGCATCATCATTTTTTCGGTGGTTTTTTCCTTTGGACAATCCCCAGGGGGTGGACCAAAGCTGATGTTTGTCACTCTGCCCTTACTTTTCAAGCAAATGCCTGGCGCATGGTTTATTGCCAATGCGTTTTTTATTCTTGTCACCTTTGCCGCGCTATCATCCTCCATTTCCATGTTAGAGGTTATCGTGTCATACATATCAGAGGAAAAGAAATGGGACCGCACCAGGACCACATGGGTTTTTGGTGCCATCATTTGGGCTGTGGGGATACTATGTGTCTTCCCAGACATTAGACTCATTGGTGGTAAGAATGTGTTTGATACGCTAGATATTGCAACTTCTAAAGTCATCTTGCCGCTTGTTGGGATGGGCATATCCCTCTATTTTGGCTGGATTGTCATTCCAAAAACCATGGACAAGCTCATTGCGTCTTCAAACCAAGTGGTCACATTTATCCTCATGTGGACCACGCGCGCGATTGCACCGGCAATGGTCGCCTTCATGCTGTTTCAAGGCATTAAAGAAATGATTGGTTAAAGATGAAGACACCATATGCATTTTTTTTGAGCCTGCTCTTGGGCGTCTGCTTAACGGCATGCAATCTTCAAGACGTTCTATCAACCGCCCAACAATCTGTTGTACCAACCCAACAGGAAATTGCAGGGGGACTGATCCAGAGCTTGGTTTTGGGTATGACCAAGGGTTCTGATGAACTCTCAACGCAAGATGGTTTTTGGGGCAATCAACTCATCAAGATTCCATTCCCACAAGAAGCCCAACATGTCCAAAGCGCACTTCTTAAAATAGGTGCAGGGAAAGTGGTAAATAACACTACGCTTGCGCTTAATCGCGCAGCTGAAGATGCCTCGGGTGTTGCAAAAGAAGTCTTGGTCACAGCCATCAAATCCATGTCCATCCAGGATGCCAGCCAAATTTTATTTGGCCCAAAAAACGCAGCGACCACCTATCTTAAATCTTCAACGAGTGATGTCTTGCTTTCTAAATTCAAGCCCATCATTGGTAATAGCTTAAACAAGGTGCATGCGACAAAGTACTGGTCCGAGACCATGACCAAGTACAATCAAATCAATGTGATGGGGCTTTTGGGCAAGCCCGTTGAAACCGACCTCACCCAATATGTTGCAAATTATGCGCTCAAAGGCCTGTTTCATATGGTTGAAAAGGAAGAGGAAAACATTCGTGAGAACCCTGTGGACCGTACCACAAGCCTGCTGAAAAAAGTTTTTGGATACGCTGATTCAAAAAAATAGTCCAGACAACGCCCCTTCGCAAAACTCATTTTTTTTGATTTCCTTATTACCCCAGGGACCACGGCATGGAGCGACAGCGTATCATGTGAGCATCTCTGATGTGACACCATTTACAGGAAATAGTTACGGTTTTTAAGCGCATGACATAAAACTATGATGTGGTGGCATAGTTGCTTCCCTTAAAGGAAAGTCAAGCGCCGTTAGTTTGTCGGTCGCCATGACACACCAACGAGCCATTTCCTGGACGGAAATAATCATGCTTAAATTTCCGTCATTATTTAATGGTATTGGTATGAAAACATCTTTGCTCTAGGGCTTGGGTTTTTTAATACCAACGACATATGCAATCCACACGGGGCAATCCTCTGCCTTTTCATGCATGCTATAGTGATCTGAGCCCTCGCCTGTCTCTTCGTCGTCTTCTTCCCAGTAAACTTTAACACCATCAAATCCTGCTTCCATCATACAGTCACGTATTTCAGAAATGCTCCACATCCGCCAATGGTACTCAAACACACGTTCAAAGCGTGGCGTCCCTTTGATCTTATAGTGGATGTAGAATGTTGCTTCATTGGTAATGGGATTAAAACTATCATGGTCCCAGAAGTATTTTATCTTTTGACCGTCAGGCATTTTAAACGACCGTTTGTCAACTTGAGGAACAGACATTTCCTGTCCGCCAAGCAGGTCAAATACGACAAGTCCTTTTTTTCCCACGCCTGTTAATGCATGCTTAAGATATTGCACTAATGTTACACGCGACTTAAGATAACCAATCGAAAAATTAGATACTGATATGATGTCTGCTTTGGTCGTTTTGACCTTGTGTACGTCCTCGCATAAAATCTTGAGGCGTTCTTGCTCATCTTGGGATAAATGTGTCATCCGCGCTTTACCATAATCCAAGGTTTCTTGAGATACATCAATGGCAATGGCCTTGTGGAGGTTGTCTTTTTGAACCCACGCGCACGCATTTCGAAATGTCGCACAAAAATCTTCTCGCAAGATATTTGCCTTGGCTTGAAAAGATTCCTGGTACACCCGTGCCAAAAAATCCATCTCACTTTGAGAATCCTGAACTGAAGCCTCGTATAAATCATACCGATGATAGGGTAATTTAGAAACCAATGTGAACTCCTTCTTTGATTTGAGTAAAATAAATGTTAATGCACAAATGTACATGAAAATCTTATCTTGGAATGTTAACGGCATCAGAGCCAGTGTCAAAAAGGGTTTTTTAGATTGGCTTGCCCAATCCCAGGGCGACATTATCGCATTGCAAGAAACCAAAGCCCAGCTGGAACAGTTAGATCTTGAAACCGTCTCCCCAGCTGGTTATACATCCTACTGGCATTCGGCTCAAAAAAAAGGCTATAGTGGTACAGCCTTTTATACCAAGCACGCCCCTAGGCATGTTAGCCACGGGATGGAAGGTTTTTTTGAAGACTTCGAAGGGCGCGTACTAACCCTGCACTTTGATAACTTTGTCTTGATCAATGCTTATTTTCCAAATTCGCAGCGGGATCATGCGCGCTTGGATTTCAAGCTAGCCTTTTGCAAAGCCATGTTGGCCTACACCCAGTCTTTTGTAAGCAAGCATCAAGATGTTATTTTATGTGGGGACTTTAACATCGCCCATCGGGAGATTGACCTTAAAAGCCCTAAAACCAATCAAAAGACTGCAGGCTTTTTGCCCCAGGAACGGGCTTGGATGGATGTGTTTTTAGGTGCTGGGTATGTTGATGCTTTTCGAGTCTTTGAATCGGGACCCGACCATTACACATGGTGGTCCTATCGCCCGGGTGTCAGAGCACGTAATATTGGCTGGCGGATTGATTATTTTGCCGTCAACCAAGGACTGCAGGAAAAACTCACCTCCTGTAGGCATCACCCTAATGTTTTAGGATCAGACCATTGCCCAGTTGAGTTGGATGTGAATATTTAGTTTTGGCCAGAGCCAAAGAACAACTTATTTAAAGTGCTACAGTACGTGTATGCATCTGCTGGTGGTGGTTGGAGAGCTTGTGTTTTGGATACAGTGTCGTAATCTCTTCCTCTAAGTATATATACACGATCATACTTTAGTTCTTCCGCGTTCATCTCTTCGATGGGTAAAAACGCGCTAGGCCTCAAGCCTTGGCAAGTTCCCACATCCCATTTGACCTGGTATGAATGAGAGTTATATACAGCACCTGTTTCGCCAGATGTATCTATCTCAAAAATCTCTGTGTAGTTTCGTTTCCCATCTGCATCAATGGTGTATTTAATGGATTTTTCTCCACCGTCCGTAAAAACAGCATTTTCTTTCCAAGGCATAAGAGATACTGAAGGCGTCATTATCTCAACAATGTCGTCTAGCAAAATACTACGACGATCCTGACCCAAACCAAAAACTAATGAATCAAGAGGTCGGCAGTCACTACAACCGGCTGGATAGGGCGTCCAATTTAACATATCTGAATACTCTTGGCGTTGGTTATCATACCTAGGAAGATTAGAAAGAAGTGCCTCCTGAACCTTTAATCCACTCTTAATATCAACACGAACAATAAAGAGCTTATTAAAATCATCTGCACTCATATCTAAAACAACTGGGATATTTGTGATTTGTTCATTGCCTCTGGCGTCTGCGACTATAAAGACAGAAAAAGTAAGTAACAAACCAAACAGCACGGGCATGTCAGTCATAATAAAATGGGCCCAATGTCTATGTCTTAACATCCTACGATTCATGCTTAGTTCTTATCATATTTAACAGAAATGGGAACCCAGGCATCTAGCTTAAAGCCCCCCCGCCCGTTGTTACCAAGATCTTCAATTTTAATGGCATTAATGGACGAGAGCTTGACACGTGCATCGCTGATATCAAAATGGTCGCCCCCATAGGCAAAACCATCCCCTTTGTAATTTTTTGCCGGCGCATTGATCACAAAACCGGCGCAATGTGATCCCGGCGATGCGCTTCCCTTTCGACACGGCTCAATAGCGTAAAAGGGACCTTTGCCACCTTTATTTGAAACATACACCTTGGCATAGCTTGAACGACATGTGACTTTTCCTTTATCTTCAGACGGGTCGTGCTTACGCAAATCATATCCTTGGGGAATGGCCTCTGCGCGGCGTTTACCCTCTTTATCAACGGACTTTGAGGCATGAAAACATCGAGGGGTTCCCCAAATCACAAAGTCTGTCCCAGGTTGGTTGTTGATAACCGATCGATCCATTTCAAACACAACACTCCCCCCTTTGCCCAACCTTAGCACTGCATTTTCGCGTGTCACTTCCATGTAATCTTTATCCCTTTTGTCTTTATCCGGCCGTATCACATTGGCATATGAGCTCCAGTCTGGAGGAAATTGATATGTCTTTTCCAGATGTGCCAGGCTCTGTTTGCTGAGATGATCAGAAAGTGGCTCAGGCTTACCTGAATACACGTCAAAAACATAACTCGCTCCCAGACCACCCTTAAGTTGATAGGGCTCAATATGGTCAAATACTTTCTTGAGATCTTTAGGTAATTTGATTTTGGGTGGGCTTGCCTCTTCATCGTCTTCCTTATTTTCAACATCATCTGGGTCTGTTTGATCATCTTGCGTCTCATTGTCTTGATCACCCTCTTCTTGAAGGTCTTTGTTCCCCGGCACATCAAAACGGTACCCCTGTTCAGCAAGCCCCTGAATCAAATCAGCTGGGAGGGCTCCCCTGTCGACTAGCCCGCGGGCGTCCCACCATTTTGCAATGATTTTTTGAGCACGAGAAGGATCTCCCTCCAATGCCTGCCAATCTTGATAAATATGATCATCATCTACCAGGTCATTTAAGGATGGCGTATTAAAGTCCAATTCTTGCCTGAGCATCTTCATCTGAGCGTTACTGTATTGTGCTGCTGGATCAAATATTCCATCAGGGGTATTTAAGTTACCTTGACCTTCATCAGGTTGCCCAACATCAAACAAAAGGTCATCATCAGCCGCAGATGTGTTTGAGGCCTGCGACACATGAATGTTTTTTTTTGATTTACGCAGGTGCTTCTGACCTCTATTTTGACTTGCACTAAGGTTTTGGGCAGGGGGTGGCTGAAACGCCCGGGCATGTGAACCTGATGCAGGTGCACCTTCAGGTGCGACATAGTCCTGAGATTTGGTCATCATCAAAAAAACAACTGTGACCAGCAAGAGCAAGCCAAGGATTTTCATTTTGGGTGTAGCGAACAAGTTTTTCATCTATTGTCTCAAGCCTTATTTGATGGCTTTATATGGTTACCATAATGACGCGTCATGTATGTGCCAAAAAAATAACACAGACGCTTGATGAAGTAAAGTGCAACTGCTTCGCGTTAAAACTGAAATGTGTAGGTCAAACCCGCAAAGTGAAAACTCTCAGTAATAGACCCGCTACTGATCGTTTGACCAACACGGTCGGATACCGAGTCACCTGACATTTGTATGGTTTGGTACATCAAGCGATATTCAAAGCCCAAAAATTGGTGAGGTTTCACTAAAGGAAAGTGCAGGGAGACATAGGGCAAGTATAACCAACTGGGAACAGGCGTCGAGCCTGTAAAGTCCACAGGGTCTTCAACATAAGTGTTTTTGAACCCCACATCCATACCTAGAATAAACTTGAAAGGGTGAAAAGCTGTAACTTCAGTGCGAAGTCCCGCGATCATGCTCGTACGTTTGTGAGACACATACAAGCCTGAACGATCACCATTGTCGTCTTGAACATCATCTGCCTGGAAGTTAGACCAGAGATACCCGAATGTTGGCCCCACAACCACATTGCCATGGCGCTGCTGATAAACCTCAATAAGCAGATGCAGCCGGGCATCCCACCCTATGAGCTTGTTTTTAGACGTAACCTCTCCAAACAGATTCCCGTTGCCATCTCTGAGTTTGGTAGGCGTGTTTAAAAAACCATAGGTTCCCGTCCCCACTGCGCTGGGAAAAAATTTATTTTTAAATAGAGGAGGTGATTTCAAGTGTAGCGCGGCATGTGCTGTCATACCGTCAATGGTATATTTTAATGCTTGTCCCGTGCCCTGATAGACTTGATAGGTGTGCATGGCCCAGGTGGGGGTTGCACTCAAGTTCAGTATTTCGGTTACAAATGAGGGGTCAAGGGCTGCCAATTCAGATTTTCTGGTTACATTACTTTTCTGTGAACTGCCTGGCTTTGTGGGTTTTATGGATTTTTTCGGTTTTTTGACCCGAGGGCTTAAGTCTTTGGTGCTCTTGGTGGGTTCAAAAAATTTCTCCAGGTCAGATACCCTTTGATTTGATTTATTCTGAGTGTTGGGACGTATGTTCTGTAAAACACCAATGCTTGATTTAAACATCCACCCAGAAAAAGAAAAATTTTGATCTACTGCAACCCTGACCTTGGCCCATCCCTGCTTGTTGAGCCCAATAACATGGACTTTCTTACCCAAGCTCAATGTATAAAGAACGCTGCTTCTGGTAGATGGTTTTTCAAAAACCCTAGCCGTTTTGGTTTTAATAACAAATGTGTTGGCAGCCCAAGACCACTCGGCACAAATGATGGATACCAAAAATAAAAGAATCGACACATAACTTCTATACATATGCTTGTATTATAGAGACAATGCTTCAGATGTGCAAAAAGCATTGACAAAAAAAACCATGGGCGTCTCAAACCTTTGTACCAATAGGGAAAGCGTTCTAAATTGCGGGGCTCTGCGCAAAAAAATTTGAGCGTGGACCATTTAAAACTTAAAGCGAGACGTCCTAATCGCGGCTCTTAGTCCCGGCATGTGATACCAAGTATACGCATAGGCTCATCAACCCGATCAAAAGCAAGGTGATAAACGTCCAGCCAATCATATCGCCTGAAAAAGGGGTCAACGCGCCACTGGGCTTTTCAAAAGCCACTCGCATCGCATCAACCATGACCCGCAACGGATTCAAACGCATCAGAAACTGTATAGCTGTATGCGCTGTTTCAAAGGGAAATATAGCTCCGGACAAAATCCACATGGGGAAAATCACCATGTTCATGATGCCATGAAACCCTTGAACAGAGTTCAAGTACCATGCGAAGCCAAAACCAATCAGCGACATTAAAACAGAGGCTAGGCCGAGAATAAGGAATACACTCACAAAGTCCGTGCCTTTGACTTGGATACCTGCAAGCGGAAATAACAACAAAATCAAAACAGATTGAACCATCGCCATAACGCTCGAGGCTGAAATTTTTCCCAAAACTATTTTGAGCGCAGATTGAGGTATCAATCTCATGCCCTGTAAAAAGCCTTCATTGCGATCTTGAATGAGTGAAATCATCGAAAACACAGAAGAAAAAACAACCGTAAGCATTAATACACCGGGGAAGAAATATGTTGCAGAGCTCTTTTGGAGTTGGGTTTGCTCAAAAAGACTGCCAAAACCCAGACCTAAAAAGGCCCAAAAAAGAAGCGGGGTTAAAAGTGTGGCAACAAGCCTTCCGCGCTGTCTAAAAAACCGCAGAATCTCTCGATGCACAAAAAGCCAACTTGATCTGATCATTACAATGTTTGCCCTGTTTGTTGAAAGTAAACATCTTCTAAATTTGGTCTGCGATATTGCATTTGGTGTGTATGTCCCACAAGGACATCAAGCACATGTTTTAATTGGCTTTGTTGTACTTTCAAGGCAATACGATCTCCCTCTATATCAAATGACTCACACATGGACGCCAAGTCAGGCACGTCTTTGGCTTCACCAGAAAGTTTGGCATCAATACAGACAACATCCATGGCTTGGATCAGCGCCTGGGGCTGTCCATCAGTAATAACACGTCCCTTGTCTAACATGACCACGCGATCCATGTGCTCAATCTCCTGGGTCAGGTGGGTAATCCACAAAATAGTTGCTCCTTGTGAGCTTTGAACACGCTTCATCCACTGTAACATCTCTTTTCTGGAAGCAGGGTCAAGACCCGTTGTTGGTTCATCCAGAAGGATCAACTTTGGATCATGCAAAAGTGCCTTAGCAATTTCAACCCTACGGGCAAGCCCCCCCGACAAATCTCGGACAAGCTGGTTCAACCGAGATTCAAATCCAAACATGTCAGACATTGATTTGATTTTATTTTGTAGCTTGTGTTTAGCGATGCCATGCACCCCGCCCTGTAGATTTAAGTTTTCTAAAACAGTAAGATAAGGGTCCAAGCTCACATGCTGGAAAACACAGCCAAGGTCCTTAAGGTATGTTTTCTTTTGAAGCTTTTGACCTTGGTAGAGTAGTTTACCCCGCTTAACGTGGTGATGAAGGGTCAGAATATCAAACAACGTGGATTTTCCAGAGCCATTGGGTCCCAGAATGCCCACCATACTTCCTTGTTCAATGCCCAGCGAAAAATCTTCAAGAACGCTGTGACCTTTTTGGTAAGCAAAATATATCTGCACGAGCTCAAGCAACATAAGGCTTCAACTTAACTGACTTTATCGATGACCAACAGAATAAAAATCGCTGGCAGGTAAATCACTGACATTAGCAAAACGCGCTTGGCTTTTTGAATATTGGTTTGATTCCAAAACGTCCAAACCGACCGGGCCAAGAGCCCTGTTAATACCATTGAGCCAACCAAATAAAATCCACCTGCAACTGAAAAAACAAATGGCAGCATCACAACAGGAAATAACATGATGGTATACAAAAATGCTTGTCTGGGAGTTATCTCTCCAGCAGGATCTATGCCTGTAATCATTTTAAAGTCAGCTATTTTATAATCTTCGCGATACATCCAGGCAATTGATAAAAAATGGGGCAGCTGCCAAAAAAACAAAATGAAAAACAAAACAATAGCTTCGAATGATATGCGACCTCTGGCAGCCACCCAACCAACAACAGGAGGCAGCGCCCCGACAAAGGCACCAACAATAGTGTTCAAAGAGGTTCTCGCTTTAAGAGGTGTATAAACAAGGACATATCCCACCCACGCCATCAACAGCCAAAATGCTGCATATGGATTCACAGCCAGCCACATCAAAAGCAACCCACCCAGTGTTGTGACCATGCCTAGCACGGAGGCAAAAGTCTTTGAGAGACGCTGATCAGGTAATGGCCGCTTTTTGGTACGTTGCATTTTCTTATCTGATTGTACTTCGAGAACTTGATTGAATACACATGAACCAAACGACACCAGGTAGGTTGCAATACATGTGTATAGCATGGGCAACAGGGCTACCCCGTTGGTTGACGCCAAGTAAAAACCTGCCCAAGTGGTCAGACATACAAAAAGCGTAATACGCGGTTTTCCAAGGGAATAGCTATCTGCTAAAAATATTTTCTGTTGCGCCCAAGTAGCCATTTACAGGTCCATTTAGCATACAAATGGTTGAATCGGGGCACATATTCGTTACGTGTAATTTTAAGGGAGCATTTTTCTTTGCAAGGAAAGCAAGATTCGATAAAACGCTTCTGTTTTCTATATTAATCAGTAATTACATATAGGCATTCATACAGGGAGATCACATGGCAAACATCGCAATCAATGGTTTTGGCCGTATCGGCAGAAACCTTTTTCGAATCATAGAGCAGCAACAGAACGCTGAACTCAACATTGTTGCCATCAATGACCTGATGAGTCATGAGCATATGCAATACCTGGCTCAATTTGACACGATTTTGGGACCCTTTCCATCCAAAGTGAGGGTTAGCGATGACACGCTCAAAACCCAAAATACCCAAGCCAAAATTTTTCATGAACCTGACATTTCAAAACTTCCGTGGCGGGATCTAGGCATAGATATTGTCGTAGAAGCAACAGGTGTCTTTCGACAAAGAGTTCAACTTGAGCAACATTTAAGTGCAGGCGCCAAGAAAGTATTATTGACAGTACCCTCTAAAGACCCCATTGATGCGACTATTGTTCTTGGTGTTAATGATGACCAGCTTAAAAAAGAACACCAAATTGTTTCCAATGCCTCTTGCACGACAAACTGCTTGGCCCCACTGGCCAAGGTCCTGCATGATGCCTTTGGTATTGAGCGGGCACTGATGACCACCGTACACGCCTACACCAACGATCAGCGTGTCATGGACATGTCGCACAAAGACCCTCGTCGTGGGAGAGTTGCCGCGCAAAACATCATCCCAACCACAACTGGGGCAGCCCTTGCGGTGGGTAAAATCATACCTGAGCTCAATGGAAAAATTGATGGCATGGCCTTGCGTGTACCTGTTGTCAACGGTTCTATTATTGACCTGACAGCTACTCTAGACAAAAAAGCAACTGTTAGTGATATTAATAAAAGTGTCAAAGACGCATCCGAAAACGTATTTAAAGGTATTATAGAATATTCACAAGACCCTCTGGTTTCGACCGACATTCTCCAAAACACACATTCTTCTATATTTGATGCGACCTCTACTAAGGTTTTAGGTGATCGCATGATTAAAGTCTTGTCTTGGTACGATAATGAATGGGGCTACTCGAACCGCCTTTTTGACCTTTTAAAAAACCTCAAAAAACACCTTTAAGACGGTAGCCGCTCGTCTTCTTCAGAAAGCACGGGAGGCGTGTGTTTTGAGGATGGTCCTATTTTTTTGAACAAAAACTTCTTAAGCCTTGAGGGTTGGGTATGCTGCTTGTTAATGGCTTGCTGAACTTGAATTTGCTTAGACATTTCAATACGCATATCATCGAGCAAAATTCTCGCACGGTCAAAGTCAGGGTTTTTTTCAAGGGCATGCTTGAGAATTTTTTTTGCCCTGTCATGTTCATCTTTATTGATAAGCATCATGGCATAAATATATGTTAAATAACTCTCCGATAGAACCACATTTTGATTTCTTTCAAAGATAGAAAAAGTTGTTTTTAAATTATCCTTCCCTGGATCCAACTCATATTTTGTTCCCCAGTAGTAAACACGATATAAAATATTCTTAGGGTCTTTTTCAAATATGACTTTAAATTCATCAAAAGCAGTTTGTGTTTGTTTTTTTTGAATCAAGGACAACCCATAAAAAAAATGCCGATCGCTTTGAAGCTTATCAACATCTTTTCCAATAGCTTTAAGACGTTGGATGTAATCGATACGTATTTTTTTATGTAACAAAACAAAGTACCCTACCTTAGTCCAGCGAATCATTTCGTCGCCTTTACTTTCGCCTTCATATTTTTTAAACTGTTTCATTAAGCTAAAAAACTGTGCTTGGACTTTTTGTGGGTTTAATTGAAATGGAACCGAAAACAATTCAAAAAAATCTTTCTTAATAAACGTTGCATACTCCATCTCAAGTTGCTTTTTACCTGTATCTGTTAGTTTAGCCTGCGGCAGGCCTTTGGCTTCTGAAGTCTTTGAAGGCAATACCTCAACTAAGTTTGCAACGACAAGAATAAATATAGATGAAAGCACTTTATGGCTGTCGACTTTGGTTTGAGCAATCAGATCATTAATAGTTATTTCTTTTGCCAGGCTGTTATAGACCTTTGACGCCAATCCAGGAAGTGGGAAGGGAAGCGTTACCTTATTGTTTTTTTGTATCAAGCAGTCTTTATGAAGTGATATTTTTTCTTCAATTTCTTTGGTCGTATAAAATCTTTCAATTGCCTCAAAAAATATATTATACGTAGGCATGCTAAACACACTGATATCTTCACGCCACTGTGAATTTTTGACATACCGATACGAACCTGACTTTACAGCAAATACCTCATGCAATCTTTGAGCATGAAAATCATTTAAATACTGCGATACAAGGTGAGGTTGCACAATATCCTGCTGAATCAGGAGATGTCCAATCTTAGTATTAGACAAAGTCTTTTGCTGTTTAAGCATATCCCCAAGTGCAAGATCACTTAAAACACCCATTCGAACCAAGAACGTGCCAAACCTGTCCTCTTCATGGTCAGATGAGACGTGCACAACCTGTCCTTTTCTGAAGTATACGTCAAAGGTCCGATCATCTGCGTATATGACGAGTATGCCCGTTAAATTCATCATCAGAATTTTTATAAAAATATGTGGCAGCAATACCTCTTGAAGGCTTCCTTCCAATGGTGCTTTATTTGTATAAGCCATAAAATACTCCCCTACCGACAAGTATACCCAGTCTGTTTGCTATTGTTCAAGCCATTAAGTGTTTTTCAATGATTTGATGCAACTTTTGAGATCATCTGAAAGTTCACTTTCAAAGTGCATGGACTCCTCTGTCCAGGGGTCTTTAAACTTCAGCTCACAGGCATGAAGAAAGTGACGGTTCAAACCAAACCTGTCCATCTGCCTTTGCTTTCCATCCTGATACAAATGATCCCCTACCAATGGATGGCCTATGGAGCTCAAATGGATACGAACCTGATGCATGCGTCCGGTCAGAGTTTTGACTTCCACGAGCGTTGCCCCCTCAAACATTTTTTTGACACTTACCTGTGTTGTTGCCTCTCTGATTGTAGAGCGGTGTGGCGTGCGATCATCTGTTATTGCAACCATTTTACGAGGGTTTTTGGCGTGATGCGCAAGGGGGGTCTTGATCTCCAAAAAGGGATCGAGAACCCTGCCGAGCACAAGCGCCATATATGTTTTGTAAATTAGGCGTTGATTAAAAAGACCCCTAAATGCATCAAAGGATGCTTGGGTTCGTGCTAAAATCAATAGGCCTGAGGTGTTTGTATCTAACCGATGTACTACTCCGGGCCTTAATCTGTCTTCCCCCACACCAAGAGCCTCTGGATACAGACCCACAAAATGATTCGAAATGGCATGATGGTCACTAAAATCATTAACATGCGTAGCGATACCTGCAGATTTTTCAATAATAATATAACTGTCGAACACTCTAAAAACGTCCAATGACGGGGCATCTGGTATGACAATGGTTCGATCATCAGGATGGATAAATGCCTCCATTTCAATGATGTCTCCAGCCTTGACCAGTAAGCCTTTGCGGCCTGGTTGCGTGTTGACTGTTACCTTTTCTGCCAAGAGCAATGTTTGAAGATAAGCTCTCGAAATATCATAGAATTTTTGTTTGAGACATTGGTCAAGCCGTGACGTTTCACCTTCATATTTCCAGCGGTGAGGCATGTACGTTTTTGTTCGGTTCATGGGGTTTCGTTTGCTTTTTAACAGGATATCAATGTACAATGGAACTCTAGGCTTGTCCATGAGGCTCACAAATATTCAAAAAAAAACAACTCCTTTTCACAAAGATGAAAGTATAGAGTTCTATAAAGGTCAGATCGCTACAGATACTGTTGATGAGGTCTTCCAGTACTCTATTTCTTCAAAGCTTTTCTTGGGGGCCTACCGACTCACCTTATCCTTCGATGACATGGAAAAGAAAACCATATGTGTCTTCCAAATCAGACATCAAGACGAAGATTTTCTCATCCAAACCGAAAACACACAAGCCAAAGAAATTTGGGATAGTCAAATACATTCCCACCACAAGCATATGCATGATGCGGTGTCCTTGATCCTAGATCAACATCTGCGCTAAAAACATGAAGTATTTTGTTTTTCTAATCACTGTTTTTTTCACGATCAATACCTGGTCGTCTTCAGATCGTGTATCATTTTTGTATTCACAAATGATATCTGATGACTCAAGCTTTAAAGTCAAAATTGCTGCTGCCAATCAGCTGGCAAAAATATCAAACGGCTCACTCTTACCCCACTTAAAAAAAGCATTTATAGATGAGCACCACCCTGCGGTGCGCATGGCAGTTCTTGACGCCATATCTCAAATCCCAGATGCAGAAACCATTCCCACAATGGTCTACCTAAATTTTCACGATATCTTGTCCATAGGTGAGCAAACACATATTCAGAGCGTGATATGGCAACATAGAAAATTATTTTCTACATCCCAATGGACCCGTCACGCACTTTCGTCCCCTCTTGATAAGGAGCGCGCAATTGCCTTTTGGATTCTTGGAACCATTGGATCAAAGAACATCACCCCTACGCTTGTAAAAGGCTTAAAAGACACCTCGCCATTAGTGCAGAAAAGAATCTTATCTATGCTTCCTCATTACCCTTCACCAGACTCATTAAAAGGATGTCGAGCATTGGTAGGGCAAGGGCCTGGCTCAGTAAATGCTATGGCAAAGCTATGCCTGTCTCTGATCAAGCAACGCATGAAGGCGCCTTACCAACCTGTGTTTCATACCCCAGGGACTCATGGACCTGTTGTTGAAATTGCGCTGTCCCCAAGCATCATAGGGTCATACTTCCAAGAACATGGTATTGGCATAAATTCTAGAGACACTGTGGCGTCACATATGCCAACTCTTACACCTGTTAAGATAGCTTCTTTTTCTAAAAAGCAAAACATTGATGTAACTGTCATTGCATCCAACGGCCGTGAGGTGGGGGACTTTAGGTCCCAAGACATGGCTCTGGTCGACAATTTCATTAAAACAAATACCCCGCTGCTTCATGCCTGCTACCTTAAGCAGCTCAAGAAGTCCCCTTCACTCAAAGGCTCCATTACACTTTCATTTCAAATCCAAGCCTCAGGACACTTGACCCATGCAGGCATCTTAGAAAAAACGCTATCCAATCGAAGACTCGAACAATGCGTAAAGCAAAAGTTTTTAGAGCTTAGTTTTCCCAGCATCCATCAAGCCGAACTTCAAGGACAATATACCTTTCATTTTCATCCTCCAGAAAACCAGTTTTTTGAATTTGGAAGCTAGGTCTGTTGGTAAGACAAATTCACGCAGAAAAGCAGGGCAGAGAAGCACCTGCATAAAAGCATTCAGTAACAATGCGGTTATTTTTTTTGATAGGTGTCTATATAAGTCTTAAGGGCCTTAAAGAAATCCTGAAATTCATCATTTTTACGGACAGGACTCATATCCATCATCACGCCTGTTTCAATGGCCTTCTCTAAATCTTTTTGGATACGATAAATAGGCCCTGAAACTTTGTGTGTCATGTATAAAATCAAAAAAACTAGCACCATGGCTTGCAAGACAACAACCATCAATACAATTAGAAATAAATTCTGATCAAACCTTTGGATAAGTTCAGATACAACTTCATTTTGGATATCAAGTATTTTGTTTTTTTCAACCTCAAGCTGGTAGACTTTATAGGCAAGGCCTAGAGAGACAATCAAAGATAGCATTAAGATACCTGCAATAAACCTCAACTGAAATGTGCCCAGGTATAGTTTAAGGCGCTGTCTTCGCTTAAGCCCCATAGATATCTCCTTTTTAATTGCTAATATGTGCAGCCAAAAATAATAATATATCAATACATCGATATTGTACATCAGAGTTCATGATGCCATTGTCTAGGGCATCTCCTAGTAACACGCTCTAAAGATCCTTTGTTTTTATATTACGTTCTTTTTCATGCACCCATGCCACTGTAGGAGAGGTACTTGGAAGAGGTTTCTGTAAATTACCCCTTTGCTCAAAATAGCGTTCAAATATCCAGTATGCCAATTGAGCTGGTTTAACTTTCCAATATTTTTCACTTACAATCACAATGCCAATACTGATCCCTTGATCTGTCTTTGGATCATGACCATAGGCAATAAACCACTCATGTCTGCCTTTGGGGCTTGATCCATAAAGGGACCCAGTTTTCCCACCAATATCTAGCTTAGACATGACCTTATGCTCTTTTATATTTTTAAATGGTCTTCTGGCAGTTCCTGTTTGGACAGTTTGTCTCATCAAGTTTTTCATCGATGGAATATGTGACTTTGAAAGGGGGCGTAACCAGACCTCAGGATGTTGTCTAAAAGAAGAAGCCTCGCCATCAATGGCGACCTGATCTACAAGCGTTGGACGCATCATCTTACCATCACCAATCACACTCGAAGCAATCATCGCGCCATGTAAGGGGCTCAATGTCACTTTTCCAAATCCGGCAGCTAGTCTTGCAGTATCTACATCTGTCCAGCTTGAGGCATCTTCTTTCTTTGCACCAAGGGCACTTGTTTGAACTGGTATTTCAAAAGGAATCTCGTGACCAAAACCAAATTGCTGACCATATGTTTCAAGAAGTCCCAAATTTAAGTGTGATGTTCCAATGATTCCAAAAATACCGTTGGCAGAATCTGCAAATGCATGTTTTAGGCTCAACACTGTGCCTTTACCAGGGGATTTCAAATTCTTGGCATTGATCTTTTTCATATTGCCTGCATATTGAAATACTGACTCTGAAGAACTTAATGTCTCTTCAAGCAGTGCGCCGGCAGTGATGACCTTAAATATTGAAGCCGCTGGAAAGGTAGCGCGTAAACTCATTGATGTCGGATCCAAGGCCTTTGTCTTTGCAAAAGAATTCAGCGACAAGACTCTTCCAGTTTTGGACTCCAGAACAGCTACACCTGCCCAGTCAAGTTGATGCTTTCGCATTTTTTTTTGAACAAAAGCTTGAAGGTCAGAATCAATGCTCAGTTGGTAATGGTAATCCCGACCATTGCTATGGACCTTAACTTGGTTGGCAGCCTGTAGCATTGCATCCTTGTACAGCAATTGCTCATCAGGCTTTTCATCAGAAGCAATCAAGAGTGTTTTGGAAAGTTTGGGCAGCTCTATATCTAAAGTAGTTATATAGGCAACGAGTCCAATAACTGTGCAAAAGCCACACATACAAAGGATACCTTTTTTAATGCCTTCAGATCGTTTGGATCTGTGACCCAAAGATTTTTGATAGTTTCGCCAACTCATATATTTACTTTATCAAGGCTTGATTGGTTGACGAGGGTTTTTTAAGTACCAATAAGTTCGTAGCTAGTTTTTTTCTCATATGCTATAGCATGCCCAACATGATTTTGTATTATTTCGAACCTTGTCCATTTTGTCAAAAAGTATTGCTTGTTATTGACGAGTTACATCTGGATGAAAAAATAGAGTTTAGAGACACGCTTGAACAACCTCAATTCAGGGACGAATTGGTCCAACTAAACGGAAAAACCCAGGTTCCATGCTTGGTCATCAATGGGGAGCCCATGCTTGAATCTGACGATATCATTGCATACCTTAAAGAAAACTACGGCTAAAACCACTTAAAGCCCATAGGCGTATCTTATCCTCTCCAATGGCTTGGAGAATTGATGTGACCGGAGCCTATAAACCTATGATGCATCGTTGTCTTTTTTATTCTGACCCACCCAAAATATTTCACGGCTGATCTTGCGCGTGGCTTTGGGTCTGTAGATATTGACCTTTTCAAACGCTTTTTTCATCAATTGATGGAAATCATCAAAACGCTCTCCCTGATACATCTTGCAGACAAAGTTGCCTTTTGGTTTTAAGAGGGTTGCTCCTATCCTTAACGATTTCTTACATAGCTGAAATGACCTCTCAACATCAATGATCTTATGCCCTGTTGTGTTGGGTGCAATATCAGAGAGCACTGTGTCTACCAGACCGTGGGTGTCATAGAAACTCTTGATATCAAAATCATAAATATCTTCCTTGAAAAATATAATATTGGGTAACGAAACATTCATGTCATTTAAATCTATGCCATAAAGCCGTCCTGTTGGGCCAATCATACCTGAGGCAAACTGCAACCATGATCCAGGAGCACATCCGATATCAAAAACGGAATGCCCATTTTTTAAAATTTTATATTTTGACTGTATATGTTCAAGCTTGAAATAGGACCGGGCAACAACACCCTTTTTCTTGGCAAGGTTATAAAAGAAATCTTTTTCTCTTTTGGACACAGAAAGGCTCTATCACCAAAAGATTTAAAGTGCGACCGCTTTAAGCTTAATCTTTGTCCCGTAAGCCATCAAGGCCATTCTGGCCCCTGACTGCCTACCAATTGGTACCAATCCATAGGCCAAACTTATCTTCACCCCACAATCCATCGTGGAGACGAATCGTCACACCAAGGGCAGTCGGTATATTGATAAAATAACCAACGGAGTACTTAAAATCATGTGCCCCACTGTTATCCCAAACCGAACCCATATCAGCGTACATCCCGCCACGCACATCAAAGTAACGAGTAAAAAAGCCAAGTACTTGATCCAATGGATCAAAAAACTTGGCGCCGACGAAATCAAAAATTGGGATCCGAACATCCTCACTAAAGACCCAATAGTTTTGACCAAAGAAATCATCAAACGCAACTCCTCTAAAAGAAGCATTTCCCCCCAATAGAAATACGTTAGGGATATTGCCCTGTGATGAGCCCGCGACAAGACGATGCGCCAACCCAAAACGGGGTAAAATGCGATTGTACAAACGCACATCTAAATTTAAATCAAAATTAGCAAACGTTGCGGTAGGGATGTCAAAACCAGCCTCGGCCTTAAAGTAAAGACGTTGCCCAGATATCGGGCCATGCCAATCACCGACTGTTATATCCAATGCATAAATACTACCGAGCTTCAAGAGATAATAATTTTGACCATCAAAACTTGAAGGAACAAATACATTTTGTGATGAGCTATTGGCCTCATAACCTTGGTACTCAAACTGAGCGTAGTTGCTCCACTGGCGGTATCTGTCTAAAATGGTATTTTTTGTATAGTTCAGACCATAACTATTGATTCCTTCTCGCTCATTATAGAATGCTGAAAGGTTGTAGCCACGTACCAGGTCTGAGTAACCTAACACACCAAATCGCGTATTATTAAAGTAAATACCCTGAAAAAAAATACCTCTGTCACTAAACAAGTTATCTGCATACCCACTTGCAAGGAGCCGTAGAGCACTCCCATCGTAGGCAATCGCCCCAAATAAAGATTGGATCTTTAATCTTTGACTGGCCTTTCGCGAAAGGAAATCATATTTTTTTTCACCCTTAGAATCAGGATGCATGGGGACTTGATCAACCTGAGACCTTGGAAGCATAACGTGGGCATATCTCCAATCACCTTGGTCAGACTGCTCTACACTTATTTTTTCGCTAGATAGCAATAACGGATAATCCTGCGCGTCTGGCTCCAACAACCATCGGTAATTTTGAAAGGAAAGGTAATGAAGCTCATCATGCTCTAAAAATGGAAGGATCAAGTCCGAATTGGTGCCTTGCTTAACAATTTCTTTTCGCAGCGTGACCATGTCCATCGTGTGGATGGCGTAGCGACCATTGATAGATTCACTATAATAAATTTTTGACCCCTCTACATCAAATCCCATAGGATCCTGCGCAACCAAATTGACATTAGAGTCTAATAGGTCTGTTAGATAGAGCCCCTGCTTGCCCTGTGTGATCCAGTATCTTGATTGCGCTATATGGGCACTTTCGGCCTTATCAAACGCAACTATTTTTCGCGGCTTATCCACATGTAAAATAAATGTTTGGATGACTTGTCTCTGAGGGTCCTTATACCGAAAGGTGACATGCTCACTTCTAGGAATTGGTTTTGAGAACTGCCCAGGACTTTCTTTTAAAACATGCCATGTCTTACCCTTTACATCCCAAAGATTTATACTCGAGACTTTCTGCTCATTGATGCCTGTAACAAAAATGCCACCTTTGGGATGAATGGAAAAAAAATGAGATCTAAAGGCAGTGTCTTTATAGGTGTGCTCAACTTTGTTTTTTTCTTTTAGCGTGGCAGTTGATAACTCTGTCCAAATGATTTTGGACTTACTGCGGGAAGTGACAATACCCAAATCACCATTTTCCAAAAAGGCTGCACTAACAATAGCTCCTTTTGGTTGAGGTACTTTTTGGATCTCCCCTTCTGATGCGTCCACTTGCACAAAAAAGTACTCAAAAGATTTAAACATAATTGCATTTTTTTTAGGAGACACCGAAAACAATTCCGCCTCTTCCTTTAGAATTCGATACGTTTTCTTCTTCCGATCATAAATGATGAGTCGATACGGGCCCTGCCTTGTTGTAGCTTCGACAATTAATACTTTGCTATGTGGCAAAAAAGAAACCCATTGAATTTTTTGCTTAAGTTTTGATATAGGACCTACAGGCAGTGCTTCAAGGTTCTTACTTGCGGGATCAAATATATAAAGTCCCATTTCAGATAATGATTTATTTTTATGATAATCTCGAATCAATCGTTGATTGGAAACTGCAAAGACTTGGCCGTCTTTTACATGCCACCCTTCAATGATTGCCTTACCAGGGATTGCAATTTTTAAAGCCTCTCTATGCTCATCAGACAGTCCATACCGTGCATAAACATCTGACTGTAGGGAATGTCCCTTCCCATCGCGCACTTCAAAATAATGTGGAAATCTATTTTTACGAATACGACTGCTTTTGGGCAAGCCTTCTGAGGTTTGCACGATGATTTGATTGTCAAGAACAGCAAAGTCTTCAACCGTGTATGAAAGGCCTGAATCATAGACAACAGATGTTCTTTTATGAATATGAAAAGCATCTTCAGAGGGTTCTTGATCAATGACTTTCGGCTGCTCGTTTATGCGAGCTTTATCAGCCTCATCAATTTTAAATAGTGGAATTCTCAACGAAAAGTCTTTGGACATTTTTACAGATCGCAAAAGCACATCTTGGCGAGATGGATAGGGAACCTTATAAATAGACGGAACCATTTTTTTATAGGCATTGAACATAATGGTCTGATCCCCTGCCCAGTGAGCTTTTTTGATCCCTACCCTGGTGTGGGTAAGTTGATCAACCTGCTTTTTGGCTCGATCATAGGCAAAAAGATCATACGTTTTGGATCGATTGGATGAAAAAAGAATTTTAGAACAATCAGGCGAAAACGAAGGCCAGAGATGAACCTTATGAGCCTCAGATGTTATAACTTGTGTCTCTCCTTGAGCATTCATAGTGTAAATATGCCGCGCATAACTTATCCGAGTTGGGTGTCTATTGCCCTCACGCGAAAAAGCAAAAACCTTATCTTTAGCGCAGTAATCTAAACCATCATAGTACTGCTCACCCTTTGTGATGGCTTTAAGCTTTGAAGTCGTCAGGTCAGCTTCATAAATATTTGAAAAACCATTTTGAAAGCCAATAAAAAAAATACGCGTGTCAGAAACCATCACAGGGTGCTCAATCTTTTCAATATGATCCCATTGGTATGCATCAGGTTTTGAAAGTTTTATTTTGTTGTTTTTTTTCTGGAGTTGATACTTTAGAACGCGCAACTCATCTCTTTGGGATTGTTTGATCGCATAAACCACATGGGAATTGGTCAAGTCTGCCCCTTTTTGAAAATATTCTAAAGATTCATTTTGAAATCTCCTGTCGACAACCAACGTTTTTTTGGCCTTAACCCCATCCTTTACATAGTTTAAAAAAAGTGCATTTTGCGCGCCGACAGCGCCGCCAGATATATAAAAAGCTTCATGAGCATCCAGAATGACCTGTTTTTCCTCAAGCGCTATGGCTTCATCCAAGATGTCTTTTTCTTGAAGCAAGTGCCCGTAATCAAGCAAAAGTCGAGATTGCACCTTTTGGTTAAGCTCTTCTAGGGTGATATCCAATGATGTTTCAATGTTTTTATCAAAGTTCATCTGGCTGGCATTTTCAAAAATTTGATTGAACCCCTCTTCGCCATATTCATTCCAAATCAAATTAGTAATGTAATTGCCTATTTTGTACATCAACCAGGTACCGCGTATTTGCCACAGCTGATCGATGTCAAAGAAAAATCCATTGAGATAAGCATCTCTAATGATCATCTCAGCATCTGAATCCCAAAACAAAGAATTGGTTTCCGCAGACCCTTCGATAAACCATAGAGGCAACCTGCGCGCATTTTTTTTGATTTGAAAAACATGGGTGGCCTCGTGTTTGGCAACATGTTCAAACTTGCTTTTTTCTCCTTCAAACGGAAATGTCACCCGCTTCCAACCAAAAATTTCTGTTAACCCACCCAGCCCTTCAGGGATGGGGCCATCTACAATAGAGGTTTGCTCAAAATCTCTCCTGGACTGATAGAACACAATGGGGATCTTTTTTTCAAAGCGATTCTGAACCCCAAAAATTCGGTTGTTACGCTCATACTCTTCTTCAAAGTAGGTGATTACTTTTTTAAGATTCGAATGTGCTTGGGGGTAGGAATAAAAATCAAAATGATCAGACTCAAACCGAGCCCAGTCAAAGCGTTTGTACCGTGGTTTTTTAACGCCCCAAAAGGGGGGCGACATAAAGGGGGGGCGCTTTTCACGGCCGGAAACTGGGAACACAAAATCAATAAACTGTCGGACCAGATCCCCGCCTTGGGCATAAGCTTTTGGAAACAGGCTTGCATCCGAAAATCGCATCTCTGGATATGCCACACCAAATGTCTTCTCGGTTTCAAGAAGGAAGGCTTTATCAACAGTGGGCGCCTTAGCCTGCGCCCTATGACTCCAAGAGACACAAAACAAAAAACAGACTAAATAAATAAAGGATTGTATTCTAACCATATGATATGATTAGTATTTCACACAAAAGGAACATTCAAAAGAAATTTATTCACCCAGCAAGCGCCAATGCACTTGGTTTTAACTAGGGTCTATTGACAATTGCCGCCCCTACCAACAAGGGCTGTTAATCAGTACGCCCCAAACATCCTGAGCCTCACCCATCAACTCACAGAAAATAAGCTCATGACTTTCTATTAGGGCCTGTTGACAATTCAAACACCTACTACAATCCCCTATCACAAGGCCAGCTCGACGCGTTGGTCTTCACAAAAACAATACGAGAGGGGCTGCTGCGCAATTACGCCTTTGCCTTTTTTGCAAAGCCCGTCTTGACTTGACCTCATGCTAGGACTTCTCTCTTTGGGCTTTGAATTGTAAAACAGCCCCTAGGCTCATTCAGAAATCACAAATGTTGCTGGGGTTGACGTGCCATAGACTTCCGGGTCGTACATTTCTTCGGCGCGGGCAGGTGGCGCGGTGAATGTGCCTGTGGCAATGGCTTGGGTCATAAAGATCTGCACTTGCTCTCCTGAATTTAAATAATCGGCAAAATACTGTGGACCTGCAAGACGCATCTCTTGATGGTAAAAACCACCACCCCAATAGTACTCCCACCAGGCATCAGGACCAGCTTTTGCCGTAAATATGCTAGAAGCCTCATTCAAACCTTCGAGTGCTTTCTTGGATGTGGTGGCCAGCGCAGCATTTAAGGGCTCCAGCCCCGCGGGCAGTTGATCAATCAATGCCACTTGATAACGTGTTGCAGGCGTTTTAACTTTCAAGGTCACGCGAACCAGATCACCGCGTTTGATTCTAATGGTGTCCTTAGCAGGCACCCACCTACCCTCTTGTTTAACCTCATAAAACCTTTGCACTTGAAACCCTTTGTCCTTTCCCTTTTTGGGTGGGTTTTTGAGCGCGTACTTCAAACGGGTTGTATAATATAGACGACCCTGCCCTTCCTTTTGAATTTTAATCTTAGGTGCTCTGAGCTTCGCCATAGGCAGTTTCAAGGTTTGTGCTTTTTGCTTAAACCCCTTAAATCTTGCTTGACCCGTTGTTGCTGATCCCACACTTACTTTGGTTTGGTAGTCAGGCTTGGTTGTTTCAAAACGCCCCGCGTAATCAACCATGGCTTTGAAGCAATACATATTCTCTTGCGTATTGTTCCATCTGTTTTGATCTCGGCCATTGAGGATATGTCTGGCCAAAGGCTGGATCAAGTCAGTAGCTTTTCCCGTCTCCAATAAAGTTGTCAGCAGACGGCAATTGGTTCGCATGGCGCTACCCAAAAATCTTGGCATGTAGGCATTGGATACATCTTCAAACTGGATTTTTCCGCTGGTGACGTTGGCCTTTGTGACGATCATGTCTTCAACACGTTTGATGAGCTCAGACGGAGCGCCAACTTTTATGCTACTGGAAAGCAAAAAGCTTAAACCCATCAAATCCAAATCGTTTCGTTTGGCAAAAATCTTTTTGATTTTAGACACGTTTGACTTACCTCTCAAACTCATTTCATACGCAGCAAACGCGCGCATCCGCGTTTTAAACGCTTCATCTACATACTTTGGAAAGAAAATCAGCCCATTGGCCAATCTTGAAATATATTTTTGAAGGGCATTTAAATTTTTCTTGGGAACCTCAACACCTTTTTTACTTAACCATTGAAGTATCAATCCAGTATAAATTGAAAGATAGGGAGACACAGATCGAATATCTTTTTTCCAGTAGCCCATACCTCCATTGCTGGCTTGAAACTGACTGATAGATGACAAAATGTCTTCAATCACTGCATTAGGATCGGATGGCATAGACTTGATTTGATCTAAATCAATATAGTCTTTCAATTCCATCGCTGTCACCAAGACCATCAAGCGCGAAAGCCTTTGTTCCCAACACAGGTATGGATAATCCATCATGTACGAAATTGAATCGTTCATTTGCCCGATCATCGAAGGCGACACCTCAACCTCTAACCCACCCCGGTCTAAGAAAATCCCTTCTGGTAATTTTAGAGGAACTTCTGCACTACCTTCCAAGGTAGAGCCGTGTTGGGCAACCACATCAAAACCAGAGGCATACTTGATAGGCAAAGTTAATTTTAAGTAATCATTATACTTGCCCGCTTGTGCTTGAATATCAATCGGAAAGAAAAGCTCTTCAAACGGCACCTTAACCGGCCAAGCAAACAACCCCTTACCTTGGTCAGAAATTTTTTGCATTAACCAAGATTCATTTTTTTGCGCTTGGCTTTTTTCAAACATGTCCTTAGCTTTCATTTTTTTGTTTCGGCCTGTGCGATTGTATAATGTAAACCTTGCTTCAAACATATCTCCCTCACGAACAAAGTTGGGCAATGCAGGTTCAATCATGACTTTTTTGGTGGTGGCAAAGGTTTGACTGTCAAAACCAAACCGATGCTCTTGATCTGCGCCCACAACCAAAATACGCCAGGTCGTTAAATTATCAGGCACCTCAAATTCAAAAGCCGCATGTCCGTTTGGATCCGTGATCAATGATGGATTCCAATAGACAGCAGGCAGAAATTGGGTACGAGGTATTTGGCTTCCGTTTGTCTTTGAATCCGTTTCTTCTTCGTACAGAGCATCATCAGCTTTCGGTTCAGATTGTACGTTAGCATTCCTCCACCCTACCATTTTAGATTTGCGCGCACCGAAAGGTTTTAAAAGACCTTTAAGCCTTTCACCCTTAATCTCTGAAAAATATTCTTGATTCAATAGCGCCGTCAACGATTGAGATGTTTGCACATTTAAACTTGGCAAGGTGTAAAACCTGTCATGGACATCATACTTTTTTTCATAATCCCCAACCAAACTTAAAATTTTATCATCCACAACTGCGACCATCAGTTCAACTTTTTTATGTGTATTGGCAACCTTGATTTGCGCCTTAACCAAACTTTTGGGCTTGTATTCTTGCTTTTCTGTTTTAATGTCAAAGGATAGTTTGGTGGACGGATCAACAACATCAACTTTAGCCACGCCCATTTTAAAAGATGGCTTACCTTCATCAACACCTTGCTTCATTTTTCCAGGCTTTCGACCTTGAATTAAATGAACTGACACATAAAATCCGGGCGCATAGTCTTTGCGGTCAATGGGGATATCAACAATGTGCGTGCCTTGTTTTAAAGACTTTCTAACTTGTTTTAAAATTCCAAATCGCTCATAAGTGATTAATGCTTTAACATCAGCGTATGGGTTTTTAATCAGCATCTTCGCGACATCCCCAACCTCATAGGCTTGCATATCTAAAATCAGCTCTATCCGATCATCGTCCTCTTGATTTAAATCATCATATTCTGGGCCTGTTACGTAAACACTTAAAGACGCATACACATCCCGGGCTTGTGTATCTTGGGCCTTGGCCAAAAGAAAATAACACCCACCAGACTTGGGTGTGACTTGGCATGACACCTTACCTATTTTTGCTTTAATGCTGCACGAATCGACTTTGATATCTTTGTTTTGCGTTTCATACCGATAGACACCATTGGCATCTTTGTTGCGGTGGTGATGTGTTTTCTTTGAATTAAATCAACTGTAATCCTTTGACCTTCAGCTGCCTTTTCATCTAAATCCAAGAGAATCAAGTCAGGACGAATGGGTTGGTTTTTGGCGTACACCCACTGATCTTTGACAATGCCTAACAAACGATTTGATGCAAACACATTCATCGATGATCTGCCAGACAGCGTTTTTCCCCGATCATCTTGAAAATCAACATCTACATTGAGTACGCCATTGGACTGAATCTCACCTTCAGGCAAATTAAATTCAATGGATTTTTGACCCTCTTGACTAACTCTAAATGCCTCTCCCTGCTTGATGTAAACCGGTTTCTGTTGCCTGGGCTCTTTAAAATCTTCAAGCTCAAGAGGAAATGTATGGTCAAAATGAAACGCTTTCCATTGATCTTTTTTTGGCTGCCAGGTTTTTGGATTAAATGTAGCATGGTAAATGCCTTGAGCCCCTGCTACCCCACCCCCAAAGTAATACGTTGCTGACGTATCAAATGAAACCTGGTCGCCTTGAATAGCTTTTTCGGCCTTAGAATCTATTGCTACTTTTAAAGACGGCAGTGAAAACTCTTGAACCTCAAATGTACCCACATGCTGACTCTTTTCTTCATGTGAAATGTACATTTGATACGTCCCCATCTCAGCATTGCGCTCAAGCGTGAGCTTTGCATGCGCAGTACCAAAGTCAGAAACATTGATCACATCATCATAAACATCATCACCCATCGGATTGCTGATTCGAAGCTTCACCTGTCTCTGCTTTTTATCGATCCCAAATGACCTGGAAGTCCAGTTTCGATGAAACATTTTAATTGAAACATCTTCACCTGCTTTATAAAGACCTCGATCCGAAATCACGTGATACATATCTGGATCAAAATAATTTTGTCCGTAATAACCGAAATAATTATTCGACAGATCAAAATTGCTTAGCTCAATACCTTTTTTCCCTTGAGCAAATGGGAGAAATGAAAAATCATTATCTGTCTCTGCTGTTACAAAAAGATGGTTCTTGGTACCTCTAGATTGATATGTATCATTGTAAAAAATATACTGCCCCCACTTTCAAATAGCATGGTGCTAAGTGATAAAGTAGAGTGGTTTTGGGGCCATGAAGCCCGAAACCAGACAATAAAAAAATGGAGGCAGAGTATGAAACGACGCAAATG
>Ga0209186_1000118_pt1 | contig 65671 bp, 57 predicted proteins | sample SidtaG_FD_187426 | JGI IMG/M metagenome (GOLD analysis project Ga0209186, IMG submission 187426) | Marine algal microbial communities from Sidmouth, United Kingdom - Sidmouth_Male2 metaG (SPAdes) (version 2) | ecosystem: Host-associated > Algae > Red algae > Unclassified | place: Sidmouth... | reverse complement strand
CGAGAACAGCGGGCACCTCGTCCCTGCTCCGTGTAGGGATCTGGACTTCGCCGATCGGCGTCTGACCAAGGGAGAGCTGGGGATCGAATCGCTTGCGCATGAAGGACAGGTTCGCGGCGAATCTTGGAACCGCAAGCGGACCTAAAATATCGCGTCCCCAGTAAACAAGCGCTACCTTTTGCGAGAATCCAGCTGGACGAGGGGAACATTCGAGCGAACTGGGCGGAGTAATCCGTTCATTTCCAGTAGGTTGCGAATTTCCGCTCAGGCACTAGCTACCTTTCACTCTTCCAAACGGGGGCCAGTTTAAGTAACTCTCCTGAGATTCTCCACTGGGCCGGCGATGCCTCTTTCAAGGCGGCTGAGCATAAGAATGCCATCAATTATTATGACGACGCTAGAACTGGTTTTCTAAACCGGAGAGACCAGTCTTTTGCCTCAATTAGCCTTCACCAAAAGGCGCATGTAACTCTGGAGACTGGCGACGCACAATTTGCTCGAGATCTCTACCAACAAGCACTGGACGAGCAAATAGATTCTGGTGATTCAGCCAACAATATCGCCGTCACTCGGCACGAACTCGGTAGGGCAGTCCTTGAGATCGGCGACGCGAAGACTGCGCGAGATCTCTTCCGGCAAGTCCTCGATGAGGCGGTAGCCGCTGGTAGTTCAGCCGACAGTATCGCCACCACTCGGCACGTGCTCGGTAGCGCAGTCCTTGAAATCGGCGACACGAAGACTGCTAGAGATCTCTTCCAGCAGGCCCATGATGACATGCTGGCTACAGGCGATTCTTCCGCTAGCTCTATTGCATTCACTCGCCAACACGTTGGCCTATGCCTATTTCGTCTTGAGCAAGTGGAAGAGGCGACGGCGATCTATCATGAAACTAGATCGGTCATCGAAGCGCCGAAGTCCTCAACCAGCGCAACACTCGTTACCATGTCGCACCTTCGGGGAGCCGAGATCCTGTCCTCCGAGGAGCCGCCCACCAAAGCTCTAGATTGCGCCAGAAGAGCGTTGTCACTTTCGGAAACCTCTGGCTTCCGCGCCCACAGAGCCAAAGCCCAATATTGGCTAGCACGCTTGGGCGACGAGGAGGGGATCAAAGCACTTCCCGAGGCGGTGGCATTCTTCGATGAAGGAGGCTACAAAAGCCGCGAAGCCGAAGCCGCAAGAGAGCTCTTAGCGACGAGTCGTAGCTGACCGTGATCTTATCCGTCGTCGCGCCTACTTCTCCGCCCTAGGATCGAAGGCGTCACGCAAGCCGTCGCCAATCAAGTTTAGGCAGAACAGGGTCAGCGAGAACAGCAGAGCTGGGAACAAGAGCAGCCACGGGTAGGTCTCCATCGACTGGGCGCCGTCGTTGATCAGCACTCCCCAGGAGGCATCGGGTGGCTGGACGCCGAGACCGAGGAAGCTGAGGACTGCCTCGAGAAGCATGACGGCGGGGACCAGCAAGGTGGTGTAGATGACCACTGGTCCGAGGACGTTGGGGAGCAGGTGGCGGAGGAGGATCTGAGCCTCGGTCTGGCCTAGGGCTTGGGCCGCCTTAACGAATTCCATCTCGCGTAGGACGAGGACTTGGCCGCGCACGATCCGGGCCATGGTCAGCCACTCGATGCAGCCGATGGCGGCGAACAGGAGGACCAGGCTCCGCTCGAAGATGGTCGTCAGCAAAATGACGAAGATCAGGAACGGGAAGCCGTAGAGCACATCGACGATGCGCATCAGGATGGCGTCGGTGCGGCCGCCGCGGTAGCCGGAGATCATGCCGTAGGTCACCCCGATGATCAGGGCAACCAGTGTGGCGACCATTCCGACCAGCAGGGAAAGTCTTCCTCCGACAAGGCAGCGGGCTAGTAGATCGCGGCCCAAGGTATCGGTGCCGAACCAGTGATCCGCCGAAGGCTTGCTGGCGCCAAGGCTGAGGTTCTGGGCATTGGGTTCGGCGAGCAGGAACGGCCCGAACAAGCAGAGCAGCACCACTGCCGAGAGCAGCCAAAGACAGACGACTGCCAAGCGGTTAGAGCAGAGCCGACGCCAGGCATTCTGCCACGGAGAGCCGGAGCGACCACCGCGAAGCTGGGATGCGTGAGCGCTCACGAATTGCCCTCCCGGGTTCGGGGATCGAGCCAGGCCTGAATCATGTCGACGACGAGGTTCAAGCCGACGATGAGGATGGCGTAGAAGACCACGGTTCCCTGTGCCAGAGCGTAGTCGCGGTTCTGCGCGGCTCCGACAAAGTGGAATCCGAGCCCGGGAATCTGGAATACCCGCTCGATGACGATCGATCCACTGATCAGCCCGGCGAAGGCGGGGCCAAGGAAGGAGATGACCGGCAGGATGGCCCGACGCAGAGCGTGCTTGCCGACCACCGAACGCTCGTCGAGCCCCTTCGCCCGCGCGGTGCGGATGTAGTCAAGGGACAAGACGTCGAGCATGCCGGCGCGCGCGAGCCTAGCGATGTAGGCGGCGTAAAACAGCCCCAACGTGAAGGCAGGCAAGACCCAGTCCGACTTGTCATACCATCCCGAGGCATTGAACCAGTTCAGCCAGATACCGAAGATCAACGCGAGGATCGGCCCGAGCACGAACGTCGGCAGACAGATGCCCAGCATCGATCCGCCCATAGCGAGGTAGTCGGTCAGGCTGTTCTTACGCACCGCCGCCAGAACTCCCAGCGGCAGTCCTATCAAAATGGCGATGAGGAAGGCGGCGAAGCCGATGGTCAGCGACAGTGGGAAGGCATCGGCGATCAGCTCGTTCACCGTCCAACCCTTGTACTTCATCGAGTCCCCGGCATCGCCCTTCAGGAGTCTGCCAAGATCGCTGAAATACTGAACCGGCAACGGCTTGTCCAAGCCCCACGCTTTTTCCTGCTGGGCGATCACTTCGGGATCAGCGACCCGCTCGGCAGAGAACGGTCCACCGGGCGCACACCGGACCAAGATAAACGTGATCGTGAAGGCGGCCAAGATGACCAGGATCGACTGAAGAATTCGTCGCAGGAGAAATCCGGTCATTGCTTGTCGTCCTCCGGATTCGGGGTGGCAGCTTCAACGCTCCGAAACCGCAGAGCCTTGTAGGGATGGTTGTCGAGGAGCTTGTGATGCCAGCCTTCGACATCGGTCGAGACGACGCGGTTGGTGGCATACCAGTAGATCGGAATGGCCGGAACTTCGTTGAGGAAGATCGTCTCGGCTTGCTGGAGAAGACCGTAGCGCTCGGACGGGTCCTTAGTCTTGCCAGCCTTGCGCAGAAGACTATCATACTCGGGCGAGGACCAGCCGGTCTGGTTGTTGCCGTCGTCCTTCATCCACATATGGAGAAAGGTCGATGGGTCCATGTAGTCACCATTCCAAGCCGCCCGAGCGATCTCAAAGTTGCCCTTACCACAACTATCTAAATAGACCTGCCAGTCTTGGTTGAGAAGCTCGACCTCGATGCCGAGATGCTTCTTCCACATCGCCTGGACCGCTTGGGCGATGAGCTTGTGGGACTCGTGAGTATTGAAAAGAATGGTCAGCCTAGGGAAGCCCTCCCCATCTGGAAATCCTGCTTCGGCCAGCTTCGCCCGCCCGGCATCCGGATCGAAGCGGAGCAGGTCAGGAGTCGTGTACGGCCCGCCTTCGCTCGGCGGAACCAAGCCGTGCGCCGGACGTTGGCCGCCTTTCGCGACGCTCTCAACAATGCTCTGACGGTCGATGGTCAAGGCCAAGGCCTGACGAACTCGGACATCCGCGAGCGCCGGATTCGCCTTCGTGTTCACCCGGTAGAAGTAGGTCGTCAGCTGGGCGCCGGTCCAGTAATACTCGGGGGCCTCCTCGCGGTAGTAGGCGATGCGGTCGATCGGCAGGGTGTTGGTGACGTGGAGTTGGCCGTCGCGAAAGGCCCGCTCCTCAGTGGTGTCACTAGCGATAGGAAAAAACCGAATGCCGTTGAGCGAAACCGATTCCTTGTCCCAGTAGGTGTCACTCTTGACCACCTCGATCATGGCGTCGAACCGCCAAGTCTTGAGCGTGAATGGACCGTTGCCGACGAGCTTGCCCGGCCGAGTCCAGCGACTCTTCTGGTCGGTAATTTCGCCAGCGGCCTCGATACATCCGCGGTGGACCGGGAACCAGGTGTAGTGCTTGAGAAGCGAAGGAAAATACGGTGTGGGACCGACAAGTTGAATCTCCAAGGTGTGTTCGTCGATCGCCTTGACCCCTACCGTCGAGAAGTCATCGGTCTCGCCCTTATTGAACTGCTCCGCTCCTTCCATGACGTGCAGGATCATAGCGTATTCGCCACCGAGTTCTGGCGTCAGCATGCGGCGATAACTGAAGACGAAGTCGGCGGCAGTCAGCGGATCGCCATTGCTCCAGCGGGCGTCGGGACGCAAATGGAACGTCCACTTGATAAAATCCTCGGTTTCCCAGCTCTCGGCCACACCCGGAGGATTCTCGTAGTCGTCGCTCGGGTGGTACGCGACTAGGCCTTCGAAAAGTGCCGAAATGATGACGTTCTCCGGCACACCGGTGGCGACATGGAGATCCAGGGTCGCAGGCTCGGCGCCATTCCCCACTAGGAGAAAGCCTTCCTCAGCCGCCGCCGCGATCCGGCTCGGCCGCTTGCTTCTCCTTTCGCCAAACCAAACCACTACCCCGACCACGAGGGCGAGGAGCAGGAGACGGCGGAGCATCGGAGGCATGGCGGGAACGTAAAAAAGATCTCCGCAGCTTCCAAGGATCGAATACTCGAAGTTTCCGGTCGTCTTGGTCCGAAGCTTCCGTAATACTTCCGCTATGAAGACATTTGTTCCCCGCATCCTGCTCGCACTTCTGTTGTTCGCGGCCACCGGTGTCCAAGCCGAACCGCTCGCCATGAAGCAGCGGTTCCAGATTGGCAAGCTCTACAAGACGACCACCTCCCAGAACATGGAGATGGAAATGCAGATGCCCGGAGCGCCTGCGCCGACCACTCAGGTCATGAAAATGAGAATCGGCATGGAGCTCAGCGTCCGAGCAGCCGAGGGAATGCCCGGGCACAAGGCGGTCACGTTCACCTATTCCGAATACGCCATGGAAATGAACAACCCCGGCATGGGGATGAACATGAAGTATGACTCGACCGACCCGGCCACCGCCAACAGCCCGCTCGCCGCCGGGATCAAGCCGCTCCTCGACGTCGCCTTGGTCGCCATCTACGACGCCGATGACAACATGATCGAGTTGCAAGGCCTCGACGAACTTCACGCGAAGTCCCCGGCCTTGAAGCAGTTCCTCAACGAAGAGTCACTAAAAAGCCAAACCGATGCCGGGGCGCAGATCGGGCTCGATGGCAGTGCCCGCCAGCCCGGTGACAAGTGGACGACCCAACAGCAAGTTGCCATCGGTCAAATGGGCAAGATCGACTGGACCATGAACTGCACCTATGTAGAAGACCAAGTCGTAGACGGCCTGACCGTAGCCATAATCAACCACTCCGGTGAAATGGCCATGAACTTGAACATTGATGAAGCCGAGACCAGCGGTCCTGCCGGAATGAAACTCGATATGAAGATCAACGACATGACCGGCAAGACAGCCTTCGACCGAAAACTCTCGATGATCCGAAGCACCGACATTAGCATGGACGCCATCATCACTATGGACATGCCAGACGGAAACCAGATGTCCATTCCTCTTCAACAGCAGAGCTCCTACCTGCTCGACACCGTCATCGACCTAATCGAATAGGCGATCCTCCGAATCTCGCGACTACAACAGTCGTGCGAACCACTGCTTTACAATAGCAATCCACGCTCCCATATTGCGCGCCGCCATAGACCCGGCGCTTATTGACCATGTCGATTCTCATCACTCTCCTCACCATCTTGATGGTGTTTGTCTGCCTCCTTATTATTCTGCTTGTTCTCATGCAACGTCCCAAGCAGGAGGGACTGGGCGCGGCCTTTGGCGGCGGCATGACCGATCAGATGTTCGGTGCCCAGACCACCAACGTTTTGCAACGCGGAACGGTGTGGCTCGCGATCGGCTTTTTCGCCATCTCGCTGGTGCTCTCAGTTCTCATGTCCAAGCGCGGACGGGCGGACAAGGAACTCGGTACAGATCTTCTCAACGCCGCTGCTCCTACCGCAGTTGAAGGCTCGGATGCCGACATCCTCAACTCCGCAGCCGCTGCGGGTGTTGACGTCAGCCAAGGTCTCAATCTCACGACCGAAGGAGCCGCCACAGTCACGGGCGAGGCCGGAACCGTTGATGCCGCCGCAGCCGCTGCTATCGGAGGCCTCCCCACCGCAACCGGCGAAGCAGTCACTACCGGAGACAACGCCCTCCAGACCGGAACCGAAAATGTCGGCGACGCAGTCCAAGAAGCAGCAGAAGGCGCCACCGACGCAGTGCAGAGCGATGCGGAAGGTGCTGGTAACCTCATCAAGGATGGCGCAGAAGCTACGACAGACGCAGTCCAAGGCGCTGGCGGTCTGCTCAAAAAGGGCGCCGAGGGAACCGGTAATCTTATCAAGGGAGCAGCCGAAGCCACCGGAGATGCTGCAGGTGCGGTCAAAGACGCCGCCACCGGCAACTAACCAAACGCCCTCTTCCTCACCATGCGACGCCGCTATTTCCGAGACCACCAAGGTCCGGGACTGCGGCGTCTCGCATTTTTGGCCACCACCCTCACCTGCGTCGTCCTTCTCGTCGCGGGCTGCAGCAGGTCCGGTGACGAGCGAGCCGATCTCGTCTTTATCAACGGAGCCGAACCCGAGGCGCTCGACCCTGCCTACATCACCGCGCAGGTCGGTATTCGCGTAGCCTCCGCACTGTTCGAAGGCCTGACCCGGATCAACAAAAACGGTCGTCCCACACCCGGAGTCGCAGAGTCTTGGGAGATCTCCGACGACGGCCGCAACTATACTTTCCATCTGCGAAAGGACGCCCAATGGGAGACCGGCGTCCCAGTCACCGCTCAGGACTTCATCGGCTCGTGGAAGCGGATCTTGACCCCCGCCACCGGCTGCACCTACGTCGCCCACCTCTACCCGATCCGCGGAGCCAAGGCCTTCAACGAGTCGAAGTCCGACTTCTCCACCGTCGGGCTTCGTGCCCCAGATGACCACACCTTGATAGTCGATCTCGAGTCCCCTACTCCCTACTTCCTCGACATCTGTTCGTTCATCACCCTAGCCCCAGTACACCTTCCGTCGATCAAAGAACACGGCGACCGCTGGACTCGCCCCGGCACCCTGATCGGCAATGGCTCCTATCGCCTTGCCGACTGGCGACTCAACGACCGCATCAGCTTGGAGAAAAGCCCGACCTACTGGGACGCCGAAAACGTCGCTCTTCGAACCATCGATATCCGCCCGGTCAGCGAGCCCAACACGGCGATGAACTTCTTCCTCACCGGTGAGGTCGACCTCATCATGGACAAGGGCATGATCCCCAACCCGATGGTCGATGCCCTGCGCGAGAAGCCCTACTTCCACAGCGACAACTTCCTCGGCACCTACTTCCTTCGTTTCAACACCACCAAAAAGCCATTTGACGATCCACGAGTCCGTCGTGCCTTCGCCATGACCATCGATCGGGAGCGGATCGTGAGCAAGATCACCCGACTCGGCGAGCGAGTCGCCTCTAGCCTAGTCCCACCCGGAACCGGCGATGACTACCAGCCACCCGAAAGCCAGGCCAGCTACGATCCCGAAGGCGCACGGCAGCTCCTAGCCGAGGCCGGATTCCCAGACGGCAAGGGCTTCCCTCTCGTCGAATACCTCTATATGGCCAAGTCAGTCGAGATCCACATCGCCGTCGAACTGCAGAGCATGTGGGAGCGCCACCTCGGAGTGAACGTCTCGCTAACCAAGCAGGAAGCCAAGGTCTACTACGCCTCGATGCGGGAACTCAGCTACGACCTGTGCCGATCCAGTTGGGTCGGCGACTACAACGACCCGAACACCTTCATCGAGATGTTCGTTTCCGGAGGCGGCAACAATCGTACTGGCTACTCCAGCGAGCGCTACGACTCTCTCGTCGAAGCCGCCGCTCGCGAACCCGACGCCACCAAGCGCTACGCCATCTTCCGCCAAGCCGAGCATCTACTCGTCTCCGAGGACTCCGTCATCGCCCCGATCTACTACTACGTCGGCGTCCAGTTCTACCACCGCGACCGCCTCGGCGGGATCGAGACCAACGTCATCGATGATCATCCGTTCCGAGAGATGTTCTGGAAGAAACGCAGTGAAGCTACGCGCTCCCCAAAAAAGCAACCGAGCCAACAACGGCCCTAACCTCGATCCAATGGAACGCTTCACCCCCTCCGACTGGTCGCGCCTTCTCCGGCTTCGTGGTTTTCTTGCCCTATACGTGGTCCTGCATCACGCCCGGAATCTGCACTGGCCTAGGCTCAGCGAACTCGGGGAAACCACATCGATCTTTGGCCGTGCCTTGTTCACCGCTGTAAACATCGGGTTCGAATGGGGCCAATTCTCCGTCTTAATGTTCTTCGCAGTTTCCGGGCTAAGCATCGGCAGCGCCTACCGCGGTAAGGTCTCTCCAGGTCGATTCTACTCCCGCAGAATCCGCCGTCTCCACCCCGCGCTAATCTTCGGCATCGCAACTACTGCAGTCTTTGTCTTCCTCGCGGGAGCGACGGAGAAAATGACGATCCGCGACCTGATTGCTACCTTGACCTTCCAGAACGATGTCACCTTCGGCATCGGCTTCGGGCACAACTCTCCCTTCTGGTCACTCGCCTGCGAAGGTTGGTACTATATCATCTTCCCCTTTGTCGTCGGCATACTCACCACCGCGCGGCGAACTGGGATTGCCATCGTGTTCGTCTGCGCCACCTGCCCCTTGCTCTGGGATACGCTCCCGATGAAGGCCTACTCGTACTACACCGTCTGGCTCGCAGGCCTCCTTGTGACACAACTTCCGCGAGTCGATCTACCCAGGTCGGGACATTTGACGATTCTTGGCCTCATCGCACTGGGCTTCCTCGCCTTCCTATTGGTCGATAGGAAGGGCAATGTCTTCGAGCCGATCGGCTATGCCGTGTCGATTGCCTCTGGACTAGCGATGACCGCAGGTTGCTACGCCTTGCTGGTGTCACCACTCTCCCTCCCACTCCGGGGTGTTCGGGAATTCTTCGGTGAAATCAGTTATTCCCTCTACCTGATCCACTACCCCGTGATGATCTGGGCCGAGAGCTGGATCGACGGCGGCGGACTGCTTGCGCACGCCTTGCTCTCCTCGGCCGTCTCGATCAGCATCTCCCTAATCCTCGCGGTCATCTGCTGGCAATTCGTAGAGCGGCCCTTCTTAGCCAAACGGTAGAGCTAGAAACGGCATGGGGCGCTCCCATTCAGTAATCCGAGGGCGCTCGCTGCAGTATCAGCGCAGCCGACGGCGAGGAATGGATCACGCGAGAATGCCATGACATCCGGCCCGCCATGGGTAGACTCCGAGGACACGTGGCAGAACAGGACGAACAACAGACAGATCGCTGGAAGCGAGCAGGCCATTGGGCAAGCTACGCCCCGTTCCGCGTCGTCGAATTTTGCCTGCGCCTACTGCCGCTTCCGCTCGTCTTTCACTTCGGAGGATTCGTCGGATTCTGTGCCTATATCGTCACCCCGAAGTATCGCCGCCTTGCTCTCCGCAACCTGTGCATCGCCTTCGGAAAAGAGAAAGAACCTCGCGAACTCCGAGCCCTCGCCCGCAGAAGCTTCTCCCGACTCGGAGCGAACTTTGCCTGCAGCCTCGTCCTTCCCCGACTCAACGAGGAACAAGTCCTCCGCAGAGTAGAAGTCGTTCGCGAAAACGGCACCGACGAGCCCGGAGCTAGGGGAAAAGGCCTGCTCTGCTGTATTCCCCATATGGGTGCGTGGGAAATCCTCTCTCTCTCTCCCCGACTCTTTGCTGACGGGCTCATTCCCTCGACGATGTACCAGACGCTGGGCAACCCTCTGTTCGATGCCTACGTGCGCCGCAGACGCTCGACCATAGGACTGACCCTGTATGACCGGAAGTCCGGCTTCCGTGGTCCTCTTAAGCACCTCAAGGCCGGTGGTGCAGTTGGCATTCTCACCGACCAGCACGCCGGCGACCACGGCACTTGGACCCCTCTCTTCGGCAGGTTGGCATCGACTACGCCGCTTCCCGCCATTCTCGCCGAACGCACCGGTGCCGTCCTGCAACCGATCAACGTCGAAACAATCGGCACCGCCCGCTGGCGCATCGTCTGCGGAACTCCGATCGAACACGCCGAGACTCCCGAAAAAACCGCTGCCCGGATGAACGTCCACCTCGGCGAGACCATCCGGAATTCCCCCGAAGACTGGTTTTGGGTTCATAACCGCTGGAAAACACCGACCCCGAAATTCCTTCTCACCACGTACAAGCGTGGTATCGTCCTCCCAGAAACGACAACTGCCGCCGATTTGCAAGCCTTCGAGATTCTAGTCCGCTCCCCCAACTGGCTTGGGGATATCTGCATGGCCATCCCCGCTGTCCGGGCGATGAAAGTCGGTCGACCCGACGCCCGCATCACCATCCTCAGCCCGGGTAAGTTCGCCAGTATTTGGCGCTTAGTCGCCGAGATCGATAAGGTCATCGAAAAGGGCGACAAGGACAGCCCGTTTAAAGTAGGCAAGCTGGTCCGGGCCACTGGCATCCAATACGAAGTTGCCGTCCTGCTTCCCAACTCGCTCCGCTCCGCATTGGAAGCAAAGGCTGCCAAGGTCGGGCGCACCGTCGGATTTCTCGGGCACAGTCGAGCCAAGCTCATGGACCAGATCGTCCCCGAGCCCGACCCCAAGCTTCCCCCAGAACACCAGACCCGACGGCTTCTTCGCCTAGCAGCAGAAATCGGCGCGAACCCCGGAACACTCGAAGGCGCAGTCCACATGGTGTCCGAGCACCAGCCCGACCCGAATCAGATTCGGGTCGCCGTCTGCCCTGGAGCTGCCTACGGAGATGCCAAGCGACTTCCCACGGACAAGTTCGCTGAGACCATCAACATCGCCACCCTCCGGATTCCCAACGTCGAGTGGGTCATCGTCGGCACCGAAGCTGAGGCAGGCATCGCCGCCGACCTCCAGAACCAGATTCAAGCCAACGTGCGCAACCTAGCCGGACAGACAAATCTCGACCAACTGATCGAGACCCTCTCCGGTAGCCACGCCCTCCTTAGCAACGACACCGGCACCATGCATCTCGGTGCCGCCCTCGGAGTTCCCACCATCGCCATCTTCGGCTCCACCGAGCCAGCCCTCACCGGCCCCCTCGGCAAGCGCCACATCGTCATCCGCAATCACGTCGAGTGCAGCCCCTGCTTCCTCCGCGAGTGCCCGATCGACTTCCGCTGCATGGCCTCCGTCGATCCCAAGGTCCTCGCCCTCTCCGTCATCGACATGATCCAGCGCGAAGCCGACCATCCTTGGGGGAGTTAGGAGGAACGGGTCCGATTCCGAGTGCGGTCTCGCTTCGACCCAGAGGAGCCAGATGACTTTCTAGACTTCCGCGGCCGGCTCCGGGAGCCACTGCCACTGCCACTGGCTTCCAGCAAGGCATAACGGCCACTAACGCCATAGACTACGACGAATACCGACACGATCGCAGGATTGCCAAAGGGAAACTCGTAGCAAGCCATCACCAAGATCGAGGCAACACCTAGGGCAAGGAACCGACTGAGGTGATTTCCCTTCCCCCAGTGCGCGCAGTAAATGCCAAAGCCAATGGGAACGATGAGGAGAAGAGAAGTGCCTATCCACCCGATCTCACAAAGTAGCTGAAGATAGTCATTGTGCGCATAAAACGCCCGCCTTGGTCGGCCCCACTGGTCCGGACCTACAAAGACTGGGGACATCGGATAAAAGCCCCCTAGCCCCCAACCGAAACCAGGCCTCATATCATAGAGAAGCCAAGCCGCCTCCATGATTACCATCCTGCCATCGGCTTCTAGACCAGACTCCAATACGCTCTCGATTTTTTCACCGCCATCCTTAGCCCTAGCCTCAAGGTCTTCGCCTCCATAATAGCTGATGGCAAAGACCAGGCTGGCAAGCGCAAGAAAGCCGATAACTAAGGAAACGCCCACTTTCGTTCGGCTTCCTCCCCGAGCACCGATGCCAACAAAAAGGGCTACCGCACCGACCAGTAAGCAAAGCAACATCAGCGACGAAGTTCGCCCTCCCCCCAGAGGAAGCATCAAAGCCACTAGAATTCCGCCAACTAAATAGAAGAGGGTCGGATTTCCCTTGCCCCCTACTTTCCGCTTCACGACCCACGACTGAGCCCCAAGCGCAAATAGGATCGCGGCGCCCAACAGAGCGAAGCCTCCCCAGTGATTGTGATAGTGAAACGCCCCAAAGTGCATCCGATTGGCCGCTGGAATCATCCCGAGAAGCTGTCCAGGCATGGTAAAATGGAAAATCCCACCGATCACCGCGTGAACTAACGCATTGGCCCCCAGTAAGCCTAGGAGCACGCGAATAGCCGTCCGAACGCGCAAACAATAACCAGCAACCAAGGCGAGCATCAGCTGCCCCTGAAACAGAGGAATTAGTTTGCGGGTTCTGTCCATATCCGCGCTCGCGGGCGTGAAGTGAGAGATCCCATTCAGCGAAAACCCGTCTTCCAACAGTTCGATCAACCAACGGGACATCATGTCCCTGAAAACCCAGAGAAGCCCAATCCAAGAGGCGAGAGCCAGTAGGAAGCCAACGGAAACTCTCCGAGGTTTCTTGCCGAAATCCAACCATACCCGCCACCCCAACAAAGCCGCCCCAACAAAGCCAGCCCGATGAATAAACTCAGGGACCCAGCTGGCCTTGCCACCGAACCCCCATGAGACGGCAATCGAAACCGCCGCCAAAAACAGACACGCGATCCACGACAGAAGGTCTCCTCGAATTCTCATCACTTCAATCCTAGCCTACACGTTGGTCAACTCAGCTCCCGACTTGGCAGAGTTCCCAACAAGGAGATGATGCTCCGTGATATTCTCGGCCGCGAGATTCCTGAGGCCATCAGCATCATCGACAGCACAGAGCTTTTCAATTCGGGTGAGATCCAGCTGATCACGGGTGATATCCGTGCTTCTCCTCATCATCCAGATCTTTTGGAAATCAGTTTCCACAACATCTTCATCCTCGGTCAGTAGCTCCTCGTATTCTTTTTCCCCAGGGCGAAGACCAATAAACTCGATTTCAATATCCTCGCCCGGCTTGAATCCCGACAGCTCAATCAGCCTCGTGGCCAGATCCACGATTTTCACCTGCTCTCCCATCTCGAGCACCATGACGGAACGATTTTCTCCCACAGCACCCGCCATGAGAACCAGCTCGACTGCCTCGGGGATCGTCATGAAGAACCGCCGCGTGTCCTCCGTAGTAACCGTCACCGGTCCGCCTGCCTCAATTTGCTTCTTAAAGATCGGAATCACACTCCCGCTACTTCCCAGCACATTGCCGAATCTGACCGCAACGAATCGGGTCGGGCAGTCCCCCTGTTCGAGAATCGCGCGTTCGGCTAGGCGCTTACTAGCCCCCATGATGCTGGTCGGCCGAACCGCCTTATCGGTCGAGACAAGAATGAAGTCCATCGCGCCCTCCTGAGCCGCAACCTTGGCGCAGCGGTAGCTTCCCAACACGTTATTCTGAAAGCACGACGCCACGTTTTTTTCCATCAGATGAACATGCTTGTAAGCGGCGGCATGGTAGACCACATCCACCCCCCCAGCAGCACGCATGGCCCGCTCCAGATGCGCCTCCCGCTTCACATCCCCTGCAATCGCAATGACATCGAGATCAGGGAAGCCCGCCCGCACCTCTCTCTCGATCTCGAAAAGGGAAATCTCGCTGTGATCGAATAGCACCAACGAAGCAGGTCCGATGGCGGAGATCTGCCTACAGATCTCCGAACCTATACTTCCACCCGCACCAGTAACCACAACACGGCGCCCCTCCAGCTGTGAAAGGACTGGCGTCCGGTCAAAGGTATTGGCCTCTCGCTGCAACAAATCCTCAATTTCGATCTTTCGGATCGAGCTTATATCGAGCTGGCCACTGGCCAAATCATTGAGAGAGGGAATCGCCCGAAATTCACAAAGGTGTTCGGCATCCGCTACGCTGTCGATCAGCCGATTGAGAGCCCTAGGAGAGGTGAATGGAGGAAGAATTAGCAACGAGTCGGGTTTGCGAGCATCGACTAGCCTTGATAGATCTTCTGCGCGCCCAAGAATCGGTACTCCCTGCAATGTCTCCTTTGTGGAACAAGGATCATCGGTGACAATCCCAAAGATGGTTCCGTGACCACCTCTATCGCGCTGCAGGCTACGCAAGAGCTGGTCAGCTTCTCGAACGGAGCCGACGACAATAAAGGCATCTCCCGCACCCGATCGTCGAATCACCGGATCCAAGCTCGACCTAATCGACCGTACCACGAGCCTCCCACCGATTTCCCAGGTCAAAAGCAGAAGCAAATAATTGAGAAATACCGACCTTGGATAGCCATGAAATCCGCCCCTAAGGACATACACCAGAACTGCGGAGACGAGCGTCGCCATCGTAAAAACCACCAAGTGCTTCCTGCAATCCGTAAATCCAAAGTACGACCACAATCCCCGATAAAGCCGGAAACCAATGACAAAGGCCAGCGAAACTAGGAGGTAGATCGGGAGGGTCCCCCAAAGTACGGGCCGGTAGGCACTAGGGAGGGAAAAGTCAAAACGAAGCGCGAAAGCCCCGATGTAAGAAAGGAGCACCCCCGCAACCAGCCATGACAGGGCGGCAAGTCGACGGATCAGCTTCTCTTTCGCCAGATGCTTGAGCATTTGCATTCTCAGGGGTTAGAAGGTCCTGACCTTCAATTTGTCACAACGCACAGAAAGAAACACACCTCTTCTCCAATTCAATTGGAACTCGGTGCCGAAGACCTTCGAAGACTGAACTCGTCCAAGCTAATTTCGCCGAGCCTTCCGCAATCCACAGCGAGGAAGAGCCTAATTTTTTGACCAGCCTCTAATTGGAGTCCACTAGGAATCGAGAAACTCCCCTGCACCGTATGCCTGCCGCTTCGAGCAATTCCGCCGGGAGTCGCAACGATTTTCGAGAATGTGCCACCGCTAACGTCTCCCGATTCGACCACCTCATACCCCAGTCTAAGCCGGTTGGCTTCCGGATGAGTCGTGCCAGTGTCTAAGCGAAGAGAAAAATCGTAGTCACCGGCCTCAAGGGGGCTATCCCAGAACACCCGTCCCAGCATCACCTTGGCTATTCGTAGTCTTCCGCCTTCGAACTCGACAACCCCATCCCCACCGAACTTCCACGTGGCCCGACCTGATCCATTCTCATCAGAGAAGTCATCTGAAATTAGTAGAGCCCCCTCTCCACCTCGGCTGGGATAAGCCCACCCCACCCCGTTCAGGCCTGGATGATCGCGAACATACCGATGGCACACGACCCCCGGCCTCTTCATACGGTCGGTCGCCCAAGCCAATCGCCCTGAAAGTAGATCGCGAAGCAACTCCATCGCATCAGGATCTTCGTATCCCTCCCTCCAAAAGATCCAACCATCGTAGCTCGATCGACCGAATTCCTGCGCCTCCTGAAGGAGTCTCGCTCGGGACCTAGCCCGCTCAGAGTCCGCCAGCGCCACGACCTTCTCCATGAGATCTGAGGTCTCCTCCACAATCATCGGATCGAGCACATCAAAGTAGCCCATGTCGGTAAAGTCCAGCCACTGTCGCCCCCGGTGAAACCAAGTCGACTCCTTTAGTGCTTTGCTCGTCCAGAAACCCTCCCAGATCTCGTAGTATCGGCGTAAATGCGGCCCAGCGCGCTCTCCGACACACAGCCGACACCACTCATCAAGCATCGTCCCTACATCGAGGTAGGGATCCCATTGGAGCCGTTGCGCAATATACGGTTTGGGACCATCCGCCCACCCTGCATATTCTGCATAGTGCGCCTTCACGCCTACCCTAGTAGCAAATCTGTAGTTCCTCGCCATCTGCTCCAAATACATTCGGGGGAACGCATAAAGCGCCGTCCCATACATATAGTCATAGAAGCCAATTCCTCCCGAAGCGCGTGCCGCCCACTCCTCGGTCACCCCCCTCCCCTCGGTTTCGATCACCGGATCGACCCACTTGTGCCGATCATAGGTAAGAAACGGTACAATTTGTTCCTCTAAGTTGAAGTCCGGAGCTTGAGCTACCTCGGAGTAAGCAAGACAGCCAACCGTGAATTCCGCCCCCCCTTCTCTAGCTAATTGCTCAGTCACACGATTGCAGAAGGCGTAGTAGCTCGGCGAGCGATGCCGCTTTCCAAGAAAATTCCGGGAGTCCTTTCCGTCCAACTCGATACAGGAACTGCACTCACAAAACCCTGAGGATCTCTGAAGGTTCGAGTCATTGATTCCCAAAGAAAACGAATTTAGCGAAGACCTACCAAGAGCCTCCCTCCCCGCCACAGTCGCGATCTCCACAGACTCGAAAGAGGTAAGACATGGTTGCCAACCTGTGAGCCCCTTACTTGGGATGTATCTCTCCCCCGAAATTAACGGAGCTACGTCACCACGAACCTGCCCTAGAAACATTTTCCCCAAGCCGTGGTGAAACGAAATTCGGGATACCCCCCGCATCCTCCGCGCCCACACGTAGCCATCGGGCGTAAGTTCAGCCGGAAAATTCCGAGAGAAAAACGCGGGAACATCGTATCGAAGCCCTGAAGCAAACTCAATATCCTTCCGCTTTGGGACAATCTCCCCAAGCTCTCCCGGCATAATCCAACGCACACCGACGTATCGCTCGAGGAAATCGTAAACACCGATCGACACGTCTTCCACCGCCCCCGCAACAATACGAAGATCCTTCGGGTCTCGGAAGTCATGGGCAAACCCTCCCTCGCGCCCCGCCTTACGCCAAGAGGCCTGGTCTCCTTCAACCACCAGCGATAACCTCTTAAGTCCAACGCCCTCTCCCGTGACCGATGTCTCAAAGGAGAATCCTGTAGCCCTGCTCAGATAGCCCTGTAGCTCCTCAGCCAAGGCCCCCAAGCTCGGTTCGTAACAAATCACGAACTCGGAGTGCCCGTTCTCACAAAACTTGACTGCTTTTGATTCCGCAATCGCCTCAAAGATCCCGAGAAAAAACAACCCGATAACAATTCCCCTAACCACGCCGCAACTCCCTCTGCAGAGAAACGAGAACTCGTTCCAGATCGCCCTCCGTCATCGCGGTTCCCGAGGGCAGGCAAAGACCTCGTTGAAAAAGATCCTCGGAAACACTACCACCAACGATCCGCGCGCCCTTGAACGCCGGTTGCTGATGCATCGGCTTCCACATCGGGCGCGTCTCAATATTGTCAGTCTCCATCCCAAGGCGCACGTCTTCGGGCGTAACCCCGGTCGAGTCCGAGTCCAACAAGATCACGGTAAGCCACGCATTCCCCTGCCCATAGATGTCGAAGGGCATCATCGACACCCCGGGTAGATCCCTGAGCCTGTTCGAATACCAGTCAAAGATTTCACGCTTTTTCTGAACCCGATCCGCAAGAACATCCAACTGCCCCAGCCCGATAGCAGCGACCACGTTACTCATCCGATAATTGTATCCGATCTCGTTGTGCTCAAAATGGGAAAAGTCTTCGCGGGCTTGGGTGGCCCAGTGACGCGCCTTGGCGGCGAGTTCCTCATCATCTGTAGCAAGCATTCCTCCGCCGGAAGTCGTGATGATCTTATTGCCGTTGAACGAAAACACCGCTACGGCACTACCCCGTCCGGTGCCACCTCCCGCGAAACGGGCCCCCAATGACTCCGCACAGTCGGAGACCAAGGCTACCCCATGCCGCTCACATATCTCAAGCAACCGAGCGTAGTCACAAGGCTGGCCGTAGAGATCCGTCGGAACAACCGCGCCAACACGCTTACCGAGTTCCTGCTGATGGAGGATCTCCTGCTCGACAAGATCGGGATCAATGTTCCAACTGCTTGTCTCCGAATCGACAAAAACCGGCTCAGCCCCGAGGAACGTTACCGGACTAACGCTACCGATAAACGTCAGAGATGAGGCAATGACAACATCTTCGGCGCCAACTCCGACTGCGCGAAGCGCCAAGTGCATCGCCGCCGTCCCACTCGAAACTGCTACACAGTGGGAGAACCCAGAGCATTCACGAAAGCGCTCCTCAAACAGGTTCAGCTGAGGTCCGATTGGCGCAATATAGTTCGAAGCGAACGCCTCGGTCACATAACCTAGCTCCGCACCTCCCATATGAGGTGGAGACAGAAAAATTCGAAGGTCAGGATCTGTGGTGTCGGAGATGTTACTCACTACTAGAGGGGTAGAAGGATCTGATCAAGGCTCTCAACGCAATGGCCGGGAAGTCCACCATCTGGAGCTTCTGTGAATTCCTGCTGGTGGATATTCTTCCCGTCGTCGAGCAAACAGATACTCTGCCAGCCTAATGCGTTTGGGGCAACGAAGTCTTTTCGCGGATTGTCCCCGATGTAAGAATAGGCTCTACCCGGATACCGCTCCATCACCCTCGAAAAAGCTGTTGGGTTAGGCTTACCTACCCCAATCTCCTCAGAGATACACACAGGGTCTAGAAGATCGATGATTCCCAGAGCCGCGAGCTTGTTCCGCTGTGTCAAACCCCGACCGTCGGTGATCAAAGCCATCGGAAGCCCTTCAGCCACTAGTCGATCAAGGAAGCGTCTTGCATCTGGGCGAAGACTAAGGTCCGGAAGGTGCTCTCGATAGATCCGAAGAGCTTCTGAGAATTCCAGTCCTTTAGATCCTGGCTCTCTTGCAGCCCTCCCGATTGCGGCCCCAATAACCTCATCTCCGGCGTCATAGCGATCCACCATCCACGCAGAAAGCCCCCCAGGGTCCGCCACGCCTAGAGCCATTGAGACCGCGGTATAGCCCGATATCAAAAAGTCCCTCTCGCTACAGAGAGTGTCGTCCAAATCCAAGACAACTACCGAACTAGGTTGAAGAACTGTATCCACGGGAAATCACCTCGTCGTCGTAACGTAACATGAGCAGGTCGCGCTCCCAATCGTCAAAAAAGGCAACCCGCCGATCGAAAAGGTACTCGTCGATCAACCAGCCAGGGAAATTTGCACCCGCTAGATAGCTCAACGGATAGCCTCCGCCGAAACGTGGGTTAATTTCGATTCCATAGACACCACCATCAGTCCTACGATCAACGAACACCTGAAGGGTCAAACAACCACGCGCTCCAGGGATCTCGGCAAAAGCTGTCTGAATCTGTTCAAGATACGGGGCATCTCGAGTAACTGCTTTGCATACCTCCCCAGATCGCACCTCGAGTCGGAGCCGGGGCACGATACAACGCAACTGGTGAAAGCGATCAAAATAAAGGTCTATTGTAACCTCGTCGTGATCAGCCAAATCCCGATACTCCATAAACATCATTGTTGGATGATCGCGAATATCCTGGGTGACAGCCGCCTCGTTCGGCAAAAAATAGATATCGACGCTACAACTACCGTCGTAGGGCTTTGCAAAACAAGGGAACTGCAGGGAGTCACGGGAAAAGATCTCCGGAGTACCCAAGCCTTGGCGCCCAAACAGCTCCGCAGTACGGCGCTTGTCTCTACAGTCAGCGATGACTCCCGGGTCAGAGACGATGAGGTGTATTCCTTTGTCAGCAAATCGCTCCCGGTGCTCTGAAAGGACACGCAATTCGGTATCGATGGTTGGAACAACAAGGCCGATAGAATTCTCAATACAAATCTGAAGCAGAGCATCCGGGTACGACTCGTCAGTTACCCTGGGAACAAAAAACGTCCTGTCTGCAGCCTGACACGCAGCCGAAAGGTCTGGGTTCAAATCGGCGGCAAAGACGAGCCCCTCAGGGATTCGTTGTTGCAACTCCTTCCGGAAAGACCCAAGCAATGACACTCGACGTCCTGCTGAGGTGAGTAGAACATTAGCGTTCACCCTACGCCCCCTTCTTTCGACAGATGAGGTGAATACCCCCGATTTGGTACCCCGCCATTTGAGCTAGCTTTACTCCACCATATAGTAGCTTTTTAGCCACCTGAATGTAGGCAGGACCGGCGTTCAAGGGGCGAGCCATCTGAGTATCCAATACCTCGAAACCTGCCTTCTCGACAAGTCTGGAAATCGAGTCAGGCGTGTAGTTTAGTAGGTGCTCCTGTGGATGGAGAGACGCCTTCTCGCCACGTAGAGCAATGGCCAGCGGATTGTCTCCGATCAGACGAAGGTAACGATAGTTGGGAACTGAGAGTAATAGACAACCTCCGGGCTTCAGAACCTTTGCCGCGCTCTGAAGCACCTCAAGGGGATTGGGCACGTGCTCAAGAACATAAAGAATCGTCGCGGCATCGTATGACTCCTCCGGAATACGGGCATTCTGAATCATGCCCTCGATGATCTCAAACCCCCGGTTCCGGGCGGCCTCTGCAGCATAGGTGGAGAACTCCAAGCCAACTGGTTCGATATTCTCAATATTCCGCATCCGCTCAAGCAAGAGGCCGACACCGCAACCGATATCAAGGACACGGCCTCCATCCGGGAGCCGCTCGGTTAAGTATGACTCAAAGGAATCGTACTCGTGCACAGATACCTCGTCATGGACATTATAGATGCCACTTACCGTCTTCTCCTCGTAATGTTCGCCGTAAAGCAAGCTCAACCCCTCGTCGTTGAGTCTTGGCGAGGTGAAGCGGAGTTGGCACTCTGGGCAAATATTGTGCCCAAGCTTCATTGGTTCCGAATCAGGAAATTGGAAATTTTCCAGACGGTAGGGATGGATGCCGGTCTCACCACAACCTGGGCAAGGGGTAGTCTCTAATAAATTATCCGCAGTTCTCATCATCGGGAGTAGTTTCTTGGGTTCCTAAAAATTCGGGCATGGTGGCAGAGGAATCAGCGGAGATATCCTCACGGCGCAAGACCTTTCCAATCGTCATCACTAGGATTTTCAAATCCTGAGTAGTGCTATGGTTGTCAGCGTACCAGACATCAAGCCTGAATTTCTCTTCCCAGCTGATGGCATTCCGCCCATTTACTTGAGCCCACCCGGTAATGCCCGGGCGTACCTCATGGCGGCGCGCCTGCTCAGGCGTATACCTATCAAGATAGCGCTCTAGTAGAGGACGCGGGCCGACCAAACTCATATCGCCGCGTAGGACACTAAATAGTGTGGGCAACTCATCAAGACTGGTAGAGCGAAGGAACTTCCCAAACCCAGTCAGACGTTGCTCGTCGGGCAAAAGTTTGCCGCTCTCATCACGATCGTCAGTCATCGTACGAAACTTACGCAAAACAAAAACTGCCCCATGTAACCCTGGCCTTCTTTGGGAGAACATCACAGGGGAACCGATCTTAACCGCCACCATACATCCCGTCACCAACAGGACTGGTGCAAGAACCAGCAGTAGCCCCCCAGAAATTGCAATGTCTATGAAGCGTTTGATCATGGCGAATCCGCAATTTTCTGGAGGAAACCCATCCAAGCGTTGGCCTGGCTTGTGCGGTCGAATTTTTCTCGCGCTAGTTGTAGAGACCTTTGACCTTGTTCGGTCAATCTTTCCCGATGATCAGCGTAACCACAGAGCGCATCCGCAAAGGCCCCTGGATCGTCGGGTGGAATGGCTGAGCCGCAACGGTGCTCCTGGATCACCCCAGCAAGCCAACCTGGATAGTTGTTAATCACTGGCAATCCAGCTGATAGATAGTCAAAAAATTTGTTCGGTGAAGTCCCCCTGTAGAACGCCGGCACATTGAGGAGAATCTGAAGTCCGACATCGACGGCAGCCAGTAGCTCACCGAGGTCCTGTTTGGGAACGTAGTCCCTAAAAATACAATTTGTCAGGGAATGCTCACTTACCAGCCTAAGCAGGTCGTCCTTCTGGTTCCCATCTCCGACAAAGAGCAACGAGATGTCGTCCCGACCTCGTTCTTTCAACTCGATCGCAGCATCGATCACGGCATGTAGTCCATTGGCGACTCCATGCGTGCCTATAAAAGCTGCGATAATGCCGCCCCTAGGAAGCCCCCACTTCTCTCGTAGCCCATCTTGATCGAGTTCTCCTCCATAGGTAAACAGGTCAAGATCACAGCCGTTCGGAATTACCTCGATCTCCTTCTTACTATTTGACCGCTCACGAATGCCTTCTGCTATTCCTGGAGCGAGCCCAATACATCCGTCAGCGCACTTGTAAGAAAGCCATTCCAAACCAGACATGGCGCTTAGTATCACCGGATTCTTAATCACTCCCATGGCCCTTGGTAACTCCGGCCAAAGATCACGAACCTCAAACACGAACTTCAATCGTGGTCGCACGAGCTTCAGCACAATCCCAGGAATACCTGCGGTCAGCGGAGTCGTTGAGGCGAATAGGACATTCGCATCCGACCTAAAGGCAATCCGAACGCATCCAAACGCATACCTCAGAAAAATTCCGGTCCTCTTCAAAAGAGACTGCTTATTCGAATATGGGAGGTCGAGTTGGATGATTTTGATTCCGTCTACAATTCCTGAACGGCAACCACCAACCATCTCTGAGTCCAAGCCAGTACTGGCAGTCAGGCAGTCTCCACATACGACCGTGACGTCGTGCCCGTGATGAACCAAATGCTTAGCCATCTCATAAGCACGAGTCCCCGTTGAGCCAGCAGGAGTCGAAAAATATTGGTAAAAGTACAAGACCTTCATCCAATTGGCCCCTCTAGCGCTACTTTGTACCATAATCCATCCCCTTTTTCCCAGCTAACCACAAGGTTTCCGACCGATACCACCTCCTCATTACCTCCAGTAGACGGTTCCAGTATACCGGCGCCAAACCAGCTTGCAAACACAGCTCGGCTTTCATTATTGACTCGAACCTCCTGCCAACTCCCTGCGATCCGCTCTTGATAAAAGGGCGCTCTCCAGCCTAGCGCGCTACTCTTGCTAGAATCGAGTTGAGTAGCCAAACAATCACCTAAATCTGCGTTCGCGCCCATCCAACGGAGAGTGAAGTCGTGCACACCTCCACCGCGATCCGTTACCCCATCCAAGACAAGAAAACTCGCACCGTGCCGAATCACTGCCCGCCTATGTTCAACTGGGCTAACGAGCCTACGATACCCATCATGCTCGCCCTCCCAAATTTCCAATTCCCCTTCTCTGCGGATCCCATGGCTATTTCCCTTACACCAAGGAAGCCACAAAAAGCGTCCCGCCTTGTCCATCTGATCGAGCCCGTCCACCTCAACAGTGTTGTGAAATCGGGTATTCTTGAAGCCTGAATCGAATGGGGCTGGTTCGTTGTAAGAAAAACTACCTGGATCCCAAGCCACGTTCTCGCCGCCCTGCCAGATATCCACATGGAGTTGGTCGGCGTGCGCGGGACGATGCCGAAAGCCCCCACACCGGATAAGACAAAAGTCACCGCCACTAGCTCGGAGGACATGGATACCCGATACAGGGGCATTGAAGCTCTTTCGCTCCATGGGTGAAAAATCGGCTTCATCTAGATGCCCTCTCAGAAGCCAGTATGCCATATCATCCCAAGCACCCGATCCGTAGATCCGCTTTCCCTCGGCAAGGACCCAAGCAGCTTGGATCGACGGACGGTAGTCACGGTAGTGACAGTCTGTCAGTGGGAACAGTAAGGCACCGTCGTTCGATCCGAAATTTGACAACCAGCCGGATTCTTCGTCCTGACACAAATAGAGATGCTCCGCACAGCGGGACAAGGCCGATCGAATCGCCTGCGGCACTTGCTGGCTATTCGAGTCCAACAAGGCAGAACACCACGTAAGGGTGTCCAACATGACCCGTGCATAGTTAAAGGAGTGCTGAGAGGTTCCTCCGTCTTCGTAGATCAGTTCATCGCTGAGTTCTTGGAGGAGCTTCGTCCCACGCTCTGCCAGTTCGACCTCATCATAAAGCAGGCCGACCGTAAGAAGCAGAGCCGCCTCGCTCGTCCCATGGTTGTTCTTCTGGCTCAAGGCATAGCCAATATTTGCAACGACTCTCTCAGCAGTTACCTCAGCGAGTTGATCAACCATGCGGTCAATCCCCTCATCCGCGAAGACCTGCCGCGCGAAAAGACAGGCGAAAAGCCGAATCGAAGCTTCTTGTCCACAACGCCAATTCACACCGGTGTTCGGCGGATTCTTTTCCATCCAATCTGCAAGGAGACGTCGGAATCGCTCTCGATAGCGCTCGTCTTGAGTTGCCGCATAGGCCCGACAAAGATCAAACGCCCAACTGAATCGACTTGGCTCCCAGATGTTTTTGATGTCCCCGAAACCGAAATCTCCCATCGCCGTCCAGTGGACGTCAGACGGCGAAGTTTCGCCAGAAAGCGGATTCCGATGCCAGTCAGGCTTGTCCCCGAACTCCACCCAGAGATGGCTATAGAGACAAAATTCGCCTTTACAAATTCGATCAGCCTTAGAAATCACCTCAGATACATCACCTGTCGAATCTCCAGATAATCCTCGACTGAACAGAAACTCTCCGCTCAGCGGCTTTGGGTTCTCAGGCCAGGTCCCCATGGGGGTCGCTCTACGGAGAAATCCAAGACGGCATCTCAATGCGTATCCGACCCGAAAAAGAACCCATCGAGGGCCTAGATACCGGACCATCTGGATGAGGCGACGCATAATAAGAGTATTTGGCCGTTGGCCGTTAGGCGCTATAGCTTCCGTCTTCAACGAGGCCTAGACAAACTCTCTGAATTTCCAGGATCTCTTCAAGCGGGATCGGAAAGATACCGGTCTTCACAGATTCGACAAAGAGCTTCGCCCCAGCGATATGCCCCTTGTCCTGCCCACCGACTTTCTTCTTCCGAAAACCAGAGAAACCGAATCCTGTGAGCGTCCGAAAGTTGTCCAAGCGGAGAATTTTTCCTCCACCAAACACCTCAACCGTCTCTTTAGGGTAGCTGTTATGACCATTGGCGAAATAGTTCACAGTGGCGATAGAACCATCCTCGAAACGCAAAGATATGATCGCAGTGTCACTCAATTCCAGCCCACCTGTCGGAGGGCTCGACACCATACGCGCCTCCACGATCGGGAACCCGACGGCCTTTCGACAGAAGTCAACAAAGTGGCAAGCCTCGCCAAGAATTCTGCCACCTCCCGTAACCCGATCATGAACCCACACATCTGGCGGAATCGCTCCAGCATTCGCCGTGTAAACAATCGATTTGGGAGAGGCTTCTTTTTCAAGTAATTCCCACATCTTCTCAGCGAGAGGAGCGAATCGGCGGTTATAGCCAACCATCAGTCGGGCCGTTGGATCCGCAACTAGAAGAGATTCGATCTCAGCCAACTCCTCCTTGAAAAGACAGAGTGGCTTCTCAACGAAGACGGCCTTTCCCGCTCTCAGTCCACGAAGCGTCAATTCCGCATGACTATCATGACGCGTGGTGACCACGACGGCATTCACCTCCTTGTCATCGAGCACCAGAGCAGTGTCAGTCGTCGATTGCTCGAACCCAAGCTTTGTCCCGTGATGCGTACCAGTAACTCCCGCACTCGAAGCAATCAACTTGAGTCGCGCATCCGTTTTCGAGAGGGCAGGAAGCAAAACCCGTCCCGCGAAATTCCCCGCGCCAATTGCCCCAATAACAACATCCGCGCCAGAAGTCCGATTGGTCCGCTTCGGCAATTCGACGACGCTCGAAGTCCCAGCATGGGAGGTGTCGGCCTCCGGCGCTGGATACTCCAGTAACACGCCCAGCTCCTTGCCCTCGAGCACCATCTCATAGGCCTCAACAGCGTTGACTATCGTATGTCGACTGGTAATCAGCTGCTCGGGATCAATCCGTCCAGCCTCCATCAAACCAAGAATCGCCTCGAAATTCCGCTGCTCAGTCCATCGTACAAACGGCAATGGGTAGTCTTGGCCTCCTTGCTCATAGGCAGGGTCATATCGCCCGGGGCCATAGGAGCACGAAACCTGGAAACTTAGCTCCTTCTCGTAGAAATCAGCCCGGTCCATTTGCATACCGACAACCCCAACCAAGACGATCCGCCCCCTTTTGCGCGACATCTCGCACGCATGGTGAATAGGATCGTTGCTCTTCGTACTCGCGGTGATCAGAACCGCGTCAGCGCCAGTTCCACCACAAAGGTCCACCACCTTCGACACTGGATCAGAGACCTTGGTTAGATCCACGGGGATCGCACCCATCTCCGCTGCCTTCGCGCACTTCTCTGAGTCAAAATCAATGCCAATCACACGGCACCCCTGTGCGAGAATGAGCTCCACAGACAACAGTCCGATCAGGCCGAGTCCCATCACTACAACAGTTTCCCCAAGCGTCGGTTCGATCAAACGGATACCCTGAAGACCAATCGAGCCCACAACGGTGAATACCGCTTTCTCGGGAGCCACCCCGTCGGGAACTCCAGCGCAGAGGTTCTGCGGAACGACGACATACTCTGCATGAGCTCCATTCGATAGGACCCGATCTCCAACGTTGAAGCCATCGGTGCCAGTCCCAATTTCTTCAACGATACCCACATTGCAATATCCCAAGCCTATCGGCTGATCGAGCTTGGAACGGACAGCATCGACGGTCGGAAACAAGCCATCAGTCTTCACCTTCGCTAACACTTGCTTCACCTTTTCAGGTTGCTTCCTCGCTTTGTCGAGAAGGCCCGATTTTCCGAAATCAATTAGCATCTTCTCAGTACCAACTGAGACCAACGAGACCTCCGTTCGAATCAGTAGATGCCCGGCTCTAACGAGTGGACGAGGCACCTCAGCGAGAAGAGTCTCTCCACTGCCAAGATTTTGGAGAATTTGCTGCATTTGAAGAAAGGATAAAGCTATTGGCCGGCGTGCAAGCCGACCGTGTCGATCACCACAAGAGAATGGAAAGGGGCCGTATCGAGGCGCTCGAACTCACGATGCCGGACGAGTATAACGGCGATATCAGCCTGCTTCACAGCATCCTCTGCGCTAACGAGTTCAGCCTTCGACAGAGACTCTGGTAACGCCTCGATATTCGGCTCCACCACCAGAATTGTCCCTACGTCGCCGACCTCGGTAACCAGTGCCTCAGCAATCTGTTTTGCCGGGCTTTCCCGGAGATCATCGACGTTGGGCTTAAAGGCGATACCGAAACACGCGATCACCGGCTCTTTGAAACGAGCCGCCTTCTCGACCACCTGCGCAATCACCCGGAAAGGCTTGCTGTTGTTGACCTCTCGCGCCGTCTGGATCAGACGCGAATCATTCGGCGCCGCATCAACAATAAACCACGGATCTACAGCGATGCAGTGCCCTCCGACACCCGGCCCGGGCTGGAGGATGTTGACACGGGGGTGACGATTCGCGAGGCGAATCGTGTCCCAAACATCGATACCAAGAGAGTCGCAGATAATCGAAAGTTCGTTGGCGAAGGCGATGCTGACATCGCGGGATGCGTTCTCCACAAGCTTCACCATCTCCGCCGTCCGAGCATCGGTCTCGAAGATCTCAGCGGTGCAGAACGCCCGATAGAGCTCAGTCGCCCGCCCAGCGGCCTCAGGCGTAAGACCACCAGACATTCGATCATTGGTGACCAATTCCTGGAGCATTTGGCCAGGCAGGATACGCTCCGGACAGTGGGCAAAGAGGATGTCATCAGTGGAAAGGTCCCGGCCAACGCTAGCCAATCCTGCAGCAATCCACTCCCTGACCTTCTCAGTGGTCCCTACGGGACTTGTCGATTCTAGAATGACTAGGTCTCCCGCCTCAATTACTGGAGCGAGGCTCAGACAAGCGGACTCGATATAGGACAGATCCGGTTTGCGATGCCCCCGCGCATCCTCCTCAAATGGCGTAGGCACAGCAACAATAAAACAATCCGCTGGTGCAGGGTTTGTTGCGGCTAAAAGTTGCCCCCCCTGCACTGCCGCCCTGACCATTAGATCGAGGTCAGGTTCGACAATATGGACCTTTCCTGCGTTGATCGTCTCAACCACGGAAGAAACCACATCCACTCCTAATACCGATTTGCCCCGCGCGGCAAAAATGGAGGCAGTCGGAAGGCCAATGTAGCCAAGGCCTACTACGCAGATGTCATATTTTTCGTTGGCTTTCAAGGGTCTCCTAAGATGATTTCCTGCCCCGCCCCCGATCAATAGCGGTCCCAACAGTGTACGGCTAAAGGCCCCTGTCCACTACCAAACACGCCGCTAAGCGCCTACCTACTTAGTAAGATCAGCCTCAAGCACCTCACGAATTCTCCGGGAAGCTTGGCCGTCCCCATAAGGATTCTGGAGCTGGGAGCGACGCTCATACTCAGCAACATCCCCCAACAGCTCTGAAGCTGCGGCCACAATAGTAGTTGGATCAGTGCCCACTAAGCGACAGGTCCCAGCCTCCACCCCCTCAGGACGTTCCGTCGTGTCCCTCATCACCAGCGCTGGCTTTCCGAGGCTGGGCGCCTCTTCTTGGACGCCGCCGGAGTCGCTAAGGATGAAGTAGCACTTCGACATCAGCCAGACAAATTCCTCATAAGGGCATGGATCGATCAAGGCAACGTTCTGATTATCTCCAAGCAGACGCTCGACTGGCTCCTGTACGTTCGGATTCAGATGGACTGGATAAAGAATACCCACATCAGGAAATTTCTGAGTGATATCGGCAATCGCCCGACAGATCCCATCAAATCCACCACCGAACGATTCCCTACGATGCCCAGTCACGAGAATCCACCGTCCAGATCCAAATTGCTCCCAAAACTCGGTTGGCACGCCAGAACGCCCCAACATCTTAGACTCAGGGATAGCCGCCACCTTTTCACTAACGCGAAGTAAAGCATCAACTACCGTATTCCCTGTGATATGGACCTGATCTTCAGGTATCTTTTCTGAAAGCAGGTGCGCCTTGGACGTCCCAGTCGGAGGGAAGCTCCAACGACTGAGCGGGCTGATCAACCGGCGGTTCATCTCCTCTGGCCAAGGCGACAGCGAATCGTAAGTGCGAAGACCAGCCTCTACATGGCCAACAGGAATACCTGCATAAAATGCCGCCAACGCCGATGTGAAAGCTGTCGTCGTATCTCCCTGGACAAGCACGGCATCCGGCTTTTCTGCTATAAGTAAAGCCGTCACAGATTCAAGAAGTCGCGATGTCAGGCCCGCCAGATCCTGGCCCGGCCGCATCAAATTGAGATCAAACTCGGGATTCACCCCGAATACAGCAAAAGCCTGATCAAGCATCTGGCGATGTTGCGCTGTTGCCAGTAGGAAGGGCTCAAGACTCTCCGACTTCTTAAGCTCAAGATAGACAGGAGCCATTTTGATGGCTTCTGGGCGAGTCCCAGCAACAGTGAAGATACGTTTTTTGGTCATTCGGCGGCGAATGGATCGTGGATGATCTCGAAACAATCTAAGAGATCGAGGCGAACGCGATCAGCAAGGCCACGATCTTTAGGAGAATTCCACCGATAGAGGTTGGGAGTCGCTTGTGCAACCACCGCCTTCCGGTTCCCATCTAGCGTCTTCTCAATTCGGTCATACGCATCCTTCAGCTTAGGCGAAGATGGTCGAGGTTGCGTAAGAAGCATATCCGCATGCTGGAGATAGCGAAAATCCTGGGCCCCGGCTCGGATCGCCTTCAATTGCTTACTAGGCAACGCCCGAGTCGCATCCAGATACACTGGAGAATGCGAGCCTTTACCTGGCGCAAGAATATCTCGCCAACTAGAAGACCTCCCATTGTCTGCGAATGCCCAAAACCCACACCAAGTCCCGCCCAAATTATGCACTACCCATGGTTGAAGACGGTAGTAGCTATATGGATCGAGTAAACGGGAAGGCCCATGGCAATCGTAGAGACCTATTTGAGATCCCTCCTGATTAAACGAAGGAAATCTACCTGGGTGAGAAGCGAGATCAGTGCGATTAAGAACGACCACATCACAGAGGTCTCGACCACGAATTTGAACCATCGACCCATCGACTGGCAGCCTAGGGTCCGCATAAAGCAGAATATCTGGCGCACCCGTTCGAATCGCTTGAGCCCACTCTTTCGCCAACGAGTACTCCTCTTGAGTCTTCGGCTCGTCGCAAATCAAGATCGCAAGTTCAGAAGCATCCTCCGTCTTCTTCTTCTCGAAGTGAGAACTCCAGAACTTAGCCCAAGTAGACACGAATTCACAAAAGGCATCGGTTCCTGGCTCGTAAGGACTGTTTCCACGGCCCGGCTTAACGCCCAAGAAAACACAATACCTAGAAGCACCCGGCCACATCGACAGCCACTCGTCAAACTGCTCAGTCTCGGGCAACTCGATCATTCTACCTTGAGCATCATGCCGCCCCATCGGTAGAGAAAAACGGGTAGCCCATGGAACCGTTACGCAGTGCTCTTGGAGAAGAGAAACAAACTGTTTTCGGTTCTGCGAAGTCACCCCGTAGATTCCCTTCCCATTCACATAGTCCCAACCTCCTAAACGCAAAGGTGGCCCAGCAAGGTCTTCCATTGATAGTTCAGAGACCCGGAGGGACAATGGTAACTTGGCAGTTTCACCCGCACAATCCACCCGCACTGTACCAGTGCGGCGCCCAGCAGGGGTCAGCGCTCCATCACACTCCAGCCAAAACTGCATCGCCAGCCCTGGCTGGGTATACACAGAAAACACGCCCTCACGGCCATGCACTTCGATAATTGCATTTGCGGTCGTCAGATCACGATCAGGAACGTGAACAACCCGAAAGAGTCGAAACCCATCAACCATCTTGGATGGTATGTTCTCGAACGACAGTTGTAGCCGCTCTTCACTCCCTCCAAGATACTCCAGATCAATCGCTGCACCACGAACCTCACCTTTGAGTAGATCAAAGCGCAACACCTTGTTCTTCCCCACTAGCTCTGTAGGGGTTGCTGATACAGCGTCCCGCTCCGCCCACGGATCTCCTGCCCAAAGACTCAGCAAAGGATGGCCACTTTCCTGGCGCACCAGAGCAGCGAGACGAAATATCTCAGCGTGGGTAGCGTTTATGGGGATCTCTTCGGGGAACTCCTCTGGATCGATCTGGGCCGTGTTTGCATCCGCTCGTAGTTCAGAGAGCTTTAGCTTCCAGTCAATTGCAGACGGAGAGGCGCTTGAAGCAATAATGCCACCCACGACGTCAGCCGTGGCAAGAACCTGACCACTCGCCCATCTGCGGAAGCGCCGTAACTCCACCCCTTCATCCGAGCCATCTACCGGCGATCCACGCTCCGAGGCAAACAACCCGTCACCTCCTTCGACCACTTGAATTTCGTCGACAAAGACGCCGTTTCCTTGAGCTTCGACCGTAAATCGTACCCAGCGTCCGTGGGTCGCCACCCCTGCCCTGAACCGATGGCGCTTGTATCCCGGACTAGGTTGCCGAGCCGAAAGGGCCACAAGATCGCCTACCTCATACCAGGTGCGGCCATCGTCACTAACCTCTATCCAAATGCTCGCTGGCCACCGTACACCCGCTCGTCCTGCGGCAGTACTGAACACGACACCGCTAATCGCTTTCGTCTCTTCAAGATCGACCGTAATTTTTACGATAGGCTTCCAAACCCACCCCACACATCCAGGCTGAACCCAGAAAGAACCATCGGTGAATTGACCATCCGTTAGTTGCAACAAATCATTCTCATCGGTGCATTGAGCATAGTTTGGCGCAGGGAACAGGTCATAAACCTGCCCTTTGGAAATCACCTCTCCTTTCAACTCGAGAGTTCCTACGCAAACGCATACCAACAGCCAAAGACCGCACAAAAAACCCTTAGGAATCAGCCTCCCTCCGCACCCATTGTTCATACTAAGGGCGACGCATCTCCAGCCGAAAGTGACTATTGAAGAACCGAGCAATCGCACGATGCCCCAGAAGACTCCGCCCCACACCCCCTAGAGAGTTGAAGCTGTTCCACGAAATCGACACCTGTTCAAAGCCTACGTTTTGAAGCATAGCACTCCAAGTCTCTGGCTCTTGGTGCTTATGCCACTCAATGGATTTGGCAAAAGGACTCCTAAAACCTAGTTGGTTCCAGTAATTCGTGCAGGAGGCATCACAAGCCAACAGAGTCCCGCCCGGGTTCATCATTGTGAACATCTCCCGAAAAAGATCGGTGTAGATCTCCTCAGACTCCGAGTCCAAACCAAGCTTCTCGCAAGCCTCTTCGTTGAGGTGATTGATCGAGTTATGCATGACAACTAAGTCATATTTGCTCGAATCGCCCACGTAATCCTGGTAGGTCTTCGAAATGAGGTCCACCTGAGGAAGTCCAAACTCCGTTTTGGTCGCCTCAAATCCTGAACTGATGCCACTCGTGGCTCCCGATGCCTCTGGCTCCAGACAAACAGCCTTGGTTGCCCCCTGGGAAGCTGCGTAGAAACAGTAGATTCCTCGGCCTCCACCAATATCGACCATGGTCCTTCCATCAAAACTATACCCCCGGAAAATATTCCGGAGATGGAAGTTGAGATTCTTCTCTCTTATCGGGTGGCCCCCCGATCCCATCTTGCGAACAAATTCCTCTGGAGTGATTTTGAGCATGGAGCAATCGTAGACTTTTACAATCCAGCCGCAACCACTTTCCTTTTCCTATGATCGCTTGCCCGAGTATCCCCAGCGGGCCGAAAGGTCAACCCCAATAAGTCACTCGTTTGAGCCACTCCTTCAGCAAAGCTGGGGCTGGAGGGCTTCGCGTTGCTCGCTCGTCAGTCCACGCCGCCCTCCCTTGCCCATCACAATGGAATAGTAGACTCGCCTCACCGTTTCCAGCACTGGTTGCGGCGCACGACGCAATATTGCCCGAATAGGGTGCAAATTGTCGAAAAACCACTTCAACCGCGCAAATCGGACGTTTACTTTTAGGTTTCGATCGCCAGGAGTTGGGTCGAACGGCGGATCACTTTTAAGTTCCAAAAATTTGAAAATACGATCCAGTTCTACACGCAGATCAGTTCTCAGGTCCTCCTGTAGGACAAAATGAATTTGGTCAGCCGAAAATACTTCAAGATAGCGGCGAATCTGAGGGGCAAAGTCTACCAGTTCGCGATAAAACATCCTTCTAGGAAAACGCACACTACTCGGAATGCTCGCCTTCCCGCTTTTGCGTTCAGACTCGATCTCGAGCGCCTCCTCGAAAGATTCGGCCGATTCTTCGGAACGGTAGCGCAAATAGGTATACCAACTATGCGCAACCTCGAGAGGGTCCCTTAAAAGGATGATGATTTTTGCGTTGGGACTGAATCCGACTAACTTCTTTGGAGCATCCTTAGAGAGCATATAAGTAACCGTGGACTCACCTCTAAACCTCGCCGCTGAAGACTCCTCTGAAGCAAAATGAGAAAAGTATTCATCGAGGGTCTGAATATCGAACATTCGACTATCGCCGTGAAATTTTTCACTCTCCCGGCGCAGATCTTCGCACCAAAAGTGAAGCTCCTTCGGCTCCGACATAAAGATATCTGGATGCATCCCAAGGTAGTGATGGAGCGAACTAGAACCGGTCTTAGGAGCTCCCACAATAAAGAGATTGGGCTCAGGAATGTCCTTCACCAAGTCTGGTTTGCCCACCTTCGTTCTCGGTCGACGCCCCCAGGGAGTCCTCATGGATTACAAAACCAGGAGACAGATAGGCGATAGCCCCTGGAGCTATATCGCAGTTAACAACCGCATTTGCACCGATCTTCGCACCATCGCCGATTCGGATCTTTCCAAAAATTTTCGCACCCGGGCCAATATAGACCCCATTGCCAATTGTTGGGGCACCACTCCTCTCCCCTGTGCCACCAACCCCTATCGTCACACCATGGGAAATACTGCAGTTCTCGCCAATGACTGCGGCACCACTCATCACAATCCCTCCAAAGTGCCCAATATAGAAGCTCGGTCCGATCGTCGCGGTACGAATGATGTCAATACCCCATGCAATCCGAATCCACGTGTGCATAAGAAAGTGAAGCGGCATTAAAATGTGTCGAAGAGCACGAGGTGCGGCGGCAGCCCATTCCCCGAAACGGTGAACGGCAATCGCCTGAAACCCAGGGAGACTGTAGACCTTGAATAGAGATAGCCACGGCCTTTGCTGCGCCCTCTTTACAAATCGTAAATACTTACCCCTATCTCGCCTAAGATTTCCAAATGGGCTGGTAACTTGTGAATCCGTGTCTTCTAGAATCATGATAGTTTCTCCGCCTCTAACTCGCTGACAACAAACCTCAGTTTGCCTCAGTTCTCTCCAAGTAATCAAAGTGCCTGATGGAAATTACCATATCATCGCCAAGGCGTTTGCGAGAACTCTTAAGAAGCCGCGACTCAACAGCCGGCGAATACCCTTCCCCTTTCACTACGCGAAACTCGATTTCGCCCTTTTTTCTCTGAAAAATCTGAGCCTCTCTAATTTCCACAAAGTCTTTGAGTATATGACCAAGCCTACCGATGGCCGTTCCATCATCCAGAATTACATAATTCTCCATTCTCCCGTCGATCTCCTCGACATAGCGCTGCGTGCCATCGGGCATTTGGTGGGGTTCGGCTAAGGTCGCGACATCCCCAACCTCATATCGAAAAAGTGGAAAGCCCGGATTCAGCCAGTTCGAGATCGGCAACTTGGCATACTCCCCCCAAGGATCACCATCTGGATTGATTCCACACTCGTTAAAACGTTCGATCCAAAATGGCTCGGTGGACCCAACCCGTAAATGCTGGGAAAGCTGAGCCGTCTGCCAAGCTCGCAGTTCACAACTTGAAAGCCTGCCCCGTCTAAACACCTCCTTTTCTGCAGCCTCATACGCAACCCCATAACGCCTCCTTTGAACGCCCCAACCTACGAGGTTAATGGCAACCTCCTGTATCCAGAGCGGTAGCTTAGCGTAGACGGATTCAGAATTCAATCGGATCCTCCTTAAGATCAGATTCTGCAATCTCACGATAGAATTCGGTTATTCCTCCACCAAAATCGACAGACTCGACACTCCCCTCAATTTCTCCCGCCAAAGCTTGCAGCAATAGGCGATTTAGGCTCGAACTGCTACCCGACGGATACACGTGACAACCATCAGGTCGCCCAGCGGCGTTAGAAGCGACAACTACCGCCCCTATTGCTAACGCCTCGCGCACCGCCACCGAGTCTCCGTCGGTTAGTGTCGGCCGAACAAAGATCTGCGCTTCTCCTAGCATTTTCGCGAAGGTAATAGGGCCTATGTCGCGGTGCACTACAACATCTTGAAGACCAGAGTCAGCCAACTTCTCTAAGACCTCGTCAAAATACGGTTGAATATAGGTATTATAAAAAACCAGATCCACACGCTTATAGTCCACTCCTCCGAGCGCATCAATTAGCTCTTCCCAATTGTAAGTCGGATGTGCAAATCCTGTAGCAAGAATAACACCATCGTCACTCGCCTTCGCGATCGTAGCCCCACCTGCCTGCTTACTACCAAGTTCAAGACTGAACGGGAGATAAGCTGGGATCACTCGAGTCCGTTCCGGAGTAACCGACAGCTTACCAGTCAAAGATTTCACTATATCTTCGCTGACGCCAATAACCCCACTCGCATGACCAAAGGCTACAACGTAGCGCTGTTTCAAAACCGGCTCTGCCTCCCCCACTCTCTCGGGAAAACGCCCACCATGAACAGTGACCACCAACTTCGTGACAGCGGAAAGGCCCCGCCAGACAGCGAGATATGGGCGCATATTCAACCCAGACGCCATATGCCAATGAACGATTGTCGGTCGGCGAGACAGAACAGCGAACAGGAACCTTGTCAAGACGGCCAGCCTAGGACCGCGATGAACCTTGTAGGGCAACTCCTCTTCAAACGGCTTGCGACCATACACGTCAAAAACTTCAACCTCATACCCCTCTCGTGAAAGCAAAAACCCAAGTCTCCTGACGTGCACAGTGATGCCACCTGTTGGGGGAGTAGTCCCTCCAACAATGAAAACTAACTTATTGCCAATCTTTCTAACCATGTATCTAACGCGTCAGTTGTTGTCCTGCAAGATATCCAAGAACGAATCACCCATTCTTGCGCACGACAACTCAGACTCCGCATACAGCCTCGCAGCTTCGCCCATCCCGCTTCGCTCAGTATCGCTTAGTTTACAAAATCTGGCTAGCGCTGATTGAATACTTTCAGGGTCCGTTGGGACAAATAGGAAACCCGTGACGCCCTCTTTAACCAACCGCGGGTGATCACAAACGTTACTGACCAAGACAGGCCTACCGGCAGCCAATGCCTCGCATACGGCATTTGGCAACCCCTCATGCAGAGAAGGGTGCACAAGGCAGTGACAATCTGAGAGTAACTGAGGCACATCAGAGCGCTCACCCAACCACTCCCAATCCAAACTCTCCCTCTCCACATAATCGATCAACTGACGGTGGTAAGCCATCCCGTCGCGATCGACAGGACTCTTACCTGCCCAGGACAAGCGGACCCGCAGCTTAGGATTTCGATCTCGGTGCATCACCAAGGCTCGTGCAAGATTGAGCCCATTCTTCACACCGTAGATTGTACCCACACAAAGAATACTCAAACTCTCCTCCACCGGGCGAACTGGCCCTGCCTCATATTGAGATAGATCAACGCCATTATATATGACACGAAGACGATCGCGGAGAAATGGTGTAACGTTCCCCATAGTCTCACTGCTGGTCGCAGAGTTCGTCACGATAGCATCGGCAAAACAGTGAAACTGATTCAGTAGACGAAGTCTAAGTGGTGGCTGAATCGGAAACGATGCTCTATACGAAACGATCAACCTTGGGTCCGTCCTAGGCGCTCTTGCTAACTCTGCATAAAGCGAAGGGGTTACCAAAAATGCGATAATGCCGTCATAAGACGACTCCCGGAACAACCGTCGAAGGCGGAATACCACATCCATCGAAAACCGTCGAATCTTCTTCATCTCAATAATCCGCGCACCGCACGCGAGTATCCGATCTCGAAAGAAATCTCCTTCTGGATGATAGACAAAAACATCCACGTCAATCCCCCGCCTTCTAAACTCCTCAGCCAGAAGGGTAATTTGACGCTGAGCCCCTCCAGAGCCGAGACTATCGATAACCAGAAGGCACTTCATCTCCGACTTCGTGACAGATACGGCCTGTATACCACATTGCGAAACACCTTGTTCACGGCACCCAGTATCGTGGACCGAAATTCGTCAGTAGCATCAACCTGAGCAAGCCCAGATGGATGACCACCTCTACGTGAAACCACTGCGTCATAGAGCTTTTGATCTTCGACGTTCGCCTCTTCTAACAATCGAAGCGTACTTGGGTCACTTAGCAGCTTGTCCTTTATGGAATTGTCGCTAGCTAAATTCTTTCGTTGAACCACCATCCTAGAAGGCAAACCCAAAACGGCTACTTCTTCTGAAAGCTCAGCTACAGACTGAGGAAACGCATCCATGACTCCAATATAGGACACCCTCTCTTCAACAATGCCCATTGCAACCTCAGAGATCGGCACTCCACAAAGCCTCCGGCACTGAACATTTTGATACTTTTCGGTCTCTATCCAACTCTCGAAAGACATGGTCTTTCCCATTTTATGAACTTGGAACTGATAGTGAGATGCACATCGTGCTAGAGGCTCCCTGAGAAACGTAAAGAAGAATACCTCTCGATCAATATCCCAGAGATCATTAAAGGGACAGATGGTGTGGCCAGCGATACTATCAACATAGGGAAAGGCACTTTCCAAATCCCGGAAGTCCTTAGCCGTATAGAGCAATGAACTCGATTCCGTTGGCTCGACATCAAAATGCCTAACGCCAAACGCTCCACGAAGCATCCGGTTCAGGGAAACTCCCGCCGTCTTCTCAATATGCACAAAAGCTAATAACGGAGTCTTCAACTGTTTTTCTCCTTCCACATATTGTAAGCCGCGATCCTAAACAGATAGCCTTTCATATCTGGTCGATGTCGACCAAGTTCCCAAAAACTATCGCGGTGCTCCTCTTGAATGATCCCACTTGCAAAATAGTGAGCCTTAAAAAACTCCTCCGTCTCTTTACCGTAGAGCCATTCATGAATTGGTAGACTAAAACCAAGTTTCTTTGCCGATGAACGATTTGCAGGAAGCCGTCGATCAGCCACTCCTCGCAAAAAATGCTTCCCTAAGCCTCCGTTCGTTCGTCTGTCTACAGGAATACGGAGAGCAGTCTCCAACACTCGATAGTCGAGAAGAGGGCTCCGAACCTCCAATGAATGATACATACTCATACGATCCACTTTAACGAGTATATCGTCCTGCATGAAATGCCGAATATCAAACCGTTGCGCATCTTCCAGGGCCTTCAGCGATAGATCGACGCCTAAGGCGGCAGACGATTCTGCAATTAGCTGAGATGCTGGCATTACATACTCCGAGGTCACCTTTTCCTCAATCCAATCTGAAAATGGGTAGTTCACCGAACCCAGCCCCCAGAAACCGACAGGTTGCCCAAGTCGTCTGAAGAACCGACGTCGCTGGCTATCAGATTCTGAGGCCATCCCACCGCCAGCGGCGACGATTCTTCTAATCCAAAGAGGAATTCGCTCTAATCCGGAAAACTTTGCGGCGCGGAGGTGGTTCCCATAGCCAGCAAACACCTCGTCTCCTCCATCACCAGAGAGAACCACCTTGAGATCCTCGCTAGCCGCGCTGCAAACCATATTGGTAGGGAGAGCCGAAAAGTCAGCAAAGGGTTCATCGAAGTGGCCTAGGATGTCCTCAAAGTCTGTAATCTCGCTAATCCCGACTTCTCGGTGAACAGCGTCAAGACCCAGATGACTTGCCGTGGACTTTGCCGCCGGCCACTCATCACTCCCCCATCCAGGAACGCCGATCGTGTAACTACGTAGTCCTTTCTTTTGCCTAGCCGCAGCGGCAGCGACGACGCCAGAGTCGATCCCACCAGACAGAAACACCCCAATAGGAACATCTGAGCGTAGCCGAATTCGAGTAGCATCATCAACCACCGACTCGATCCGATCAATCCACTCTGAGTCACTCAAAGAATCGTCAGTTTCCGCCGAAGGCAGCCTCCAATATTCGACTGCAGCGCCGATCTGCAAAGACTTTTGGTCAACGACCATATAGCTAGATGCCGGAATCTGGATGATTCCATCATGCAAGCCGGTCCAACTAGGCACGATCCCGAGCCTTAAATAGGCACCAATCGCCGAAGAACTTGCGCCCTTAGGAAAGTCAGGGAGAGTACGAAGCGCCTTGATTTCTGAGCCAAAAGCAAAGCCGCCACTGGGTCGCCGCCAGAGGTGGAGCGGCTTCTTTCCCAGCCGATCACGAGCAAACACGACGCGCCCCCGAACTGTGTCGTGAATCGCAATGGCGAACATTCCATTTAAGCGGGCGAACATACGTTCCCCCATATCTTGATACAAAGCGAGTACTACTTCTGTGTCCGAATCTCCCCGGAACGATGCTCCCTTGGCCGCGAGTTCCTCCCTCAACTCCTTAAAGTTGTAAACCTCGCCATTCATGACCATAGCAACCTTGCCGTCGGATGAGACCATTGGCTGGTCCCCAGAAGAAGAGAGATCGAGAATGGCTAACCTTCGAAAACTAAATCCAACACTGCCCGATGTATACACCCCCTCGCTATCAGGGCCTCGATGCTTAATAGAATCCGCCATCCCCCTAAGAACAGTGGCATCCACTTCCCCTCTCCCCTGATCTATCAATCCAGCAAATCCACACATAGACGTCGAAAACTAGACTGTCCCCCTCCTGGGACAATCTCTCCTCCCAAGGACCAATAGACTAACGCCAACTAGGCAATAGAGCTGGAAGAATCCATTAACGGTGTGGAACTGAAGCTCTTTTGTGTTCATCACCCACCAAAGAATTGTCAGCGTGAAAAGCAGTCGCGCCAGCAGCTTACATTGAGGGTTCCTCCAATTTTTTACAGCAACATAAGCAAACCAAAAATAGAATGCCTGAGCTAAAAGGCTTCCGACAATTCCAACACCGAACAACTGTCGAATGTAACCCACATCCGTATTCAAGCGCTCCATGGAATCGTTCTGACCAAAATTTCCAGAACCGAAGAACATGGTTCGCGCATCCTGTGGAACGAAATAGAAATTTTCCATGATATAGGTAACCGTATTAAAGTTAAGATCCGGTAGAATCGATCCGTCTTCTGCCATGAACATATTGAACGTTCGAAGCACGGGCTGCATGATAGCGGGCAAAGTCCCCTCCATCGCAAGCATACGTAGAGCAAAAAATAATCCAATAATTGAGCCGAGTCCGACGAACCATAATAGAATACTTTTAACAGAAAAATTCGTTAGGAGATACAAAGCACCTCCTATCACGACAAGAAAAATTCCAGTACGACCGGTGAGTACAATCGCAGTAAACGTTAGTATCAACGTTGCAATCCCTACGAGTAGCCCAGCCTTCGATAGCCTAGGGATTAACATGTAGTATAGGGTAGCAATGAAATAGCAACTAAACATCGCAGAAGCACTTGCGCCGGTGCCCGTGAATCCAATAATCCTTGTACCCGATTCGACAAAAATAACCCGATTTTTACTCATCGGAATGATTGAATAGTAAAAGCTCTGCAAGGGAGGAATCGCCACCAGAAGGACTATGAAAAGCCCGTGAAATGCTCCCGCTAGTACGACGATACGAAGCAACCTTACATCAATACGCTCCTTAGAGTTAGGCAAGTAGCGGTGCACCAGATAGCTCGCGGCCAACAAACAACACGCTCCAAGCATCAGGTCTCGGACAAGCACAAGATCCGCAAAATTTACCATTGCCGCCACGACGAACGCATAGAAAAAAGCAACCACCATCAGAGCAAGGGGAACAATGACGACAAATTTCACGCGATTCTGTAGAAAAAACACCAGACAGAGTATCGCGAGAGATAGGAACACTGCAAAATTCACTCGCAGTACGTAGCCCCCTACCTGCAGAGTTGGAGGAAATAGAAACAAAAAAAAGCCAACCGCCACGGCTAAACGCTTAGCAAGGGCGGATGGAACTACTTCGGAGAGCGCAGACATTATCGCTTTTTCTTGGTTCCCAGAATCGCCAAAAGTCCAAGGCCTATCATTTTGGGAGATATTCGGACTCTTACGAGTGCGGCAAGGATGGCGCGCCTGCAACCAGCAAGGTTTCCAGCCTGATAGAGCCGCGCAGCCCGAGCATAGTGCATTCTACCTCGGGCATATTCGCAAGCACCCGCCAGATCTGGATACTGGCTCTCAACGATGCCAAGCGTGAGTAAAAACTCGTCAGTTCCCGACCTCGGAACCGCAGTGACATTCTGTGAATGCCGGCGATAAGCTCCAAGAACTCGATCCAGGTAGCGAATGGAACCTCGACGGGAGGTCTCTATCCAATGCAACCAATCCGAAGCCACTGGAATCCTAACGTCGAATCCATAGGACGGGCAAGCTTCCTTACGCACCATAGTGGCGCACCCGCAGTTAAAGGTGCCGTACCTGACAGAGGAGGCCGCCCCCCCCTCTCTTGGCCTAATGCCCCTTGCTCCCGAATTGAAATGACGCAAGATTGTGCCGCTCTCGGAATCGAAAACTTCTACATCGTGATAGCAAATTGCGCAATCCGGATCTCCTTCCATCAATTTGACCTGTGCCTGCAACTTCTCCGGCTTCATTAAGTCATCCCCCCCTAGCCAAGCAATGTACCGTCCCCTACACGCCCCAAACGCAGCATTCGTATTTGGCGTGATACCAAGGTTTTCATCGGCCAATACCTTCGTAATCTGAATGCCCGGTTGAGGAAATTCCTCCAGAGACTCAAGCCAAGACCGTGTTCCGTCGGTAGAAGCGTCATCAGCAACCACTATCTGAATCTTCCCTAATTTGAAGTTTTGAGCGAGCACGCTAGAGATCGCCTCTTTGAGAAAGGGAAGTTGATTGTAGGTAATAATGGCGACCGAAACCACCGGTTGTTTTTCCTCAGACGTCATCGAAGATTCTTGCCGACAAAGAAGCACCAATCTGAGCATGTCGCAAAGTATCACTCATAAATTCCTAGGCAACGTCCGCGTCATTTTGGGAGGGCGAAACCTATTTTTCCGATTCTGTGCATCTGAATGACGCTGGCATGAAAAATTCACGAGTATTTACGCCGAAATGATCGCTCATAGTCCTCGTTAAAGCTCTGAAGAGCTAAAGGCCAGTCTTTAGTCGGATTCCGCCCTCTGGAATACCTGCCCAACAATCACACCGATGAAATTACTTGCCCGGCGCATTTGCCCTGACTCATTGCATCCACCCCAGAGATTCCGCTACTTTGGACAATCACTAGGACTGCCAAGTTTGTCTAGCACGACCTAATTCGCGCACTCCGCCTCACGAATTCTTACAAGCGGAACCCTTGCATCAACCACGCATTTCTATGACTGACTTAGGGAGAAAACTGAAATTCGCGTTTATGCAGTATGAAAATAATATGACATGGTGACCCAGAGCATCGCTCAAAAATTCTTGGCAAATATTCGGGTCATTCTTGGTGGGAGACTGATCGTCACAGCTCTGTCCCTTGGGACGATGTGGCTCACCGCTAGGTTTCTCCCCATCGATGAGCGAGGTCTCTTTGTCACCCTTGTCGTCTGGGCTACAGTGCTCGCATCGGTTGGATCTCTCAGTATTGGAAAGGCGGCATTTAAACGCTCAGGCCAAAGCCAGGCATTGGACAAAGGCTGGCTCCCGGGTTGCCTTGGAGCAGCACTTACCTTCAACGGGCTTGGTGCTATTCCCGTGGTTATCATCGCCCTCGTAGTCTTACCTGGAAAAGCGACGGGAGGAACGAGTAATTTGGAACTCAGTCTTTCAATATTACTTATCACCTCTCTAATGCTTAGCACGGCGAAGAGCGAAATACTCTTAGCCTGTGGTCAGGTAAGGGCAAGATCCTTGAGTATAGTCTGCGGCGGAGTTTCCTGTCTTGTTTTCACCCTTTTGTTCGTTGTAGTTCTCAGATTTGGAGTTGCAGGTGCTCTGAGCGCCAGAGCTTTGGGCGCAATCGTTGCTGGAAGCATCAGCCTTAGAGTTCTCTGGTCCGAGGCAGGCGGCAGGGCCACTTTTGGGCTCCAAGAACTTAGAGGCTGGCTTCACGATGCATTAAAAATTCACCCGAATGCAGTGGGCAATCTTGTGCGCGCTCGAGTCGATGTGATCATGCTTGCCTACTTCGTCGAAAAAGCTGAAGTCTCGATCTATGAGCTAGCAATGCGCTTTGTTGACTTGATTCTTATGATTCCAAACACCGCATCGGCATCACTTCTCGGTCAACTTAGCGAAAACAACATCGACGACTTGTGGGGAGCCCAAAAGAGAATAATCGGGGTAGTGATGGCCCTTGTTGTTGCCGTTGTTGCGGTGACCTACTTGATCGTCCCCTATTTTCTGACCCTAGCGTTTGGTCCCTCTTATGCACTCTCAGGCGTCTATTTCCAACTACTAGCACCAATTGTTGTTGGAAAGACATTCGGAGGATTGATGTCGTCTCAAATCTTAGGGAGAGGCCTGCTGGTGCAAGCATCGATAATAGGAATTGGAACAACAGCGCTAAATGTCTTCCTAAACTATAAACTGATTCCTATCTACGGAACAAAAGGCGCAATCTATGCCACCCTCGTTGCCTACGGACTAATGCCAATAATCTTCAACACATACTATTGGTTCAAAATCAACCGGATGTGCAAACTGGAAGTAAAGTTTATGGGCTAACGGATCCCGATCTAAGAACCTAGGAGATCTAGTAAATGGTCCTTCACGATTGCCGCCGCATTCCCCTGATTGAGCACATAGCGATGAGACTCGGCTTCGATCTGAACTGAAAATTCTTCGACGTCACCACAGACTTCGAGAACCGTTTCAGTAAGGTTACTGGGGGAGGATACAAGGCCAACTACTGTCCTGAGTTCCTCCTCCATATACGGCAAGTTAATCGTCGCCGACTCAACTGACTGAATTTTCCTAGGGCTATCAATAAAGACAACCGGGCGTAGGCGTGTAAAGCAGAACTCAAACGCAACGCCTGACCAGTCGGAAACAAGCACATCACAGGACTTCATTGCTTCACTCTCAAAGTCTGGTGACTCGACGGTGAGGCCTGGATCGGGAGCAGACATCACCTCAAGTTGACGAATCACCTCGACGTCATAGTCATAGCTGTGCGGATGAGGACGTACAACCACTTTGAAATCTGCTTCTCGTAGCCGCTTCACGATTTCGACGCCCGATGTCCGCAGTGTGTTTTGAGCTCCCCAGGATGGAGCAAGAAGCACTTCTCTAACTCCTGATTGAGCGCTACTTTCCTCTGAGCGAAATTTACTATCGAGTTTTGGATAACCAGTCACATGAGCCTTTGTCCTTTCGAGGCCCCGAATAGCTGCAATTTTCTCAAACTCATTCAACTGGTGTTCCCCTGCTAGGAATAGAATGTCAAAAGCGTCGAACGCCGAATCCGGATAGACACCATGCAGACTCACAAGGGAATGCGTAAGATGCGCCACAATATTGCTCCTACCGCGCAGAGATTTCGAGACACTCGAAGCAGGAGTGACGATCACTCTTCGAACTAGGAATCCGAGCAACCACTCATACTTTGGCTCTAATTGGAAGACTGAAAGATCTGATTTTGTAGTCTCAGTCGTATAGCCACAAACCACATGAAGGGAAAGATCATCAGGCAACGCATCAATCAATGGCTGGGTAAATGACTCGTGGATCGGAAGTCGGTTTAAAATGATGAGTTGCCGGCTTTTACTTCTGGATTGTGACATTGACGCCACAGTCCATACAGCCCGAAAAAAGGATAAGGGCGATCTAGTTAGCGCGCGCAGCACCTTTTTTACCGTCAATAGCACTGCCCTAGAGTTCTACGGTTTTCTTGCAATAAGTCGAAGAACTACTGGATCTTCATCCCCATAGGGGGCAAATCCTCTTGCTTCCTCAAAGGAAACGATTTCTAAACCAGTGGCTAAAACTCGCTTACAGAATTCCTCCGTTCTCACAAACCTACGGTAGTGGGTATCTACCCAAGCGTCGGGCTCCACCTCTTCCCCAATCCCAAAAAAATCATCATTCACAGTTCTGACTTCAACTAAGAATAGGCCGCCCTTTGTCAAGGCATCGGACGTCCACTGGAGAGTTCGCAACTCTCCCTCAGCATTGACGGCGTGTAAGGTGAATCGCGAGTAGACGATATCGTAATGATTGTTGGACGCTTCGAGGTTGGTAAAGTCAGCAGACTCAAAGCTAAGGTTAGCTGATCCATGCTCCCGGTTGAGAGCCGCCACAACCTTGGGACATTGGTCTAACGCTAAGACCTGAAGTCCAAGCCCGGAAAAAAACACGCTGTCGCGACCATTACCGCAACCCAACTCGATAAGAGACAGGCCTTCAATTTTCTGGCGTTGAGCAGACACTAGCTTAAGCATATCCTTCGCAAACGGACTTGGTTTTGTCGCTAGCGGGATGGAAGCATAGTAGGATTCCCAATAATTTTCGTCAGGCATTGTAGTTAGATGGCAGACAGGATAGTCGTTGAAACAAATTTTTGGTCCTCCTCAGACATTCCAATGTAAAGAGGGAGGCTCAGACATCTAGCGGCAATCTCCTCTGCCACAGGGAAATCGCCCATCATACCACCGAATCGGTTCATAGCCTTTTGAAGGTGGCATGGAATCGGATAGTGAATCAGTGACCCGATTCCAGCAGCTGACAGTTCCGACATTAGTCGATCCCTGTTTGGGTGCTGAACGACATAAAGGTGCCAAACGGACTGAACCCCACTTGGGACCCTAGGAAGTCTTAGTTCATCTGAAGTTTCTGAAAGTAGTCGATCATATCGGCCAGCGATCTCCCGCCGCTCGTCATTCCACCTTTCCAATTGAGCCAACTTCACACTTAGTACCTCGGCTTGAATTTCATCCAACCTTGAGTTCAGCCCCTCTTCCGAGTGAACATATTTTTCATCCGAACCGTAGTTTCGAAATTTACGACAACTTGCAGCCAGAGCCTCGCTGTTCGTCGTAATCGCACCTCCGTCACCCAAGGCGCCGAGATTCTTACCGGGATAGAAACTTGTAGCAGAAATATCGCCAATCCCTCCGGTGACGCGGGATTCATACCGCGCGCCCTGTGCCTGCGCATTGTCCTCTATGACTTTTAGTGAGTAGGCCTCAGCAAGGGCGCAAATACCCTTCATATCAGCTGGTTGACCGTACAAATGGACTGGTAAAATTGCCTTCGTGTTCTTTGTGATCCGCTGTTCGGCATCGGAGACACTGATATTGAAAGTATCTTCCTGTACGTCGCAAAAAACCGGTGTAGCTCCAGCAGCGGTAACAGCCAGTGCGGACGCAATGAACGTGTGCGCTGGCACAATTACTTCGTCCCCCTTCCCTATGTCCAGAGCCTTAAAGGCAATGGTCAACGCATCCATCCCATTGCCCACGCCTATACAGTGATCACTTTCACAGTAAGACGCATATTCAGCCTCAAATTCCCGCAATGATTTCCCCAGAATATACCAGTTGGAATCGAAGCTTTTCGTAAGGCTTGCGAGAATGTCAGCGCGGATCTCGCTGTTCATTTTTTCGAAGCTGAGAAATGGAATATTCATGAGATAGAGTCCCTGGTTGAGCGCTTTTTTTCCACTGCAGGATTTCCCGCTACCAATGATCCGGCGGCCACATCCTTCAGAACAACCGAACCAGCAGCGACCGTGGCCGACTTGCCAATCGTTACCCCTGGTAGAATCGTCGCGTTCGCCCCTATCGTTGCTCCCATCTCAACTATTGTTCTCTCCAAAGTCCAACTATCAGGCTGAGAATGAGGGTAGCGGTCGTTGGTGAAGGTCACATTTGGACCGACAAAGACATCATCTTCTAGGGTTATCCCATCCCAGACTTGGACACCACATTTTACCGTGACGTTATTTCCAATCAAAGCTCCTCCCTCAACGAGACAGTGAGAACATATGTTACATCCGCTACCGATCACCGCCCCCTCAAGAACGACGCAAAACTGCCAGATCCGCGTACCATCTCCAACGGACGCGCTTGGGCAGACATCGGCTGTCGAGTGGATCATTGCTCCCCTCCACTCTTGAAAATGTCGTAGTCACGGATGTAGTCGGACTCTTCGTAAGCGTGGGAGGCCAAGCAAAGGAGGACCGCACAGTGGGAGAAGCGCATCGTGCGCCAGAAACCTTCAGGAACCAGCACTCCCTTTGTCGGGTGATCTAGTATGAACTCGAAAATGTCCCCCTCCCTGTTCTCGAGCGTGAGCTGTATAATTCCACTCACGGCAACGATGACCTGCTTGAGTTCCTTGTGGGCATGATGCCCACGCTCAACTTCGTCTGGCGTGTAGTAAGTCCAATACACCCGGTTGATCGGAAACGGCACTTGGCTACCGACTTCTGCCACGCTGATATAACCGAGATCAGATGCTCCGATCTTATGAAGCTCGATGAGTTGAGGATTACAGGTATTCATCACAGCGACCAGTCAGATTCGAGGTTCGGGATCTCTCTGAGAATTCCCTTTAGATCAATCAAGAGAGGGGCGCAGTCATTCGATCCCCAGTCTCTTACCGTCTCTATAGACAGGCTTTCCTTAATTTCCCGATGTGCGACGGCAATAATCACTGCCGAGTAAGCACCTGACTCAGGATCGTCAATCAGGTCGATACCGTACTCCCGTTGGGTCATTGCCTTTTCGGCGACTGGGTCCCAGACATCGCAGACGACAGCAAACTCTTCCAGCTCCCTCACAATATCCACCACTCTCGTGTTCCTGATGTCAGGAACGCCTTCTTTGAATGTGAAGCCCAGAATGAGCACCCTTGAAGCCTTCACGCGATCTCCCCTCGCTATCAGCATTTTGACAGTCCTGTCCGCTACGTGCCTTCCCATGTCATCGTTGATTCGACGCCCGGCTAGAATAACTTCTGGATGGTAGCCAAGCTGTTCAGCCTTGTAGGTAAGATAGTATGGATCAACACCAATGCAGTGCCCTCCAACTAGACCTGGCCGAAACGGAAGAAAATTCCACTTCGTTCCCGCAGCCTCAAGGACATCGATAGTATCAACTCCAACTCGATCGAAGATAAGAGACAGCTCGTTCACAAAAGCGATATTCAAATCCCTTTGGCAATTTTCAATTACCTTCGCGGCCTCAGCAACCTTAATACTCGTGGCTAGGAACGTTCCAGCCTCGATGATAGAGCCGTATAGGTTGTCGATGGCGGTAGCCGACTCTGGCGTGTCACCTGATGTCACTTTGACAATTTTCTCAACCGTGTGAGTGCGATCACCTGGATTGATTCGCTCTGGAGAATAGCCAACCGAAAATTCTTCTTTCCAGCGAAGACCCGATGACTCCTCAAGAATAGGGATGCAAACCTCTTCAGTTACTCCTGGATACACCGTTGATTCGAAAATGACGGTGGAGCCTTTCTTCAGATGTTGCCCAACCAACCTTGATGCGCTTTCAAGCGGCCTTAGATCTGGCCGCTTATTGTCATCAATCGGAGTAGGAACCGTTACGATGATGAAATCCAGTTCCGAAAGAGAAGATGCCTCATCAGTAAAACGAAGCGTCGTCTCCGCAAGTTGCTGTGGAGTCGCCTCCCCCGTACTGTCGTGATCCGATCTGAGTTCTTCGATTCGATCTACAGAAATATCGAAACCGATGGTCGAATACGACTTAGCAAACCTTAAGGCTAAGGGAAGTCCTACGTATCCAAGTCCTACGATCCCCACCCGAAGGTCTCTAGAGTCGGGCTTCATCTAAACGTCGCCACTTTGGTGATTTGCCACATACGCCGATACAGCAAGAGGAATCCCATCAGAGATGAGATGGGATGGGATGTACCCTAGAAAGTCCCGAGCAGCCGAAATATCAGCTAGGGAGTGCCGGACATCCCCAGCCCTGAAGTCTCGATAACATGGATCTGCGATCTCACGGCTAGGAAGATGCCCTTTCACCGCATCCCTCAAAAGGCCGAAAAGTTCGTTCAGAGTCGTCCGCTCTCCGGCAGCCACATTATATGGCCGATTGGGTGCCTCCGGGTGAGAAGAAGTCGCAGCCAAAAGGTTCGCTTGGACCACATTGTCGATATAACAGAAGTCTCGTGACGTCTCCCCGTCCCCATTAATAAACACCTCTGTCCCCTCGATCATGGCATCCACCCATTTTGGGAGAACCGCAGCATAGGCTCCGTTAGGGTCTTGCCGGGCACCGAATACGTTGAAGTATCGAAGGCCAACCCACTCGATACCATATGTCTTTTGGTAGGCCGCAGCGTAGATCTCGTCAATCAGCTTGGTCGCCGCATATGGGGACAGTACTTGCCCCTCCTTGCCTTCAACTTTCGGCAACTCCGGCTCGTCGCCGTAAACAGAACTACTCGAAGCGAAAACAAATCGTTTTATGCCTTCCTTTCTCGAAGCCTCAAGTAGAGCAAGAAACCCACTGACATTCGCTTCGTGAAAATTCAGCGGCTGCTTAATGGAGCGAGGCACGGAGCCTAGCGCTGCCTGATGTAGGACGTGGTCACACCCTTTCACAGCCTCCTCGCAAACATTACTATCACAAACGGAGCCTTCGATAAAACGAATGTTCTCACTCAGGAATGGTCGAAGGTTACCCAAATAACCTGTCGCTAGATTGTCTAGAGCAACCACTTGCTGCCCTAGTTCTGCGAGGTTCTGGACCAGATGGCTACCAATAAAGCCAGCTGCCCCAGTGACAAGCCACCGCCGAGGGTTGCTTCTAAGATCAGCCTGAAGAGAAATGAAATCTGGTATCATCGTCAATTCTATCGGTCCTGATCGTAGTACTTTCGATAATACTTTGAGGAATAGGAACCGTATCCATAGTCCCCGTAAGAATACCCAGCACCCTTAACCGATTTCATCTGATTGACGATCACCCCCAGTACTGTCGCCGGAGCTTTGTCAAACCGTGAAAGTCCTGCTCGAATCTGTTGTCTCGGAAGCCCTCCATGTTTGGTGACGTAGAGAATCTCGTCGGCATATTCAGACAAGAACAGTGCGTCAGGGAACAGACCTACCGGCGGAGTATCAATCAGCAAAAGATCAAACTGCGTCGAAAGCGCATCAATTAGAGAGCGGAACTTGTCACTCGAGATCATCTCCGTTGGACTCTTCGATGATCCCCCAGCTGCCAAGAGATAGACATTCGACCCAGGAATCTCTCGAATACCCAAATCTTGACTCATCACAAGTTTTTCCGGGTCTTGAAAAGAAGATTCTCCATTAATCCAGCGGAGTGTGCCAGCATCATTTGAAATGCCGAAATTACGGTGCTGACTGGGCTTTCGAAAGTCACAATCAATAATTAAGGTCTTCTTACCGTGCCGGCCAAAGAAATAAGCGACACTTCCTGAGACAAATGACTTTCCCTCAGATGGCGAAGTTGAACTCACCAAGAGGGTCTTGGGGAAGTCGAGTTGTGATGTTAGTTCGACAAAACTATAGATTCCCCTAAAGCTCTCGGTAACGCTTTCATCGAGGTCTTTATACACGGCGTGAGCCAGTTCCTTGCTTGCGATCTTCTTTGTCGGAATGAGCGGGATTCCACCAGCTATCTCAACCCCCAGATAGCTCTCAATTTCACTAACTCTCTTCAGCTTATTATCGGTTAGCCCAAGCGCCAATGGGACACCTAAAAAACAGAGCCCAAACACCCCCGCTGAAGCTAATCCTGCCATCTTTCCATTCGGCTTAATTGGCCCTTGAGGAACGCTAGCCCGATCAACAACATCGATATTCGTATTCTCAATCTTGCTCGTGACGAGAGCTTCGTTGAGACGATTCATGACTCCTTCGTAGGTGGAACGATCCGTCTGAACCTGCTCCCTCAGAATATTAACCTCCCCAGATACACCTCCTTGGTCGAGCGCCACACCTTCGGCACTCTCTAGTTGGTCTCGAAGCCGTTCGATCAAGATAACCTGCTCAGCGGACTTGGATTTCATGTCGGCGATCGCCGTATCAACAGCCCTAGAAATAACCCCTTGAAGGCCCGCGAAGGCCTGTGCATTCTCGATCATTGACGGGTGTCTCTCAAGATATTTTTGGCCTAGACGCGCCTTCTCGGCCTCTAGTTCCTGCCTCTTCGCAACAAGAGAACTGATGTTGCCGTAATCAGATATAAAGCTCAATTCCAAAGGATCCTGTCCGATTTCCCGTGCAGTTCCGACTTGTTCGAGGCTGACTAGATAGTCAGCCAGAGACACCTCTGCATCTGTCATCTTCTGTGAAATTGCCGCCATCTTCGCGCCCGAAGAAACAGCCCCCTCTTCATCGCTTACGATATTATTTTTCCGTCGAAAATCGAAATAGACTTTTTCACTTTCGGTAAGTTTTACCCGGAGTTCTGCGGCCCTTTCCTTGAGCGTCTCAACGGCAACGGAAGCCCCTGCCCCGGTCTGATCGAGATTGTACCTTACATACTCTTTGGCGAACAGATTCGCTAGGTCGGCAGCTACCACTGGATCCCGATGCTCGAAACTAATCTGAAGAATTTGCGTATTCCTCTGGCGTCCAAAATTGCTCCAATTTTTGAGTCCAAGGAGTACCTTCTCTTCATCAGGAGCTGTCGAGTCCTCAAATTTGTCGGCATACGGTTTGAGAAAAGATTCCACCTCGTCTGCCTCCATGGCTGCTGCAACGCGCTCACGGAACGTTCCACTTCGAAGCTTCTCAAGGTGATTGTTTAACTCAATATCTAACTGCTTGCCGGTCGCCATGTCGTTATCAACGACTTCCTCCATGTCGACGATATTGTTTGACTCCAAATTAAACAGCAATGTTGAACTCCCCTGATACACCGGGGTCTGCCGGAGCAAATAGAAGAGCAGGAGGGCTGCGAGAAGAAGGCCGACCCCAAGACCGATAACCCAACGCTCTTTTATCATAAACAAAAGATCGCCTAAGGTGAGTTCCCCACCTTGGACCTCCTGTTGTTCAAGACCCTGTTGGGAATCACGAAGATTAATACGCTGCGACATTGTTCTGCAGATAAAGGTTCGAAGAGGAGCTAAAAGGGTCTAAAAGATCCGCTCGGGTATAAAGATCGTGTCACCAGGATAGACGATAAAGTCTTTCCCGGTGGTCTTCTTATCACCTTCCATGAGATCGTAGACATTCACTTCGTACGTCTTCTCAGAGGAGGTTCCCTTATTGCGAGTCACACGCACCTCGGTCTTTTTCGCTACCTTGCCGAAACCGCCGGCGCGAGAGATGACGTCGGTGATGCTCATGGAATTGGTCTGCATGGGCATATCGACTGGTCCTGGGCGAGCGACTTGGCCAAGAACGGTGATGGCTTTTTCGACGTGGGAGGTGATGGTGATGGTCACCTGGGGAGAGCGAAGGATTTGCTCGGAGACAAACTTGGTCTCGATTGCCTTCTCCGCCTCTCGAAGGGTCAGGCCAGAAAGGCGGACCTCGCCGATCAGTGGAATGCTGACGTTGCCGTTGCCGTCGAGACGCTGGTCTCCGGAGAGGTCAGTCTCGTCATAGACGGAAATCTTCACCTCATCGAGCTTGGCCAGGCGATAGTTGCTCTGCGCGAAGAGACTTGGCAGGGCCGCTAAGCAGCACCAGAGGACGACACCTAGAAGGGTTGCGGTAGAGTTGGCTTTCATCAGACGGGGGGGGGTGTGGGATGGCGAACTAAGCTTAGAAACTTAGAATGTAAAGGTCATTCCAAGCTGTGCCCGAAGCCGGCTGTAATTGAGGAATTCGTTGTCGGAATCGCGGGACTGCCAAATGAGGCGAGCGTCGACAGCGGAACGATCCGTAAGGGTGTACTCGCCGGTAACGGTGCCCCTCAATAGCGTGTCTGTGCGATCAACGTCGATACCATTGAAGTTGTAGCTCAGCCAGCCGAGCTCAACGTTGGTGGCAAACTTGCTGTTCCAGGAGTGGGCAGCCGAGACACCTATGACAAACGGCGAAACAGCGACACCTGTGGAAGCGATGTCGAAATCCTGACCGATAGACAATCCGAGACTGGTGCGATCGGTTAAGGCGTAAGAGAGTTCCACGTTGAAGTAGGCAGCAGTGAGATCAGAAAGATCCGCATCAAAAGTTCTGCTCTGGGCCCCCACTTCAATGATTCCGTCAATTTTGGGGGTAATCTCACCCTCCAGACCGACGAGAAGCAGGTTGGATGTTCCGGAGACGTTTGCCCGACCGGGGCTGTCAATATCGTTGTAGCGGTAACCAACCAGTAGTTCCAATTTCGGGGAGTAGTTGTAGGTGAGATCAAAGCGGTAGGAAGTCTGATCCCAGTCGGAAAGCTGCCCGAAGAGGAAATTGTCCATGTCTTCGACCTTCTCGTATTCCCGGCTCCGGTACTTTGGAAGGAAGCGAAGTCCGAATCGGTCGGTAAGGCGGTAACGAGCAGAGAGAAATGCACTAATATCGTCGTAGTTCTGGATTCCACCCAAAAACGAATCTACTTCGGTATTCTGGTTGTAGCCATAGCCCAATACGAGATACAGCCGTCCTTCGACCTCGTTCGGATAGCTTAGAACGATGTCGGACTTAAAATCTTCATAGTCGAAGAAACTGTTGTCGGTGTACCAGCCGGTGTCGATTCCTGCGGAAGCGTCGAGCTGGATCAGGCCCGAATCCCTGCGGAACTGGAACTTCGGCGTGGCGACGATAATGGTGTCGGACACCTCATCGGCAGATCCGAAGATATTCGAGTCATACTCGTATCCAATTCGTGTGGTCAGGGCGAGTTCACCGTTCTCGTTGTCAAAGACGATGAGGGCGTGGGAGATGCCGGTCATCGCCCAGAGGAGAATCCCCAGGAATAGGAAGAGAGAGTGAGTCCGCTTGTGAGTTCGTGACATGGTACGGTGTGGTGTGGGTGTAGATTGTAGGGATACAACGGGCGATCTCGTGCGGCAAGAGGAATGATCAGGGGGACCGAACTAACTTAGATGGCCGGTAGCCTCCTTCACAGCTTTCTCCCGCTCAGCCAGTTCAAGGTCCGACTTGACCATGATCTGGACGAGTTCCTTGAACTTTACCGAGGGCTCCCATCCTAGCTGACGCTTGGCCTTGGCGGGATCGCCGATGAGTTGCTCGACCTCAGCCGGGCGCTCGTAGCGCTCGTCGTATTCGACGAATTCCTGCCAATCGAGATCGGCGGCACCGAATGCCTCTTGGCAGAATTCTTTGACGCTGTGAGTCTCGTTGGTGGCTACAACGTAGTCGTCGGGAGAATCCTGCTGTAGCATCTGCCACATCATCTCGACGTATTCCTTGGCGTAGCCCCAGTCGCGCTCGGCATCGAGGTTACCTAGGTAGAGCCTGTCCTGAAGGCCATGCTTGATACGGCCGACAGCGCGGGTGATTTTTCTGGTTACGAAGGTCTCGCCACGGCGAGGAGACTCGTGGTTGAAGAGAATTCCATTACTGGCGTGGAGGCCGTAGGACTCGCGATAGTTCACGGTGAGCCAGTGGGCGTAGACCTTAGCACAGGCATAGGGAGAGCGGGGCCAAAACGGAGTCTCCTCGGTTTGCGGAACCGACTGAACCTTGCCGAACATCTCTGAGGACGAGGCTTGGTAGAAGCGGACATCCCCGGCGAGACCAGTCTCGCGGATGGCTTCGAGAATCCGAAGGGTGCCGAGACCAACGATATCACCGGTCGATTCCGGGGTATCAAAGGAGACACGGACGTGGCTCTGGGCGCCCAGGTTGTAGATCTCGTCGGGCTGAACCTTGTAGAGGAGCTTAATCAGCGCCGAAGAGTCGGTCAGGTCGCCATAGTGGAGAAAAAGACGGGCATCATTAAAGTGCGGGTCTTCATAGATGTGATCGATGCGGCCAGTGTTGAAGCTAGAGGCGCGGCGAATAATGCCATGGACTTCGTAGCCTTTTTCTAGCAGTAGCTCCGCGAGGTACGAGCCATCTTGGCCGGTGATTCCGGTAATGAGTGCTTTCTTGGCAGGCATGGGGATTGGGTTACGGAAATACGTGGGGGGGTTGGCAATAGTGGCGACAATCTTTGGCTTCGCAACCTCGTCTTCCAGCTCAGAGTTGAGAATCCTGACGATCCGTATCGCCATGGATCCTAAGAACAGAGACCGATTGGCTCCGAATTGTCCTAGAGCCTGTCCCAAAGTGAGCCGATTTTCTGGAGTAGCCGAATTGAGTGCTTCAGGAGACTAACTGACGCGGTCTTTTGCTCGTAATTTCTCCCTTTGGGGCATTTAAGGTCGCAGGTTCGTCCGGGTTGCTCTGAAATTGATGTTTTTGGGCACTGGTAGGTCTTGGCGGTCGCAAGCGCCAGCACTCAAAACTTTGGTGGCGAGGCGGTTGTGTTTTGGAGTGCTTCCGACTTGGCGGAGCTTTGGATTGCGTCGGAGCGGGAACACGTGGGAATACGGCTGGGAGGACGTGTTCCCGAGCACGCGTCGTCCAAAGCGGTCGCAAGCGCGCAAGCGCCACACTCCAAACTTGGGTGGCGGGGTGGCCATCGTTCCGCTACGGCCCGACCTTCTTCACATACTGGGACTTCAGCATGATCGCCATGTTGTCCATTTTGCAGGAGATGTCGTGATCTCCATCGACAAGGCGGATGGGCTTGGATTTGGTGCCGCTCTTCAGGGTGTGCGACGTCCCCTTCATCTTCAAGTCCTTGATCATGGCGACGATATCACCGTCGGCCAATAGGTTGCCGTGGGCGTCTTTTACGACCAGCGAGTCATCGATCTCCTTGGCCCACTCGTGGCCGCAGGTGACACACTCGAACTTGTCCTCGAACTCGAGAATCTCGGTCATGGTGCACAGCTCGCAGGCAAGGTCGTCGGACATGGCGGGAGCTAAGCCGTTTCCCGCCATCGACGCAAGCTCTCGTGCCGAAGCCTATGCCTCCTCGAACGTCTCCACCCGGAACAGGGTCGGAGGTGCTTGGATACACTCAAGCTCGGCGAGCTCGCCCTTGGCCTTTTGCATGTCACCGTAGCGGGCTTCGTGAAGCATGAGGATCAGCTGGGCACTGGCTTCGTCTTCATCTGGCTGCAAGACCGAGATGACACCGATCTGGTTCTCGGCGAGCACACCAGCGATCTGGGCGAGGACGCCAGGCTTGGCATCGACTTGGAGCCGCAGATAGTAGTGCGAAATCGTATCGTCTATGTCGACCGGTTCGCCGTAGACACCATGCGGCGAGAAACTTGCTACCGACTTGCTGCCGACGAGAGCTAGAGCGGCATCGGCAAGGTCGCTGATCACCGAGCTTGAGGTAGGGTCTTGCCCCGCGCCGCTGCCGTAGAAGAGGGTGTCGCCGACGATATCCCCACGCACCGCGATGGCATTGAAGACTCCATGGACCGAGGCCAGAATGTGATCGAGCGGGAGCAACGACGGCTGGGTGCGGACTTCGATCGAGCCATCGGCGTGCGCCTTGATGACCGACAGGAGCTTGATCGTGTGGCCGAGTTTTTTGGCGAACTCCATGTCGATCAGGCCGACCGACTCGATGCCCTCGACGTGCATGGCGTCGCAGGAAAGCCATTTGCCGTAGGCGAGCGAAGCGAGAATGATCGCCTTGTGGGCGGCGTCCATGCCGTTGATGTCCAAGGTCGGGTCTGCTTCGGCGTAGCCCTTGTCCATCGCCTCCGTCAGGGCCTCCTCGTAGGTCAGCCCGCCGGTGGCCATGCGGGTCAGCATGTAGTTGCAGGTGCCGTTGATAATGCCGTGGGCACTGGCGATATGGTTACCGACGAGTGACTCCTGCACCGTCTTAATGATGGGGATTCCTCCGGCGACGGCGGCTTCGAAAAAGATCGCCTGGCCAGTCTCCTCGACGACTTGGAAAATCTCGGCACCATGTTCGGCAAGCAGAGCCTTGTTGCCCGTAACCACCGACTTGCCAGCACGCAGGGCATTGATTACCAGGTCGCGGGCATCGGTGGTGCCGCCGATGAGTTCGACCAAGATGTCGATTTCTGGGTCCTCGACGAGATCACTGAGACTCGGAACGAATGTGCCTGTAGCGACCTCGAATCCCCGATCCTTGGAGATGTCGCGCACCGCGATCTTGGTCACTTCGAGGGTAACCCCGAGACGACCGGTAAGGAGCTCGGCATTGGAGCGGAGGTTCTTGTAGACACCGGCACCGACGTTGCCGAGACCTGCGAGGCCAATACGAATAGTTCTGGGAGCTTCGGACATCCTGAGAGAGTGGGCGCGAATCTAGGGCGTGGCCTTGGCCAGCGCAAGCACAGGCCGAGACAGAAGCAAAGATCAGACAGGGAGACGCTAGGCTGTGAGACCGCGAAACAAGACCCAAAGGAGAAGGAGCGAACGAATCGACCAGATCGCCGTGCGGCCCCAGTTGATCCGGGTGATGGAATCGACGACCCCGCCATTGTAGCGACATTGGATGAGGATCTGGTGACGCGGCACTTGGCGGAAGAAAGTAATCGCCCAAGCTCCGAGAATCAGTAGCACCCCGATGCCCACGGCAGCCATAGGAAAATACTCGGGCCGCACACCGCGAAAGATCATGGCTAGGCCAGTAGCCAGCTCCAGCACCATGAACGGAATCACCACCCAGCTGGTCCGCTGGGCATTCTTAATAAAGTAGGTATCCTCCCGATCTACATGGTGCATCAGCGGATAGTGGACCATCTGGACAAACCAGATTAGGCCGCACATCGCGAAGGTGGCGAGGCAGTGGAGAACGAAGAGAATATCTGAACTGATCAAAACGCTTGCGGGAAGTGGGGGTAGGAGGCTTGGGCTGGCAACCTCCCACTCCGCTTGTTACCGTCAATGCAAATGAACGACAAGCAGCAGAAATTCAAGGTCGGCCTTCTCTGTGAAGATATCGCCCTCCGGCACGACACCGGATCTGAGCATCCGGAGTGCCCCGAGCGCTACCATGCCGTCGCCGACGCGATCAGAGAAGGTGGGCTAGCCGATCTGATGGCTCCGATCAAGCCGCGCACCGCCACTGCGGAAGAAATCGAACTGTGCCACACCCAGGCCTATCGCGAGCTCGCCGAACGCGAAATCCAAGCCGGCGTGGAACACCTAAGCACGGGCGATACCGTTGTCTGCGAGCAATCCCTCGAGGTCGCCCTGCAGGCAGTCGGTGCTGGGCTCCAGGCCGTGGACGACCTTTTCGAAGGTTCCCTCGAGCGGGCCTTCTGCGCCGTCCGTCCTCCTGGTCATCACGCCACGCCATCGGTCGGCATGGGATTCTGTGTCTTCAACAGCGCCGCCATCACCGCCCGATACGCGCAACGAAAACACCGTGCCGAGCGGGTCGCCATCCTCGATTGGGACGTCCACCACGGCAACGGCACCCAGGACATCTTTTACACCGATCCTAGCGTCCACTTCTGCAGTAGCCACCAAGCGCCTTGGTATCCCGGCACCGGAGCCGCCAGCGAAATCGGCGCCGACAAGGGCGTGGGGACCACACTGAACTTCCCCCTCCCCGCTGGCTCTGGTGACGAGGCTGTCGGCGCCGCCATTCGTGAACACTGGGTCAAGGCCATGGACGAATTCCAACCAGACCTCGTTGTCCTGTCCGCAGGGTTCGACTCGCGGATCGACGACCCGCTCGGCCGCTTCCGGCTCACCGACGACGACTTCGCCGAACTGACCAAAGTCGCCATGGGAGTAGCCGGAAAGCACGCCGAGGGTCGACTTGTCTCCATGCTCGAAGGCGGCTACAACCTGCAAGGCCTCGCCAGCGCCACCGCCGCCCACGTCGGCGCACTGATCCGAGGATGACTGTCGATGGACTTGGTATCGTCTGTGTCGAGCCATGTTTCGAACCTTCGCCCTTACTAGACAGCGTGCTATACACCCTCAGCGCTGGAGCGGAGGGGGTGGGAGCGATTCTGAAGAGAGTGGTCTAGTTTCTTTTCTATCGCGACTACGGGGCCTTGAGACCCCATCGGCAGTGGACTATCTGCTGAAAGACTATGATCGCCGACGATGCACGCAACCTGCTCCTTTCCATGGACCACGCCACCGAGGAGACGCCCTTCGGTCCCGACGTGCTGGTCTATAAGGTCGGCGGCAAGATGTACGCCACCCTCGCCTTCGACGGCGAGTCGCCGAGGATCAACCTTAAGTGCAACCCGCTACGCTCGCCGGAGCTACGGACAGACTTCGAAGGGATCGTTCCTGGCTACCACATGAACAAGCGCCACTGGAATACCGTGGTCTTGGATTCCGATGTCCCAGACGCGTTGGTGAAGGAGCTGTCCAAGCACTCTTGGGACCTCGTCTACCGCTCCTTGCCTAGGAAGGTCTGGGCCAAATTCTAAAAATACGAGCCAAGCTCCTCTGGTTTCTAAGAAATCTTAATAGTCTAATTATCTTGAATGATAGGAAAACCTTGCTATAGAAGTTAAAGGGTCATTGCACCCGACAACACACTGCCATGGTTGGACTTGCTACACGAATTGGGGAGGACTTCGGAAGTCCTGAGAACGAAATCACCCACGAGGTCGAATTTGCCGTCGAGGCGAGCCGAGCTGTAGTGGAACAATGCTTCACACTCGCGGGGCTGTTACTCGATGTGGATGCCGCCGGAATCACGATCCTCGAGGATAATCAGGTTTGGCATTTCAACAATGGCTTGAGCAAGGCCACGGCCAGCAAGCGGATCGGAAGCGATCTCGGCTTCAAGATGGCCACTTCATCCGAGCAGATCACCACGGTCTTCAACCTCGAGACCAATGACCACACCGTCGATGGTATCGGACCAGCTGCCGAGGGCATGAAATTTTTCGCCGGCACCCCACTCGTTGCCGATCACGGCACTCGCATCGGTGCGTTCTGGGTCGCCCAAGCCAACAACCGGATCCTTTCCAAGGACGACCGCCGCCAGCTGACTTACCTGGCCGGCCTACTTTCGGTCGAGCTCCAGTGCCACCTTGGCAATGACAACACCACCGTGCTTCCGGGCACTGACGTTGAGGACGGCCGCGAAATGTTGACCATCTGCTCTTGGTCCAAGCGCATCCGTGAGAACGGAGCCTGGCTCGACTTCGAAGAGTTTCTGCAACGTCGGCTCAACGTCGGCGTCACCCACGGCATCTCCGAAGATTGCCTCGAGCAGATGAACCAGAAGCTCGACAACATGTCGATGCTCGGTCGGGTCTAGATCTGGACTGACTAACGCTGGCTTCGAATGGCCAGCTCGCGACCGCTTTGGATGACGCACGCTCGGGAACACGCCCTCTCAGCCACCTCTACGAGTTCCCGCTCCAACGCGATCCAAAGCTCCGGCAGGCCGGAAGCACTCCAAAACTAGCCGCCTCGTCACCCAAGTTTGGAATGCTGGCGCTTGCGGCCGCTTTGGATGACGCACGCTCGGGAACACGCTCTCCCAGCGCCCCTACGTGTTCCCACGAGTTCCCGCTCCAACGCAATCCAAAGCTCCAGCAAGCCGGAAGCACTCCAAAACATGGCCACCTCGCCACCCAAGTTTAGAGTGCTGGCGCTCGCGACCGCTTTGGATGACGCACGCTCGGGAACACGCCCTCTCAGCCGCTTCTACGAGTTCCCGCTCCGACGCGATCCAAAGCTCCGGCAAGCCGGAGGCACTCCAAAACATAGCCACTCCGCCACCCAAGTTTGGAGTGCTGTCGCTCGCGGCCGCTTTGGATAACGCAGGCTCGGGAACACGCCCTCCCAGCCGCTCCCACGAGTTCCCGTCCCGACGCGATCCACAGGCCCGGCAAGCCGAAACTCTTCCTACATCGATGCCGCCAACCCACGATTAAGCAAGGCTACCCCGCAGACTTCTCCTGCTCACTCAAGTGTAGGCTGAAACCAACTAGAGATCGAGCCCGACCATGCGCATCATTTTGACCGCATTCGTGGTCGGGGAAATTCCCTCGCGCACTAGGTAGTCGAAGCGCATCTCCGGTCCGTCGGGCCCCTCGTCGAAGTACTCGCGGAAGTGTACTAGCTGGCATCGCTGACGCAACGAATCCACTTCGGCCAAGGCCAAGTCGTGGGTGGTCACGCTACCAATCGCACCGGCGTCGCAGAGTCGGGCCACGACGCGAGAGACGATTTCGCGCCGCTCCTCGCTGTTGGTTCCGCGCAGAATTTCATCGAGCAGAAACAGGACCACCCGTGCATCGGCCTTGTCCCCCGCTTCGACGGCAATCGCTTGATCGACGATGTCCCGGATCCGCTCCAGCTCCGCACGGAAGAAGCTCTTCCCCTCATCGAGTGAGTCCTCGACCTTGATCGACGTAGCCAGCTGAACCGGACAAAGGGCAAACGACGTCGCGCACACCGGAGCCCCTGCCTGGGCCAGTAAGGCATTTAGTCCAAGGCTACGGAGCAATGTGCTCTTACCCGACATGTTCGATCCGGTGACCAGAAGAAAGCTTCCGGCTGGGCCAAGCCGGACGTCATTGCAGACCCGAACGTCCCCCGCCAGAAGCGGATGCCCCAATCCCTCCGCCTTGATCTCAGGAGTCTCGTGAAACTCCGCGAACCTCCAGTCGGGCTCGTCGGCACGCAGTTGCGCGATCGCCGAGACGGTCTCGAACTCGCCAAGCGCCCGGAACCAAGCATCGGTCTCGGAGCGATGAGCGGCGTTCCAGGACTCGACCTTGGCCGCGGTGCGAAAGTCCCAGAGGAAGCCGTTCTGGAGAATGACGTGAGGAATCGATCCGCGCGCAGCAGCGCGAGTCGACAGGTCTTCGAGCTGATCGATCGCCTCGGTCGCCCCGGCGATCTCCTTGGCAATCGAGATCAAATGCGCATCCGAAAATTCCCCATCTTGAATCGTCTTGAACAAGCGAGAGTAATTTAGGAACACCTCTTCACTCTTGCCCAGAGGATCGAGCAGCGCGCACAGCTGCTTTCGGTAAAGCCAACCGAGAAAGACGTTCACTGCGAGAATCAGCGCCCACACCAGATGCGGAATCCAGCCGAGCAGAGCCGCCGCGACGGCTAGGATCAAGGCGATCGGTAGGACGAAAGAAAGCACTCCAGAAACCAGAGACGGGATGGTTTTTCCCGACACCGACTGCTCTGCAGCGAACGGGTCCTCGGCACGCTTCAGTTCCAACAGCCCAGCCCCAGCGACCTCGACATTCTGACGAAGATCCAAGTCAGCGGACAGCTCCTCGATCGCTCCGCGCCGAGCGCTACGAAGTTCCGGCCCAACACCCTCCAGCAAGCTCCGCGCCAGTTCGCCACGACCACTCGGTGACGTCGCAGTGCCGAGAAACTGGAACAGCGAAGCCCGACCAAAGAGGTCGATGTCCCGAGATAAACCTGAGTCTTCTTCGCCCCCACCGGGCTCGCCCACAGGCAGCGAATCCCAATCGCGCTCGCGCCGAGCGATGGCGTGGAGGTTGCACTTTTCTAACCCTCGGAGCCGCTGCACCTGCGCATCTACGGCTGCATGCTTCGCCACCAGAACTAAGAATCCTACCAAGGCGAGACCGGCTACTCCGTAACACCCGAGTAGTGCCGCCGGAGAGTCTCCGAGAAGCCAGACTCCCAGAATCAGGGGCAACAAAATTAGCAGGAAGACCACAAGTCGTCCATTCGCCAGCTTGCCCGACGACTTGCCAGCCTCGGCTGCTTCGGCGCGAAAACGCTCGACCCGCTCACCGTAAACGGCGGCTAGCGAGTGTGGCTTCGATGGTTCCTCTCCCTCGTTCACTGGACGCTCTCTGTTTACTATTCGGCCCGGAGCTTCGCCTCGACGAAGCCGCCGAGGTCCCCATCCATCACCGCCGACACGTTGCCCGACTCATGGCCCGTGCGGTGATCCTTGACCAACTGATACGGCTGAAAGACATACGAGCGGATCTGGCTACCCCAAGCGATTTCACCCTTCTCGCCATACTGCCGTTCCATCTCCGAACGCTTCTCGTCCTCTTGGATCTGAAACAGCTTCGACTTCAAGATGACCAGAGCCCGGGCCCGGTTCTTGTGCTGACTTCGCTCGGCCGTGCATCGGATCTGAATGCCGCTAGGCGCATGGTTCAGGTGGACGCCAGTCTCGACCTTGTTGACGTTCTGCCCGCCCTTACCACCGCTTCGCATCGTGGTGATCACGACGTCCGCTTCATCGACTTCGATCTTCGTATCCACCTCGCCGAGGTCCGGGGTGACATCGACACTCGCGAACGTCGTGTGACGCTTGCCTGCCGAGTCGAATGGGGAAATGCGCACGAGCCGGTGAACTCCACGTTCGCAGCTCAGGTAGCCGTAAGCATTCAAGCCGCCGATCTGTAGCGTCACCGAGCGCACACCGACTTCCTCACCTGCTTGGTAATCGACAACAGCGCAGTCATGACCACACTGATCGGCATACCGCTGGTACATCCGCAGGAGCATCTCGGCCCAGTCACAGGCCTCGGTGCCGCCCGCTCCCGCATGAATCGTCAGGAAGCAACCGGACGAATCGTGCTCACCATCGAGAAGTAGGAGCAGCTCGAACTTGTCCAGAGCCCGAACGATTTCCGCATGCTCGACCGCGACCTCGGCGAGAGAATCCTCATCGCCCTCCTCCTCTGCCATCTCAATAAGCAGTGCAAGATCCTCGGTCCGCGAGTCGAGCTTCCGAAACGGCTCGACCTTCGCCTTCAGGGCCGAAACAGCATCAATGACCGCCTTGGTCTCATCCTTGCGGTCCCAGAATCCGGGGGCCGCCATCTTCGCCTCCTCGGTCTCGAGGTCCGCTTCTAGCTTCGGGAGGTCAAAGATATTGCCGGAGCTCTGTCAACCGCGACTGCAATCGATCAAGATCGACTGGGTCGTGGCCAGAGGAATCCGGCTTGTTGGTGTCATCCATGAGGGCTTAGAATAGGAAGCCGTTCAGGGATTGCAAACCCGAGCTGGCTCAACGACGTGGAAAAGACAACCGGCATCCTGCTGCGCACCAAAAAATTCAGCGAGACGAGCCTACTCGTCTACTGGTGTACTAACGATGTCGGCATCGTCCACACCGTGGCGCGCGGTGCTCGGCGGCCCAAGTCGCCGTATTCCGGAAAGCTCGATCTGTTCTACACCGCCGACCTTGCCTTCGCCCGCTCACGCAAGTCCGACCTGCACAACCTCAGCGAAGTTTCGGTTCTCACCCACCGTTCTGGAATTCAGAAAGACTACCTCCGGGTCCTAGCCGCCTCCTACTTTGTTCAGCTCATCGAGCTAGTCGCCGAACCCGAGGCGCCGATCCCAGAGCTCTACGAACTACTCGATAAGGCACTCGATTTCCTCGATGAACAACCCTGCACCGTCCGGGTGATGAAGCGCTTCGAGCTACGTATCGTCCAGTATTCCGGCATCGCAGAGGAAGGCAAGGCCCCCCACAGCACGATCGGAGACGTATTTGGGCGACTTCCGAAATCACGGTCCAACTTGATCGACCTACTCCCCTAAAACGCACACCGGCCCAAATTGTTAACTCCCGCCTTGGTGATTCAAAGGCTGGGACGCTGATGATGTTAAAGAGGTTCATGGAGCATTGAGGCACATTTGAGAGACCAGTCGCGGAATGATCGCATCACAAGCTCATAAAGGATCTCGGAAAGTGGAAATTATGATAAAAATATTATGACGGATTGACTAATTATTTTTATGAGGTAAGTTAAAGCTACTATGACTAAAAAAATCACTACATCACTTAGCCTTGCCCTGATTGCCGCAACCTCTGCGACAGCGCAGAATGCTTCATTCTCCAACGTCACTGGAAGCAACGGACTCTGGACTATGGACGTCTTCGTCGGCGGGGCCCAAGCAGGAACCGCCACACTTACCAGCACAGACGATGGTGCAGGATGGGATCCGAGCTTTCTTTCGACCGACGTTGCCTCCGGCAACGATCTTCAGTTCAGCTTCACCGGCACGAATGGACCTGGCCCGAGAGATCCAAACATCCCCGTGCCTGTAGCATCTACGATTTCCCACACGCTCTCGTTCAACTTGAACGCAGGTTGGTCGTCAGACTGGATCTTGGCCGGAAATCGCACCGACATTGATACAGGCGTTAAAGGCGGCATACTTGGCAACGGCCAAGACGTTCAAGCCCTCGGCAACGCAACATGGAACGTCGGCGGCAACGGAACGCTCATCGACAATCCCACCGTTGCATGGAGCAATGATGTCGGAAGCTCCTACTCCCAGGGATTTCAGCTAAGCGGCTACAGTGATCCAACTAATCCGCACCCTACCAACGGTGGACTCCTTTCTAGCGGCCCAGCAGCGAATGGCGACCTCGACTGGTCGATCACTTCAGCAGCTGGTGCTTCCAGCTACACATGGAACCAGTCCTACGCCCTTAACGGAGACACCTTCACGACCGCACTTGAGTCGCTACGCTTCGACGCCAACCTGACGCAGGTTCCCGAGCCTTCCTCTGCCCTTCTCGGTGCTCTTGCAGGTGGCCTGATGTTGCTTCGCCGTAAGCGCTAATCTCCGAATCCAATAACCTTCTACCGAGGCGGGACCTGTAGGTCCCGCCTTTTCGTTTTCAGCATTCGGCTGGTCAGGGAGTGTAACGGTTCTTCTGTAAAAGCTGCTAGGGCCTAAACGCTTTCTGGTGCAAACCGGAAGAGAGCTTGCGGTGTCCGGCCAGGGTTCCCAGATTCTGGGTGTCAGATCAACGACACCATGAC
>Ga0209186_1000115_pt1 | contig 66498 bp, 52 predicted proteins | sample SidtaG_FD_187426 | JGI IMG/M metagenome (GOLD analysis project Ga0209186, IMG submission 187426) | Marine algal microbial communities from Sidmouth, United Kingdom - Sidmouth_Male2 metaG (SPAdes) (version 2) | ecosystem: Host-associated > Algae > Red algae > Unclassified | place: Sidmouth... | reverse complement strand
CAATGCCGATACAGAGAGATTTATGAGAACGATGAAGGAAGAATGTGTCTGGCTCAAGCAGTGGAAAACACCCCAACACCTAAAAACCGAGCTAGAGGCTTGGATTAACTTTACAGTACAACCCAAAGTACCTGCATAGCTCCTTAAATTATCAAACCCCCAATCAAGCTGAAGCTCAATTCTCAACATGTCAAAATACTCTCTTAAGAAAGGCTTGCTAAAACGGGGGCATTACAATAGCTTTGATGTATTGCCAACCAGCATGCCATATTTTCTGGAGGCATTTTTTATTTTGGCGTGCTCAAGCATCTGATCCAAATCAATGGGGAGGTTGATGGTTTTGTTTTTTGAACCTTCCGCTATAATTTGAAACGGGTACGGCAATATTTTTGAATAGTTTCTCAACACTTCTTTACATCTTCTTTGCGGGTAAAATGTTTGATACAGCTCGTTGGCCCGCTCAGCCTGATTTGTATAATTAAATCTGAAATTCAATTTATTCATATTCCTTACCATTAACGGCACCTGCGCTAGCCCTTTTTTCTCTACAACCAGATAATTTGAAGGCATAGAAGCACTCGGCTCAAAATCTACTGTTTTGATCTGTATCGTTTTCAACCCCTCTAATTTTCTGCCAAAGCGATCATGTATCTTCGATAAATCTAAGCGGTAAGAGGTGTTGGCTTTTGTTAGAGCTTCAAGCCAAAAATTTTGAGCATAAGCCTGTGAATCCAAGTAGCGTTTTAAATCAGCATTTTTTCCCTGCAGGTTTTGATACAGATTCGAATCTAAATATCTTGCAAAAGTTTGACTTTCAACCGGAGAAGAAAAATGAATACTGACCCGACCATCAGACGGACTGCAACTGGAAAAGCTAACCTTTGAAAAACCAAACAGATTCTTTTTCCTGGCATTGCCACATGACGCCCTATCAATATAAAACTTTGGAAATGTTTTGAATTCGATTTTTTTACCCATGCCTTCAGCATCACCCAAAACAGACTTGGCCTGTTTTGATATTCCCAACCAACATTTCATATTTTCACCAATAGGCTTTTTAAACGTCACGAGAATATGTTTGTACCCTTGGACTTGCTTTTGCTTTTCGTTTTTATCTGTTTTAGATTTTTCAAGATCTTGTTTAACGATGACTGTGCCACAATTGGATCGAAAATGTGATGCAATATTTTTACGTCGCAGAGGTTGCGTGAAGGACCAAGCAATGATGGGCTCATCTAGACTTTTCCAATCAATGGTGCGGGGATACCCAGCCGTTGTCCATCTGGACGTTGTAAAAGTTAATGCATGATCTTCTAAAAGTTTTGCGCCACTTAAAGATTGAATGCCTTTTTTGATTTTTACCGTATATCGATTGGAGCCAGGTAACGGCTCTGGCAGGTTACATGCCAAATTGGACGCATCCACATATGTCCACTCACATGAAACGGATGGGGTAACTGAAATAAACTCTAGCGGCACCTTGGTTTCGCCCAAGGCAATCATAGGCTGATTAAACGCAATTGAAATTTGCGACACGTTCCCCGCTTCTTGAGCTGCAGGGATCGTTCTTAGGACTTTTAATTCAGAAGCCTTAGGCTCATTGATAACATTATTTTCAGAACTTTGGCCTTGAGGTGCCAGCCCAACAACACCTAAAAGACATGCAAAACCTGCCACCCAAAGAAATGACTTTAAAAACCACTCACCACCAAAATAAACATGCTTACATTTCATAAACAAAGATCTAGCATACGAGAGGAAGAAAAGCTTTTGGAAAACAGGAACCCAAACACTTCAAATATATATTTTTATTTTTCTAAGGTTTTTCAAAAGGCCAATAATCAGGATAGTCTTTCACCCAGTTAACAGTCCAGCCGCCTAATGGGCCCTCATTGTTTACCCATTGGGGCGTACCCTTTTGAGCTAGTTCTGATGGGATATTTATTTTTATTTTTTCTCTGTCAAACCAGGAGCCGACTGAAAAAAAATGCAAACCGTTACTACTGTCTGTTCTTTCAAGAAGATCGGGCCATTTTTTTGCGTACACCTCATCCACAACAATAGCATGGCCAAGTTCACAAGGAATGCCTCGCCAAAACCAGGACCGCACGGGATGAACACTGGTCTTCGTGTCACTTCCTACGGTAGCTCCCATGCGCATATAATTATCTAAAGTTCTAACCTCCCCATAAAAGGGTCTGAGAAATTCTGATAGGTTTCGCCAGAGCCTTAAAAGCCCTTCTTGCCAACCCGGCTGTTCAATAGACCGATGCTCAATACCCATAGACACCCGGTTAGACTTAAAACCTAAATGTTTATTGATAGTGTAATCTTTTTCTAAAATTGAAAAAGAAAAATCTGTGAATGGCCTATGTGGATAAATAACTGGTGACCCCGAAATGTTTTTGCTCATAAATGAAATTAGATGATTTTTGCCTTCTTCTTTAAGCTGAAATTGTGGCGGCTCATACAAGCCATAGCGGCGTGGAAGCGCCTCGGAAACATTTGACTCTATAATCTCAAAAAAGGTTTCTACACTATTAATCGCCTGAAGTGGATTTTTTAAAAACCACCAACTCAACTCAGTGATAGACAATCTTTCTTCACGTGAATAGGAAGCAAAACGTTTCACACCTCTGATATTTTCAACCACATCAGTTTGTGGATTAAATACCACGCCATGATTTTGTTTTGCGATGGCCTTTGCAGCTTTCTGCAAAAACTGTTGTGCGGTTTTTGATGCAGTGATTGGAGATAAATTCAATTCAAATAAGTATTGAATTCCGGGCAATGCCTTAGAAATGTCAATCGGAATATCTTCGGGCAACACCTTAACACTTTTCCAAACAGATATTTGCCAGCCCTTTCCTTCATATACACTATGCTTATCTTGTTTTTTCCAATTTTCTTTTTTTGGCAATATATCTGAAAAATCACTACACTGAGATGCCCAAACCTGTATACCGTAACTCATTACAAGAATTAGACTGCATTTCACTTAAGAAGTCAAACAATAGTCAAGTTTATTGCCCATAACATTGAAATCTTGTTTGCTTGATGGTTGAAAATAATTTGTCCTTCTCCCCACATACGTTTTGCTTTATCGATGGGGGTTGAACTGTATGAATGCAGAAAAACATACAAAGCACATTGGTATTATTATGGATGGCAATGGGCGGTGGGCGCAAGCAATCAATCCGTAATTATAAACGTCGCAGGCGTTGAATTCCCATAGACTTCTGGGGCATACATTTCTTCGGCGAGGGATGGGGGGGGGAGCGAATGTGCCTGTGGCAATGGCTTGGGCCATAAACATGATCGATTGGTTTTCCAGGCCTGAGATAATCAGCAAACTACTATGCGCCTGCCAAACGCATCTCCGGATATGCCACACCAAAGGTCTTGTCGGTTTAAAGAAGGAAGGCTTTATCAACAGTGGGCGCCTTAGTCTGCACCCTATGATGCCAAGACAAACACAACAAAAAACAGACTAAGTAGCTAAAGGATCGTGTGCTAACCATATGATATGGTTGGTGTCTCACCCGCAAAGAACATTCAAAAGAAATTTACTCGCCCAGCAAGGCCCAATGTACTGGTCTTTAATCAGATGTATATCGTAGTCCTAAGAAAATGTAGCTATGACTTACAGATACTCCAAAATACAATTGAATGTGGATCACCTCACATCAATGGTGGTGATTGCCAAAGTATGATCATTGTTTTGGATCTTGAAGGTATGCTTGCCCTTTCTCATAGTCCAATCAAAGTGGCTTATCGTTTTATTTTTAATGCTGAGTAACTGTTGGTCATTATCCCATAAACTCAGATCTGCAATGGATCGGACACTCCATTGCAAACGAATTTTTTGATGTGATTTGGGAATATGTGGGTCTAACGCATAGATTGTATTGGACAACGGATAAATAAAAGCAGCTCCTGCTTTTGCTTTTTCAGCAATATGGTGAGCAAGTTTGTATTCACGTGAGTCTTGGTCACAGGTAAGCTTTAAGATTTTTTTGAAGGAAGGCATATTCATCATGTCTCCCCAAGCTTCCATCCCTTCAGGCAGATCAACAAACTCAAGTGTTTTTCGCTCGCCATGACATGTATCTACAACAACAGCTTTGTGCATGGCGCAGTGATGTCCTTGTAAGTCTCTATCATCAAAGTATTCTAAGCGTGATACCTGACAATGTGGACCTACCAGATCTCCGCTTAAGGCACATACGCGCTTTTCAACGATATGTTCTGGCTTCATAAACTTTGACCCTGCCTTTTGCTTATGAAGGTATTGCATCACATCGCGAAATAAAACGCCTGTATTCTCAATTGAGGATTGTTGTTTCTGCATGGGACGCCCATCGGCATTTCCTTTCCATACCCCGACCGTGTAATCACTTGAATACCCCATGACCCAATGATCTCGAAAATCACTTGATGTTCCAGTTTTTGAAGCCACTGGAAAATCAAAAGTCAGAGCATGGTTTCTTCCTAACTCTTCTATCCTCGCGCCTCGATCTTGCAATGCATCGGTTATCAAAAAGGCATTGGCCGCATCATAGACACGCTCAATAACACTGTCAGGGGATGTGTCTGCTACTTGAAATTCCTTAAGAACCTTATTCCCAACATCTCTATCTATTAAAGAATCATTAAGCAGCCATTTAACTTGCGTTGCCTTTCCCAAACTAGCAAGCTGATGGTATGCACGTGCGAGTTCCCACAGCGTCACCTCACCGTTACCAAGTGATAGCCCAATACCATAATGACGGGCATGGGCACCTAGAGTTGCTAAGCCAACTGATTTAAAAAACCCTAAAACAATACCTTCACCTATACTTTTGGTCATGGAAAGGGCAGGAAGATTTTTTGAATTGGCAAGGGCATATCGAAGCTGCATCATCCCAGAAAAATCTTTGGCATAGTTCTCAGGCAAAAAACTTCCGCCATTCACATGAAAGCCTCGTGGCAAATCTGTCATGAGTGTTGACAGCGTAGCCCCTTTTTCAAGAGCAAGAATATATAGCAATGGCTTCAAAGCAGACCCAGGTGAGCGGGGCGTGTGAACCATATCCACCATACCATGCTCAGATTCAAAGTATTTTGAACCCCCTACATAGGCCTGTACAGAGCTGTCCCTATGATTAATTACAATAATACTCCCCGCATCACCTGCATCGGGATGTTCCTTGATATGTTGATCAAGGGCATTTTGAGAGAATTGCTGCAGATTAAGATCAAGCGTCGTTTTAACAATAGGTGTTTGGGCACGTTGGTGTTTCATCACGAAATCTAAAAAATGTGTAGCGGGCAATTTTGGTTTTTTGAAAAAAAACATCAACTCTTCTTGTTTTGCTACTCTGACATCAGCATCATGTAAATTTAAAGAAAGCTTAACTCTGTCTAGCAAGTTATTTCTTTTTTTTAACAAAGCACTTCTGTTTTTCGTATACATCGAAGGATTTCTAGGAATAATTGAAAGCACGGCATTCTGAGATAGGGACAAACGTGAGCAATCTTGGTTGAAAAAAAACATACAAGCCTGACCAACACCACTGACTTGATATGCAAAGGGCACATGATTGAAATAATACTCTAAAATTTCTTCTTTAGAATGATGGCGCTCAATGCGCCAGGCTTGAAGCATCTGAAGCCATTTATTTCGTTTTTTTGAAAGCTTAGGCCAAATCATACGCACAAGCTGCATGGTAATTGTACTTGCTCCCGAAACAATGTGACCAGAATTCACATTCAGTTTGATCGCTCTTAATAGCGCCTTTAGATCAACGCCTGAATGTTTAAAAAACCGTTTATCTTCGGAGGCAATAAACATTTGAATCAATGCAGGGTTCAATCTATCAAGTTTTACAAACCTTCGATATTCCCCTTCCCTGCTCATCACGTGATACATATCTTGATCAAACCGATCCTTGATCAAGATGCTTTTTGAGGCAGAATCATAAAGTGTTGCTGGCAAAGAAAAAACAGCATACCCCAGAACTATTGAGAGAAAAACCAAGCACAGCACCAAGCAAGAAACAATCTTAAATCTTTTCATATTGAACGTTAGCCTTACTATAACGGCCCAACGCATATGCGTTGGGTGAAGCAACTCTCCATTGAGCTCACTCAGAAATCACAAATGTCGCTGGGGTTGAAGTACCATAGACTTCAGGATCGTACATTTCTTCGGCGCGGGCTGGAGGTGCAGTAAATGTTCCAGTGGCTATGGCTTGGGCCATAAAGGTAAGTACCTGACTTCCCGGCCTTAAGAAGTCTGCAAAGTATTGTGGGCCAGACAGACGCACCTCTTGATGATAGAAACCACCTCCCCAGTAATACTGCCACCAAGCATCAGGCGCCGCTTTTGCTGTAAATATGCTAGAAGCCTCATTCAAACCTTCTAGTGCTTTCTTGGATGTGGTGGCTAGCGCAGCATTTAAGGGTTCCAACCCTGCAGGCAATTGATCAATCAACGCCACCTGATAACGCGTGGCTGGGGTTGTGACCTTCAATGTCACACGAACCAAATCACCACGCTTAATGTTGATCTCATCTTGAACCTCCACCCACTTTTGACCTTGCTTGACTTCATAATGCCGTTGAACCTGAAAGCCCTTATGCTTACCCTTTTTTGATGGGTTCTTTAGCGCATACTTTAGACGAGTTGTATAATACAGACGCCCTTGACCATCTTTTTGGATTTGAATCTTGGGCGCTTTGAGCTTAGCCATAGGCAACTCTATGGTTTGTGCTTTTTGCTTAAACCCTTTAAATCTTGCTTGACCTGTTGTTACTGATCCGACACTTACTTTGGTCTGGTAGTCAGGCATGGTTTTTTCAAACTGCCTAGCATAGTCAACCATGGCTTTGAAACAGTACACATTCTCTTGTGTATTGTTCCATCTGTTTTGATCACGGCCATTAAGAATATGTTTGGCCAAAGGTTCAATCAAATCAGTTGCTTTTCCGGTTTCCAATAATGCGGTCAACATGCGACAGTTCGTTCGCATGGGACTTCCCAAAAATCTCGGCATGTAGGCATTGGGTGCGTCTTCAAATTGAACTTTTCCGCTGGTGATGTTTGACCGCGCTAAAATTTCATTCCGAAGCGTATCAATGATTTCTGAAGCTTGCGCACCTAACTTGGCTGCTGACATTAAGAAACTCAAACCCATAAGGTGCAAACTCTTGCGCTTGGCAAACAGTGCATTCACCTGAGACTCTTTGACCTTATTTCTCAAGCTCATTTCATATGCTGCAAAGGCCAGCATTCGGGTTTTGGAAACATCGTCATAAAGTGATGGAAAATTGATTTTACCTGCTGCCAATGCTTCCACATACGTTCGAACCTTTTTTAAAGCTTGCGTTGGCACATCCACAGACATCTCTTCAAGCCAGCCAAGAACCATCGCAGTGTAGATTGATAAATAGGGTGAAACCGTGCGAAGGTCAGACTTCCAATATCCCATGCCCCCATTAGGAGCTTGAAACTTCTCCATTGAGGCAAGCAGTTCTCTAATGAATTTAGATGGTAGTGCAGGTATCTCTTGAAGCTGTTCAATATCAATATAGTCTTTTAGGGTTATTGCTGTTGCCAACATCATGAGCTTAGACAGCCGCTGTTCCCAACACTGATAGGGGTAACCTATCATATACGAAATTGAATCATTCATTTGTCCAATCATCGATGGCGACACCTCAACCTCCAATCCCCCACGATCAGTATAAATACCTTCAGGAAGTTTAAGAGCGACTTCAGACATCTCTTCTAAGCTTGAACCATGCTGGGCCACAACATCAAAGCTAGAGGCAAATTTAATAGGCAAAGAAAGTTTCAAACGATCATCATGACCACCCCCCTTGGCATGAATATCAATCGGGAAAATCTTCTCTTCAAATGGCACCTGAACCTGCCACCCAAGCAACGCATTGGCTTGGTCGAGAATGTTTTTCTTTAACCATGACGTACTTTCTAAGTTTACAGACTTTTCAAATACTGCTTTGGCTTGAATATCCTGATCTTTTCCCATGCGGTTAAACAGTGTAAATTTTGCATCAAAGCGATCACCCTCCCGAACAAAGTTGGGAAGAGCTGGTTCAATCATGATTTTTTTGCTGGTGGTAAACGTTCCCTCTCCAAAGCCAAAGCGGTGGTTTTTATCAACCCCTACAACCAAGATGCGCCATGTAGTTAAATTATCTGGCACCTCAAATTCAAACGACGCATTTCCCTGTTGGTCTGTGATCAAAGATGGGTTCCAGTACGCCTGCGGAAGCATAGCCTCACGTGCCTCAATAGCATTTTTAGATGCTCCATCTCCACCATCAGCTGCACCCTTTTTACCATAATGTCTTCGGCCAATAAGCGCTGTTAGCATTTGTGACGTTGCAACATTGAGTCCCGGCAGAGAATAGAATTGCCGATGAATATCAAACTTACGTTTGTAGTTTCCAACCAGGCTAAGGACTTTGTCATCTACCACAGCAATAGCTAATTCTACTTTTTGTGTTGATCCTTTTTGATCAATATTAATTTTTGCTTTAACCAGACTATTGGGATTGTAATCCTTTTGATCTGTCTGGACGCTCAATGCCAATTGCGTTTCTGGATTTACAACCTCTATTCGAGCCAAACCCATTTTGAAAGATGGTTTTCCAAGATCTACATTATTCTCTATTTTTTCTGACACTCGACCTTGAATCAAATGGACTGAAACATAAAATCCAGGTGCATAGTCCTTTTGGTCAATGGGGATTTCAATAATTTGCGAGCCACCATTAAGTTTTTTTTGATAGTGTTTTAGAATGCCAAACCTCTCATAGGTAATCAGCGCATCAACATCTTTATACGGATTTTTAACCAATAACTTGGCAGTCTCCCCAACGTGGTACAGAGGTTTATCTGGTATCAAATCAATGCGGTCGTGATCGTGTCGGTACCAGCCCACATACTCAGGACCTGTTACATAAACACCGACTGAAGATCGAACTTGACGTCCTTGTTAATCTTCTGTTGTTGCTACCAAATAATACTGTCCACCTCGGGGTGGCTTGACCTCACAGTAGGTTGATGGGCTTTGTGTTTCTACAGTGCATGAATCAACCTTTGTATCTTCGGTGCGTGTTTCATGACGATAGTAATTCCCTGCCCCTTTGACTCTTGCGGTCAGGTATTTTCGCTCAATCAAATCAATCTCTACAACCTCACCTGCTTGTATGTTTTCATCAGTATCAAGCACAACCACATAGGTTTTGATTGTTTCCCCTTTGCTATACACCCATTGGTCCTTGTGAAGTCCCAATAAACGATCGGCAGAAAATACATCAAGTGTTATTTTGTTTGAAATAGTCTTTCCACGACCATCTTCAAAGTCAACATCAACTCTTAAACGACCATTAAACCGAATGTCTTTTTCTGGAAGTTCAAAGGCTATTGCGTGCATACCGTCCTTATCGGTTTTAAATGCCTCGCCTTCTTTAATCCGCAATGTTTTTCTTGTTCGATCAAGCTCAAAACCCTCCAGCTTAAGTGAGATATCATGGTCAAAATGAAACTTGGACCACTTACCCCCTTTAGGACGCCATGCAGCTTCACTAAAGGTTGCATGAAGCTGGCCCTGGGCATCAGCAACACCTCCACCAAAATAATAACTGGCCTTGGCTTCAAGTGATACAGTCTCGTTAACAGTGGCTTTTTTTGCCTTGCCTTCCAAACTTACCTTTAGGCTGGGGGGCGCAAACTCTTGGACTTGAAAAGTTCCAATAGTTTGATTCCAATTTTTGATTTGTGCCCGAATACGATATGATCCAAGTGGCGCGTCTGCTGGTAGTTTAAAGTTCATATGGGCTGTGCCAAATTCGGAAAAACTGACGTTTTTTTTCAGCAAGATCTCACTTTTAGAATCCTCAATAACCAACTTGACTTTGGTATCACTATGTTTGATTCCAAAGCTGCGCGGTTCCCAATGCCTGACAAAGACTTTAATAGACCCAGCCTCGCCAGGTTTGTACAGCGCACGATCTGAAATAGCATGTGCTATATGGTTTCGCTTACTCTCAAGTGACTTATGATAAACGCCATCAAAACCGCCCACCCACAGACCTTTGCTTCCTACCTTAAAAGGAAGCAGAGAAAAATCTTGTGACGTAGAAGCAGTAAACACGAGCTCTTTGCTGTAATGGTACTGATTTTCATAGATGATATCACCAGGCAACTTAACAAAACCTTTCTTGTTGGTTACAGCCTTGCCATACTGTTTTTGCCCATACCACATATTTACCTGAGCATTGGCAACAGGCAGTCCTGTGGCAAGGGAGTGAACCCAAACTCCCGTATCAAAATGCCCAACCTTGGCTAGAATTCCCGGGTCTGTCACGACTGTTAAAAACCCTGCACAATCTCTCCTTAGATGACTCTCCTGAAAATTACTGTCACTATAGAAGACACCTTCAGGACGACCATATAACTTTTTTGCATGAGCCAAAAAGAGACCGTGGCCAAAAGAAATGTTTTTGTTTTGCAAAGTCTCTTTAATATCAAACGGAAACACCAACATCTCGTTAATTGGGCCCTTCAGATTAACTTGGGTCTCATATTTAAAATAACCAAGCTTCTGTCGCGCCTCTTTACAATCCCGATAGTTTTTCAAGTTCTGGTAAGCTTGGTTGGCATGCTTTGATGTTTTTTTGACATCAAAGACGACATCAGCGGCATCCATATTACGCGCAGAGATTGGTACTTTCCACGGACCATTTTTTTCAAGCACGCCAAATGATCCGGGCATGTCGACATCAGGCTTATAATCCAAAGCCCTAAGTTTGATTAAACCACTCCCATCTAGGCCACGCCCAAATCGATCTTTAAGGCTGGAAAGATCCAACTCATACTCTTTACGTGGTTTCAAGCCGAAAGGAATATCAACATTAAAGTCGGTGCTTAATTTTTCAGAATCAAAAAACCGTTTAAAAGCTTCCTCTCTTGAGGATGTATCCTTAAAGAAGTTTGTTTTGACGTTACGAGAAAACTCATTTTCAACAACCGGAACTGAAAACTCTAGATACAAAGAGTTTCGATCAGGGTTACAGCGACCATAGCTTTGAATAGGATTTTTAGGCGTCCCTTTAGTTGTAGTATTACAATTGAGTTCTTTAAGATAGAATTTGGGAAATGATTGAAACCCATATCTATAACTATGACCTTCCTCTTCACCGTTGATGGATTTGGCTTTTTCAGAAAGCCTAATATCACATGACTGATTCTCCCCAATAGATTTTTTGAAGGTTAGCAAAACATGCTTGTATGCTTTAGGGCCAAAAAAGCCTTTTTGCACCACTCCTTTTTCATCTTCCCTAGATTTTTCAACGTGCTCTTTAACGTTTACATCACCACACTCTGATTCAAAGTAGGACGCCAAGTTACCAACCCTTAAAGGGTGCGTAAATGACCAGGCAATGATGGGCTCACCTGGGCTCTTCCAGTCAATGATTTGTGGGCGGCCGTAGGTATCCCATTTTTCGGTCGTGAACGTGAATACATAGTCTTTGGCCAATTCCGCGCCACTGAGTGCTTGAATGCCTTTTTTAACCGTAACGGAATAGCCATTTGAATCCGGCAACGTTTCTGGCAAGTTGCAAACCAATTGATTGGCATCCAGATATTCCCACGTACAATTTACTTGAGGTGAAACTTTTATAAAATCTAGTGGCACAACCAATTCACCTAATGCACCCATGGGTTGATTAAAGCTGATCGAAATCTGGGATACGCTTTTTGAATCCTCTATAGATGGTGTGCCCCGAACCACTTGTAAACCCACGGAATCTTGATCAAGGAGATCTGAAGGTTTGAAGTCAATACTCTCTCGAGATGGCTCTAATACTGACACAGCATCCTCAGCCAAAGGCTTTGTATCGTTTTTTGTGGTGCACCCAACTAGGACTACAATCAAAACTAACGAAGAGAAGATATAGCGGGGCACGACCCCAATGTCTAAAAAGATTGAAAGAATACGCCGAATCACTCATTATGCCTTAGCATAGACATTGGCTCGAATCTAAAACATTTTGATATTTTAGAGAGCCTTCAAAGATGTACTTGTCCTTCTTAGTCCTTACAGGCCTTGTGTACTCTTCTGGGCAGACTGCCACCAGATCAGCGCCACTCCAATGACCATGGCGCCAAAGAATGTGCGCAGGCTTAAATGTTCGCCGAGTACAAGGTAACCCATGATGGATCCTACAATGGGTTGCAAAAACAAAGACAAGGCCACAAACTGAACCCGCACTTTTGAAATAGCATAGTACCAAGCAGTGTAGGCAAATACGGAGCAGCCCAGAACCAAAAACACCAACGCCATCCACGTTTTTAACGAAATTGAGTTATAGTCGTAAGAAGTGATCAGTGAAAAGTGACATACCAGCGCGCACGCGCCTCCAAAAAACATCAGCAAACCCATGGCATCAAAAGGTGTGTTTTGGTCTGTAAAAAACTTCCCACATACCGAACACGTTGCCTCAAAAAAAAGCGCTGATAAAAACAGAGCATTTCCGTACAAGCGCGCCTTGGACCAGTTGATCATATTGCTTTGAAAGTGAATGTCTGAAATCAGTAGAAACCCAAGCATCGAAACAATAAGCACCGTCCAAAGATGTTTAGAAATGCGTTCTTTGAGAATGACAAAAGCCATGAGCATGGTCAGCATGGGCTCAAATAAAATCAAAATTGAAACATCAATGGCTTGCGTATGTTCCAACCCCTTGAGTTGCAACATTTGTGAGCCATAGAAATTCAAGCCCCCAACCAAAAGGCTCCCCAAAATAATTTTAGGGTTTAGCTTTGGCAACCCTTTGATCAGCCAAACCACAACAAAAAACAGTGCAACACAACCATAGCGCAAGAAGATGACCATAGGAACAGGCAGGCCTTCCAAAGCTATTTTCATCACAACATATGAGCTTGCCCATATGGTCTGCGCCAAAACCAATATGAGCCAAAATTTATATTTCATGAGAAAATTATTACGTTAACCCATCAGGCAAGGTTACTCTAAAAGATTAAAAAGTCTTAAGCAGCCGGGGGAGTGACCAGTCAACACTGATTTTTTTAGGCGCGCCATGCTGATCAATATTTACAAATGACTTTTGGCTGCCGTGTTCAAATACATCTTTGGTCACTTTGACATCTTGTTTGCAGTACTCGACAACTTGATCCATTTTGCCTTCCTTAACCCATTGCAGGGACTGCAATCCATCTGCATATTTTGCAATACCCAGCGTTGATTTGGCAACTGAATCAAGTTTGACCCGGTGGCCTAGTCGTTCCTTAAGGTCCACGAGCATGTCAAAATTAGACAACGCTTGAAATTTGAAATCTGAATATCCGCGTAAGACTTCATAGTCAAAACGGATGTGATTAAACCCTACCACTAAATCTGCGCTTTTTAGGAAGTTAACCAAGTCCATGACTTCGTTTTCCAAAAATACATGATACTCCTTGGTTTGTGTGGAGTAACATACGCCGCATGCCATGCCCATACCCTTGATATTACCCCAACCACCAACGTCATCGGCGCTGCGAAGGGTTTCTAAATCAAAGTACAAAACATGCTGGCCTTTGGATGTGGTCGTTCCAGGCTGATCAAAAAGGGAAAATTGTGTCATATCCCGACCTATAGCATATGGCAGAATTTGCGCAAAGATACCTGTGTTGATAAGAACATTCTATGATTTCAAAAAACGACATCCAAGAGCAGATTGACCAACTCAAAGAACAACTGATCCAAGATTACAAGGCCCTTGTAGAGATTCCATCGGTAAGTTCACAGACAAAACATGCCAATGATATTCAAGAGGCAGCCCAATGCGCTGCACGCTACATTGAGCAGGCAGGCGGTCAAGCCAAGATCATCGAAACACCTGGCAACCCCGTTGTATGGGGTCGCATTGAGCATGATCCGTCCTGGCCAACAGTTGCTATTTACAATCACCTTGACGTGCAACCTGCCCAAGAAGGCAAAGACGGATGGACGCGCAAACCTTTTGACTTTCACTTTGATGGAGAAACTTTTCTTTCTCGAGGGACTACTGATGACAAAGGCCCTGCCATGGCTGCCCTTTATGGTGCCAAGATTGCTTCAACACTTAAAGCCAAGACCAATGTCGAATTTATTTGGGAGCTTGAAGAAGAAATCGGATCTCCCAACTTTCAGTCCTTTCTCGACCAAATCAAAGGCACATCCAAAGCTGACTCTATCATTGTGTCTGATACCGTATGGCTGACACCTGACCAACCCACTATGACTTTGAGCATGCGGGGTTCTTTCTTTTTTGACATCACTTTAAGCACTGGCGACAAAGACCTGCACTCAGGCCTGTGCGGTGGTGCTGCGCGCAATCCCCTCACCGAACTTGCGGGCATCATCAATCACTGCGTCAACCCAAAGACCGGAGAGATTTTGATTGAGGGTATCAAAGAAACTTACACCCCTGCCTCAAAAGAGATCTTAGAACAATTTGAGCAATCTGGATTTTCCCTTGATTACTTTAAAAAGGCGCATGGCCTAACCCACCTGCGTTTTGATTCTGTCAAAGAGATTACCAATCATATATGGGCCAAACCAACATTTGAAGTGCATGGCATTAAAGGTGGTTATATTGGTGAGGGCAGCAAATCTGTGATCCCCAATACAGCAACAGCCAAAGTAAGCATGCGCCTGGTACCCGGGCAAAACCCCAAGCATATCCTTGGACTGGTCCAAAGTTATATTAAAGACTATTGCCCTGAGGCAATCATAGATGCAGAAGCAGGTATGCTTGAGCCCTTTAAGGCAACCACTGGCAAAAAAGAAAATGAATACATTGCCCAAGCTATCGAGTTTGGATTTGGACAAAAACCCGTATTTGCCGCAGAAGGCGGATCCATCGGTGCCATTGCGCCCATGGCCAACACACTGGATGTGCCTGTATTCTTTATGGGCTTGAGCCTACCTGAAGACAGTTACCACGGACCCAACGAGTCCTTCAAATGGCACCAACTCGAAGGCGGCATACACGCGTATGTGAAATACTTTGAATTGGTAGGGAATTAGTTAAGCACAAAACTGTTTATACTTCGGGTGAGAATGTGTGCCAAATGTGTTCTTTGGGTCAAATGTGTCTTTGACCTTTTTAAATAAGTCCATGCGGGCTCCCCACTGGTCTTGAAGAAAGGCTTGGCGCAGGTAGCCATCGCCGTGTTCGCCTGAAATGGTTCCGTTGTATTTTAAAACCAGTGGATAAAAAGCCTTGCAAAGGTTCTCTATACGAGATTTTAAATCAGGCTTTGTCACATCAATGCCGGGATTGATATGCACATGACCATTGCCCACATGACCAAAAATAGCGCCTTGGCAATCGTGTTCTGTGAGCAAGCCTTCAACCTCACTTACAAAATCTCTGAGGCGCTTAACAGGCACGCAAGCATCTTCGATGCACCTTAAGGGTTGCCTGGTTGTTGCATATTGATGCAGAAAAACAGATGCCTGAGACCGAAGTTGCCATGCTTTTGTGATTAAGGCTGGATCTTGCGTCTGGAAGGCAAGCGGAAGGTTCTTAGGCAGCTCATCAGGGCCTGAGTTGCCAAACCATTCGATCCATAAACTTGCTTGATCAGCAACCACTCCCAATTGCTCACACATGTTTGGGGCTCCGCGAACCAATGCTGTTTGAATTGTTTGATCTACCAACTCAACGCAGGCAGGTGTGGTTTTTAGAATATCTGCAATCGCATCAAGCGCGTCAAGGCGATTGGAGAAATGACATATGCCCATCATCACTTTTGAAGGCGCGAGTGTAAGCTTAACCTTAATGGCTTGAAACAAAGCCAATTGCCCTTCGCTACCAGTCATCAGCGCTGCAAAGTCTGGCGTATCTGCTAAAAAAGTCTCAAGAAAAAACCCACTTGAATTTTTGCTCACTTTCAAAGTTGTATCTTCAATAGTACTTCGGTGCTCTTTCATAGTTTGGGTCAAGGTGTGAAATCTACCAGGCATGTCCGATGTTCTCATAGCGCGGCCGTCTGATAGGACGCAGTCTATGTCCAGCACATGATCTCGCGTCATGCCGTATGTTAGTCCGTGGGCACCAGCCGCATTATTGGCCACAGCTCCCCCAAAGCTTGCATAAGCTCGACTGCCAGGATCTGGTGCAAAGTGCTTGCTCAAAGGTTTAGCCTTGTTATTGAGCTCCTCCAAAAAAACACCAGGCTGGACCCAAGCATGATCGTTTTGAATATCTATGACTTGATGCATATGAAGTCTAAAATCTATGACTATTTGATCGCCCAGCGCTCCGCCTGTTACACCACTGCCTCCACCTCGAGCTTGAATGGTTGCTTGAAAGTCACGAGCTATCTCGACAGTGCTTTGTAAATCCTGTGCATCTTTAGGCGCCACAACAATCTGCGGTCGTAATTCAAAAATAGACTTATCCTGCGCGCAATGGCTCAGCGAGGCCTCTGATGAAGAGACTTGGCCACGTATATTTTTTTTTAATGCTGTAAACAGCGCATTAGACATCTTGAGGGATTAACTGGTGGGCCGTTTCTTTATCCTTGCGAATGGTTTTTAAGAATTTTTCTACCACCGCATCTTTGAGCTCTTGAATCTCCCATGGCTCTTTGCCATGGGTGGGAATACGCCCACCTGCAATTTGCATATGGCCGCCACCGTTTCCTTTACCGCGAACCAATGTTTTCATGACCTTGCCCGCATTTTTACGTTTGTTGGTGGTACGAATCGACATGTACACGGCGTCATCGTACTCGCCCATGCTCAATACCCATGCAATACCTTCCATCTTCATCATGATGTCAGCTATTTCGGGGACAATGTCTGGAGTTTCAATAGATTTAAGGCGTGTAATGATCGTATTGCCATAGATTTTAGCATTATCCAAAGCCTCTTGAAGCCGTGTAAAATAAGAACGTGCAACACGTGCATGAATGATTTTGGACAACATTTTTTTATTGGCCAGGGGAAATAACTGACGGTAGCACTCCACATCTACCTTGAAGGTCTCACGGCCCAAATCTTGGGTTTCTGATTTGATCGCATACAGCAGCGCTGTAGCCAAATTCTTATTGATGGGCAAATCAAACTTAAACATGAACTCTGACAAAATTGAAGCTGTAGCTCCATAGTCCAAACGAATATCTAAAAACTTTACATGCTTGGACTGTTTTGCTTTGGGGTGATGGTCAATCACCAGGTCAGGAATACGATTTGCTGGCAAATCATTATTACCCGTCTGGGGTTGGGTATCAACCATCGCAATTCGGTCATACGTATCAAATTTTATTTTTTCAATAGGCGTCAGAGCCATTTTCAGGCATTTGACCATGTTAGCATTTTCCGCACGTCCAATTAGGCCACCATAGGCGATTGTTGTCTTGGCCTTGGCCATAACTTTAGCCACTTCCTTGAGTGCTGCTGCGCTCGCAATCGTATCCGGGTCAGGATGGTTATGTGCAACAATCAATAGATTGCCGCCCTGTGGAAAGTCATCAAAGAATGATTCAATGATAGAGGTAGAATGTTCTGCAGTTTTCACGATAACTCTAGTTATAACAAATCTGATTTAGACCGTACATCTTTGATGAAAGTATTGTGCCCAACCAATGACTTTTGTTCTGGGGCAGAACGTATTTGCCGCATTCTGCCATCTTGCCCCAGTGTTCGCATATTACGGATGCTTGAAAGCACATCCTCAATGGATGAAGCGTAAGCTGTTTAAAATGCTCGATTTTTAGAAATGTCTCAGAGTGGACTACTGATCGCCTTGGGTGCGGAAGTGGCAGTACGCAAATCTTAAGCAGCTTTGGCGATCTTATCTTGATTTTTAATCTTTCGCCCCTGTATCAAACGTTCAGGGACGCGTTTGAGATCCCATACAATCCCAAACCAAGACAGCGTTTTGAGTACATAGTGTGACATATCAATTTGCCACCACTCTAGGCCTTGCGACTCGTTACTGGGGAAATAATGGTGGTTGTTATGCCAACCCTCCCCCATAGTGACTAAAGCGATCAGCATGCTGTTGCGGCTGTCATCATCAGTGGGATAGACCCTCCGGCCAAAAAGATGTGTTGCAGAATTTACTAAAAAAGTACCATGATATAAAACAACCGTACTGACAAAAAAGCCCCAAGCCAGCATTTGCAAACCGGTAGTCCCCCAACTCGGGAAAATGCTATTGAGGGCAGCGCCCAAGCCAAACATCGAAAAAGCTAAGACCAAAGGAGGCATAAGCCACCATCGATTGATCCATTGAATTTCAGGAAAAGCTTCAAAATCAGTCATGTTTTCATACTTGGTGCGGTTGTATTTATCCGACCATAACCACCCAATATGCGACCACCAAAACCCGCGCTGAACAGGTGAATGGATATCTCGGGGCTTGTCAGAGAACTTGTGATGATCTCTATGGTGACCGGCCCACCAAAGGGGGCCAAGTTGGGTAGCGGAAGTTCCTAGCCAAGCCAAAACAAATTGAAACCAGCGACGTGCCTTGAAGGACCGATGGGCAAAGTAACGATGAAACCCTGCTGTGATGCCAAACATGCGCACCCCATACATAAGTATACAAACAGCCAAAGCAATCCAACTAAACCCTGACAGGATGACAAAGACCACTGCGCCCACATGCATAATAGCCATGGGTAAGAGATTTAGGAATTGAAAGTCCTTATTATCACCGGACTTAAACCGATTGAGTGCTTCTCCGACTGACATGGTTAGGAGTATAGCGTAAAATAAAACAGATCGCGAAGACTATCGACGTAGGTCGCGCTGGGCTCTTTGCAAGGTTTTGCTCAAAAGAGACTGGTCTTGCTTGAGCACCGCCTTGGTCAGGCCTAACTTATCAATCGTACGAATCGCGCGAGAAGATAAGCGTAGAGAAACGTGTTTTTTAAGTTCTGGGATAAAAAATTTTTTAACATGAAGGTTGGGACTTTGTCTTTTTTTGGTCTTCACATTGGAGTTACTCACGTTATTTCCAACCAAAGGTTTTTTTCCAGTTAATTCACATACTTGAGCCATATTTGTATTCCTTTCAAGTAAAACGTATTTAAACGTTAATGACTTTGCCCTTAGATTTGCCCAACTTGGCGTTTTCTATGTAGTACACATGCTTACGGGCCACAGGATCATACTTTTTGAGCTTGAGTTTTTCCTGCTGGTTTTTTTTGTTTTTAGTAGCGGTATAGAAATGACCTGTACCTGCTGATGAAATCATATAAATAATATCTGCCATGATGGTCCTTACTTTCCGTATTTCTTGCGGAAACGTTCAACACGTCCCTCGGTATCCAAGATCCGTTTTTGCCCGGTATAAAAAGGATGAGACGCACTTGAAATATCAAGGCGGATAACAGGGTATTCTTTGCCCTCGTGCTCCATTGTCTCCTCAGGTGCTTTGGTTGATTTAGACAACATTTTATCGCCTGTGGACACGTCGTAAAACAACACGTCTTTATATTCTGGATGGATATCTTTTTTCATAATTTTAAAACCTCTTAAAAAAGTCCCTCCTTCTAGCAAGATTTCTTAAGGAATGCAAGACATGGATGAGAACACACTTGCAGGCGAGCACTAGGCTTAGGGGCCGGCGGGCTACAAAAGAGCCCGATGAGAAAACGTTACTTAATGTTTGTGCTTCGCGTGGGCTTTAACATACTTGGGGTATCGTTTTTGGACTGCGCGTATGGTGTTCTCTAGCTTTTTTAGGTCTGGGGTTGCGCTTTGTTTGGCCTTCATACTCAAAACCAAAATCTCATGGAATTGCGCCAGGAGAGGAGCATAATGTTTATTTTTTTTCATCTTGGGACTTTGCGGCTTTAAGCGCTGGGTAAGAAAGTATTGAGAGACAATACCTTGAATCTCGGTTGCATGCTTCTCTTTACTGATGATCCAACGCGTGGCTTGATGCTGACTCTGCATTTCTTTTTGATCATCGCCTTTGGTTGTTATATCTGTATGGGCCGGGCTTGCTGCTTGAAGGTCTTGACGAGCTTTTAGGTGGCTCACAGCTTTTGCTATGGTCTCTACGTGCTCTAACATGATTTGAAACCGGAGATCATCATCATAAATGCCACAGGGAATTTCACAGTGGGCCGACGCATTAAAAGGAAAAAAAGACCAGGCTAAGAGTGCCCCGAAGAACACACCACTGGTAACTGACATTTTTTTTATAGATCCAAACATTAATTCATCCTTTTCTTACAACAAAATTAATAAGTTTATTGGGGACATAAATACATTTCACAATATCCATGCCCTGTAAATGCTTTGAAACGTTTTCGTTTGCCTTACACTGCTCCTGGATGGAGGCTTCGTCAAGGTTTGTTTCAAAGTTAATGTTGGCTCTGCGCTTGCCATTGACCTGGACAACTAACTCAAAGGTCTCGCTTTTAAAGCAAGACGGGTCTGCAACAGGAAAGGACTCAAACGCGATAGATTGATCATGTCCCATTTTTTGCCACAACTCCTCACACATGTGCGGTGCCAGTGGGCTGAGCATGAGCACAAAGGCTTTGGCTAGGGCCACTGGTATCTCGTCCATTGAAACCATGAGATTGTTCAGTTGAATCAAGTGCGCAATGGTGGTGTTAAATTTCATATCGCCCATGTCTTTGGTCACGGCATCAATGGTTCGATGCAAAATAACATTGGTGCTCTCTTGGATGGGCACGTCTTTGACCAGCAAGTCACCACTATCTTGGGAAACAAAGTTACGCCACACGCGCTGCAAAAACCGATGGACCCCTACAATCGCATCGGTGTCCCAGATTTTGGATTGATCAACGGGTCCCAAGTACATTTCAAAAAGACGAAAAGTGTCACAACCAAATGTTTGAATGACCTCGTCGGGGCTGATCGCATTTTTCAGCGACTTACCCATCTTGCCCAACTGACGGGTTACAGGTTTGTTAAGATAGGTGAAGGTTCCGTTTTCAGGTTCCTCTATCTCAAATGCTGGCACATACATGCCCCGCTCATCCCGATAAGAATATGCCTGGATATAGCCTTGATTGAATAGTTTCCCAAATGGCTCTTTGGTTGTCACATACGCCAAGTCAAAGAGCACCTTGTGCCAAAAACGAGCATACAAAAGATGCAGAACTGCATGCTCAACGCCCCCAACATAAAGGTCCACACCTTTATCTCCCATCCAATAGGCTTGCGCAGCTTTATCAACAAAAACATCTTGGTTGCCAGGATCAATAAACCTCAGGTAGTACCAACAAGACCCTGCCCACTGAGGCATGGTGTTGAGCTCGCGATGAAAAACCTGACCATTGCGCTCTACATTTTTCCAGCCTTGATCAGCTCGAGACAAAGAAGGTTGTGGATCTCCATCAGCATCATCAGGTTGTGAGGGTTTGAAGTCTTTCATCTCCGGCAGCACGACAGGCAAGTCAGACGCGTCGACAGGAACCATTGTGCCATCATCAGCGTGAAGTATCGGAAAAGGCTCGCCCCAATAGCGTTGACGAGAAAAAAGCCAATCTCTGAGTTTAAATTGTATGTGCCGTGACCCTTTGTCATTGGATTCTAGAAAGTCCATTATTTTTTCTGTGGCGCGCGCTACAGAAAGACCATTGATACTAAGCCCTTCACAAGAAGATTGAGCCAATGCGCCTAAGCCCGTGTACGCTTCATCTAACGACCCAGGATCTTCCAAATACTCCATGAGGCTTCGGCTGTATTGATTTAAAAAGCCTTGCTCGGGTTCAATGACAGTTCGTATTTTAATAAGATGTTTTTTTGCAAATTCAAAGTCTCGCTGATCATGTGCAGGCACGGCCATGACAGCACCTGTGCCATAACCCATGAGTACATAGTCGGCAATCCAAATAGGAATTTTAACGCCGCTTAAGGGGTGGATGGCAAAGCTGCCTGTAAACACACCGTCTTTATTTGTTTTGTCTTGTTGCCGTTCAATGTCTGACTTGGTAGCTACTTTTTCACGATGGCTTTCAATAGCTTTTTTTTGCTCAGAGGTCACCAGCGTATCAACCCATGGGTGCTCTGGCGCAAGCACCAAAAACGTACACCCAAAAAGCGTGTCAGGCCTGGTCGTGAAGACATTGATCTGCTTATCAGATCCTTCCAAATCAAATGTAACCTGAGCGCCCTCTCGTTTTCCAATCCAGTTGCGTTGCATGCGTTTGACGGCTTCCGGCCAATCCACATGTTCTAACTCGTCTTGCAGGCGGTCAGCATATTTTGTAATACGTAACATCCACTGTTTCAGTGGTCTTTTATAAACTGGATAATTTCCACGCTCACTTCGATTATCCAGAGTAACTTCCTCATTTGCCAAAACGGTCCCTAAACCTGGACACCAATTGACTGTCACATCATCAATAAAGGCCAACCGATCTTTACCCAAGGTGATATCTTGTTCATGAGGTGTTAGATCTTTGTAATCGCGTGCAGAAGCAAAGTTAGAGTGACCTTGTGGTATTCTTTGGAAGTTTTTTCCAACTTTAAAAACACCTTCTTCGTAGGCTTTTTCAAGCGTAGCTATGGGGCGAGCAGCGTCCACGCGCTCATCAAACCACGCGTCATAGAGCTTAAGGAAAATCCATTGTGTCCATTTATAATATTTAGGATCAATAGTTTGTATCTCTCGTGACCAATCATAACTTAAACCACATTGCTTAAGTTGCTTGCGCATATTCTCAATATTTTCTTGAGTGGTGACCTCTGGGTGTGTGCCTGTTTCAATTGCAAATTGTTCTGCAGGCAACCCAAATGCATCGAACCCCATAGGATGAAGCACGTTGAAGCCTTGCATCCGCTTGAAACGCGCTACAATATCTGTTGCAATATAACCCAAGGGATGCCCCACATGAAGTCCCTTGCCAGAAGGATAGGGAAACATGTCTAAAATATAGTATTTTGGCTTGGACGCATCAAAAGCTGGGTCATCAAAGGCTGGAACTTTAAAAGTCTCCTCACCCTCCCAGAGTTGGCGCCATTTTTGTTCTATCTTCGAAAAATCATACCCAGACATGTCGCATGTCTACGACAAATCTAGGGGGATGTCTATAAAGTGGTGTCTATATATTGTCGTCTACAACGGTCGTGATACGATCGCCAACTTGCAGGTCTCGATCAAGGGTGACCACATAGCCGGTAGCAGTGGAGTCCCATGTTTCAACCACCATGATCCTGGCAACAGAGATGTCAGGCAAGTGCTTGTCATTGCCATATCTGATGCCATCACCGGAACGCACCACATGAAATTGCATACCGTCTTTGACACCATCTTTAGAGCCCAAGTTAAGAAAAACATAATCATTATTGCTGATCATGATTTGTTCTTTGTCGGCGCCCACAACATGGCCATCAATTTTTTGATCCGTAAAATAAGGTTTAAATGTTTTGACTTCAGGTCGGTATTCGATCAGTTCATCACCACGCTCGAAATCATCATTGGAATCCAAGCCAATCCCCTCAAACACAAGCCTGCCAGCATCGCGCCTGCTCTTTCGGATATCTGTCACCTGGACAACAGCTTTTTTCTTCACCAAATACCCGACCTTACCGCGACCGTTAGGCTGTGGAAGCTTTTTGATGCGTTCGATCACATAAAACTTTGCCCCTACCTGTACGCTTTCTCTGTAGCGTGGTTCTTTAAAATCAACAAATACACGGTCCCCAAAAACCAATAATTTTTTTGCTTCACCTGAGTGTGTGATCTTTCCCACGGTAGGAATTTGCGTAGGGGTCAAAATATACTTATTGGCCAAACGTAAGGCGACACCCTGACCGGTCGCAAAGTTCTTACCCACAATAGGTTGGCTAAAAGAATCTTGTGTAGACTGAAAAAAGCCATCAGATGCTTGCCCCTGTCCGACAACTTCCAGATTGGGAAATGTGGAATCTGTACCTGGCGTAAATACCAGCCGATCCCCAGGAAAAATCAAGTGCGGGTTTTTGATGTATTGATTCAAAGACCAAAGCTTGGGCCAATAAAAAGGATCTCCCAACAGCGAAGCACAAATATCCCACAACGTATCACCAGGCTCAACCTCGTACACCCTTTCAAATTGATCGGATGACAAATCCCCACGGGAGCGTTGCTGCGCATGTGAATGGGAAGCTAAACCCAAAACACAGAGGGAAAAGAGGATTGAAAAAAACCTTTTATGCATGCCTTGTCCTATTCATTATAAATTTTTGAGTGACTTTTTAGCTTTTCGCGCAGCCACTGTGGTGGGGTATTTTTGGATCAGATTTTGAAATGATTTTTTGGCCAGGGCCGTGTTCATCAAGCGCGCCTCGCATGCGCCAGACCTATACATAGCATCTGGAACTTTATTACCACGCGGAAATCTTCGGACAACCTGTTTGAAGTATGTGTTGGCCTGTTTGTATTGCCCGCTCATAAAGTAGGACTCCCCAATCCAAAAGTGTGCATTGTCAGCATACTCACCCTTAGGGTATTTTTGAATGAACACAAGCATCTCTTGACGTGCTTGCTTGAATTTTTTTTGTTTGAATGTTTCGTACGCTGCCTGGTAGCTCGTTTTTTCCAGAGCCTGTGATTTGGAAGGCTTGCTTTTGGCGGGTATGTTCTGATTGGATTTTGGTTTTTTAGAGGATGCCTTTGGGGGAAGTCCTGATTTTAAATCTTTGTTGGTAAAGACAAGAGACCCTACATTGTCTGAAATGTCTTCCTCAAACAGAGGAGTGTCAGGCACTTGCACTACGTTTGCTAAAGGACCTTCCAAAGATGGAACCTCTTGGAGGCGTGGGGCCTGAAGGGGCCCGTCAAGAATTTCGGGCAATGCACGCTGTGAACGGCCTTTGACAAACGTCATCTCGTTCTCAAGCTCATCTTTTTGTTTTTGGATGTGCTTGACGCGTTGTTTGAGACGAAGGTTTTCCTTTTCAATATAATCAAGCTCAGCCTTGAGCTGCTTGGAAGCGCATGACGAGAATAAAAAAATTGCTCCCAGGACCATCATTAATCGAAAATAAAACATGCCTATTGATTATAGTGGCAATGATCCAAAGTGCCAAGAAAATGGAAGACTTAAAAGTCTACCAAATATGGGTTTCTAAATCCGCATTGCGTTTGATCAACACGTCGACAATCGCCAAATCAAAATAATTTGAATTTTTTTGAATGTCAGAGTCAACAAACTTTTGGTAATAAGCCCTGCCCTCTTCAATTTCGTCTGCACATGCATCGAACAAGTTATCATTTTTGATCCCCTGTCGTACTTTATCTTTGTGGTAGAGCAAAATATCCGACACAATGGCCCGCGCCTTACGCCTTGCAACTTCATGGTCTTTAATCGTCATGGTATTGACCTTATCGCACTCAATGTTTTTGTCCAGGATCAGCGGCTCAATGATGTCATGGCATGCTTGACAAGGCCATATAGATTCGGCTCTTGCGTGTCTTGGAGCTGGCCTTTAAGACCAGGCTGTTCTTCAATCCATCTTAACACATCATCTGACAGACGCGTTTGGAGCATCTCAATCAAAAATGCTCTGCGTTTCCTGCTCAACTCTTCAGGCGGCGTGAGGTATGTTTTGAGATGCTCCTGATGATTTTTTATGCCTGTCATTAAGACATCTACGCCTTCTCCAGACTGCGCGCACGTTTGAATAATAGGTGGCTCCCAGGCACGTGCTTCAGGGGAGAGCGACAGCATCATTTCAATAGTGTGGGCCATGCGATCAGCCCCATCTCGATCTTTTTTGTTAATCACATAGACATCCGCAATCTCTAACATCCCCGCTTTGAGGGCTTGAATGCCATCACCAGACTCAGGTGTTAAAACCACAATTGTCGTATCAACCAAGTGCATAATATCCACTTCAGATTGACCAGCGCCTACGGTTTCCACGATATTGTACTCGGACCCATACACATCCAAAACTTGCAGCAAAGCCCGGGTTGCAAAAGACACCCCGCCACTCTTACCTCGACTTCCCACACTCCGGATATACACACCTTCGTCAGCTGAATGTCGCTGCATGCGAATACGATCGCCTAAGACTGCGCCACCTGAAAATGGGCTCGAAGGGTCCACCGCAAGTACGGAAGCTTTCTGGTCTGTTTGTCGAATCGCTTTTACACACTGATCAATCAACGTACTTTTCCCGGCCCCAGGTGCACCTGTGAAACCTATAGAAATCGCTTTACCTGTATGCTCAAAAAGTGATTCTAGAATATCAAAGGCCTGTTGATCTTGCTCTTCTACCAAGCTTAGCACGCGAGACAAGGCTCTGCGCTTGCCTTGTTTGAGATCTTCAAGCCACTGCTTTACCTTTGCTTCCATCATGAGGGCACCCTACCATTGGTCTTGGTGACAAAAAAATATTTTCTTCTGCCAGAAAGCTTCTTTTTTCAAGTATGTATGAGCGATGAGTTCGACAAAAGCGGTAGCAATCACAGGGGGGATTGCGTGTGGCAAGAGCTTGGTTGCCACATACATTGCCAAGCAAGGTCATGTGACCTACAGCGCAGACCGCATTGTGGGAGCGCTTTATGACCAAAAACATATCACAGACACTATAGCGGAGGCCTTGGGCACATCTGAAAAAGATGCTTTAAGGCGCCTTATTTTCAAAAACCCTAAGCATAAAAAAACGCTCGAAGACATGCTACACCCCTTTGTAATATCTGAGATCCAACAAAAAATTCTTCATCACCAAAGGGCGCAAACCCCTATGGTTTTTTTTGAAATCCCCTTGCTTTTTGAAGCAGGGTTAGCTGAAATCTTTGATGCCATTATATGTGTGTCATGCGATCTGGAAACACAACTGGGTCGACTGGTAACAAGGGACGAGGTTTCTAGAAAAGAAGCCCTCTCGATGATTCAGGCCCAGTGGCCTCTGGAGCTTAAGGAAGCGCGTTCAAATTTTGTGTTGAAAAATCAAGATACGCCCTTCGAACTGGAGCAGATGGTCAATGATGTGCTTAAAACGTTAGGTCTTCCAAAGCATTAATGAGCTGTTTTTTCGGCCTCAGACATTTGGCCATCAAGCAACTGGAAGTATCCATAGACCAAAGCTTTGCGGAGTTTATGAGGTTGTGAGGCAAAAAAATCTTGTTTCTCCTCAATGGATTCATAATCAAAACTCTCATTGATCACCCGGTTGATATCATCAATTTGATCTTCCAGAAGCTCATTGAGTATTTCATGCGAATCTGTCAATTCCATCTTGAGCATTTCAGGTGTAAAGAGCAGATGATGCCCACGTTTGCCTTCATCGATCAACGACTGAAAGCGGGAGATTTCACTCAACATTTCTTCCACATGTAAAAAAAGCTCTTCTCGCTTACTCTGTTTCATGCCTCTGATCCTAATCCCCTTCTTGTGTTTGTCAATCAGCTCTGTTGTGCATCAAATGCTGAAAAAAGAAATGCAGCTTTGACTTTAGCGCTTTGCGCTCGATGATTTGATCCACCATACCATGGTCGAGTAAATATTCCGACCTCTGAAACCCTTCCGGCAAGGTTTCTTTGATGGTTTGTTCAATGACTCTTGGGCCAGCAAAGCCAATCAGCGCATTGGGCTCTGCAATAATCAAATCCCCAAGCATCGCAATCGATGCAGCCACACCACCTGTGGTTGGGTGGGTCAAAAGTGAAATAAATGGCATCCCCTTTTGGCGAAGTTGGGAAAGTGCTGAGGTCGTTTTGGCCATCTGCATGAGGGACAAAATACCCTCCTGCATGCGCGCACCTCCGCTGGCCATGACAATCAAACAGGGTTTTTCTTCCTCAAGCGCCAGCTCAAAAGTCCGGGTGATTTTCTCACCAACAACAGACCCCATACTGCCCCCCATATATTCAAAAACAAATGAACCAAAAACAATAGGCATAGACATCATCGTGGCCCGCCCATAAACATAGGCCTCCTTGGCACCGCCTGCTTTTTCATAGGCTTTGATGCGGTCTTTGTACTTTTTTAAATCTTTAAATTGCAATGGGTCAATCGACTTCATGCCTGGGTCCAACTCTTCAAAACTATCCTGATCTAAAATAATATCGAGTCGGTCAAGCGTGGGAATTTTCATATGAAAGCTGCATTGAGAGCACACCATCAAATTGCGCTTCATATCCTCATGGAACATGATCTCAGCACAATTGGAACATTTATCCCAAAGACCCTCTGGGAGGTCAGCCTTCTTCTTGGTAGAAGTAATTTTTGGGGCTTTGAGCCTATCAAACCATGACATCGTCCCACGCTTTTATCTGTTTTAAGCATGTTTTACAAACCCTTGGATTTACGCCTCATCCCTGTTTGCATAAAGGACTTCGATTATGCTGGTTTTTGGAAGCAACACAGCCTTGATTCTGACTCATAGCCTTGTCGGAGGTTTTAATTTATAGCACGCCGTGATAAGGACAACCCATAAATGCAAAAAAAATAGTCACCCTGACCAATGTTCTTGGTTGCCTTGCAATTGTTTTGCTCATCTACTGGGTTTTTGTATCTATAACAATCGAAGTCTTTGGTCTAAAGGTTTTTAGAGAGAACCTTTCTCAGACCTTTTATCTCAGCGTGATTGGTGTTCTGGCTTTGATGGCGGGTGCACTGATGCTCAACATTATGTTCAACATGACACGTATTGCTCAGAAACATAACAACGACGATATACAACCAGAGCGTCAACTTAAACTTTCTAGAATAATTAATGGAGTCTTAATACTCAGTTTCCCCTTGATTGGAGGCCTTCTGTTTTTGGGAGATTATGCCTCATCAAAAAAGAAAGAGACATTTTTAATCAACACCGCAAAATCTATCGTAGAAGATAAAAATTTTGACACTTCAAAACTCATTAATTACACTTTTACAAAAGAGTGGATTTTACATGTCGAACAAGTTCTAAAAATTCTTTCTACAAAAGACAAAGTGTTCAACAATGTTTCGATTATTCTAAAAGATTCAATTGACGATGTACCTGTTTTTTTAACCTTTGATTCATACGCCAATATTAGAGAGTCGAACAAGAAAGGTTCTTACGTCAAAAAAATTGATTATATTCTTGAAACAACTCAAGTTGAACGCGTATATCTAGATAAGGTCTTTGGGAAAGACTTTAAGGAAATAAGATTTAGCGCGCACGACGGTCACTACGAACTGTTTTTTCCGTATTTCGAAGGCGGCAAAAAAGCAGTGATCTATTTTTCTGACAGACAACGCTATGGCAAAATTGGCAGTTAAATGTTTAGACCTGTATGCGCTTGATCTTAGCGCCCAGGTTTGAGAGTTTGTCTTCGATGGCTTCATAGCCGCGGTCCAAATGGTAAATGCGATTGACTTGGGTTTTGCCCTTGGCCACAAGCCCTGCCAAAATTAAAGAGGCACTTGCACGCAGGTCAGTCGCCATCACGGGCGCACCATGAAGCTGGGCTTTGCCTTTGACCATGAGTTTGTTGCCCTGAATCCAAATGTCTGCTCCCATGCGAATCAGTTCAGAAACGTGCATGAAACGATTTTCAAAAATAGTTTCCTGAAGCAAACTTTCGCCATGGACTTGGGTCATCAGCGCCACCAGTTGAGCCTGCATGTCGGTTGGAAAACCGGGATAGACATCTGTTTTGATATTTAGGGGACGGAGCTCTTTTTGCTTAAAAACACGTATGCTGTCATCATGTAAAACCTCAATACCAACGCCCATTTGTTTTAGAGCATCGATCAAGCTCTTAAGGTGATTTTGATCTACACCTTTGACCGTCACATCGCCACCTGTAATAGCTCCGCCAATCATGTATGTGCCTGCCTCAATACGATCAGGAATTACGTAAGCATCAAAGCCCTTCAATTGTTTTACCCCAAGCACGCTTAAGACACTTGTGCCATGACCTTGGATTGTCACGCCCATCTGTTTTAAGACATGCACAATTTGAGTGACTTCAGGTTCAACTGCGCAGTTGTAAAACGTGACTTCCTCTACACAGCTTGATGCCACCATCAAGGCATTGATGGTTCCTGTGACCGTGACCTTCGAAAAAGTAAATGACCCCCCATGCGCTGACTTAAGGCTCGCGACAACATCACCTTGTTCCATCTCAATCAAAGCCCCCATGCTTTCGAATGCCTTCAAATGCAAATCAATCGGCCGCACACCAATGGCGCACCCTCCCGGCATAGATACGCGAGCTTTGCCAGATCTGGCCAGCAGAGGTCCCAAGACCAATACCGATGCGCGCATCTTTCTAACATCTTCGTAGGGTGCATGAGTTTTAAGAAGCTTTGGCGTATGCAGTTTGAGCGTGTTGCCTGTAAACTCTGAGACCACACCTAAAGAATTTAAAATGGCAAGCATCGAGTTAATATCCCGCAACCGCGGGACATGTTTCAGCGTGCATGGCTGGTCTGTTAACAAACTCAGTGCCATCAGCGGAAGGGCTGCGTTTTTTGCGCCGCTGATCTGGACTTCCCCGTTGAGCCTAACTGGCCCCTCAATAACCATACTTTCTAATGCCATTGTTTAACCCTTTCTTAGATGGACCACACGATCATGCCCTTGCAGGTCTTTGTATACCTGAATGCATGTGTATGGATGTATGCTGCATAACTTCTGCAAAACCTCGCGCTGATCCCACCCTATTTCAAAAAACAAATCTGCACCTGAAGAGAGCTTTGCTTTGGCCTGCTCCAAAAGGCGAGCATATAAGACAAGCCCCTGGGAGCCCCCGTCGAGCGCAAGCTTGGGCTCATACAAAACTTCTTGAGACAGGTCCGACATGGCCTCCACGCTGACGTAGGGCAAATTGGCCAAAAGAATATCAAAACGCCCATCAACTTGTTCTAGCAAGTCTGACTGGACCCATTGAATCTTAACTTCATGTTTTTTTGCATTGTCTTGAGCAACCTTTAAGGCTTTGGTGCAGATATCTATCGCAGTAAGCTCAAGCCAAGGGCAGTGTTTTTTAACTGTGACTGCAATTGCGCCTGATCCGGTTCCAATATCAATCACGCTAAGGCTTTGGGCTTGATCATGACATTTTTGCCGAACAAGATCGATGATCAGTTCAGTCTCCGGCCTGGGAATCAAAACATCTGGTGACACGTTAAACGGCAGCCCATAAAATTCTTTTTCACCGAGCAGGTACGCAATGGGCTCGTGCTTTGATCGGCGGATCATCAGCGCTTTAAAACTTAAAAGCTCTTGCGGGACAAGAGATGTTTCTGGGCGCGCCAGCAGAAAGCTTGAAGGCTTAGCCAACACATATGCCAAAATCAACCGGGCACTTAAAGCAGCATCGGCAATGCCTTGCTCAAACAAGAGGTCTTCTCCCCAACGCAGTTGTGATGCAATGCTTGTTAAATCCCCATGCAAGTTTTGATATGGCTTTTGGGTCATCGGAGACATCACACAATCAACGTGATACTAAAGGTCAGGTCATCTCAGACTGGAGAAGCTCTGCTTGATGGTGGGTACGCAGCTCGGTAATGACCATGTGCAAGTCCCCTTCTATGACATAATCCAATTTATGTAAGGTCAGCCCAATGCGGTGGTCAGTCAACCGATTTTGAGGAAAATTATAGGTCCGAATACGTTCACTGCGGTCGCCTGAACCGACCATGCTTTTACGCTTGGCTGATATTTCAGCATGCTGCTTGGCAAGCTTGGCATCCAAAAGCCTGGAGCGCAGCACCTTCATGGCTTTGGCTTTATTTTTGTGTTGCGACTTTTCATCCTGACAAATCACAACCGTATTGGTCGGCAAGTAAGTAATCCGCACAGCTGAATCAGTTGTGTTCACACTTTGGCCACCTGGACCTCCCGCGCGCATGACATCAATTTTTAAATCTTTGTCATCAATGACAACATCAACTTCATCGGCTTCTGGCATCACCACCACTGAACAGGCGGAGGTATGTACCCTTCCTTGGGTTTCGGTTTCAGGCACACGCTGAACTCGGTGCACGCCACCTTCAAACTTTAGCTGACTGTAAACATCTTGGCCTTCTAACATCACAACGACTTCTTTTAAGCCACCACCTGAAGAATCACTCTGGGACAAAACTTCAGCTTTCCAATGCATTTTCTCAGCGTAGCGCAAATACATGCGCAAAAGATCTGCTGCAAAAAGTGCAGCTTCATCACCACCAGTTCCGGCACGTACCTCGAGCATCACGTTTTTTGCATCTAGCGGGTCTTTGGGAAGCAACAACAATTCGATGTCACTTTCAAGCTCTGTTTTTTGTTTTTCTAACCCTGGCAATTCTTCTTTGGCCAAAGCCGCCATCTCAGGGTCGTCTTCTTTACTTAACTCTAGGTTGCCATCGATCTCGTTTTGAACCTCTTTAAGGACACGGTATTTTTCAACAATAGGTTTGAGGTCAGAAAACTCCTTGGTCAGTTTATTATAAAGCTCTCTTTGAGAAATGACCGAATTGTCAGATAGCTTTTCAGAAAGTTGCTCGTATTTTTTCTCAATTTCAGCTAGCTTCAATAGTATAGACATATGCCTCAATCAGTAACACATCCCATTTTAAACATAAAGGTTGCTTTGGATCAGGTTATGGCATGGTATAATCCCTTCTGATGAAAGCGTTCGAGCCCAAGACCATTCCAAGCATGTTTTTCCATGCTGCCCAAACACATGCAGACCGGGTAGCCTTTATGATCAAGGACAATCAGAGCTGGCAAGAGACGACTTATGACCAAGCTCAAGCCCAAGTGGTTGCCATCGCCAAAACAATGATGGCCAGCGGTGTCAGTCATGGTGACCGCATTGGCATTTTTGCAAACAACCATCCCAAGTGGGCCTTGATTGACCTGGCCGCGCAAGCCTTGGGTGCCATTACCGTACCCATCTATGCCACGCTCAACGCCTCCCAAGTTCAATACATTGTTGAAAACGCCCAGCCCAAATTATTTTTTGGGGATGATCAAGACACGCTCACAGCCATCATCCATCCTCAAAAAATTCTGATGCACCATGAAGGCGTCAAAGCACCAAGGGATCTTATCTTGATGAACTCGTGGCTTACCCAAGCAGATGAGATCAAAGACAAAGATTTTTATTTGCGCATCGGGAACTGCAAGCCCGAGGACCTTGCCAGTATTGTGTACACGTCTGGCACAACGGGCCTACCCAAAGGTGTGATGCTGACCCAAAACAACATCACCAGCAATGTCATGGCCAGCCTGCAGGTCATCTCAATCAATCACCTGGATACGTCTGTATCTTTTTTACCACTAAGCCATATGTTTGAACGTACCGCAGGCTATTACTGTCTTTTGGCCAGCGGGGGTACCATTGCCTTTTGCCCTGACATCAGCCAAGTAGGGAGCATCATACAAGAGATTCAACCTACGATTTTGGTGACGGTGCCCAGGCTTTTGGAAAAAATTTACCAAAAAATATGGAATACTTTTGCGAGTAAGCCAAAGGCATTGCAATCGATCTTTAACAAAGCGATGTTTAAGACCCAAAAATCGGGTCTACTTTATCCTTTGTTTGACAAACTGTTTTTCAAAAAAATAAGAAGCCACCTTGGTGGAAAACTCAAGTATATTATTTCAGGCGGCGCAGCATTGCCTGATGATATCTGTGCTTTTTTTGATCAATGTGGCCTCATGATCCTGCAAGGCTATGGACTGACCGAGACGTCTCCGGTCACCAATGTCAACCTGCCGGGGAAGCAAAAACTCGGAACAGTTGGGCCAGCGCTCCCAGGAGTAGAGATTCGCATTTCCCAAAATCAAGAAATTGAGGTCAAGGGCCCAAACGTCATGAAGGGATATTACAACAGTCCAGAAGAAACAAAAAAAGTCATGACAGATGATGGGTATTTTAAGACTGGGGACATTGGACATCTGGACCAAGATGGGTACCTCGCCATCACCGATCGCATTAAAGACTTGATTGTAACTTCAGGAGGCAAAAAAATTGCGCCCCTGCCCATCGAAAGCAAGCTTGTCTCTTCAAAGTGGATCGAGCAAGTTTGCGTTGTGGGTGAAAGCCAAAAGACTATCGGCGCGCTGATTGTCCCCAACTTCGAAGTCTTTGATCACGTTCTAAAGCACAAGCAAGACGCGCATCAAACGCAACAAAAACTAATTCAAGAAAAGCTTCAACAAGAGGTTGACAAAGTCAACGCCACCTTGTCTCAGTTTGAAAAAATCAAAACATTCAAAATACTAGACCAGCCCTTCTCCATGGAAAAAAACGAGCTTACCCCAACACTCAAACTTCGCAGAAAGCAAATATTTGAAAACCATGCGGATAGGATTGAGATGTTATTTAAAAAAGTATAACCTGAAAGCATTTCCCCCAACCAAGACTCACCCTGACAAGCTATGTCTTAATGCACAACCGGCATTAACTTGCCTGTATTCATATACATCGCTCCCATAAGCACATGATGAAACATCTCTGGACCCATATCTACAAATGCCCTTACACTATCTCGATATCCCTCAGATACCCCAAAAACTGCCCCTGCATTATACCTACTGGCTAACTTTACATTCAATGGCAAATGCGTCTCCTGGATCTCCCTATCATGTGACATGGGATTAATACTTTCCCATCGTGCCTTTCCATCATCATGTAAAATCGACTCCACTCTACCTACCCAGCCGCTATCTCCCTCAATCAAATCTGCCATCTCATCCTCATGATACTCCAATGCACCAAAGATATATGCCATATCCCGTACAAAACCATTCTCATACCTGCCATCCTCCAACGAATCCTCACCCATTACACCTACCAAATCATTATAGATCCTATCGGTTGCATTGCGCGACTCAGTCAAGATATCTGCGCACTTGCCTGTCTCTTCCAAATAACATGAACCCTTTAAATTTGGGTTATGCCTAAAATGTATCTCCCGCAACTCATATGTCCCTATCTCAAAAACACTGCTTATCTTGCTGGCTAACAAACTTGAACGCATCAGATACTTTTTCTGATGGTCTAACATAAATGCATAATCATGCTCTGTCGCTTCCTCCACATCACGCATCCATTCCCTACTTAATAAACCGTCTGGTGCTCTTAATGTGCCTTCTATATAAGCTTTATGCGAATCAAACGCGTTATACATCCTGCTTTTTTCTCGCTCATAATCCTCTCGGTCATGCACACCATAACGCACATCCTTATAGATCCATTCCATTACACCTACCATCGACAACATCAATACAGTTGCTGCCGTGCCCACTGCAAAACCAGGTGGTCCACCCACTGCAGCGCCAGACACCGCCGCAGACGAAATTGTGTGGCTTGCAAACAAAAAGCCCACCGTTACCAACGTGTCTACAAAACTCTGATTAAAAAACGCCTCGCTTAATCTTGATATATAATCCATCGCATCCAGCTGATAACTTATCTCCGACACGTCACATCCATCTAACTCAGCCTTGTCCTTAAACTTAATATCCGTACCCAATCTCCATCTAAACTTATTTATCAAAATTGCACCTGCATTTATCTGAGAAAAAACTGGATATTCAGGCCGCTTCCACCTCTGCAAACACGCGTCTATATTCGGTAAGTAGTCTCCCCATTTGGCCTTACCAACCAACTCATTGATCTCATCACCATTTAACACACCACTCATGGGTTCTCCGGTTTCCTTTTTCATCTTCTGGTAATATGCCATCGATAACAACCCACCATGAGCTCCACTCTCTTGGAGCATAAGTCGAGGCGCCTTTTTAAGACTTGTCATCTCTAGTGTGGCGTGCATGCCAAGCAGGGCCAAGCCAAGCCCTCCTACCCTGCCTATCATAAACCGTGTAAACCTCAGCAAAGGTTCGCTCAAAAGCAACGGTTTCTTATCAAGCACATGTTTTACATAACCAAGATCACTCAAGATGCTAACACCAGTATTCACACTGACAAAGACGCCCAATGATTTCAAATGTGTCCCATTAAGAATCTCTGCAAACGAGGATACTAAAGCTTGATCTAAAGGCATCCCCTCATCAACCACCTTGCGCACTGACAATATAATCCAGGACGCACATAAAAAGTCTAGCTGCGCCTTAGCCAGTTGCGGTCCCTTGGCTGCCACATAGCTATCCCATGCCAACCTTTGCTGCATCAGTTTCCTAAAAGCGTTTTGAGTTTTCCCAGCCATTTCATTAAAATCTTGATTCGGTGTCTTAATTTTGCCCAACTCATGACTTTTTAAAGCCGCTTTGATTGCAAAGTTAAACGCATCCTCAGGTTTGATCACTCCCTTGCTGCTGAAATTGTTATAAAGATTCACAATTTGGCCATGCTTTGTTTTGTTGACTTGCTTAAGAATATCTTTCATCCACTTCTCTAATCTATTTTTGTTCTGATGAGCACCTTCTTTACCTCGATTACCATTTTTATAACCTTTATTGCCGCCTGGCGTTTTTGTGATTACTGGCAGGTTTGAAGGACCTTTTCCAGCCTGAGGCCCAACAGATTTAACAGGCACACCCCCTTTTTCAGCCGGCACCGGACCTACACCCGATTCTCCTTGGCCAACCCCTACTTCAACAGGTTCTCCTGCAGTAGCACTTGGCACTTTTGTATGCTTCGGAACAAATCCCACATCCCCATCCGTTGACGTTGCCCTCGAACCACCATTCCCAGACCATGAACCTGGCATAATAATTCCCTTAAAACTATCCCAAGCACCAACCGATTTTTTCTTCGCTGCTAACGCTAAACCGTATGCCCACTCAACTCCCTTCTCAAAACTATACATCGTTAACCCAGGTATAAACGTCGAATTCGCTGATCCGGATGATGAAGCCTTGTTGGAAGTTTTGGAAAAGTTTTTCACTTTTGACAATTCATTCCGCTCTAATAAACTGGGCAATGCATTGAAATAACGCGTGAAAATAGACCTTAACTGTTCCTTAACTTTATTTTTTTGCAAATTAGGCAGAGATTGATAAATTTTGTAGAGACCTTGCATCTCTTTTGATCTATAACTATCTACATTACCTATCTTTAAAGAATTTGCATGTTGAGCATGCCAATTTACAGTAGAAAGAAAAGGACGGAGCTGTTTATATTTAACTGAAGTATCCAAAAAACTATTACCTAAATAACTACCATAAGCCTGAATAATTCTATCCAAAACAGAAATACTTGAAACTTTGTTATTTAGATCAACATACTCCTCATAAATATCTGATATACTTTTGGATTGGTTAAGGTGATATAGAAGGACACTGAACTTTGCTTGAAATTCCTTTGATTGAATAATTGCCATCTCACTAGCTAAAAGATGATGTGTATACTTATTAATATCTGTTAAAGACTTTGATTCTTTTTTAGAAGCCACTTTTATATTTTTATCTTTGGCTTTTTCACCATTAACCTCAATAGAGGTTAATGCTTTTTTTATACTTTTTTCTTTTCCATCTAAAAAATGTTTATTTATAAATTCTAATATAACGTCGTAGTATTTCCTTTGATGAGAACTTTGTTTTGATTCATTATTAAACCTTTCAATGACATTTACTTTTTCACCGCATGCAGTGCATTGACCACTTACATATTCTTTCCATATATCTTTTAAGTCCTGATCAGCAGTTGATACCCTACCTAAAAAAAGATTTACCTTATTTAAGTCAGAGCGATCTTTGAGCTGGTTACGTATTGTTATATCTTCATTGAATGCTTGACTTGTTTTAAGGTATTTTGCAAGCAGGTTATCTTCCAATGGATTATACGGTTTTATGTTGTTTTTGTTTAAGACATTCTCAACCCTACGCTCTACAAAATCAAAAGGTATTTTTGGCGTGGTCAAATCCTTTTTATCCCCTGCACGGTCATATAGATCTTTGAATGTATGTTTTATTTTTTCACGTGAAAACCCTATAGCAAGAAAGAAATATGTATATTTTTCAATGTTATTCGTGTGATAATCTTTTAATGGATAAAATAGACTATTCGAAGGGCTCAGTTTAATGTGATTTAAGATATAATTGATTTTAAGAAATAAATCTGTTTTCTCTTTTGTTGAATACTCGATCAATTTGTGATGATTGTAAATGTTTTGATAGACATAAAGTGACAGTGCATTTTTTCTAGTCTTTCCCCGTTTCTTATTAGACGTATCGTAATGATCTTCAAAGAAAAAATTTCCCCCTATACGGTGGAACCTGATAACATATTCAATATCAACCCCTGCCCGCAAAGCTTTATAAACAAATGACTGATTATGCGTATTTACCCTTTTATTTCCCTCTCCATTGTTTGCATAAAAATTAATAATTTCTTCAACTTCTGCAGGCGTATAATAATGGTCAATCGCATCATAACACGCTTCAATTTCTCGAGGACCCATATCTGTAATAGTATTAATAAAACGTGATAATAAAAGGTTTCTATTTGCACCATTAGCTAATAAGTGGCTGCTACGTAATATATTTGGATAATTAACAACATAAGCTTTATAAATCATAGCTAGACCCTTGTACGAACGGAAAGTTTCATGTTTTTTTCTATGCGTATCCCATTGTTTATATTTATCTATTCCAATGTGTATTAATGATAAAGCATTAAATTCAGCTGCTCTTATTCTACTAAGAGCTTTTTTTCTTTCAGACTTTACTGTTCCTGAATTATACGCATTAACCTGTGTTTCCCATAAAGTGCTATTCAAGCCACTTAATGTCATATTTAATATTTTAGCGCGGATATCTTTATTAAAAAGTACCCTGCCTGAGGCTTTATGTTTATTAATACTATGAATTATCAAGCTTCCTCTTTCTGCCAACTTCTTAATAATCGTATCTGAATAACGGTTGCTTTTATAATGGCCTTGAGTATCTGCCTCATAAAATACGCTATAAACTGATATGTTTTTGGACGTAACAATAGTGTAGATTTTTTCAACTGCTTGCTCAAAAACATCAATCAAAGCTTTTGCATCAGGTTCTGTTATAGTTCCTGTAGCAGCTCTTTTTCCCATAACACGGGTTATTTCGCTCTGAATTTGCTCTAGCTGTTTAGATATATCGATAATGCCTTTTGAATCATCCTCTAGCTCATGTTTAAATAAACTTTCTCCATATTCTTGTATGGGGCCTTGAGATAGGGCTTGGTTTGGAAACAAAAACCCCCCAGATATAATCAGACATACAACCCACACATAATTTTTAAAATACATCGCACTTCACTCTAAGCAATAAACATGCCATAGGCAACCAAGTCATATCAGTCACTTGGGGTGCAAAACCATGTATAAATTCGGTTTTGGGTCACACATGTCGCAGCTTTGCGCCCTAACACGACGCATGTGCGATTTACTGCCTGAGGAAATAAGCAAGACCCACCTACGCAACATCCACATATTTTATGCGGGATTGCCAGAGGTTGTCAAGCACCCAAGGGAGGTGTTGGTGCTCAGGGGCTTTGAGATCTGGGTCTTGGGTCAGAAGATCCTTCACGTCTTGACGGGCAGCATCCAGAAGGTCTAAGTCGCGTGGCAGTTGCGCTATACCAAAATAGGGCAAGCCCGATTGCGCCACACCAAAAAAATCACCTGGTCCGCGGGTTTTAAGATCTAGGTCTGCCAGTTCAAATCCATCATGAATTTGAGAAAACTGCTTTAAGCGATTGCGCGCAGTAATAGACATGCCTTTAGGAAGAGCCAAAATGCATCGTCCTTTTTGAGCGCCCCTTCCAACACGTCCACGAACCTGATGCAATTGGGCTAGACCAAAGCGTTCAGGGTTTTGAATGACCATCAAAGTTGCGTTGGGGACATCAATACCAACCTCAATGACCGTGGTGCAGACCAAAATATGGATCTGACCACTGACAAACATGTGCATCACGCTTTCTTTTTCAACGCTTTTCATCTGTCCGTGAAGCAATCCAACGGTGTGCGTGGGAAATAGTTTTTTGTAGTCCGCACAGCATTGCACAGCATCAACCGCATCTAAGTAAGGGGATGGCTCGACAAGCGCGCATAAAACAAAGACCTGCTCTCCCCGTTCAACTGTGTGTTTGACATCATCCAAAAGCGTCTGCTTTTCGCCTTCTTGAACAAGCCGGGTATCAATGATCTGCCTGCCGGTGGGCATCTCATTTAGGCGCGATACATCCACATCGCCAAACAAGGTCATCGCCAATGATCTAGGAATAGGTGTAGCCGACATGATCAAAACATCTGGACGCATGGAAGACTGACGAATTTTATCACGTTGCCGCACTCCAAAACGATGCTGCTCATCGATGATGACTAAGCCAAGTGCATCAAAGGTAACATAGTCCTGAATTAATGCGTGGGTCCCAACGAGCAAGTTTATTTTTTTATTCTGAAGGTTCTCAACAATGGTTTTTTTCTGCGCTTTGGTATGTTGTCCCATCAGAGCTTGAACAGTAATTCCTACTTCTTCTCCCCATACTTGCATGGTCTGCTCATGTTGCAAGGCTAATATTTCTGTAGGCGCCATAAACGCTACTTGGTACCCATTGTCTATGGCATGAAGAGCCGCTAGAAAAGCCACTACCGTCTTGCCACTTCCAACATCTCCTTGGAGGAGCCTGTTCATAGGGAATGGTTTGGACATGTCTTGGAGAATCTCTTCTAAAGATTTTCTCTGCGCGCCAGTTAAAGTGAAAGGCAGAGCATGTATTAATTTTGGAATTTTTTCGCTTTGCTGGTCAAATGCAATGCCAGTTTTTTTTTGCACTTGTAATTGTTTTTGGCGCTCATAGGCCAACGCATAAAAAAACACCTCTTCATAACTTAAGATGCGCTGAAGTTTACTTAGCTCAGAGGTACCTAACATTTTTTTGGGTTGGTGAAGGCAAAGCAGGACTTTCGAGGGAGGAATGAAGTCATATTTTTTAGACATCGATACGGGCAAGAGCGCAAGGCGTGAGCCGGCATATTGCAAGATCAGGCGATGCATGATCTTACGCAATGTTTTTTGGTAGATCCCGCCTATTTCTCTATAGACGGGGACAACACGGCCAAAGCTTAAAGATTCTTTTTCCCCATGGTAGAGCTCAACATCAGGGTGGTGGATTTCTTTTTCTGATTTGAATGCTTTGACCTTTCCGCTCACAATAATTTTTTTGCCCTTTTGGAAACGTTTATTAAACGCTTGGAGCCCAAAGGCAAACCACTTCAGACGTATTTGACCTGTCTCATCTTCAACCAAGACTTCAAACGTTTTGCGTTTGGTGTATTTATAGAACGTTGGTCCGGCATACAGAATCGTACCCATCAAGGTCGCTGTATCACCCTCTGTGCATGCTTGAATGGTCTGAATGTGAGACCTGTCTTCATAGCGGTTAGGAAAAAAATGAAGCAGGTCATAAATAGATGTCATTTTTGCCTTGAAAAATTTTTCAGCTAAGACAGGGCCAACGCCTTTTGCATACTGCACCCGTGATAGGAGTTTTTTATAGCTCTCCTTGAGCACATTAAGGTCTTGGGCAGGATGGTCTTTTTCAATAAAGGCAACAGACACTGTATCCAAGGGAGGTTGTGAATCTAGGATGTTGTGGGCTTGTTTAATAACCTGTTGTTTCTCCTGGAGAGCCTTGGTCTCATAACCATCAAACAACTTAAAAAGTGTTTTGATCTGCGCTTTGTCTTTCTCACTATCAAGGTAAGGAAACATCCGTGTGCATTGAGATTGGATGTAGACTGATAAATTTTTTACAGCGTCAACATTAGCAAAGTCACGACGCTTGATCAGATTGAGCGGCTGTTTGATATTTTCAAGGTGACGTTTTGCCTGCGCTTTCATGGCATGTCTTGAAGGGCCATCACATCCATGCCGTCCTTGGATAGCCTCTCAATGGCAAGGGCAGCGGCCTGCGCGCCTTGTAGTGTCGTAAAATAAGGAATCATTTGTTCCAAGGCTGTGCGACGGATCGAATAAGAATCACCTACAGATTTTTTTCCGTGGGTCGTATTCATGACCAGATCAATGTCACCGTCTAACATTTGGTCCACGATATGAGGGCGCCCTTCCCTTACTTTTTTTACCACAGCTACATCCACGCCATGTTCTTTCAGGTATTGGGCCGTTCCGCATGTTGCATAAACATTAAAACCAATCTCTTGCAAACGCTTGGCAAGATCAATTGCCCCAGGCTTGTCTTGGTCTTGGACACTTAAAAACACATTGCCTTCCAATGGTAACACATTGCCTGCTGCAATTTGGGCTTTGCCATAAGCAGCATGCCATGACTTGGAGGTACCCATCACCTCTCCAGTGGACTTCATCTCGGGTCCTAAAATCGTGTCCTGATGATCAAACTTTATAAATGGAAATACGGGTGCTTTGACATGGTAAAAACAAGTCTTAGCTTTTGATGCTAGAACATGAACGTCCAGGCTTTCGCCCAAAAGAATTTTTACTGCCTCATAGACCAAGCGAATACCTGTGGCCTTGGATACGAATGGAACTGTTCGAGAAGCGCGTGGATTAACTTCAATAAGATAAAGCTCGTCGTCCTTAAGCGCATACTGAATATTGAGCAAACCCTTGACCTCCAAACTTTTGGCAATCAATGCGGTTTTTTCCTCTATCTCATCAAGGATATGCTGGGGCAAACTTACCGGTGGCATCACACATGAACTATCACCCGAATGTACGCCGGCTTGTTCTATATGCTGCATGATGCCTGCAACATAGGTATGGGTTCCATCAGAAAGCGCATCCACATCAATCTCTATGGCATTTTCCAAAAATCGATCAATCAAAATGGGATGCTCAGGTGAGACGCGGGCTGCATGTTCCACATAAGTCCGCAACTCTTCGTGAGTCTCTACAATTTCCATAGCCCTGCCCCCGAGTACAAAAGAAGGCCGTACCATCAAAGGGAATACCAAACCTTTGACTCGGCTTTCGAACTCATCCAAATGATGGACAATCGCACTCTTGGGCTGGCGAACTTTAATTTTTGCAAGCAATTCTCTACATAAGTCACGGTCCTCAGCTTTAAAAATAGACTCTGCTGATGTGCCCAAAACTTTAAACCCATGGGCTTCCAAAATCTTGCATAACTTCAGCGGGGTTTGCCCACCAAACTGAACAATCACACCGTCAGGCTGCTCACGCTCTAAAATGTTTAAAACATGCTCTTGAGTCAATGGCTCAAAGTACAACCTGTCCGAAATATCATAATCGGTTGAAACTGTTTCTGGATTGCAGTTGATCATGATTGATTCATAGCCTAGCTGGCTGAGACTTTTTGCCGCATGCACGCAGGCATAATCAAATTCTACGCCCTGGCCAATTCTATTGGGGCCACTGCCCAAGACAACAACTTTTTTTTGGTCTGACGGCTGACCTTCAGAGGTGCCGATGTAGTTAGAGTAAAAATAATTTGTTGCTGATTCAAATTCAGCAGAACATGTATCCACCATATTGTAGCTTGGCATGACATCTAAGGCCTTACGTTTGCTTAAAATATTCTCTGGTAAAACATTCAAGAGCTTGGCCAGCTTAGCATCTGAAAAGCCCAGACGTTTGTATGCAGTCATATGGTCTTTTGAAATGTTTTTAAAATCAAGAGATTCAATCTCATGTTCTGCTTGGGTGATTCTTTGGAGTTGATACAAAAACCATGGATCAATGCCTGTTTTTTCATACAAAAGATCAATGCTGATATTTTTCTTAAGGGCTTGATGCAGATACATCAAGCGCAAATGCGTTGGGCTTTGAACATTCAAGATCAGATCTTCCTCGCCCATAGCTTCCAAGCCATAGGATGAAAAGCCATCCATATTTTCTTCCAAGGAACACAAAGCCTTTTGAAAAGATTCAGCAAATGTGCGGCCCATCGCCATCACTTCACCTACCGCACGCATTTGCGGTCCTAAGACTGTTTTAGATGCTTTGAATTTTTTAAAATCAAACCGTGGAATTTTGGTTACAACATAATCAATAGTGGGCTCAAAGGAAGCCTTAGTCACTTTTGTAATATCGTTGGGAAGTTCATCTAGTGTGTAGCCTACCGCGAGCTTGGCAGCCAGCTTTGCAATGGGGTAACCGGTAGCTTTTGATGCCAACGCCGAGCTTCTGGAAACACGAGGGTTCATTTCAATCACCACGATGCGACCGTCTTGAGGATTAATAGCATATTGAATATTGGACCCTCCAGAATCTACACCAATCTCTCGCATGATATCAATGGCGTAATTGCGCAAAACTTGGAACTCACGATCGGTTAATGTTTGGGATGGTGCCACCGTAATGCTGTCACCTGTATGTACGCCGACAGGATCCATGTTTTCAATGGTGCAAATGACAATGACGTTGTCATTTGAATCCCGCATCATCTCGAGTTCATATTCTTTCCAGTTTAAAATAGACTCTTCGATGAGAACTTCGGTCACAGGGCTTGCCTCCAGACCTGCACGCACCAGCTGTTCAAACTCTTTTTGGTTGTATGCAAAACTTGCCCCAGCGCCACCCATGGTAAATGATGGGCGAATGATCACAGGCAAGGGTATGTCACGCAGTGACTCCAGCCCTTGCTTAAGGGTGCGCACGATATTGCTTTTGGCAACAGGTATGCCAATTTTTTCCATGGCCTGTTTGAATTCTTGTCGGTTTTCAGCCTTATTAATAGACTCAATCCGTGCCCCTATCATTTCTACATTGTGTTTTTGCAAAATGCCTTTTTCAAAAAGCTGCTTGGCAACATTCAATCCTGTTTGTCCCCCCATCGTGGGTAGCAGTGCATCTGGTTTTTCTTTTTCAATAATTTTTTCTAAAAAACCTACCGTGATAGGCTCAATATAAGTCGCATCTGCATATTCAGGATCAGTCATGATCGTAGCAGGATTGGAGTTCACCAAAATGGTTCGGTACCCCTCCTGCTTCAAAGCTTTGAGTGCCTGGGTGCCACTGTAGTCAAATTCACATGCCTGGCCGATCACAATGGGGCCCGACCCGATCAGCAGAATGCTATTGATGTCTGCGCGCTTAGGCATGTCGCATGCCCATTGATTTGTGAGGAAATTGTGCTTGGAATATTTTTTCAAATTCAATATGTTGATAGTGTTCTGAAAAAACCTTTTTGGCCATGCACTCGTATATAAAGTCCCATGTGTTGTCACACGCTAAAAACCTATGCTTGAGCATGGATTGAATTTCTCTGGGAAAGTGCCATACCGCACCCAAGGCCTGACACGACTGTCCTAGATCAAGCACACGTGCAAAAATCCAATCACCTTTTTGGAGACTCAAACTTAAAGATGCGTCCAGGTCTTTTAGTGGCACTGGCACATGTTTGATCAGATCTTCACATACAAATACCTGGTCAGTCTTTTTTTGATAGGACAAGACCAAGAGCTGATGATTTAAAAGCGTCTTAAAGTGTGTTTTTGTTGTCTCTAGCATTTCACTCACATGCATTTTATAATAAAGTTGCAGGGGCGTGAGTCCAAATGAGTTCAGCACACGATCAAGAATAAAACGCTGTATGTTTGAATCAATCCAAGTTTCAAAAAACGGATGATCTTCAAGGATGGATCCCACCTTTTGAGAGAACTCTTTACGCGACAATTGGAATTCTTTTTCAAAAACCCCTTCACAAAAATAAGTTATGACGTCTTCATAAAGCGCTTGATACATTGAGCGAACTCCTTAAATAAATAATGGGCATCATGCGGACCCGGTGCCCCCTCAGGGTGATACTGGATTCCGATCACTGGCGCTTGCTTTAAACGAAAGCCCTCAACCGTACCGTCTGACAAATGAAGATGCGAAATTTCAACTGGGCCAAAGGCATTAGAAGATTCAAGCGAGGCGCGATCCACAGCGAATCCATGATTCATAGATGTAATTTCAATTTTTTTTGATTCAATATTTTGCACCGGATGATTGGTACCGTGATGACCAAATTTTAACTTATAGGTTTTTCCGCCCAGGGCGAGTGCCAACAACTGATGCCCTAAACAAATACCCATCATTGGCACCTTGCCCATGAGCAATTTTAATGTCTCTATGACTTTTGTTACAGCCTCCGGATCTCCAGGACCATTGGAAATCATAATGCCATCAGGCTTGCGCGAAAGAATATCCTCTGCGCAAGTCTCTGCCGGGACCACTTCTACCTGAAGTCCCATCGAAACAAGACTTCGAAGAATATGTTGTTTCACACCACAATCAATGACGACAACACACGGCGCGCCTTCAAGGTCACATGTCTTGTCAGCGTGGTCTGTTTGCCAATAGTAGCTTTGCTTGCATGTGACATGAGAAACAAGGTTTTTACCCTCCATGGAGGGCATGGTATGCAAACGTTTTTTTAAACTATCAATTTGCGTTTCATCTCTTGTGATGACCGCTTTCATAGCACCTAAGGTACGTACTTTTTGTGTCATCAACCGGGTGTCTACTTGATCTATGGCTGGAATCTGATGCTGAATTAAAAACGCATTCAGACTTGAGCATGCATTTTTATGGCTATAATGATCCACATAATCGCCCATGATCATAGCTGAAAGATGCGGTTTGTCAGACTCTGAATGACTTTGATGAATGCCGTAACTGCCAATGTGTGGATAGGTCATTACCACCATTTGCTGACAATAGGATGGATCAGTAAGCACTTCCTGATAGCCAGTCATGGCGGTGTTAAATACAACCTCACCAAAAGTTTCAATATCAAAGCCCAATGCCCGACCCTGGTGCACTGAGCCGTCTTCAAACAGGACAAAAGCTTTTTTCGTCACTGGCATGCCTCAACCATATTTTGCATAAGCACCCTGCGCGTCCACATACCATTTTCAACCTGTGTGTGGATTAACGACTGGGCGCTCCGGGCAACCTCATCTGAAATCTCAACCCCACGATTGATGGGCCCAGGATGCATCACCACCGTCGAACCCTTGGCCTGCGATAACCGCGCCTGGGACAAACCATAATCTGCATGAAAGTTATAGCACTGATCTACATGCTCCGAGGTCTGCATACGTTCCTTTTGAATCCTGTGGAGCATAACAACATCCACATTGTTGAAAAGACCTTCAGTATCTTTTTGCGTATAGGTTTCATACCCCTCAAAACCATCAAGCCATGCTTGTGGTCCCCACAAGATCGGTTGGATATTAAAAGCCTTCATCCATCTCAGATTTGATTGGACCACTCGGCTTCGCACAAGATCGCCAACCATCACAATACGCAAACTCTCAAGCCTGCCAAAGTACTCCCAAAGGGTATACGCATCCAGCAATCCCTGGGTGGGGTGATGCATATCTCCAGAACCTGCATTAATAAGACATCCTTTGGTATGCTCAGCTATATCAAAAACATCTTGATTGCTCGCTCGAACGACAACATGGTCGATTCCAAGCGCGCCAAGAGTTTGGACAGTATCGAGAAGGCTTTCGCCCTTTGCCAGACTGGATTGGTGACTGTGGACTATGTAGCTTTTTCCACCAAGGGCATCAATAGCCCTTTGAAAAGATATCTTGGTACGGGTGCTGGGCTCCTGAAAGATCAAGCCAACAGAAAATTTTTTCTTTTGTGAAAGCAAAAGATCAAAAGGATCTTTTTTAGCTTTCTGAATCAGGTCAAAAAAAAACAAATACTGATCTTTGTCCCAAGCGCTTAAGTCTAGTAGGTGCTTGGGGAAGACCATCAAAAAACAATCCGTTCCTTCATATACTCTTTTTTGAGTTCAATGTCCTTGTTGATCAAAGGAATCAATATCAGCGGTCGCCAGGTAACGTAGAGCCTTAAGAATTTTTCACGCCTTTCAAAATCGATATCCTCATGAAAAAGAATGATGTCATGCTTGCGCTCCGCATCCAACACCATACGCTCAGCAACTTCATCCTTGTTGGCACCCCCGCTTTGAAGGGTGACCTCGCCCATAAGTTCCTTAAGATACATGCTTTTAATGGCAATGGGATAATATAAATAGGCACCCAAACACAGCATTCCCACCACCAACAAGGTCAAAAAATTCCCCAAACCACTACCCTGAATAGCGCCAGGTGAATCCATCATACGTCCAGAAACGCGACGATCCCATATACTTCTAACTTTGCCCACTGGGATAACCGATTATCAAAGATACCCAAAGAGGCAAGGTGAATTTTTATCCAATGCCATCAGGCGCTAACCCTTACTGCTAAAGACTTTGATGTTTGGGATTGGAAAGGATCGACCAACAGTTTATACCGCCCACATATCGCAACCATTTAGCTGACCTTGTGCCATGATGGATATCCAACAGATGTTTACAAGCTACTGCCGCCCCTACATTGAAAAAGCATGGTACTAAGTGAAAAGCAAAATGGTTCTGGACTTATTAAGCCTGAAACCAGACAATGCAAAAATGGAGGTAAATTCTAAAGGAGATGATCAACACATGCTTGTACGCTTTCAAAGGCATCTTCTAGGCGTCCTTTTCCAAAACCATCCCCTACAATAAATAGATTGTTTTCTGAATTCCTTAAAAAAAGCATAGATGGTTTTTCAATAAACGCTTTTTGATAACGCCATCTGTGAAGATGGCTCCAACAGATATCTTTTTCTGAGATATTTAAAAAACCAGATAGTTCTTTCGTGATCATGAATTCAACTTCAGGCTTTGGATCTTCAAGGTGTTTTGTAGCCCAACCAGTATGTGAATGGATCACTAACCTAGTAGGTTCACTTTTTTGATTCAGTCTATTTTCGCAAATCATGCTATCAACAATATCTGATTTCAAATGTGCAACATCCCAATCAAATGAAATGCCCTCGGCAAGCACCACCAATAGCGTAAACCTTGGTTCAGCAGTAACATCTAAGTTTTGCGCATATGCATGTTTTTCATAAAGTTTAACAGACTGTGGCAGTGGTGCTGTATTGATAATTGTTTTAGCTCTGGCCACGCAGGTTTTGTCAGCCGTAAAAAGCTCAAAGTGACCTGATTTGGTTTTTTTAATATCAACAATATGTGACTTTAAATGCAGATGTTTTGGGTCGTAAACAGCCCTCACAAAATCACACATATGCCCTGGCGTGCGATAATGATTTTCAAACCATAGGCGCTTATAGGAGGGCCTTTTTTTCTCTAAAGTGATTATCTTAGGCTTCCAGATATTTAAAATATTTTTTTCTACAAAAGGTTTTAAATAGGTCTTAAATGCCTTCCCCCGAGCTGTAAAGTAAGGCGCCCCATGATTGAAATAACCATAGTCAGTATACTTGGTACTTAAACGACCACCGATGCCACGTGATTTTTCAAAGATATGGACGTTACTATGCCTGCTTAATTTTTCAGCAAGTAGCATCCCCGAAAACCCAGCACCAATAATTGCAATATCTATATAGTTCATAAGCAATAAGGAGCGTATCAATTGAATCTATAAAAGGAAATATCCTGAATAAAGTTCACTTTCACTTAAATACAGTTCTGCATAAAGGGGCAAGAAATAGATGTAAGTTTTAATTTTCGTTGGGTATACGCATTTCTACTACACTGATACATGTATAGACATGAAGCAGCTTTGTTTAATTTTAGGAGATCAGCTCAGCAAAAGCTTAACCTCTATCAAGGCGATTGATAAGGCAAATGATATTATCCTTATGGCCGAACTCCAAACAGAGGCGACCTATGTCAAACATCACCCCCAAAAAATAGCATTTATATTCTCGGCTATGCGGCACTTTTGTTCTGAACTTCAAGGCCAAGGTTACCAGGTCATGTACATTGATTATGAGCACACTTTTAATCAAGGTAATTTTTTGGACCAGGTCAAATGGATGATGAAAGAAGAAACTATTTCCCAAATCCATATCACTGAGCCAGGCGAGTATCGCTTGCTTTCCCACATTAAAACCTGGCAAGACCAGCTCAGTATACCGGTTCATATTCATGGGGATGATCGATTCATTGCGTCCCATCAAGACTTTAAAACCTGGGCCAAAGGAAAAAAATCTTGGGTGATGGAGTATTTCTATCGCAGCCTGCGCAAGAAAACTGGGCTATTGATGCAGGACAGCAAACCATTTGGTGGCAAATGGAACTTCGACCATGACAACCGAAAAAAATGGAAAAAAAATCTGGCATTTCCTAAACCACTTACTTTTGAACAAGACGACATCACACAAAATGTATTGGAGCTGGTGCAAAAACATTTTTCAGAGCACCCAGGCGCATTGAGCGACTTTAACTTTGCTGTGACTCGAAAAGGTGCTTTAAAGGCATTGGATTTTTTTATCAAACATCTCTTGCCTTCTTTTGGTGACCATCAGGACATCATGCAAATCGAAGAACCTTTTTTATACCATAGCCTTTTATCGGGATACATCAACATTGGTTTGCTTGATCCTTTAGAAGTCTGTCAAAAAGCCGAAGTCGCTTTCAATGAAAATCATGCCCCGATCAATGCGGTTGAAGGTTTCATCAGGCAAATACTTGGATGGCGTGAGTTTATCCGAGGTATTTATTGGCACTTTATGCCCGAATACAAATTGAAAAGTAAACAAACTCACCCTTACCCCTTACCCAATTTTTTCTGGAATGCACAAACCAATATGCGATGCCTGCAAGAAAGCATTGGACAAACCCTTGAACATGCATACGCGCACCATATCCAAAGGCTTATGGTGATCGGAAACTTTGCCACTCTCACCAACTTAGATGTAGAGGCCGTTTGCAATTGGTATTTATCAGTTTACTGGGACGCATTTGAATGGGTTGAGCTTCCCAATACCCAGGGCATGGCACTGCACGCCGATGGGGGCATTGTGGGAACCAAGCCCTATATTTCAACAGGCAATTATATCAACCGCATGTCCAACTACTGCCAAAACTGTACATACAATGTCACATCTAAAATAGGTGCTGATGCGTGTCCCTTTAATTATCTCTATTGGAACTACCTTATCAAACATGAAAAATCCTTAAAAACAAACCACCGCATGGGTTTTGCCTATAAAAACCTCGACCGACTTGATGATGAAACCAAAAACACACTAAAAAAACAGGCCGATGCTTTTCTTAAAACACTTTAAGGAACAATTTCTCTTCCAGCCCAATCAAATATTTTTCCTGTGTGATCTGGCGTGCATGTTTCGATGACCTCATGGAGGTGCTTTGCACTTTGCTCTGGTGAAAACAGTTGATTTTTAGGGACATTTTTTTGAAAAGGTCGAGACAGCTGGGTATCAACGGTGCCTGGATGCAAACTGATGACAGCCATGGATTTATGGGTACGCGCGGCTTCAATCGATAGTGTTTTCATCATTTGATGAAGTGCGGATTTAGATGCGCGGTAGCTGTACCAACCACCCAAACGGTTGTCACTGATACTACCAACTCGCGCTGACAGGCAGGCAAAAACGCCTTGTTGTAAAGCCTTTAGTTTTTGAAATACGGCTTTAGCCACAAGCATGGGACCGATGGTGTTGATTAAAAATGCATGTTGCATATGTTTTACATCGAGCTGCTTGTATGTTTTTTCAGGCTCTAGGCTTTGATCATGTAGAAATCCCGTACAGACAACAATCCGAGACAGTGCGGGTGGCAGACTCAAACTTGCCTTTTCAATGCTTTCTGGCTTTTCAAAACTAATATGATGGTATCGATCTAGATTTTGATTTGTATTGGCGCGAGACCAACCAATCAATTGATATCCTTTCGCCTTATAGATATCGCCCAGAGCTCGGCCAACGCCTCCTGAGGCCCCTACAATCAGAATGTTTTGACTCAAAAGTTTTGCCTTATCTTCGGATCAAGCGAAGACCCCATCCGAAAGACCACCAAAGTATATGATTGCCTACAACCCATGGTCCTTTCCATATTTTTTTTATAAAAGCATCAAGTTGAATGGTCAGCTGATTGCCCTCTCGAAACATTTGCAACCGATATGGCCGAATCCAACGAAAACTTAGCACGTAAGACCCATAAAAATACTTGAGATCTCTGTATGTAGAGGTGATTTCACCCACCTGACCATGCACTGAAAGCAGTGGTCCGTGATGAATATTCAACTCACCAACTTGAAATGGGCCTTGTTGATCAGGCGCATCGAATTCAACCTTGTAAGGAAATATTTGTCCACGTGTAAACATCTCTCTAGTTTGGAGCTTGGGCCATATTCGGTTCATCTGATCTGTCGAAAATGTGAAGGTTTTAGCAAACGCATAATCACCCATATATGACGGACATTTAGACTGTATTTTGACTTCCAAAAAACTCATAGACCTTATCTATCATGAGCCACTTAAAAAGCGGATTTATAAAACCCTCAATCAGACATTACTCTACGTCAAAATCAAACACACTTATCCAGAACTGAGGTTAACATGACACTGCGCTTCCGCAGAAGTAGCCTGGCACCTAGACACATATGGACACCTTATAACACATAGTGTTATTTTTTCAGTGTGTCCACTTTTTAGAGCCACTCCAGTCCAAATATCATTGAATAATACAGACCACCTTCTATGCAACCTTATCTCTTATCACATGATTTCCTCACCCACATGCGACATCCTCTTCCCATCTTAAAAGGAAACCTCAAACAAACATTTCTATACTGCCCCCACTTTCAAATAGCATGGCGCTAAGTGATAAAGTAGAGTGGTTTTGGGGCCATTACAGGTGTCAATTTTTTGTCAAACATCTACAAAGCAAGTAAACGGATCAACACCATTAAGCTCTGCATGATTCCGACATACCGAGCACCTATTTCTGTTGTACAAAATATACAGTTCCATCCCAAATAAAGATTAAACAGCTATAATATTGTTCGTAGAGCAATGAATACCGTTTATATATGCCTAAGCGGAAATGGCAGGAAAAAAGTTTCAAGGATTATTATCAGAAGCCTTTGAACCTCTTACTCATCGACCTTAAGGATGGCCAGGAAGGCTTCTTGGGGGAGTTCGACGTTCCCGAGGCGTTTCATGCGCTTTTTGCCTTGTTTTTGTTTGTCCAGGAGTTTGCGTTTTCGAGAGATATCGCCGCCGTAGCATTTGGCGGTGACGTTTTTGCGAAGCGCGGGTTGAGATTCTCTGGCAATAATCTTGTTGCCGATGGCAGCTTGAATAGCCACCTCAAACATCTGTCGTGGGACCAGGCTTTTAAGTTTCTTGGCCAGCTCCCGACCTCGGTAGTATGCGTTTTCCTTGTGGAGCATAAGGGAGAGCGCATCGACCTTGTCGCCGTTGATGAGCATGTCCAAGCGAATAATCTGGGCACGTCTAAATTCTTTGAACTCATAATCAAGAGAGGCATAGCCTCTGGACGATGATTTGAGTTTGTCATAAAAATCAAACACCATTTCATTCATAGGCAAGTCGTATTTCAACATCATGCGCTTGCTTGAGAGGTATTCCATCGATATCTGTTGGCCCCGTTTGTCTTCACAGAGTTTCAGGATACTGCCTAAGAACTCTTGAGGCGTATGTATGGTGATTTCCACAATGGGCTCTTCAATGAAGTTGATTTGTTGCGGGTCTGGGAGCTTTGCAGGGTTGTCCACGTCAACAACTTCGCCTTCAGCTGTATGAACTTTGTAGGCTACCGTAGGCGCGGTGGTGATCAACTCTACTTTGAATTCCCGCTCCAAGCGTTCTTGAATAATCTCCATGTGCAATAAGCCTAAGAACCCACAGCGAAAGCCTAAGCCCAGCGCTACAGAATTTTCAGGCTCGTACGAAATGGAAGTGTCGTTAAGCTCTAATTTTTCCAAGGCGTCTCGTAGATCGTTGATGTCGGTATCTGCTGTTGGAAAAATACCACAAAACACTGTTGGCTTCACAAAACGAAATCCCGGCAAAATGTCTGCTGTTTCGTTTTTGAGTTCGGTGATCGTGTCTCCGACATTGGCTTCAGAGACCTCCTTGATGCTTGCAGAAAAAAAACCTACTTCACCAGTTTGTAGCGCATCAACTTTGGTAGGAAAGGGATTTAAAATCCCTACACGCTCAACTTCAAAGTCTTGGCCTGTTGACATAAATTTAATTTTCATGCCTTTTTTCATCTGGCCATCAAAAATGCGAACCAAACACACCACCCCGAGGTACTGATCATACCAACTGTCAAACAGCAGAGCCTTAAGTGGCTGGTCAAGATCGCCTTTTGGTGGCGGAACGTCTTGTACAATACGCTCTAAGATATCTTCAACGCCTGCTCCTGTCTTGGCAGAAATTGAAATACCACCTGTCGCATCAAGACCCAGAACCTCTTCGACCTCCTGGCCCACTCGATCAATGTCGGCATTGGGCAGGTCAATTTTGTTCCAAACCAAGATCATCTCTAGGTCTTGCGAAATGGCTTCATAGGTATGGGCAAGGGTTTGGGCTTGCACGCCTTGAGAAGCGTCCACCAACAAAAGTGCGCCCTCACAAGCGTTCAGACTTCTAGAAACTTCATACGAAAAATCAACATGACCCGGGGTATCGATAAAATTAAATTGGTAGGTCTCACCATCCTTGGCTGTGTAGGACAGCCTAGCACTTTGGGCTTTGATCGTAATGCCACGTTCTTGTTCGAGTTCCATTTTGTCCATGACTTGGGTATTTTTATTTCGTGTATCAATGGCGCCTGTGATTTCTAAAAACCGATCGGCCAGCGTAGACTTGCCATGATCAATGTGGGCTATGATTGAAAAGTTGCGAATATATTTTATTCCATCTGTCATGATAGAGCCTTACTACAAAAAAGGTGATGCATGTTCAAAGCTTTAAGATCAATCAATTAAGTTTTCTGGCAGACCGTTTGGAAAGGCCTGGTCGATACCTGCATTGATTTTTTCAATGCGATTTTCTGGATTGGGGTGCGTGCTAAAAAATTCTGCCTGGCGGGCACCACCACCTGCACTCTGAGCCAGGATTTTCATAACTCCTTTGAGTGCATGGGGATTATAACCCGCATCTGACATCAGCTTGATCCCCAAGCTATCAGATTCCAGCTCGTCACCTCGTCCGTACTTCATGTTGACCATATTGCCAATAGCTTTGGCAATATGCGCAGATTGATGGCTGCCTGTCCCCATAAGCACAGAGCCAATCAGGCCTTGGGTGAGGTTTTGCTTGGCCATACGCTGGGCGCCATGACGGGCCACCACATGACCAATTTCGTGGCCAAGCACTCCTGCAAGTTGGCCTGGCGTTTCAAGCTTGGAAAATAAAGCATATGTAATAAAAACCTGTCCACCTGGCAGAGCAAAGGCATTGACCGTATCCGGGTCAGCCAAAAGATGAAAATCAAAGGCCCAATCAGTTTCTTTGACAGTAGACTTTTGCACCAAGACATTGCCAATTTGATCTACCAGCTCTTGGGCTTTAGGATCTGGGTGATCACCACCAAACTGCTCAATCATTTGAGGCAATGCTTGCAAGCCCATTGCAATTTCTTGGTCTTCGGTCATGCCAATGTATTGTTTGTTTCCTGTCATGGGATTGACTTTGCCCTTGCTCAAATAGGATACCAATGCAAAGAGCGCCATCCCACCCGCAATCATCAGGCGAACGTTTCCAAAACGTCTTCTTCTGGGACGCGTTGGTAAACCTTGACGGCTACGGTAGTGATCTGCACGTGAACGATAGCGACTCATGCCAGCACCTCCAAGTCTTCTTCCTCTACCTCAATGCATTCATACAATCCGCCTGTGAAAGCGCCTACAATCATAAAATAAACTAACATGGTAGGGCCACGTAAAATATTTGCCCATTCAAAAAAATGATTCAGTTGGTAAAAAGAGATCACATACACACAAAGACCTAATAATGCGCCACCTATCAAGCCACCCCAAAAACCAAAACGGTGTAAAACAAAATGGGTCAACATCGCCCATACCATCACAAAAATAAAGCATGCGAAAAACCCCATCAAGAGCATCTGTAAGGAAGGTCCTGCGTCTATTAAAAATTTTCGAGATGTCACCAAGGCTGACGCTGGAAAAAATATCATCTGATCACGGGTCAGTGTTGAAAATAGGGGCAAAACACATAGCCATGACGCATAAAAAACAATGCTTGTTATCAATCCTGTTATCAAGGACGCAGATCCGTCCAATAATCGAAGATGTCTTAGCAGTCGATTCATCTTACTTGCCTCTCTTTAAAAACCATGCCCGCCATGTCTACCGGACATTGGTGAGGCAATCAAAGAAAATACAACGGACTTTACCAATCAACCAAAGAACTAAAATGTCATCTGTCCAGGGATTTGATCCTTGTACTGATCTAGAACCAAATCAATACCTTGTCGGATGTATTCTGCAACTGGAACTTTGGTGCGTTTGTTCAAAAGTTTCAGGCGATCATTTTGGTCTTCAGTGATGTAGACCGTGGTTGATATTTTTTTTCTATTCATGACTAGTGACCCTATTTGTATGTTAGAAGCAATATGTAGACTTATATATCACTATATGAACCTATATATAGTGTCAATGTTTAGCAGGTCACCTAACGATGCTTAAAATGTTCAATTTAAGCTTTGTATGTTAAAATTAAAAATTCATGGTTAAGTCCTTAATAAATCTCAGCAATCAGAGAACGTATACGCTCCTTTGGGCATGCCTATGTCTTGCACTTGCTGTAGGTGACATACAGGCAACGGAGCTTTATCAATATGAAGTTGACGGTAAAATTATTTTTTCAGATCGGCCGCCTGTAGATCTTGACTATAACGTCAAAAAAACCAAAAGCCCTTTTGTCATGTCTCATCACGCGCCGCCTGCTCCCAAGGTCAAAACAGCATCCTACCGCCTTAATCCCAAAACAATTGACCCCTATATTCAGACAATTGCCAAACGCCACAACCTATCGCCAAAGCTTGTTCATGCTATTATTAAAACGGAGTCAAACTACAACCCCAAAGCCATTTCCAAAAAAGGTGCCCAAGGCCTTATGCAAATCATGCCCCAGACAGCCAAAATGCTCGGCCTGAAACAACCACTTAATCCAAAGGACAATATTGAAGCCGGGGTAAGATACTTTAAAAAACTCTTAGACCATTTTCATGGGGATTTATCTTTGGCTTTAGCAGCATATAATGCGGGTCCTACCAATGTTGAAAAGTACCAAGGCATCCCACCTTTTAAAGAAACCATGAATTACGTTAAAAAGATCAAGAAAGATTACGCCAAAGGCATATCCAACTGATATATCTCTGAGATGAGCAAGCAAAAAGTTCGCGTTTGGACCATTCCTAATATTCTTACCTTTGCGCGCATGCTTGCTGTGCCATTCGTTGTCTATTTTTTACATATCGGAAAAATTCAAGAGTCGTACTTCGGGGCTGCCTTGATTATATTTATTTTGGCTGCGCTGACCGACCAGATTGATGGGTACCTGTCACGAAAACTCAATCAGCAAACAACCCTCGGAGAAATCCTAGACCCTTTGGCTGACAAGATCATTGTTATGGCTGTATTGATTGAACTGACCTTTTTGCACATCATCCCTGCGTGGATTGTTATTCTGATTTTAAGCCGTGATATTTTCATCAATGGGCTCCGCGCGTTTGCTCAAAAACATGGTTTGAGCATTCTCCCTAACCAAACAGGAAAAATTAAAGTTTACTTTCAGGGTTTTGCTTTAGGCTTTTTGATCATATGCACGCATTCCCAATGGTCCAATCTTGGTGGGGTGTTTTTGGGTAAGTTCGGCATGGGCATCCAAACACACACGCTTGGCTTGGTCTTGCTCTATATCTCTTTGATATTATCTTTCAAATCGGCCTTGGATTACTCTGGCCAACTATATAGACACCTTAGAGTTTAAGATCATAATAATGATGATTATTTTCTTTTACTTTTCATACAATTTTACTATATCCGTGCCTCCATTGGCTTAACACTTTGGGGCATTAGCTCAGCTGGGAGAGCGCCACGCTGGCAGCGTGGAGGTCAGCGGTTCGATCCCGCTATGCTCCACCATCACTGTTAAAGACAAAAAATGCAAAATATTCAAATAGTTCGACATCCCTAGGGTAATCCCTTAATCTTAAGGATATGCCTGATGGAAATGAAGCTGACTTACCTGATTCAACACAAGCCTATCTAGGCCTCCCCTCCTACCTCTCTCACATTACTGAGCTTGAAGAAATGCTCGAAAGACAAAAAGTACTGGGCGTTATATATGTTGATGGCAGCCACCTGAGCGCCATCGAAAATCGTTATGGCACCGATTACTTTAATGAAGTCATGCAGAAGGTTTCCCAATCGCTTTTAGATCTTAGGGGGCATATCATACGTCAGAAGGACTTGATTACGTTAACCCAACTTCAAGGATACTCCTTTCTTATTTTTTTATCTGAAGGCCGTAAAGAAAGCGGGCGCGAGGTTCTTTTAAAAGAGGATGTTGAGTTCGCATGTGAACGGATTCAAAAACACCTCCAACAAAGCCTGTTTCTAGAGCTTTATAAGTACCTCAACGAGCTACCCAAGATTGCAGTTGGATACTCATTGACACTGTATAACCCCATGGTTGCCAAAACCCGAACCATCCTCCATATGATTGACGAAGCCAGAAACATTGCCCAGCTGCATTACTCAAAAAACGAACTTCGCCGCCGAGGGCGATTGCAAAAAATTCTTCTGGAAGAAAATATCAATACGCTCTACCAACCAATCATTAACCTGAAAGACAAAAATATATTTGGCTTTGAAGCACTTTCCAGGGGCCCCAAAAACTCTGAGATTGAAGCACCTGTGATTCTCTTTACCCTGGCAGAAGAAATTGGGCTTTTGTATGACCTGGATCGACTTTGTCGAAAACGCGCCATTGTCAATGCGTCAGATAAGCCCAAAGGTAAAAAGCTTTTTGTGAATACCTTGCCAAACCTCATCTTTGATCCTGCATTTGGGGCTGAAACATTTGTGAATTTTCTCAAAGAGCATCACATCCCTATTGAAGATGTGGTTTTTGAAATCACCGAACGCAATGCGATTGAACAATTTGGGAAATTTAGAGAGGCCTTAAAATACTATATCGACGCAGGCATTGATATCGCGATCGATGATGTAGGAGCCGGTTTCTCTAGCCTTGAGGCCATTGTGGAAATCCAGCCAACCTATATCAAAATTGACCGCTCGATCATTCGAGACCTGGCGGTCTCAGATATCAAGCGCCAAATGCTCAAAGCATTGATTATGCTTTCAAAATCAATTGATGCAAAGATTGTTGCTGAAGGGGTAGAAACTCAAGAAGACCTCAAGGTGCTCATTGACTTTGGCATTGACTATGCCCAAGGGTATTATTTTGCAAGGCCTCAACCACCCTTTCCTACAGTCACCCGTTTTTCATAGTCTGCTGGGTAGCCGCGCATTCAAAAGTTATTACGTATGTGGATGGCTATACAAGTTTTGTCACATCTAACTCATTGACAAAGACCCCGTCCAATCCAAGACGCTTGGCTTTGTCCAGTTCGAACTTTTCTTTGACTGTAAAAGCACGAACCCATAAGCCCATTGACTGGGCCAAAGCTATTTCGTCTTGATCAACGGTGTTGATATCCAAATGAAGCGCGCTGGCATCTAGGTATTGCATTTCATCCCTTTGCTCTTGGCTTACCTTGCCCTCGACAAGGTAACAGAGCGAAAGCTTAGGGTCTTGTTTTCGCAAGCGATGCAAGGCCAGAGGTTCAAAGCTAGACACGTGAAGGGTTTTGCGCATGGTGTATGTTTCCAAAGTTTTTAAAAGTGGGATTTCAATAGATCTATCTGGGTCAAGATGGACAGCATGTGCCTTGATTTCAACATTTAACGCCACTTGGCCGTCAATACAGGCAAGGACTTGATCCAAGGTTGGAATGCGCTGGTCTTTAAACTTTGTTCCTTTCCACGAGCCTGCATCAAGTGCTTGCAAGGCCTTGCTTTCAAAATCACACACCCTTCCACGAGCGCTGGTTGTGCGATCCAAGGTTTCATCATGAATCACAACGATTTCTCTGTCCTTGCTTAGAGCGATATCAATCTCGATCATCTCAGCGCCAATGACCATGGCTTGCTCGATCGCAAGCAGAGTGTTTTCAGGATATTGGGCGCTGTACCCCCGATGTGCAATGTGTTTCATGCTTGATCCTTCTCTGAGGGGTCGGACTGAAGTTCAATGTATACTTCTTGTTCCAGTCTTTTGAAAACGCTTTGATCTCGATTCCATGCAAGCGTGAACCAAAGCAAACAATGCATCCAGACCATCCAAATACCCAAGTAAACCCAATCCTGTGGGGCATCTGCAATCTTTAAAGCTTGAAGTGTATGGTGCACCAGCAAGGCTCCCACCATCAAGATGATACACACAAGCTGAAAGATCATGCGGCGCCATTTTTGCCGTACTTTTTGATAACTGCTCAAATCAGGATTGACCTGGAGCGTATCCGCCATGCGTCGAATCCATTTTAAACGTTTGCGATAGATGCCCAACAGGCCTAACCATACTAAAAAGGCTGCCGCAATTGTCACCCATAAGAGTCTTGGATGCGCAGATCCTGAGATCCACCCAACCAAAGATAAAACATTCCAAGAAAACAAAAAAAACAAAAGCCATGCCGAGAGTATCCACATAAGAAAAACTTAGCGCATTCTCAAAAGTCTAGGAAGTAATCTTTGATTTGCTTCAAGCAAGTCAAGCTTTGATAGCTCCGATCGATCAACCCACATGACTTGGGCATGTTCTGGGTGATGCATAATGTCCAAACGTGAGCACTGGGCATAGAAAAAATGAATTAATGTTTTGCGCTCTGGATAAAGATGTTCGATCTTTTCAAAGAAAGAACATGCAGGCACCTCAAGATGGAGTTCCTCTTTGATTTCTCTTCTTAACGCATCTTCGAAGGTCTCGCCCTCTTCAAGTTTTCCACCAGGAAATTCCCATTTGCCTGGGCTGGTATCATTGGATTTTCGCTGACCGACCAAAATGCGTCTCTGCGCATTTTCCAAAATCAGTGCTGCCACTTGTATGTTTTTCATATGAAGTTTCTTCCGAGTCTATCTTAGTTTAGAATCTCTGATATACCGGAGAGTGCCATGTCACAACGAATTTTCCTTCTAGACGGAACGGCCATTGCCTACCGAAGTCACTTTGCCTTTGGTGCTGTCAATCCACTAAAAAACAGCCAGGGCTTGCACACAGGTGCAGTCTATGGCTTTGCGCAAACACTTCACCGGATTATCCAAGACGAGGCGCCGGCAGGCATTGCTGTTGCGTTTGACTGCCCTGAGCCAACCTTTAGACATGTTCAGTTTGCTGACTACAAAGCCACACGCGAAAAAATGCCTGAAGAATTGGTCATGCAGCTGCCCTGGATCCAAAGGGTCACAGAAGGCTTTGGAATTCCTTTTATCAAACAACCGGGGATCGAAGCCGACGACATTATTGGAACCCTTGCCCTGCAAGCCAAAGACAAGGGCTTTCAAGTCTATATGGTCACCGGGGACAAAGACTTCATGCAATTGCTTGGACCCAACGTTTATATGTACAACCTTAAAAAAGGTTCGGCCCTGGATCTCCTTGGGCCTCAAGCACCTGTTGAAAAATGGGGCGTTGAGGTTGGGCATGTGACTGATCTGCTCGCATTGATGGGGGATGCGAGCGACAATGTCCCAGGCGTTCCTGGTATTGGCGCAAAAACAGCCGCCAAACTGATCCAAGCCCATGGTAGCTTGGAAGACATCTACCAACATATTGATGACATCACGCCAGAGCGCATCCAAAAAAAACTGATTGAATTTAAAGACCAAGCCTTTCTGTGTAAGGACTTGGTGACCATCAAAACCGATGCAGATTTTCAAGGATCTCTTGAGAACCTACAAAACATTCAAGAGAGGCCATCTGAGCTCAAAGATATTTTTATGGAACTAGAGTTTGAATCTCTTTTAAAAAAAATAACTCAGCTTCAAAAACCATCACCATCTCAACAAGCCACGCCGTCAAAATCTGATTATCGACTTGTCCAAACCAAAGAAGATTTCAATCACCTCTTAGCATCTCTTAACAAAGCTTCTATCACGGCCATTGATACGGAGACTTCCCATATTCGCCCTATGTTAGCGCAGATCATTGGCATGTCTTTTTCCTTTAAAAGCAATCAAGCCTTTTACCTGTCTATGGCCCATGCGCCATTTTCAATGCTTGAGTGTTTGACAAAGCTCAAAGATTTTTTAGAAAATCCCAAAGCTTTAAAGGTCGGACAAAACATCAAATACGATCGACACATCCTAAAACATGAGGGTATTAATCTTCAAGGCATCGCGTTTGATACCATGATCGCTTCATATCTATTAGACCCAAATCATCATCAACACGGCCTAGATCATATGGCACTCAAACACCTTGATCACCAGACCATTCCCATAGACACAATCATTGGCAAAGGCGCCAAGCAAATCACCATGGATCAAGCCGACATTGATGCTGTGACAGAATATGCATGCGAGGACGCTGACATCACCTTGCAGCTCTATCACTTTTTCAAGCCCAAGCTCCATGCCCAAGGCCTCGAAGATGTTTTTGAAAAAATAGAGCTCCCGCTAATTGATGTATTGGGAGATATGGAACGACAAGGTATTGCATTAGACCTCAACATTTTAAAAGAACAGTCCATCAAACTTCAAAAACATATTGACCAACTAGAACAAGACATTCACGGCCTAGCAGATCAAAATTTTAACATCAAATCTCCAAAACAACTGGGACCCATATTATTTGAGGACCTTAAGATTCAAGATCACTGTGGTGTTAAAAAGGTCAAAAAAACCAAAACCGGTTATGCTACCGACCAAGAGACCTTAAAAAAATACATGGACCACCCCATCGTGCCCAAACTCTTGGAATACAGAAACCTAACCAAACTTGTTTCAACTTACATTGATAGCCTGCCAAATCTTGTACATCCTGAAACCAAAAAAATTCATACATCCTTCCACCAAGCTGTTGCAGCAACAGGTCGACTTTCCAGCAGTGATCCAAACCTTCAAAATATTCCGATTCGATCATTGGAAGGCAAGCGCATACGCAAAGCTTTTGTAACCTCTCATAAAGGTTGGTTATTGATGTGTGCCGATTACTCTCAAATTGAGCTTAGGCTTTTGGCCCACCTGAGCCAGGATCCCACCATGTGTGAGATGTTTCAGTCTGGCCAAGACATCCACCAACTTACAGCGTCCAACATGTTTGGCATCACGCCAGAGTCTGTAACACCTGACCAAAGAGCTCAGGCCAAAACAATCAATTTTGGCATCCTCTACGGGATGGGACCACAGCGCTTGGGACGTGAGACCAAAATTTCTACCAAAGAGGCCAAAGCTTTTATTGAGCAATACTTTGAAACCTTTGGGCACGTAAAACAATACTTTGATCAGATTTTAGAACATGCGCGCGTCGATGGTTTTGTTTCAACCCTTGGCGGAAGAAAACGCCCGGTGGACTTAAATACCTCCAACCCTATGATGAAAGCCTTTGCTGAGCGCATCGCCATCAACACGCCCTTACAAGGCTCTGCTGCTGACCTGATCAAACTGGCCATGATTGATGTTCATCATGAACTTAAAAAATCCGCCTGGAAATCTAAAATGCTTTTACAAGTTCATGATGAACTTGTCTTTGAATGTCCTGTGGAAGAAAAAGAAAACCTTGAAAAAATGGTACGCGACAAAATGAGCGCTGCTATGAAACTGAGCGTCCCACTGATCGTCGACATCGGCTTTGGCCAAAACTGGTCCGATGCTCATTGAGTAAGACGACAACTCCTAATTGACGCGTCTAATTAGGGTCAGGTCAGGTAAATCTTGAATTAAAGAACTTACCCTACCCACATATACAGTGCCATAAACATGGCGATCAGCAGGGTACAGTTTAAAACATCAATTTTCATTTTCATAGGCCCGTCCTTTTTCATGACATGCATACAAAAAGCAATTTTAGTGCCACGTTTGCTACAATGTTTTTTGTATAAATTCAACAGGTTAGTTTTTTGGGGGGCCTTGCAAGTGCGCAAAAAATGTCTCATAACAGGTATCAGCTGCCTAACTTTGGCATTATTATATGATGCACAGCTCAACGTGAGAAGCTCAGGTAGAAAGAACTCCCTAATACCGCTCGGGCTCACGCCCGCCCGGCATAAGTGTAATGCCCCCGTTTTAAACTCAGTTATTCCCCATCTATGCACCTTGAATGCCCCATATATATATTATCCTTTATCTGGAGTAAGACTTTTTTAATTCAGGTTTTTTGTAAGCGCTTCTAGGGTACTTTGATGGATATACATCTGTCCCATGGGATATAAAAAAGGTTTAGGCGTGATACTCGTGTCATTCTTGGCATAGTAATCCAAGATCACTTCCTTTTCTCCCTCTTTTGACTTGGCACTTCCAGAATCAGTCACCTCATAAAACAGCTGAACACCTATACCACGCTCCCTTGCGCACATATTCAACCTTCGCTTGTTTTTCTGATCCATCATATCTAACTTCTCTTGGCTTAAACCCTTATCACTGACCACCAAGCTGCTCTCTTCTTCTCTCTCACACGCATACTTTGAATAAATATCCCCATCCATATCCTTATACCTCTGCACCAACTCAAATAATCCACCTATCTCTTGCTCACTTAAATGCTGCGCAATCGGAAAACTCATCATCATATCTTCTACACTTACTTTATCTTGTACAAACAACTCCAAAAACTTTTGCACCTGTTCCACCAACACTTCGCCTGACTCTTTGTACCCTTTAAATCCTAATATACGATGCTCTAATAAATACTCCCCCAACATTCTTGAAAACAACACATCATTTAAACCACCCGCGTCTAATCCATCTTCAGGTAATACCGCTATGTACTTCTTAGGCGCCAATTCCATCAAATCACTCATCCGGGGCCCATCTATCTTATCATTGCTAAAGTCATATCCTGCCGGCACAAAACCTGGATGCACTTCTATCCCTTCTACATCTTGCCTGCCCATATATAAACTCGCTGGATCTTTAAGTGTTGCATACACTTCACTACCCAACTCATGATACAATCTGAGCAACATCTCTACCGTATGTCCCTGAACATCTACAACCGATGCTTTCTTGCTTTCTAATCCCAAAATCGCCTGACTCATCTGAAATAACATATCCAACATCTCTGCAGGATTGGCCCTGTGATCCACCGTCATCGGAAACATCTTATCTAACCAAAACGTTGTACCCAATCGCTTCTTCATCGGTTCAAAAAATGTCTTCTCTTTTGCCCTTGATACACGCCCTTGCGTATGTGTTAAATCTCGGTCTCCCAGCATCGCGATATCCATAAAGTCTAATCTTCGCTGTACTTCTCCATCTCCTGCGCATACGCCCTCATGATCTTCATCTACACATATCTCTTTCTCTTCTTCTTCAGCTTTGATCAATTTATCAAGCGCCCCATATCTTGACCCATACAACTTATCCTTATCCAAATACCTTACAAAATCCCCATACACTTCCTTCATATCCCCAATAAAATCATGGTTAAATTCATACTGCCCCTTCATATAATCATAATACCCTCGCTCTAACGCTTCCATATCTTCCTGAGGGTGAATAATACGATAGTAATCTTCTGAAACCTTTAGTTTAGATAGATACCCCTTATGCTTTGATAGACTTTGCCCAGTTGAATACAATTTGCGCTGTATCGCTTGACCAATATGCGCAACATGATGCTCCTTGATATAGTTATCGATCACCTTGGATACACGTTTGGGTGAGTATATAATCTCGGCTTGCCTCTTCTCAGACTCCCACTCCATAAACTCTATCATCTTACGCTCATATACCTTATTAATCCCATACTTGGTTAACTCCTGCCAATTGGCCAAGTAACCTCTGATTATCTCTCCACTTAAACACCGCAACACCAACTCCTTTGATCCTGAGCAATCATCCGTGCCTTCAAGATCTCCCTTTAATACCCTGATATAATTGTTAAACGGCTTGCTTAACTTAGGTTCTAACTTGGCCTGTAGTTTTGATTTTTCTAAAAAACTATTGATATGCACTGAAAAGTATAAATCTGCTGCCAGTTTAAACATCCCGATCACAAACCCATTCAAGTTCACTCTCGAGGTCATATACAGTACAGGTTTTAAATCATTGATATACCTCACCATCGCCTGGCCATAACGACCTGCGGCCAAACCTGCCTTAGCTCCACTGACCCCTTTTTGAACCATTAAACCTGCCAACATGAACGAAGATATGTTCATGATTTGATGTTCTATAAATAACTCCGGATCATTCTTTCTTAAGTCTGATTCAAATATGTACGCGCTAAACAAAGACCCAACAATAAATCCTACTTGGCTCCTGACATATGTTCTAAAGCCCACCACACGTTTAAGGCGCATGTACGCTTTTGATCCTCTAAACTGGGAGTTGTTTAACTGAACACGCAGCTCTTGTGGACTGACCCCCAAAAAGTGGACGGTATAAAAGACTAGCAGCTCAGTAGTTCGTACTGGACTGGTGATAGATAATCAAGAGAAGAGTGTAATCTTTCTTGATTGTAAAAGTTGAGGATGTAATCCTCGATGGTTTTTTGAGCCTCCTTTCTGGTT
>Ga0209186_1000111_pt1 | contig 67805 bp, 44 predicted proteins | sample SidtaG_FD_187426 | JGI IMG/M metagenome (GOLD analysis project Ga0209186, IMG submission 187426) | Marine algal microbial communities from Sidmouth, United Kingdom - Sidmouth_Male2 metaG (SPAdes) (version 2) | ecosystem: Host-associated > Algae > Red algae > Unclassified | place: Sidmouth... | reverse complement strand
AAGAACAGGTGGTTGCGGAGCTGAAAGCAGCTGGATTTGAGCAGTTTGATGTGAATCAGAAATTATTACCGTATCAGTATATTATTCGGGCTAGGTAGGGCTAGATTTTAGACGGTTAAATCATTTTGTTGGTCTACCACTTAGCCAATTTTTTACAAATTTTGTATATTCTGAATGCTTCATTGTCTCTATATCCTTTTTTTTATAGCCTTCTTTAGGAAGATCTAGCTCGAAATCATACGAAAATTCATTATAATTTTCCCAAATGGTCGTACCCGTTGGTATCTTTTCTTTAGGGAAATTTGAGACAAACCAATTTCTAACGCCTCGGACAAGCTCTTCAGGTTTATTATTATAACAACATATATCGCTACCAGCAATATCGGATAAAGTTGCTTGATATCTATACTTTTGTGAATCTAATATTAAGCAGACTTTATCTTCTAATTCTCCTCCCCCCTCTCTAACTCCTAAATCAAGGCCCAACTCGAAAGGCATATTAAATCTTGCTTTCTCATTAATCTTTTTTGATTCTGCTCTAGAAAGATCATGAATACTGTACTTAGATTCTTTTATTAAATTCAATATATTGTTGATCCTTATAGAACCAGAATCCTTAGTTTCTGACAATTGAGGTTTCAGACCTAAGTAGCAAACGGTAAAAATTAGAGGTTTAAGAAATTTCTTGAATTTTAAATCAAAAGGGCAATTGATAAAGACATTTTTTTCAAAACTCATTTAATCGTATTACTTGATTCTCGATTGCTTATTTGAATAGTCCAATCCATGATTTAAACTGAAATTATCTTTTCAACGGATCCGTCTTTTTTATGTACCACTACATTTGAAATTTGGCCTGATTTGGACTTTGATCTTGCAACTGAAATAGCCATCTTTTTTGTATTCACAACTCTTGTAGCTCTCTTCATACCTTCCCTTTTTACAGCCCATTTATTTCCCCTAGAAATAATATGTATTCTGTTGGAATTTCCTTTACTTGATTGTTTTAAACGATTAGCTGCTGCTATCAGTCTAGTCTCTGTATATAATTCTGGCATAATTTTAAAATTCTAATTCACAGATAAAAATAAGGTTTTTCCATTAGAAAAGCCACATTTTTTATAATAATTACGGTTGCTCCTCAAACTCCAAAATATTCCCATTTACACAATACCGTAATCCCGTAGGTTTTGGACCATCATCAAACACATGTCCCAGATGTCCGTCACAGCGCGCGCAAACGATTTCATTGCGGACCATTCCGTGGCTGTTATCAGCGACTTCCAATACATATCTAGCGTCGTATGGCTCATAAAAGCTAGGCCAACCAGTTCCCGACTTAAACTTCGAATCTGAGGTAAACAGTGGCAAGGAACATCCAACACAGTGGTAAACACCTTTCTCCTTATTATCGAGATACTTGCCGGTGCCCGCCCGTTCTGTACCCTTTTTCCTTAGAATGTAGTACTCGTCATCAGACAATTGACTTTTCCAGGCGGCATCCGTCTTTACAAGCTTTTGAACGGCGTCCTTTTGATTTGTAGTTTTGGTGGTTTTAGTTGTAGAATCCTGATCTGTAGTGCTAACTTTTCCAGACTGAGAACAACCAGACACTATGAACACTAATACAAGAATTAAAGAACAAAATAATTTACTCATAACTTTTTTCTTTATAACAAACTAAAAGCTAAATAGTTGTCATTTCTACTTACCACTTGCCTTTTTCGCTGCTTTCTCTTGATCAATTTTAATCATCAAATCCATTACTTCAGGCAACTGTTTTGCTCCAATACGCTTGGAGAGTATCATCTTGTCTTTATCCAGAATATAGGTTATCGGAGTCGACTTAATAGCGTAGTGCAATCTATAATACAATTCAGTATTGTCCAATGCCATATGATTCAGCCAACCACCAAGGTTTTTTTCCTCAATGCTTGTCATACACTCTTCCTTACTTTTGTCCTTGGCACAAATGCTGAACATCGTTACACCTTTGTCCTTGTAGTCTTCTGCGAATTTAACCATGTCTGGAGCCGCTTTATTGCAGTGTCCGCATTTCGGATCCCAGATATAAAGGATGGTATATGGCGATTCAATCTCGTAGAGTGATGTCTTCTTCCCATCCATTGTGGAGATGTAGATATTTGGTGCTTTTTCACCAATTAAAAGGGGCCGCAGCTCCTTAGCAGTCTTCAACATTTTTTTCAACTGATCTTCTTCGGTCCAGGGCGCCTTTCCTTTAGCGTAGTAGTTATCTACGATATGCACATATACAGCATCCATCCCAACCACTTTAGACTGGGCGTATTTGTTAACGGTATAAATCAGTAAATACTTCTGCATCTCTTCATTTCCAGCTGCTTTACCAACCAGCAAATCCACTTCCTTAGTTAAAGAATCTGGGTCTTGAACCGTCATTTTATTCAGATATCGCTCTAATCTAGGTTTTAACAACTGAGAACGAATCAATCGACTATCCTGGAAACTCACATGATCCCAATATTGCGCTTTGTAATGGATGTAATTATGAAGATTGCGTTCTTGCTCTGTAGCATCTTTTGCGGCAGGAGGTATATTAGGTTCTTGTGACGCACTTACGATTGCAGCGACAAGTGTACCCTTATTCTTTTTCAATAGATTTTCCTGGTACACTTTTACCTCATCATCTATTACGTCAAGTTTCTTATTGAGTTGTTCCAGTTTAGCACCTGAGGCATCTTCTGATCCCTTACTGAGTGTTTCTCCCTTTTTACGCTGGGCAGACAGGAAATGCAAATAATTATAAAGCAATTCATTCTCCTTCGAATTCTTCACCTTCATATTTCCAATAGCATCAGCGGTGGTGGTTTGCATCGAAAAATGTTGCTCCTCGTCACTACCAACTAAGACTTCAAAATAACTGTTGTCAGGAGGGAGAATAACCATGTAAGTCCCTCCAGGTAACTTATCCTCTCCTTGTTTGATAAAACTGCCTTTGGGCGAAAGCTCCATCGTATCTTTTATGTACTGATTACCATCATAATGCACGGCAAAGTAAGCTTGCTTTGATTCAAGTCCTTCAACATTAAACTCAAGCTTATGCCCTTTCTGCGCAAGCAATGTACTTCCAGCGATTAGGAATACTAAAACAGATAAGAAATGCAACTTCATAGTCAATTCAACATTTAGTTTGTAAATATTTCTACTCAAAATTAATCAAATTCGATACCAATTCAGTGGTTTGCAATTGAAAACCGTTGTTTTTATCAATGTTATTCCAAAATTTGAATTAGTTTTAATTTATAAAAGAGAATATTATATTATTAAACTGGAATAAAACCCTTACTCCGTAACCTAGCAAAACAAATACAAGTGACTGTTTATCAAAAACATAATTAATTATTAATTTACAATTAGAAACAATATATTTTTCCATATCTTTAGAATTGAATCCTCTTTAAATCTATCTAAACTATATTTAATCATTAAATGAATTAATCATGAGGTTCATCAAAAAAATCATTGTCATTTCTTGTCTTTTCGATTCCTATACCATTTCAGCAAATACAACTAATTCTCTTAGTAGTATCTGCAAAACAACTACGCCTCCCACACTAGATGGACAAAACAGTGATTGGATCACCGACACCACTTATCAAATCTCTAATTTACTAGAAGGGGCGATCGACTTTCCAGCAGACTTAGCTGCTGATTTTCAGGTGTCTTATGATGCTAATTACCTCTACATTTTCTGCGCAGTGACCGATGATGTATTGGCGAATGATTCTCCTAGTGCGTGGCAAGATGATGGTATTGAAGTCTATCTGGACGGTGGAAATGAAAAGTCCACGACTTATGACTCCAACGATCATCAGTTAGTTTTTGCTGTAAATGATCCTTTTATCTACTACCCTTCAGGCCCACAAGATAACCCACCAGAAGTCAATAGGACTCAATCAACCACCGCCACAGGCTATCAGATGGAAATTCGTATTGCGTGGACTCTTATCGGAGGTAACCCTGCTGCTGGTCAAGACATCGGAATAGACATTCACATAAATGACGACGATGATTTGGGTGGTCGGGATGCTAAGATTTCCTGGAATACTACAATCGATATTTCTTGGTATGATCCTTCCACCCTTGGCACAATGTGGTTTACAGAAACCTGTAGTCTTGAAACTGGATCCCCTTCTCCATTCAAAACAGGCATCACTTTCACCCAATATTCATTAGATAGGTGGGGAAATCCAACTGCAATTGCAAACGGAAAAGCCTTACTAGACAACGCTACAGCCATTGTCAATCAACACGTGATGGGTTTTGGAGCCCTTAACCCTGAAAAAAACCCTGATGTCTATGATTTCTCGTCTATTGCAGCTAGAATCGGTAAGACAAACGGAGCAGGAAAAGACGCTGAAATCATTGTACTAACTGCTTGTTGCGCTCCAGATTGGATGAAAGGTGGCCAAGCTGGAAATACGGACTGGTCAATACTTGAAAAAGCTCCATTGCCTGCTTTTTATGATGATTACGCACAACTGGTAAAAGAAATTGTACAACAACCCGAATTTAGTAATGTTAAATATATTCAAGTGTGGAATGAGATGAAAGGCATGTGGAAACCAAACCTAAATCGCTGGGATTACGAGGGATATACCGAATTGTATAACCATGTTTGGGATTCCGTAAAATTAGTACGACCCGACATCAAAATTGGTGGGCCTTATGTTAGTCTCAATACTTATGGAGGACAACACTATTATGCTTCTGATGTTGGTGGAGCCTGGGGCAAATTCGACAAACGTGATTTAGGAGTATTCAGGTACTGGCTAGTCAACAAAAAAGGTGCAGACTTTCTAACACTTGATGGCAGAAACACTAACTACAAGGATAATATTCAGCTAGTTGACCAATATGAACATACTAAAATGTTTGCTGATTTTGCAACTTGGTTTAGGTCTTTAGACACTTTGTCTGCCGATGCCGCAACACTACCGATTTGGTGGGCAGAGTGGTACGCATTCCCCAGAGATATCAATGCTTCACAGCAAGAAAAGAATACCGTAATGGCTACAGGGTTGATTCATACCATTAAGTCAGGGGCTGAGACAGCACTAATTTGGGGTCCACAAGGAAATGCCAATGGAGACCATTTTCCACTTGGCTTGTTTTCTGACACACAGATCAATGGTGGCGGGGTTGCAACCCCCTTCTATCAGACACAAAAGGATTTGCATGATCACTTTTCAAGCGGTGCTCCTTTGATTGAGGTGGCCAATCCTAATAACAATATCGAGCTCATTGCTAGTTGTAGTAAAATGATGCTTGTCAATAAAACAGCCGTCCAACAAACCACTCAGATTGGCGGCATGTCCTTCAGTCTGATACCACATGAAGTCAAACTGTTTAATACGCCAGGAACACCTTGCTCAGGAAGAACAATTATCATTGATCTTCGGGTAAACTTAGAAGGGCCATATGATCTAGCAAACAATAATATGGCAAACACGAGCCAACAACTAGGCGCACTCCCTTCTGGTCAGCCTTACAATGTACCTCCTTGGAATTATCCTGGACAAGAAGGAGCTGGTTGGACAAACGGTGACTACCCGCCTGGATCTATTGATTGGCTGTTACTCTCCTTTCGTACTACGGATCAACCCGAAAGCGAAATTGACAAGGTTGCAGCATTACTCCTTGAAGATGGCAGTTTGCACCTGCCTGTTACCCTTACGATTCCTAGTGTCATAACCTCACTATACGTCGTTGTAGAACATCGTAACCATCTTCCAGCAATGTCACCTCAGCTTGTAACTATTAACAATGATACTATAAGTCTCAATTTTGGAACTACAGAAGGATATTTAGGAGGCGGATCAGGACAAAAACTATTGAGTAATGGTCGTTGGACCTTATATGCTTCAAATGCAGACCAAACCAATCCTGCTGGGTATGAGATTACTGGTGCGGATAAAATTCTTTGGCAGAATAGCAATGGCAGCTTCAATACATACAGCGCAGAAGATTTTAATTTAGATGGAGACATCAATGGTGCTGATAGACTAATGTGGGACGCAAATAATGGGGTTTATTCTGGAGTACCGAGATAATTATTATTGGTAAGATAAATTGGCTCGATTAAGACTAATTAACTCTTTAAACTAATTGTGAATAAGGATCATATTTATCACAAAGAATACAGAAGTAGCGGCGACTGTTGCCGTGTTACTCAGCGACGGTTCATTGCTATTTCCAAATCAGCTAGTCTTACTTGAAAGTATGGGCAATTCGTTCTACATCGTTATTCATCACCGCAATCATATGGGTGTCTTGTTTCCTTTCCTGTTACAGCAGCCAACAATGTGTTATCCTACAACTTCTGCCTTGAAAACAGTTATCAATTAGGTATTGGTCAAAAGCAGTTGACACCAGGCGTTTGGGCGATGTACGCTAGAGATGGCAATCAAATTGATGATGTCAACGGATATGACATCAACGGACTTGACAATGCAGACTGGAGCCTGGGAAACGGCCTGTTTGGTGTTTACAACGTCTTCGATTAAAATTTTGACGGGGACATCCGATAGAAAAGACGTATTGGGTTTTCAACTCATAACGAATTCGCTATTGCATAATGCGGGTTAAAGTCTTAAGGATGATTCAGAATTTCAGTATCAATATTATTCGCTCCATTTATTTCACCTCCAGAAAATGGAAGAATCGAAAACATGATGGAAGTCTTTTTGTCATCATCTTCTCCAATTGGGGGAATTGGAGTAAACATTCCAATGATTCCAAAAGAGGATTTCTGACCCGCTCCAAGCACTTGATTATAGGTGAATTCATGAAAATTTGGTGTCTTTTTATACACCCATTTATTATTTTCTACTTTGTTAAATCCTACATTTAATAATGCTGCATTCCAAACAAAATTAAACTGTGGATCAATTTTAAATAGAACAGTAATGGGTGTTCCATCTGTATTTACTTGATTCACTTCTGTGACTTTTACAGCAATTGAGATATTTTTAGGCCCTGCAATTACGTTTGGAATTAGATTAACTCCAGGAGTCAAATCTGGCTTAAGAACTACTTGCACAAAAACACAAGTATCTATTGCACACACAAAATTGCCATAGTAGTCCTCCATGGTGGCTTGAAAACAAACATCAAAGGTTCCACTTGTAGTAAAGGTATAATTAAACATAGTGCCTGACCCTGTTGCAATTGTCGTCGAAGCACTATCTGTCACTGTCCACTGAGCATTATTGGCATAATCACTTGAATAAATATCAAACACAAAACTTGAATCATTCATTTGTGAAACGTAAACATCAATTGAACAAGGCGCTGGAGGCGGTAGATAAACATAGACAGAAGTACAGGTGTTTGTTATACATGAATTATAATAGGAACTATCCCAAAGTACCGCTTGCACACAAACACTGTAATAGCCACTTTCAGGAAACGTAAAATAAAATGGTGTTCCAGCTCCCGTTCCGATTAAGTTATAATACGAATCAGTCACCGTCCATTGATGTCCTAGTGTTGTGTAGCCAGACATCGTAAAAAACTGGTAGGTAGAATCATTAACAGGGATTTGTGGAATAGTCACCTTACAATTTGGTGGTAATTGTGCATCTGCCTTATTAAGCGAGACAAAACTGAGTAATAGTGTAAGTACGAAAAAACGATACATAATGATCAGCATTTAATAAATGAAATAATAATTAAGATTAAACTTCAGTTAAAATGTAATCAGCGATTAGTATCAATATCAAATATAACAAAAAAAAATTATAAATAAGAACTGATCAAAGACATCAAAGACAATAATTAATAATGGGAGTTTACATTTCATCATCTTTACTTTTGTGCGTAAAGAGTCTTCCTAAGCCAATTAAAATAAGAATTAGGGCAATTAAACCACTCACTTTACTTAAATCGATTTGAATTAATTGATTTTTCTGCTATCTTTGCAACCGCTAAAGCCCGAAAGGTTTGTTTATTCAAAGGTATCGGGCGTGATTAATTCATAAAATTTAGTTTTAAAAAAATGGCAGTAAAAATTAGATTGGCCCGACACGGCCGAAAAAAGAGACCGTTTTACCACATCGTGGTAGCAGATGCGCGCTCCCCAAGAGATGGCCGCTTTATTGAAAAGCTAGGCTATTACAATCCTATGACATCACCAGCAACTATCGAAGTCGACAGAGATCGTGCTTTCGAATGGTTGATGAAAGGTGCACAACCTACTGATACGCTTAGAGCAATTCTAAGATTCAAAGGTGTTATGTACCGAAAACACCTGATGAGAGGTGTGAAAAATGGCGTTCTTACTGAAGAACAAGCAATGCTGAAGTACAATGAATTTATTGAGGCTAAAGATGCGAAAATCGCTAAGCGATTCGAGCAATCTGCTCTTGATAAAGAAGAATGGTACAAAAAAGTTTCAGGTACTGCAAAAGCAGTAGTTGCTGAGGAAGTTGTTGCTGAAGCAGCAGAAACCCCAGTAGTAGAAACTCCTGTTGAAGCAGTTGTTGAAAAGGTAGCTGAAGTAAAAGAAGCAGTTGATGAAAAAGTAGCTGAAGTGAAAGAAACAGCATCAGAAATTGTAGCTGACGTGAAAGAAGCTGTAGAAGAAAAAGTAGCTGAAGTGAAAGAAGCTATAGTAACTTCTGCAGATGAAACAAAAGATGCAACAGCTGAAGCAAAAGATGCAGTTACAATTCCAGCAGAAGAAGCAAAGGATGCAGTTACTGAAGCAAAAGAAGCAGTTGCAATTCCTGCCGAAGAGGCAAAGGATACAGTTACTGAAGCAAAAGAAGCAGTTACAATTCCTGCAGAAGCTGCAGAAGATGTAGTTGCTGAAGCAAAAGATGCAGTTACAATTCCTGCGGCTGAGGAACCTACAGCTAAAGAAGAAAAAGCAGACGACGCAGAAGCGTAATTGTTTGTAAAATAATTTGAAAAGCCCGCATAGCATTGTCTGAGCGGGCTTTTTTATGTTTAAATTGTCATGGATTTAATTAAAATCGGTATTACGCTAAAACCCTATGGTGTAAAAGGGGAATTGAAAGTTGCAATTGAAGAGGCCTATCTCGAGTTGTTTCTAGACTTGTCTGTCATTTTCATTGATTTGAATGGCACCAATGTCCCCTATTTTACTGAATATTTTAATAGCAATGCGGCATTACTAAAACTCGAAGAGGTGGACACTCCTGAAACCGCCAAAAAAATCAGTACCAAGCCACTGTTAGCTAGAAGAGAAGACATCCCTTTCGATCCCGAAAAAATAGAACAAGAAGCGCTAATTTTTACTTACCTAAAGCAATATACCGTTGTCGACAAACAACAAGGGGTCGTAGGAGTCATACTAGATGTACTAGAATTCCCTCAACAGGAAATGGCTTTGCTGGAAATCAAGAAACAAGAGGTACTTATCCCATTAAATGATTCCTACATCACTCGTATAGACAAATCTACTAAACAGCTTTTTATGGACTTGCCAGATGGGCTAATTGACCTTCATACCAAAACGCTATAGCATGAGAATTGATATCATTACTGTGTTACCAGAGCTATTGAGTAGCCCCTTTGAACATTCCATAATGAAGCGTGCTCAGGAAAAGGGATTACTGGAAGTCCACATCCATAACTTGAGGGATTATTCCAAAGAAAAATCAAAGAGTGTGGATGATTATCAGTTTGGGGGTGGTGCAGGGATGGTCATGAAAGTACAACCGATAGCTGATTGTATTGATGACCTCAAATCTCAAAGGGAGTACGATGAGGTGATATTTATGACACCAGATGGGGAACTTCTCAACCAGCATTTGAGCAATCGGTTGTCCTTATACACAAATCTGATCCTACTGTGCGGTCACTACAAGGGAATCGACGAGCGGCTTCGAGAACACTATATTACTAGAGAAATCTCTATTGGCGATTATGTATTGTCAGGTGGTGAACTAGCTGCTGCCGTTCTTGTAGATTCTATTGGAAGATTGTTGCCTGGAGTCCTCAATGATGAAAGTTCTGCTTTAACAGATTCGTTTCAGGATGATCTGTTGGCTCCTCCAGTGTATACCCGTCCTTCTGAATATAATGGATGGAAAGTTCCGGATATCTTATTGTCTGGTCATACTGCAAAGATTGAGGAGTGGCGGTACAATCAAGCTATAAAACGGACAAAGGAAAGACGTCCTGATTTGTTGAAGGATTAACCAATTGTTGTGTATTGATTACTAATAGCAACAGCATGCTTTGACAACATTACAGTATAGGTATGTACGCTGCATGATCAATTCATGAAATCACCCCAACGGGTGACACAAATCAGCCTAGGGAATCGCCCTAAGTCAAAATGATTAAAGATCAAAGCTCTGTAAGGGCCTAACATTCTGAAAATTTTCTTACATCTAGTCAGTTAATCCGTATTATGCACTAGAAATAGCGTATCGTCATTTTGAGCTATTCCTAAGGAGCAAAAGCACCTATCACCTACAAGGATGTCTACCATCAGAATAACTGATATGTTTTCCCTGATATAAACAATTGAACTATATACAAAACCAATTGCTTACCTCAAGGATCACACTGGATATAGAAATACCAGGTTAAAAAATATAAATTAGTTTTTTGTTTGTAGTGCTAAGAATTGTTGGCTTACTAAATGTTTCCCGAAGACTGTCTTCATTCCAACCATTCTTGACCATTTCCTCACAGGTATTATTTTTAATAATGAAGTACTCTGCTTTGCGGGGACTCTCCTTCCATATTTCAGAAAATAGATGAAGCACTTGCACCAGTCTTGGCCTGACTTGGTCTTCCGTACTTACTTTTTCAACACTTTCCACAATGGCATCCCAATTTCTAAGTTGCACTTGGTCTAAAAACGCTTGAAATTGATCGGAGGTGCTAGCATCTAATATACTGGTCATCTCTTCATTTTTGAAGCTAGTGTCCCAATTGACTACTTCACCGTAGAGTAATCGCTGTAGTCGGTGTTGTGTGGAAGTATTACTTTGTAAATAATCCAAATTACAGTTGTTCAAAATATCTGCTTTTCTCTTTGTGATTCGGCCTTCTCCTAGACTTGCAGCACCAACAAACTGTATTAATCCAAGCATTTTGAAGGCATTATGGTGTAGTGTAGGATCAATCTTCCCAAGCTCTTTGAGCAATACTTTTACTGGTGTTTCTCCATTAAAAACATATTCAATAGAGTCATGATTTCGAATTAGAAACTTCACATATTTATAGTGAATCGGATCGTTAATTAGTTCGACAATAGGTTCTGCCAGGTATTCAGAGTCTTCAGCATCTAAACCATACTTTTTTCCAAGTAATTTCCCATAGTCGTGAAAAGTAAGCGCACACCATAAGGCAATTTCCTCCTTCTTGTTACTAATTTTGTAATTGGTTACAATCTGAGTGACTTCATCTTGGCTAATAGTATCTCCAGGCTTTACTCTAGATAGAAACCATGTTACATTACATTCTTGCAACATGTCCATTCCCAGGGCAAAAAGTTTATTATGATCACCATATGTTTGTTGCAACCTGTTGTTTAACCGGTTACGTTCTCTTTTTCGTTCGATCAAGTGAAAGAGACTTAAATAAGAACCGTCTTCTAACAAACGGTAAAATTCGAGGGCAGAAAGATCCTCCTCATTTTCGATGTACGCTTCAATTTTATTTTTTAATTCCAAAACTGATCTCATGGAATATCCCTCTCTAACTGTGGTAGCGAGGGAATCTACTTTATTTGTTTGAACTGAAATTCTTCTGTTCGCAATTTCAACTAACGTGTGATAAGTGCTAGGCATAAACATAGTATTAAATAGTGAAAAAATGAATGAAAGAAATTAATATTGTCAGGAACAATAATACTTTCACAAAACGTGTAGAGAAGAGCAAACTTTTCAGTTTACTTTCTATTTCGTTGCGACCAGTATTTAAAGAAAGGAATTAAACCGTAATTTATCAAAACTTGCCAGCTCAATAAATACGGAATTGCAATATAACAAAACTATTTTATACGGAAAAAATAAAATCACGTTTTCTAATATATTACATCTATTATTCAAAATATATCGCAGCCCACTATCTTGTCAAGGTATATTAATTGATAAAACATGTTGCAAAGCAGCTAAAATTCTAACTTTCTACACAATGAAGAATAGGTTTACGGGTTAAACCCAGATTATGCAATGGGAATATCAGACAAAAAAAAAGTGGTTTCTTGTTATAAGAAACCACCCTGTGACCAACACAATCCTTCGAAAAGGTAAACAGGAATAACTTTTTATTCCTGAATATATATTTTATAATTCGGTAAAATTTTGCGGAAAGAAATGGGATTCCCATACAGATGCATGGGAATCCTAAACCAACACAATTCTTCGAAATTACTCCAAGAATTTATTATCCATTGCCCAAATGAAATTTTTAACAAGGCTATACCTTGATCAATATTTTTTTTAGTCAGTTATTGTTCAGTAATGACCAATCGTTGAGACTGAGTTTTTTCTTCAACTCTTAACTGTACGAAATAGACACCAGCTGGAAATCCATCAATCGGGAAAGAGGCAGTACCTATTTGATTTTGTGTCAATTCTTGGGATCCCATTAAGAGACCAAGCGAATTGAACACTTGGATCGCAGCACGCTCTCCTTCCTGTAAAGGAGGAATATTGAATTGAAAGAGGTTAACAGCCGGATTTGGAAAAACCTGAAAATCAGAGCCAGCAGCAGCAGATCGAAGCATATTGTTCTTTGGAGTGCTAGTAGTTGGAATACTAATTGAATTGCCATCGATCGTCGTCATTTGTCCTAATGAATTTATGACAACAACATCATGGACATTAATTGCTACTTCTCCCTGTTGATTCTTATATTGATTAGGCGTTTTGTTTCCTAATCCAGCTATTGTCACCTCGCATATAATTCTACATAGTTCCTGACCTGTAAACGATATACCAGAAAGGTCTTCTCTAGATAATGCGATATACCAGTAAGGATTTGTTTTATTATTAAGTACCGGGTAATCCGACACTTGAATTTGAGTTGCGCTTCCTAGTGTGGAGTTCCCCAATTTAAGTACAGGATTTTTATAGGAGCCGTATGTAAATTCTACTATAAATCCAATACTTTGGACATCATGAACAGGGAAATTTGACTTTCCAAGATTGACCAATAACCGCAATTCCTGACCAACGACAATGGTAGAGTCTAAAGAGACAATTTCCAATACGTTTTTTGCACCACTAGGGGTATAACCAGGGTGAGGCGAAGTCTTCAAATGGTGGTTTCTAACAATGATGTCCGCATCTCTAGGGCCACCCCAAATATTGTCTAAATCTAAAGTTGTATGGTGATAGTTTGGAGTTGAAGTAGTTGTAAGCAAAATTCCATCTCCATTTGTATCTGCATGCTTTAAATTGTTTGTTTGACCATTAAGATAGTAGTTAAGATCACCAATATCAGCGTTCCATGGTTGACTATACTGGCAAGTATAATCGAAAGATTCTTGCTGATACTCAAAAGGTTGAAAGATATTAAATCGATCTTTAGGTCTGTAGAAACTATTAATAAAATTGAAGGACTTATTGTGCTCAAAAAACTGAGCTTTCGCGTATAATTGTGCTGTAGCGTCTGTACTCCAATCAATAAATCCGTCTTGATTGACATCTCCAGGCATTACGCCATCGTTGTCGAACTTCACAGCCCACTCCAGATGCGGAATAAATTGGCAAGGAAATGATTTGCCTGCAACTATACGAACACTATCAACAAATGGGTTTGTGAAAACTACGTGTACATGATTTACTCTAGTACTGTCAGACACAAACCTGCCAGCGTTTTCGGGTACAATCTTAAAATCGTAACCTGTTCCATTTTTTACCGAATATTCAAAGATCTTTTCCGACTGCGCGGAGCATAAGTGTAAGTTCTGATTCCTTCTTTTAGGAATCGGATTGCCAGAGAGGGAATCGACTGTGAAACCTTTGAAGTTACCTCCCAATGCCTCATAGAGTATGCCTTTCTGTCCTCCCACTTTTTCAGCTATGAATGTTGGCGGAAATTCTATATCCGTCAACCATTTCATTTGCGTCGCAGTATTAATAGATAAGTCAAAAGAAAGCCTTCCTACTTTTGTATAGCCCTTGTGACTTATTGGGTATCCTGTGCCTCCACTCATCACTACATTGTAACTTATGACATCTCCAAGGGTGCCATTGAGGTGGTGCGGTTCGAAAACTGCTAAATAACCTGGAGCTTGTTTGACTCCCGAAAGTGTAAATTCTGTTACGATTTGAGGGTTTTGCAACAATTTGGAGTCATACTTAAATCGATAATTTTGATCAGCGACTAAAAATTGACTATTTATATTTGTTGCCTTCACCTCAATGTCAATCATGACTTGCCCCTGATTAATACAGGGATCAAACATAAAACTGGACTGTACCAGTCGAACATCATATTTGCCGTTTTGTCCGTAAGCAGCATTTAATCCAAATACCAGTAAAAGAATCAACTTAAATACTTTTATCATTTTCTACGCTTTAAATATCTACGTTTTAAAAAACACGCTTTAAATAAGTGTAGTGTTGAAGGTTGAACTTTTAATGGAGATTATTCATTCTTAGTTTTAAGTTAACAATAGAGATTTAGGTTTAATTTCGCATTAATCAACACTTGAGAATATTTACTATTACGATAAAATCGAAATTATGTTTCAATAAAATAAGTTATATCAAATAAAAATTCCTTTAATCTCAATTACAATTGCAAGATATCTTATACCATTTATTAAAAAAAGTACAATTTTTATATATTGCAGTAATATTTTTTGCTAAATTTAATATATTTTCGCACTAAATTATACCTTTATTTATTGATTATTAATAATTTAGAAAAACTTCTAAGATTAAATATTGCAGTAATTTTTTACTTTAAAAACTTTAGAATATGCTTCAAAATCCACCAGTTTTTTTAAAAAGTAAGGTGATTAATATCTTATCAAGTTTTTCAGCAAAAGATATCAGACGGTTTGGAGAAATGGTTGAAAGCCCTTTTTTTAACAAGAACAGAAAGATAAATTTGCTCTATTATGAATTGATAAAAAAGCATCCTAATTACTTAAAACAGGATAAGCATATTTTGTTTTCGACAGTATATGGAAAAGATAAAAAATTCAATGACAGCTTATTAAGAGCACTTGTGTCTGACCTAGTAAAATTAATAGACACTTATTTAGAATATACATCATTTGAAAAACGTCCTCGTCTTAGAACAACTAATTTGCTGAACGCTTTACATCAACGCAGGCTATACTTTCATTTTGAAAAAAGATTGAACACCATTTTAAAGAAAATTGAAAAGGCCCCTTACAAAGACGCTAGCTTTTACTACTATCAATTTCAGGTTGAACTAGAATCTTACCGATATACAACCATTACAAACAATCGAGCAAAACGTTCAAGCTTACAGGAGGTTGTCAACAATCTTGATATCTATTATCTTGCTGAAAAATTAAAGTACTCCGCTATCGCCCTCAACAGACAACGGATTATAGGTAAATATGATTTGAAGTTGATTGATGAATTACTGAGCTATCTGGAAAGAGATCAACAATTCCTAAATATCCCGTTTATTAGATTATACCATGGTGTGGTCCTTATGTTGAAAGACTTTGACAATGACCAGTACTACTATCAGTTCAAGGCGGATCTGCAGTCTTTTGAATCGGAATTGCCAATCGTAGAGCTTAGATTCTTGTATACGTTGCTTCTTAACTATGCACGGTGGAAGATCTATGCAGGCAAAAGCGAGTTCCTAGGAGAAAGTTTTCATGTATACAGATTCATCCTCAAAAAACCAATTCTGACAGAAGATAACAGAATTTCGCACCACCATTATCGGAACATTGTCAACATCGCAATCGACCTCAGTGAATACGAATGGGCACGTCAGTTTATGGATGAATACAAGGAGAAAGTAGTAGAAGCGTTAAGAGAAAATGTGTATGCCTACAACATGGCAGCTTTACAGTTTGCCAGACAACAATATCTAGAAGCACTAGACTATCTTCGGATGATTCAGTTCTCAGATGTTGAGTTTATTGACTTCTACTATCACCTTTACTACAAAACACTGATGATACAAACTGCTTTTGAATTATCGGAAGTCGAATTACTCATGTCCAACTTAGAGTCTTTTCGGCTTTATCTCCTTAGACATGATGATATTCCCAAAAACATGAAAGACACCTACTCTAACTTTATTAGATTGGCTAGGAAACTGGCGAATATTAAATTTAGTTATCGACAGTTTAGTCCAGAACTTTTGGCTGAAATTGAGAATACCCGACCATTGATCAATTCAGGGTGGCTACATCTAACGGCAACAAATTTATGACAACTACTATCTCTAACCCACTAATTAGCAACAACTTATGCTAACATTGAATAAAAAATAACATCTCTAACTACAGAAATAGGAACATAAGAATGGCGTCTAAAATAGTTGGTTCTTTTATTGTTAATAATATTTAATAATTTTGTAGCATGGAGCAAGATGGAACATGGCGGGCGTTTATAGGCAGTTTCTTAAGTGATCCTGTTGATTTTATTCAGCTGCATTGGCCTTGGTTGCTTTTTTTGCTCATCCTGCTGTTTGCCCTTTCCAAGCTGAATAATTACTTGGAGGTAAAAGGTGTAGACAAGGCCATTTTAATCACCAGAGGACTAGTAGGATCGGTCATGGCATTTATCGTGACACCGTTTGCACTGCTGCTGTTTGTCAATTGTATTGCATGGGTAAAGGGGCTGCCTGGTGTTAATATGTGGAATATCGTAGAATGGCTACAACTCACAATCACCAGCTTCTGGTGGATACTCGAGTGTATGCTGGACATTGGAGAGTCACCTACTTCCACCTCCTTGTATCATCCGAGCTCAATTGTACGGATTGCTTGGATTGCATTGCCTGTACTATTTATTTGGCTGCGCATCATGAAAACACGGTTTTGGAGATTGATGTACTTGCCTATTTTGCTAGGCTTGCTGGTGATTACTGCCAATCGCTGGGCACCACCTACTTTTTTGGATGATCATATCCCAATGGCTGTGACGGAATGGCAACCGTCCAAACATGTAATTGCTGAGCAATCCCAAATACAACACGCTCCTCCCGCTGCAACAGTCAATAGGACGGAAGGGTTACTGAACAGACATCGCAAGTTAATTATTGTGGCGCTGTTGTGCTTATTGGCAGTGGGCTGTTCGCTGGGCTATTATTCGGACTACAAACTGGTAGCGCTGGGCTTGATTCTGTTTAGCTGTTTTGGGTTTGTGCAGTTATTCAAATCTACCATTGATACTACAAGCATTCTACCTGCTAGCAAAGAGACGGAAATCATACCAACTCCTAAGGCATCACAGTTAACAAAGGAGTTTAAAGCTTTTGAGGCGCTTTTTAAGGCTCATGACGGCAAAAACAGCGTAGCGCTAAGCCAACAGTCGTTCAAGATCAATGCGCTCCTTAAATCGACAGGAGAACGGCCGCCGGCTCGTTTCTGTAATCTGTATCGGGATTACTTTTTTGATTATTGTGAATAACTGAATTGGGTTTTAGCTTGGGTTTTAGCTAATTAGCAAATTGGGTGTTGGTATAAAGCCGCGCTACTAAGAATCCGTTGGGTCCTTCCAAAACCTAAAACCTAATCCCTTCTCTCAAGGGTAAACCTGAAAATTGAATGTCTTTTCAGAGTAACCAGCGAATATCCCTAGCCCATTGGTGACATTACTGTGTACTTTGATGTACTGTTTTTCGAAGCCGGGTTGTGCTAATAATTGCTGGTCGTACTGCTCAATATTTAACGCATGTTTATAAAAATCCTCTTCAACACTTCTTATCCTAACTTGTAGTAATATTGAATCAACTCCCAAAGTGTCGATATTGGCTCCATTTCTAACATACACAGTAGAACTGATAAAGGCAGAGTCACGCTCTACATTTTTTTCGGCCAAGTATATATTGCTGTATAGGCCTCCACTATTTTGGGTAAAAATCTCATTATCTGTGCGCTGATCTAAAGTGTAAATTCTAGGGAAATCATTTTCCCACCTTTTAGTTGTCGTGTTAAACTTAAATAACCAAGTATTAATCATGTAAAAATTATCCTCAGTTGGATCATCAGTTATTTGGACTTCAATGATATCAACATCGGAATTATATAGTTCTCGAACCCCTACTTTTGTTGCAGATGCAATAATTGGCTTAGGAATTTTAGTAACAGCATACACCGTATCATATCCTTCAGCGGAAACGTTAATATGATAAAAACCGGTGTAATTATGATCGGGAAAAAAATCCGTAGAAAGATAGGGTGGATTACCATATCCAATATTTGCCTTTTTCGTAAACTGGTGCGAGAACAGGTCCACATTCAAATCATTGAGAAAAGGATCAACCTCATCATAATTTTTTGAGGAAGAAACGTTCAATACCATTTGCTCATCGTGGGTAAATACGGAATTTACGACCAACTTTGGCTGATACTCATTAGGAATTATGTTGGCATTCTTTCTACAACCCAATACTCCAATAAAGATCATAAGAATAAGTGCTATATGCCAATTTTCTGGTTTCATCAAAATGAAGTTTTATAAGTAAAATAAGGGACAGGGAATGCAGAAAGACTAGAATGGTAAAACTCCCCGTCATAATCCAATATTGTTGAATATGAATTAAAATTGCCATATAAATTATAGCAACCTATAGACCATGTTCTAAGTGTTCTTACCTTTAATTTGTGAAAATCAAAAGAGATATCAAGTCGATGTGAAACCGGATTTCGGTAATTGTTTCTTTCATCAGTAAAATGTATTGTTGCATTAGGATGGGTATAAGAAGTATATTGTTGAACAGGTAATGTTACGGGGTTACCAGTATTGAAAGCCCAAACCGCTCCAAACTCTACTCTTGGAGATAACTTATGATTGATTGCGAGTGCGACGTCATGCCTTTTATCAAACCGATAAGGATAAGGATTGCCATTGTTGATATTAGTAAACTGTCTTTCAGTTGAGGACAGGGTGTATGAAACCCAACCAGTCGTTTTGCCTTTTAAGCGCGCTACAGTAAATTCAACTCCTTTACTTTCTCCAGTACCAACTTCTACAAAATTAAACCATTCAGTTCCATTCTTTAAATAGGACGCATTCTCCTTATATTCCAACAGATTACGAAGCTTTTTGTAATAAGCACTAAATTCAAATTTTAAATTTTCATAAATTTTTTGCTTGTATCCAATGCTTAACTGATTAGCCGTTTCTGGAGCATATTTAAAAGATGGCACCCATAAATCGGTTGGGAATCCTAGTCCAGAATCTGATAAATAGTGATCGAATTGTACCATCCGAGTATAGTTGAAATTCAATTTGGAGTTAGGGGTGACTTGATATTCAATAAGAAATCTCGGTTGAAAGACGGGTAAAATTTTATCAAATGTTCCTATTGAGTATTGAACTATATGTATGCCAGGTCTTAATCGAATTCGATTGGTTAGATTCAAATCTGCTTCAACATAAAAGTGAAGATTGTCAGATCTATTAGGCACTAAAGATTTTTGAACATTAAGACTCCCTGATTTTTCATTAATATTCAAGGGATCATAATTATTTATTTGGAAACTTCCTCCTATTTTCAATTCCTTGCCTGTTCCAATATTATATTGTAAATCAAGATTTATAGATGCCTGACTCTTGTTTGAAGTTGTAGAAAAGAAAGAAAAATTCTCAGACGATGGAATTCCAGAAATTAATAATGAATCCACATCCCCTAAGAAACTAGATTGACTCGAATTATTAAAATAATTACTATAATTGACTGATACATTTGAAAATAATCGCGGCGTTAAAATCGAACTCCAGTTTAATGACGCTGCCTTATTGCCCCATTCATTTCTTGTTCGCTGAGACTGCAAAGACGGTATTGACGGCCCCTGAAATAAATCCTGGATAAATGTAAATCTGTCATTGCCTGAATAGGCACTCGAATACAGCCTATTCCGATCATTCAGTTTCCAAGTGACTTTAAAATTATAATCATTAAAGGAATAGTTAGAAACATCTCTTCGAAAGCCAGCTACCAACAAATTTAGTATTGGTCGCCTTAGAGACCCAATAAAAGAAACTTTGTCTTTGACTAAAGGTCCTTGAAGTGTTAAGGAAGTTGCCAACAAGCCCATTTTTAGACCACCGTGGTATCGCTTCATGTTACCGTCTTTCAGTTTCACATCCATTACAGACGACAGTCGTCCGTTGTATCGAGAGGGGAAGCCACTCTTGTAAAACAGTACTTTGTGCACTGCTTCAGGGTTGAACAATGACACAAAACCAAACAAGTGATAAGGATTGTAGATAGGAGCGCCATCCATCAATACCAAATTCTGATCTCGCCCTCCTCCTCTAACTGAAACACCGTTATCGCCCTCATTACCTGACTGAACGCCAGGCAACAGCGTAAAGGTCTTCAGAATATCATTTTCACCAAGTAAGGCAGGGAAGTTATTCACTTGTTCAGCACTCAATTCCTCAGCATCCGTCTGTGCGAGATACAACTTTAATTCAGGTAATGCATTCGTTTCCTCTTCGTTAGGAGGCACAACAACGATTTGCGTCAATTGGTTACCAGCTTTCAGTTTCACGGTTCTAATAATATTGGAAAACAGAGGAATAGAGTCTCTCCTTTCTTTATACCCTAGGTAGGAATACACAATCTCTTGCTTGCCAGCAGGTAATCTCAAGCTGAAAAAGCCATATTGATTAGACACTGTTCCTATCTGTGTAATTGGATCATAGATGTTGGCTCCAATCAATGCCTCATCACTTTCACTATCTTTCAAATATCCGCTAATTGTAAATTTTTGATTTGCTGTGCGATACACGCTGACCTGTCTACCGTATATGGCAAATTCCAACTGAAATGGGGTGACTAATAATCGAAGTACTTCAGAAAGGGGCTGATTATCAGCAGAAAGCGTGACAAGTTCATTGAGCGGTAAGTGCCTTCTGTCGTACACAAAATTGATCTGATGTTGACTGCTCAATTTTCGTATCACATCTATCAATTTGACGTCTTTAACCGCAATGGAGACTTTTAGATTTGAGGTAGCACTCTGGGCATTGGATGTCTCTGAAAAGAGCAACAAACCTATGACAGCGACTAGATAGATCGTCTTGTAAAAGAGATTTTTGAATTCATATCTCATAAATAGTACTTAACCTATTACAATAAACTGATCAGAGGATTAAAAATGCAGTTCTAAATCACTTACTTTATCTTTTTTAGATAAATCTTATTCTTATGATTTGGATCATTAGGGTATTCAAGTTCTTTAAAGTTACAAGGGCCTTGAAGTGATTTAATGATTTCTTTTTGATTGCTTTTATCGAAAGTTCCTGTCACATTACAATCGAAACTGCCAGACAAGATTATTTCTTTATCAAACCAACCATTAAGATCACGAATGGCAAACTTCAAAGGTGTATTTTCAAAAGTAAACTTCCCAGTTCTCCAGGAGTGATAATTGGGTCTGTTATTAGGAATCTTTGTTGTTCCAAGCACGCTAGACATTCCAACTTCACCAGGATTAATGATAATTGACTTAGTTTCTTTATCCTGATTGATCAGCTTTACTTTCCCTTCAGCGACAACCACATCAGTAATACGATCATTTGTTCTTACATTGAAGGAGGTTCCTAGTACTTGAATTTCTGTATTTACACAGATGATTCTAAATGGCTTTTTAGGGTTATGTGCCACCTCAAAGTATGCCTCTCCAGTAAGATAAACGATACGGTCATTGCCTACAAACTTATCTGGTGCAGTCAGCTTACCATCCCGATTCAGCCAAACTTTTGTGCCATCTGCTAGGATTTGTGCACGAGCGGGTCCCTCAGAATTAGAACCGTTGCTGACACCATTCTGCAATACAAAGTAAGCGGCAACTACTAGAACTAGACCAGCTGCAATCGCACCAATCCATTTCGTGAAATTCATTTTTTTTACGGTGGCTTCTTTCGCTGGAGGGCTGGCTACCTTCTGCGATTTCTCCTTAGTGGTTGCTTTGTTCTTTGCTTTAGTTTGAGTCACCGCCTTTAAAGTAGGACGATCAGATAGTTTACCTGAAATTTTATTCCAATCAGCATCCACATCCAAAGCTTGTAATTCTTTGGTGATGACCGCCATATTCCAGATTTCCTTAGTTTCCAGAAATTCTGTTTTGTTTTCCTGAGCGCTATTGACCCAATTAGAAAGAGCTGATTCCTCTTCTTTTGTGGCGTAACCTTCAAGGAATCTAACTATGATATCTTTGTCAAAGTTATCCTTATATGTATGATCTTTTATCATGTTAAATCTAGTTTCTCTATCAATAAGACAATTATCTTCCCGTTTTCACGTACTATTAAGTAAAATAATTGCCAAGTACTTCTAAAACACCAACTATACTAAACGCAACTAACTGAAAATAAAGCATTTCCTTAGAAATATTTTCTCTTAAAAATTTTAAGGCTTTACTAATTTGCGTCTCTACAGTTCGTATTGAAATTCCAAGTTCTTCTGCTATCTCCTTATTCTTTTTACCTTCGAATCGATTCAACCTAAAAATCAGTTTACAACGATCGGGAAGTTGATCAATAATACTGTTTAACTGTTGTTCAAATTCCTTATGTTCCAATTGATTATCATTGAAGCCTTCACTAGAGCTATCAATGACGATCTTCTGATGTTTGTTTTTGATTTGGTTATGTTTGTGGTGATTGATACAGGCATTTCTTACTGCTTGAAAAACATAACTTTTAATAGAGGTATTAATACTAATTTGATCTCCTTTTTCGTACATTTTCACAAAAATAGCCTGCACAATATCTTTGGCGATATCCATGTCATGAACTTGTTTTCTAGCAAAGAGTACTGCCATAGGGTAATACTCCTTAAAGATCTTTTCAAATTCTTGTTTTGTTTTAAACATAGTAAAATCTAACTATTTATCTCCTCATAAACTCTTTCAAAAATAATTTTAAACCACTCGGTGTAGGCCTCTGGATGCTCCTTCATGTCTTGCTGGATGGCTTGCATACTCTTGTACTTCCAAGCATGTACCTCTGCAGGATTGATAATGGGTTCAATATCTGTAACACCTACCAATACGTGATCTAATTCATGCTCCGTCAAGCCCTGGTCAAGTTCTGCCTTATAAATGAAGCTAAATTTCTGTTCCAGAGCACACTCTAGCCCCATTTCTTCATCTAATCTACGGTGAGCTGCCGCTAAAACTGTTTCCTCTTTTCTGGGGTGGCTGCAGCAGGTATTCGTCCAAAGTCCTCCAGAATGGTACTTTTCGATCGCTCTTTGCTGAAGCAATAACTCCTGTTTGCTGTTAAAAACAAAAACGGAGAATGCACGGTGGAGTAACCCCTTTTCGTGCGCTTCCATTTTTTCCATGTATCCAATATCCTCATCATGTTCGTTCACTAGTACAACTTGCTCCATAAATAAAAATTTGTGTGAAAATAGAAGTTATTCAGCAGTTAGAATAAAAAATCATCATTTTTGTTGCTATAAATAACCCAATTCCTTCAATACTCAATTTAAACTATTTCTAACAAATATAAAAGGAGACCTGAAATGGCCTCCTTAATCTACTGTATTATTCTAATTATTTAATCGAAATACTCCAAACGCTCTGAACTAGTGTTGTTCACAATATTTATTTCGCCCCCACTAAACGGAACGATAGTCGCATTGATAGAAGTTAAACCACTTGTTGCTTGTGGGTTATAAATCGTTTGTAAACCAAATGAAGACTTGCCAAGAGCTGTAATTCGGCCTGTCGGTCCAATGTATTTGAAGAGATACACAAAACCATTGTTTCCAAGATACTGCCAATCTACATTATTTACAGGAACCAGTGCAACAGACGTCAGTGTTGGGTCCCAACCAAAAGTCAGTCTTGGGTCAATCGGTATTCGCACTTCTATACTTGAGCCATCCGTAGACGCATTATTGACTTCAGAAACCTGCACAGCAATTCCAATTGCAGAAAGACCGTTAATGGTACTCGGCAATATCGTTGTCACAGGTGCTAAGTCAGGAATACAAGATTCCACTTGAATCGTTTCCTGTTTAGTCACCTTACAACCACGGTCTGAAGTGATTGTCAAGGAAACCGTCTTAGGACCATCCGTACTATAACTAACCGTATGAGGGCCTTGTGTGGAAGCATTCTGCGGTGTAGCATCAATACCAAAGTTCCATTCCCAGTTCACAATTTGACCGATCGGATAACTGGATAAGTCAGTAACAGTGATTTGGTCTAATTTACAAACACCTCCTAAGGTGTCCATATCAAAATCGACTACCGGTCCTTCAAACAACCCAGTGCCTCCAAAGCTTATAGAAAACCCATTACCAGTAGAGCTGAAATTATTGACAACCAAAGCATATACTTGGCCTTGTATCTGGTCAACCGCTTTAGCATAGTTATCATCTATCAACGTTGTTGGATTTGTAGGACTAGCCGGGGCATCGTTAGAACAATTTAGATATTCGAAATGCTGTTGCGATGTTAAATCCAAACCTGTAGAACCATAGCAGGTGGTCCATTGGGGTAGATTTCCAGAAGCCATACAACGCTCTATTGTTTTTCCAATACAGTTAATCCCACCATTAGTATTAAATCCATTTGGAATGTGATACACCAAAAAGTCGAGATCATCTGCAGGGTTAGTTGGTGTTAAATCGAACGAAACGGTACCTGTAGTTAAGGCTCTCCAAGTATACCATACAGAATTTGTTTCCAGCGTTGAAGGTGCCGATGGATTAGGATAATAGAAACAAAATGCATCCTGTATTTCCTGGTTATCTAACCCAGATCCAGTTACGATAGGAATTGTAAATGAAGACTTGTCACAAAGCACTGTGGCTGTTGGGCAATCACTGTCAGGCAACTGTGGTGCATTGTAATTATTAATGCAAATCTGAAAAGTATTTCCAGCGCCTCTGCTGCCCACTTTAATGTAATAGGTAGTACCTGGAACCAATCCGCCCTTATAGAGTTCCACAACATTATCGCCGACTAAATCGGCATCACATCTAATCTCCGTAAGCGAAGTACACGCTCCTTGATACATTACGATTTCAGGGAAAGTTAAATCACCACCTGTTGGACCACCTCCTCCCACAGCCCCAACAACAGTTACAGTGACATCGGTTGAAAGTGCAGTGAAAGAAAACCAAACATCTTTGTTTCCGACTTCACAAATGCCGTTTCCATTATCGGTGGCACCTAAAAGGGTGTATTGTCCAGAAACAGAACAAAAATTTTGGACATTGGGAATAAAAGTAGCGTTTATGCATTCATTATTGGCAGGTTGGGCGTATAGAAATGTACTACTAAGAATAATTAAGATAAGCGGTGTGATTCTTATCATCGATTTATAGATAAAAGACTCACCATAGTGTATAGGTTTCATCATGGTATTTAGGTTTTTGGTTAATTAAAAATATTCATTATATCTGAGGATTAATAATAATATTGATTCGAATTACTCAATAATCTTTTATACAATACACTAAGTATTTGTTCTTCATGCTTATTCCCATGATTTCTAATATCTTTTACAGGAATTTTAATTAAATAATACTTATCCCTATTTCTTAATTTAAAGCGGCTTAACTAAACACTTCACACTTGACACAATTTACTTATATTGCATCTCCAATAAATTGTCATGATAAGTAATAGCAGCTTTCTGGGCGAGTTACCAGATTTTTCACTAAAAATAAATGGCCCGGTTTCAAGCAAAATTGTAGCTCGGAACATTCATAGATTTCACGGTGCCATCAACTTTGTTAATAATATCGCTTATGGTAGAAATTCTTCTAAACTGAACCTTACCACAGTTATTGATGAAAGCAAAGGTACCTGCAGTACAAAACATGCACTAATCAAGACATTACTTGACGAACATGAAGTCAACTCTATACATTTAATGATGGGAATTTATCGTATGAATGAAGAGAATACGCCTGGTATTGGACCAATATTAAGTCAGCATGGTCTTGAATACCTTCCTGAAGCTCATAACTACCTAAAATACAGAGACAAACGCTACGATTACACCTTTCCAGGGCCGAAAAATCCTATTATATTTGAACAATTATTGGAAGAAATTATAATTGTACCTCAACAAATCGCTAAATTTAAAGTAGATTATCATCAGGAATTCCTAAGCAACTGGTTAACTACTGAACAATTAAATACTACTTTTAGTCTGGATACCATTTGGGGAATACGTGAAGCCTGTATTCAACGTTTAAGCAATAAAAACTGAGACATGACAAATCCGCAATGGCGTAACTGGTCAGGGCATGTAGCTTGCAATCCCTCCGAATTAAGTTACCCCGAAACTGAAGATCAGGTCACCGAAATTGTGCAAAAAGCAATTCGTAACAACCAAAAAATTAGAATTGTAGGCAAAGGTCACTCCTTCAGTCCGCTAGTCGCCACCAATGACATCCTGGTTAGTCTCGACAAGCTTTCTGGACTTATTAAGATCAACGAGGCGCAAAATGAGGCTACGGTTTGGGCGGGTACTCAAATCAAGCAACTAGGAGAACTCCTCTTCCAACATGGATTGGCTCAGGAGAACCTGGGAGACATAGATGTACAGTCCATCGCAGGAGCGACTGCTACAGGCACGCACGGAACAGGTATTACTTTTGGGAATATCGCCACTCAAATCACTGGAATGTCCTTGGTGAATGGTAAAGGAGAATTGATACACATCTCTAAGACTGAAAACGCGGAATGGCTTGATGCTGCTAGGATATCACTTGGTACATTAGGCATCATTACCCGAATTTCTATCCGATGCAGCCCAGCGTACAATCTGAAAATCGTCTTAAAAAAAACCTCTTGGGAGGAGACGATCAATAACATTGAACGGCTCAATTCTGAGAACCGAAATTTCGAATATTACTCTTTCCCTTATTCAGAAACCGTGCAACATCGGATTACCAATCTCACTACAGACAAAGCTCAGAAAGATGGTATTGTTCGATATTTCAACGATGTTATTATGGAAAATGCCTTTTTCTGGGTGTTATGCGAAATGACAAGATTGATGCCTTCAATGAGCCGTAGAATGAGTCGTTTTATCGGTTCTGCAGCGGTTGTCACTACCAAAATAAACCACAGTCATAAGATTTTCGCTACCGTTAGAAATGTGAAATTCAATGAAATGGAATACAACATTCCAATTGCTGCCTACAAGGACTGTGTCAAGGATATCAAGGCATTGTTTACTAAGGAAAAATATCAAGTCCACTTTCCTGTCGAACACAGGTTTGTCCAAGGAGATGACATTTGGCTCAGCCCTGCATATAAACGTGATTCTGCTTACATCGCAGTGCATATGTACAAGGGTATGCCTTACAAAAAGTACTTCGAAGACATGGAAGCACTCTTCCGTAGCTATGATGGGCGACCGCATTGGGGCAAAATGCACACTAAACAGTGCGATACCTTTGAGCAAATTTATCCAAAATGGAATGATTTCAAGAAGATCAGACAACAGTTGGACCCTAATCAGGTTTTCCTCAACGATTACTTGAAAGGGGTTTTCGGTTGTTGATCCCGAATTATGCATTGGGCTAATAACTAGTTTTTAAGAACTTTGAGCTCTGCCTTCCGTTGCGCAGCAGGCAGGGCCGAAAGTGCGATATGACATCCAAACGCAGTTGTCGCACTTTCAGCGCTCTAGTTTCTGGGGGATATTGATTACCAGGGCTTTACCCGGCTTTACCCTGGGCTGATAGATGCCATACTTATAGTATTATTGGTAGCGTCCCCATTTGTAACAAGCATCATTAATCATTAATCATTATTAACCCTTCTTCATTGTCCAAAGCAACAAAATGACGAGTAGAAAGGCGGCGATAATGTAAGTAGGACCGTCATATGCAGCGGCACGTACCTTGTCAGAATGCCCGTAATGATTGTAGGTTGCCCAGTGGTAGGGATGTTGTTGTCCCATCTTAATCATCTTCTGCTTGGCGACTTGGAGCGCCGCTACCTGACTTTTTCCAGATAACAACTCACGGTAAAAAGCCTGCAACAATTGATTGGAAGTCAGCATGTCATTGTGCCAAAGCGGTGATATAACGCCTTGAATCCCTTTGAGTTGTAAGTGCTCAAAAGCTAAGGTAGATTGTTGACTCATGCCCGTCCAGTCGAGATTTGACGCAACCCATAAGGCACATTTCGGCTGTTGAATAGGGAGTTGATCTAAGGGGAACTCTTCATCAAAAAAGTGAATTGTAGGAGGAAATTGCTGGATATGCGTCGTCAGATGTACTGCTTGCTTTCCTTGTATGGCAGTGATGAATGCCTTGGAATTCGCTTGATTTCCTCGAAGAGAATCTGCCCTGTAGTTATCTAGGAGATAGCGTATCACTGGCTCCCCTTGTAAAAGTGGCGGTTTACCAGAATTTTGAAACTGTCCAGGCGCTACGGCCAATATCCCCTCTCCTACCAATCGTAGGTCCTTGTGAACCTTCTCCGTAATCAAAACACCCATTATGGCTGCTCGGCTAAATTGCTTTTCGTTCAGCAACCACCGATCACTTAGTGGTTTGTTTCGTTTTTGTGGTAACACAAGCGCCTCAAACGGAAATCGTCGCAGCCAATCATCTGTTAATAAAATGATTCTGTTTTTACCGTACCCCATCGGTGCAAACAGACTTTGGTAAAGCAGTTGTCCCAGGGAATCTATTTGATTGAGATCTCCTGATTCCTGTATCACCAGATTATTGAACAGCCGAGCATTTTCAGCTATAGCTGGTTGATTAGAAATCTTAAACAGTCTCTTTTTCCAGTTGGCAATTTGCATCGCCCAGATACAGCTATCCGAAACCACATAACTGATAAGTTCTGCGTTATTGTCGGAAAGGTAATCCCTTGTATGCTCTAGGTCAACTGGCTCAAATTGCTTCCAAAATTGTTGGTAGCGTGGGTATTCCTCATTGAGTCGTTCTTCCAGTTTTACTTGTTGCTGATGCAGCACATTTAAGGCATCGACTTGCTTCCCAAGGGCATAATACTGCTCTGTTACCTTGAGTGGCAGCACTAAGTCCTGAATACTGTCTAATTGTCGCTCAAATCTTTTCTTTTTAATGCGCAGGCTATCAGGTATTCCGGTTTGCTTGATGATCTTGAATGTGGGGTATTGCACAAGTAAATTCAATGTTCTCAACCGTTCATGGAAATACCAGGCCTCCTCGGGTTTGTCGAGCAGATGCGCCCACGCTACTCCATTACGGTATATCTCACCAATCATGTTTGGGTCAATCGATCTATTGAATCGTCTGGATTCCTGATGCACTAACACGTCCATTAATTGACACAATTTGAATGCTTTGCGTGCTAACGTTCTGCTTTCCTTCGCATGATATTGCAATTTTAGCAATTGCGTTAAACCAAGGTATCCATGGACTAGTCTATCTCTTGGAGCAGCAAACTTCAATTGTTCAGGGTCGGGTAATTCAGAATTGACGCGTTCAGGAATGTAATTTTCAAATGTTTGATCAAAGCGTGTTATCCCTTCCATAACCTTCCCGCTCTTAAATATTTTCCCAGCTTCTATCAACTGTAATGAGTGTAGCATTACACCTTGTCGCTCTTTTGAAAACCCAGCCATCAATTCTTTGATCTCTTCTAGTTTCTTAGGATGATACCCTTCCTGCATTTCTTCTCGGTCCAACAGTAGTAAAATTCGTTGTTCTTTAAGATCTGGTCGCTCTTTATTGATCAATATTGCCTGTTGGAGTGCTGCGATGGCTTTCTTGGGTTGCTTTAAAGCTTCACACTGCCATGCGTAATATTGATACGCGACAATGAGTTGTTCTTCATGAAAAGTGCTTGAACAATCTGCTTCATATCGACTGATGATATCCTCAAAGGTTTGTGCGGCTTCTTCATGTTTGTATTGAGTGGCAAGGATTTCACCTTTTAGAAAGAGTAGTTGCCCAACATGCTCTGTTTCGATCTTTTCGGGATTCAAAAAACCAAGGGTATGATTGAGTGTCTGTATTGCGGAGTCTTGCTGGTTATTCATTAGAAAAGCGGAAGCCAGTTGATGTGAAATTGGTGCTGTTTCTTTCTGTTTTCCTTTTACAAAGAACTGATACGCCAATTTAAGATGAGCACTTGCCTTATAGTATTCTTGTGTCTTTTCGTGCAACATTCCTAGCTGCCAATGACTGTAAGCAACTGATTGGTGATCACTACCTAGTAATTGCTCATAGACTTTAAGCGCGTTTTGCTCCGCAGCAATTGCCTTTGACCATTGTTGGTCCTGTTGATGCAAGGAGGAAGCATGCTCATACGCTTGAGCGATGATCAGAGAAGTATCCTTGGTAGTATCTAGGATCTCCTTAATAAATTGAGCTACTTTTTCAGTAGTATTAATTTGCTGTAATTCGCTGAGGTAGGACTCTGTTTCTGGTTGAGGAGGAACGGTAAAAAACTGGCTTGTTGCCTTGTAGTGGATAAAGAATATTATCCAAAAGATTACAAGAAACTTATTAAAGTTGCTACAGTGATTCAAATTACCTAATTGTTGATTTCAGTCAAATTTAGGAAAACTAAAAGGAAACCTTATCACCTATTTTTACATTATATTTTTTACAGTAATCAGAATTGACCTCTAAAACATACTTTGCTGCAACGTCAGAAGGCACTGGTGCTTTGGAATATGGAATGGTATTGGGTCGAATCATAACGATTTCTTTGTTACTATTAATAAAAATAATATCAAGGGGAATGTGAGTATTCTTCATCCAAAATGACTGTGGTTCTTCCTTATTCATAAGGAATAACATGCCTTTATTTTCATCCATTGATTTGCGGTACATCAATCCCTGTTGCACGTCCTTTGTCTTGGAGACGATCTCTATATCCAATTCCTTAGGAGGCACACCTGCTTGTTTTGAAGTAATCGTCAAGGTACCATCCTTTCTAAACTGTGGTTCTGGTCGCTCATAGCTGGTGGTGGTATAGTTGCTGGAATTACTATTGCCTGCAAGGAAAGATTGAATGATACCACCGAACACAAATAACAGCATTGCTCCAATGAGCAGCCCGATCATCAAATTCCTTTTAAGACTTGACTTACCTTTAAATTTCGGGATTTCCTTTTGACGGTTTGCTGTTTGCTGTTTTTTCTTAGATTGCTTAGCCATAATCGTGTTATTACAAATAGAGACAGTAGGAATTATCTTCTATGGGATAAGGTTTGGATAAAATAATTTGAATTTAATAAAACGCCAAAGTTAATAGTTTTGGTTGTTTTTCAGGAAAAGAATGTAGTTAATTTACTTAAAACTGATGTGTTACAGTTGTGATTTGAGGTCCAATAAACTAATTTTCAAGGAATTGAGATTACTGATAGCATCCATTTTCTGCTCTACTTTATTTCTGTTGAGTTTGATTTCCTGGCGAGCTCCTTCAAGCGTAAACCCACGTTCTTTAACCAAATGGTAGATGATTCTAATATGGTCAATATCCTTTTGCGTATAGCTCCGATTTCCTTTTCTGTTTTTCTTTGGTTTTAGAAAATCAAATTCAGTTTCCCAGAATCGAATTAAGGAATTGCTGACATTAAACATAGTAGAGACTTCACTGATTGAGTAGTAAAGTTTACCGGATTTTACTTTTTTTGACATATTAAAATCTTAAGCGGATGATATTCGAAAGAGTAATTTAATAAAAAAAAACCTGTCAACACAACTCGTTAACAGGTTTTTAAATTTTCTTAAATTATATCTTGTTTAGAATTCTTCACCACCAAAATCAAAGTATTGATTATCGTCGGCAGCTAATTCTGTCATCTCTTTGTATTCTTCTGGAGATAACCCGTCAACACAGAAATGTATAGGATCTACTTTTTTGCCTTTTTGAATAACTTCGTAATGTAAGTGAGGCGCAGTAGATGTTCCTGTATTTCCTACGGTACCAATGATTTCTCCTTTAGTGATTTGTTGTCCTGATTTCACTTCAATGTCTTGCATGTGAGCATACAATGTTTTGTATCCAAATCCGTGATCGATTACAACATGGTTTCCGTAGCCTGATTTACTTTTTCTAGTTTTTATAACTTTTCCATCTCCTGTAGAATGAATTGGTGTTCCTTTCTTAGCTGTAAAGTCAATCCCAAAATGCATTTTCTTAATTTTGTGAATCGGATGTTTTCTCATTCCGTATCCACTAAGGAACTTGATATCTGCTGATTCTGTCAAGGGGCGGATGCTAGGAATTGCTTTTAACTCTTCTTCTTTTTCTTTAGCTAATGCTGAAAGGTCTTCTAAGGATTTAGACTGTAAATCAAGTTGGCGTCCCAATTTGTCAATCTTCTGGGTAGTTTCTACAACAATATCATTGTTGGATAGGTTATTAAATCTTTCATAGTTATCACTTCCACCAATTCCGCTTTCCCATGTATAAGAATCAACAGGTTCAACGCCAAGTGTCATTCTATGAAGATTATTATCTTTTTCCCTCAGGTAATTTAATTTTTCATTATAAGTGACTAGATCATTATTCAACTTTTCATACTGGGTGTTCAATGCTACGATCTCTCTCTTCAATCTCTTTTCTTCTGGTGATGCATTGTATTTGAACCAAACTAAAACCAACATCATTGCACATGCAAACACTGCAGTAGAAAAAATTGAACCTTGTACCAGTCGGGATTTCCACGTGTATTCCACTTTTTCGTAACTAAGTGTATTGACATTGTAGATAAATTTCTCTTTTCTCATATGATTTCTGTCAATTATTAGGTTTGAAATAACTACTTTTGAGTTTATTTTTAAGAATGGATTATTTCAAAGTAGTTTTTAAACCGTTGCAAAGGTAAGCATCGTACTTAAATAATTCAAAAAAATAATTAGATAGTTATTCACACCACAAAAATAAAAACATATTTAACGTTCTTGGAACTAAGTTTGTTCCATATTCGTTTAACACTTATGATCAAATAATAAATTAAAATATAAGCAATCATAAATCAATGGATTCCAAGCAAATACGCAAGCAGTTTTTAGATTTTTTCAAAAATAAAGGACATAAGATTGTCCCTTCTGCGCCTATCGTAATTAAAAATGACCCCACTTTAATGTTTACCAATTCAGGAATGAATCAGTTTAAAGATTTTTTCCTTGGAGACAAAATAGCCGACGCCAAAAGAGTAGCTGATACTCAGAAATGCCTGCGCGCCTCTGGAAAACACAACGACCTGGAAGATGTAGGAATTGACTCTTATCACCAAACCATGTTCGAGATGCTGGGAAACTGGTCATTTGGAGATTATTTCAAAAAAGAAGCAATAGAATGGGCTTGGGAACTACTGACCGAGGTTTATAAATTACCAGCAGACAGATTATACGCCACCGTTTATGAGGGCGACCCCAAACAAGGGCTAGAAGCCGATGAAGAAGCTGTTAGCTATTGGGAGAAATGCGTCGACAAAAGCCATATCCTTTATTGTCATGGTGATGATAACTTCTGGGAAATGGGAGAAGTTGGTCCTTGTGGTCCTTGCTCTGAGATTCATATGGACTTGCGACCTGACGCAGAACGTGCGAAATTAGATGGCAAGACATTAGTCAACAAAGATCATCCACAAGTCATAGAAATCTGGAACTTGGTATTCATCCAATACAACCGCAAGGCGGACCGTTCTCTGGAACCATTGCCAGAGCGGCATGTAGACACTGGAATGGGCTTTGAGCGCCTTTGTATGGCCTTACAGGGCAAATTGTCCAACTACGACACCACTGTTTTTGCACCAATGATTGAAAAAGTAGCGAAAATTACTGGTAAAAAGTACGAAGGCTCCTATGAATTAACCGCAAAAAAAGACATTGCGTTTCGAGTTATTGTGGATCACGTCAGAGCAGTTGCCTTTTCTATTGCAGATGGACAGCAACCTAGTAATACAGGTGCTGGCTATGTTATCAGAAGGATTCTGAGGCGGGCAGTACGGTACTCCTACTCTTTTCTAGACATGAAGGAACCGTTATTGTATAAGCTCATCCCAATGCTTGCAGACCAGTTTAAGGACGTTTTCCCTGAATTGAAAGCACAAGAAACTTTTATTACGAATAACATTCAAAAAGAAGAAGAAGCATTTCTTAAAACATTATCGATTGGATTGCGCCGATTTGATGCTTTGGAAGTATCTGATAATGTGATCAATGGTCAAAGTGTTTTTGAATTGTATGACACCTACGGTTTTCCTAAGGATCTAACAGAATTGCTTGCTAGAGAAAAAGGGTTGACTATTGATGAAAAAGGGTTTGAAAATGCTCTCAATGAACAAAAGAAGCGCTCACAGGCAGATGCAGCTCAAGAAGTTGGTGATTGGCATCTCCTTTCTGATGATCCGACTGTGAATTTTGTTGGTTATGACCACTTAGAAGCAACAGGAAATATTGTTAAATACAGAACGGTCCATGTTAAGAAAAAAGATCAGTACCAAATCGTACTGGACACCACCCCGTTCTATGCAGAAGGCGGTGGACAGATCGGAGATACAGGTAGTTTAAACTTCGATGGAGAAGAGATTAGGGTCGTAGATACTAAGCGAGAAAACGATTTAATCATTCATTATGTGAATAAATTGCCAGCGAATCTCAATGCGACGGCAAGCGCACAGGTCAATAAAAACAGACGCAAACTTGTCATCAATAATCATACAGCTACACACTTATTGCATGCTGCGCTTCGGGAAGTGTTGGGCACGCATGTGCAACAAAAAGGGTCGTTAGTAGCAGATACTCATTTGAGATTTGACTTTAGCCATTTCCAGAAGGTTACTGAAGAAGAGCTCGCTCAAATTGAGCAAATCGTCAACCGGAAAATCCGCGAGAACATTCCGTTACAGGAAGCGCGATCGATTTCTATTGAGGAAGCTAAAGCCAAAGGTGCTATGATGCTATTCGGTGAGAAATACGGTGATACAGTACGAATGATCACCTTCGATCCTTCGTTCTCTCAAGAGTTGTGTGGTGGCTGTCATGTGCAAGCAACTGGCGTCATCGGATTGCTTAAAATCACCACAGAGACTTCCGTAGCTGCTGGTGTAAGAAGAATTGAAGCAGTCACTGCAGATAAGGCAGAAGCTTATGTCAATAAAGAACTTGAAACACTTGATTCGATCAGAGGATTGTTTAAAAACCCGAAGCATATCGTTCAAAATATTCAAGGCTTACAGGACGAAAATAAGCAACTCAAAAAACAGTTGGAAGACATGCAAAATGCGCAGGCAGGCTCCATGAAGCGTGACCTGATCAATTCTGCTGTTGAGATCAATGGCTTCAACTTTATCGGTGCAAAACTGCCGATTCAGGATTCTAAAACTATTAAATCCCTCTCCTATCAAATCAAAGAGGAACTCGGTGATGTCGTCGTCGTTTTCGGTGCCGAAATCAACGGAAAACCTCAGCTTTCAGTAACGGTGAGTGAAAATCTGATTGAAGAAAAGAAATTGCATGCTGGCAACTTGATTCGTGAAATCGCCAAGGAAATTAACGGTGGTGGTGGTGGACAAGCATTTTTCGCAACTGCTGGTGGTAAAAACGCTGCTGGTATTGAAAAAGCAATCGCCAAGGCAAAGGAAATCCTAGGATAATGATGAATGATTCAGTTTACGATCAATATGAGACTGTTATTGGGCTTGAAGTTCATGTTCAGCTGAACACCAAAAGTAAGGCGTTTTGTAGGGACGATGCGTCGTTTTCGGATGATCCTAATTCGCATATTTCGATTGTGTCGTTGGCGCATCCGGGGACATTGCCACGTGCTAATCAACAACAGGTAGATGCTGCAGTAATGCTAGGGCTTGCGTTGGGTTGTACGATTAATAAAAACAGTCGGTTTGATCGGAAAAACTATTTTTATGCGGACTTGCCGAAAGGCTATCAAATCACACAGGATGCTGAGCCTATTTGCTGGGGAGGAACAGTAAAGATCGAAGTTAATGGTAAGGAGCGTGTCATTCGATTACACCATATCCACATGGAAGAGGACGCTGGTAAGTCCATTCATGACCAAGATCCAGATCACACGTTTATAGACTTGAATCGAGCAGGCGTTCCCTTGCTAGAGATTGTCTCTGAACCTGATTTGCGGACGCCTGATGAAGTTCAAGCTTATATGGGCGCCATCCGCAAGCTAGTGCGCTATCTCGGCATTTCTGATGGAAATATGGAGGAAGGCTCTGTGAGGGCAGATTGCAACGTATCCGTACGCAAGAAAGGCGCTACAGAATATGGTACTCGCTGTGAAATCAAAAATATGAACTCCATGCGATTTGCTAAAAAGGCGGTTACCTTTGAAGCCAAGCGGCAAATCGACTTAATTGAAAGCGGTGGTACTGTGATCCAGTCAACGCTTGATTTTAATCCTGAAACTGGTGAGACAAAACCATTAAGAACCAAGGAGGATGCCCACGATTATCGGTATTTCCCAGATCCTGATTTGCCTATCATTGTTTTGACGGATGCTGGTATCGAAGCGATCAGATCTGAGCTCCCAGAATTGCCAGAGGCACTGATTCCTAAATTCGTGGCGATGGGATTGACGGCATATGATGCGCAGGTTTTGACAGAAGACCGTGCGACGGTGCACTACTTTCAAGAGTTGACTCAGCACACAAAACATAGCAAACAAGCGGCAAACTGGTTACTCAATTCTGTAAAGACATGGCAGAATGAATCGCATCTATCGATTAGCCAATTTCCTGTATCGCCTAAGCAGTTGGCTGGGGTGATTGCCTTAGTGGCGGATAATACTGTAAGCCAAGCAGCTGCTAGTAAAAAGTTGTTTCCTGCGTTGGTCAAGGCACCAGAATCGGACCTCCAGGAATTAGCCAAGCGATTGCAACTGATTCAGGAATCTGACACGTCTAATATCGAGGCATTTGTGGATCAGGCGATTGCTAAGTTTCCGGATAAAGTGATTGCTTACCAGAAAGGGAAGAAGGGATTGATTGGGCTGTTTATGGGCGAAGTGATGCGATTGTCTGGTGGGAAGGCGAATCCTAAGGTCGCTAATCAGTTGTTGAGGGAAAAATTGGGGAAATAATGTTTAATGATCAGTGATTAATGTTTAATGTTTAATGTTTAATGAACGTCATTGCCTAAAGCAATTCCTAGTATAAATAATTAAATGTTTTCTTTATGCCAATGTGGTTCAAAATTTAACACATAGAGCTAGCTACTCCTTGCCTAAATTGATTAATAATAGCTTACTATGTTTTCTTTATGTTCTATGTGGTTCAAAAAATTAACACATAGACACATAGCGTCAGCTACTCCTTGCCTGAATGAATTACGAATAGCATGCTATGTTTTCTTTATGCCCTATGTGGTTCAAAAATTAACACATAGACACATAGAATCAGTTACTCCTTATCTGAATTGATTAATAATAGCATACTAAATAATGTTTAATGATCAAGAAGGGGCTGATTGGGCTGTTTATGGGCGGAGTGATGCGATTGTCTGGTGGGAAGGCGAATCCTAAGGTCGCTAATCAGTTGTTGAGGGAGAAATTGGGGAAATAATGTTTAATGATCAGTGATTAATGCTTAATGTTTAATGTTTAATGAACGTCATTGCCTAAAGCAATTCCTAGTATAAATAATTAAATGTTTTCTTTATGCCAATGTGGTTCAAAATTTAACACATAGAGCTAGCTACTCCTTGCCTGAATTGATTAATAATAGCATACTAAATAATGTTTAATGATCAGTGATTAATGTTTAATGAACGTCATTGCTTAAAGCGATTCCTAGTATAAATAATTAAATGTTTTCTTTATGCCCTATGTGGTTCAAAAATTAACACATAGACACATAGAGTCAGTTACTCCTTATCTGAATTAATTACTAATAACATACTAAATAATGTTTAATGATCAGTGATTAATGTTTAATGAACGTCATTGCTTAAAGCGATTCCTAGTATAAATAAATAACTAAATGTTTTCTTTATGCCCTATGTGGTTCAAAAATTTAACACATAGACACATAGAGTCAGCTACATCTTTTATCTAATTTTTAATCACTCCAAAGTGGACAATCCTGCCTCCTGTTTGGTTGACGGGGCTGACACTTTTTCCAATGATGATGCCTCTTTCAGGAGCGCGATACTCTTTAATGACGTCTCCGAATATGTTGCGAAGGGTGGCAATAAGTTGGTTTTTCTCAACGATTTCTGCTACACCAGGATGTACCGTCAACAGGCCTCCCGTATCACAATAAATCCAGTAGGATCTTTTGCAGAGAACAGTGTCATCGGAAATTTCTTCGACTTCAGAGTCTGTCATATCCAAGAAACCTAGCAAGTTGTGGATGCCAGTCAGACCGTCGCGAATCATTCCTTTTTGGAATAAATTGGGGTTGCCGACTTCCAGGGTGATGGCAGGGATGTCGAGTTCGTCGGCAGTACCACGGAGTGTGCCGTCATTTGGTGGGTTGTGCACGATGATTTGGGCATTTTGGAGCAAGGCCATTTTCCGAACCACTTCATCGCTCATGTCCGCGCGGATGTAGTAGGAATTGATTCGCCCATTACTGGCAGTGTGTAGATCAAGCAGGTAGTCGAAATGTCTGATCAGCTTGTGGATAAGGCGCCAGGCGTAGACTTGACTCACTGTACCATTTTCCTTACCAGGCATGATGTGATTAAGGTCGACACCATCCAGAAAACGTCGCTTCTTTCTAACATAAGACGGTACATTGACGATAGGTACTCCAACTATAATTCCATCCAATTTAGTAGGATCGATTTCCTTGAATAGGCGTTGGATAACGGGAATACCATTCAACTCATTACCATGTACGGCAGCAGTAACTCCTACTACTTTTTTGCCTGTTTTGCCCTTGGCGATAATCAGTGGAATATTGATGGGAACGCCCATGCCGTCTTCTACTAGTTTCATCCAATAGCGCGTAATTTTGTTGCTAGGCACTTTGTCTAGATCCAATTCATCGATTATCTGTGGTTGTGTATCTGCTTTCATTATGATTGTGTTTTTGTAGATTCAAAATAATTCCAAATTAAGTCAATGGCCTTTTCGACCAATGGTTTGTTTTTGTGTTTTGCGATTTGCGGTAATCCGCCAATGCTGGTAGTATTGATTTCAGACAAGACTCTTTTGCCATCATCATTAACGAGTGTGTCAACACCATACATCACAATACCCATTTTGAGTAGTGTGGGGTTGATGGTAGCAATGATTTCTTCCTCTTCAGGCGTAATATCTGTTGGGTTTGAACTGCCTCCCATGGCGACGTTACAAATCCAAGAGTCTTCTGCAGGTAATCTAAGTGATGCGCCTAAAATTTGGCCATTTACTACGACTATTCTTTTATCGCCTTGCGCTACGTTTTTTAGAAACTTGACGGCTAGGTATGCTACTTCAGTTTCCTCGAGTGCAGTAATGAATTTTTCTAGTGTAGTTTCTTCCTTTCCCTTCCAGACTTTTGTACCGTCTATCCTCACAATGCCGCGTCCGGCGTATTCTCTAAACGGTTTGAGAACGATTGGGAATTGCTTGTTAAATTCAAGGATATCAGCAACAGATCGACAAACTTTTATCGGTGGGCAAACGGACTCAAAGTTGACAAGAAATTCCTTACTACCTGTTTCATAGATTCCATCAGGATGGTTGATGATGCATTGCTTCGAAAACACAGTAGTGAGGTATTCCAAAAACACTTTGCTGAATGGGGGCGGCAAGCGCAACCAGACTAGGTCATAGCTTGCAAAATCTATAGATCCCAACCCTTTCGTTAATGGATGATCAGTTGTCTGATGGACTAATTCTCCTAGGACAGTTGTTGCCAATAATTGGGCATCTGGTTGACAAGAAAAGAAATCCGTATTTTCTGAATTGGCTCTTGAAGCGATATCTACTTTCCTTGTTTTAGGATGCCTTAACATCTTATTTGCTAAATCATAGAGGCTGTTTTCACTGGAGTGTCTGGTGTGGTCTGTGAGTATGAGTACGTTGTATTGATTGGTCATATTGCTAGTATTAATCAGTTATGGATAAGCGATTACCGGTATTGCGTGGATTCAATTATACCTACACTATTTATTTACAAATCATTATCATTATACCCCAGTATACTAAGCATTTCTTCAACAGATTGCTCGTTTCTGTATACTGAATCCACATAATTTCCAGAGGAATCTCTATCGATTATGATTACTTTCGGAGCAGGTATCAAGCAATGTTTAATTCCACCATAACCACTAATAGAATCTTGGTATGCTGCTGTATGAAAAAAACCAACATACAGCGGTTCCTCCTCATCATCACTGTATTTAGGCAGGAAAAGTTGTTGATTAAAGTCTTCAGAGTTGTAGTAATCAGAATGGTCACAACTGATGCCGCCCATATTCGCTTTAGCATATCCATTATCCCATTTATTGATTGGTAACATGATAAATTTTTCTAGAATCGACCAAGCATCGGGGATGGTATTCATAAGGCTATTGTCTAGGATGTACCAATTTTCTCTGTCATTTTGCTTCTTTTGTTCTAGGACCTGAAAGATGATGGCGCCACTCTCCCCTACTGTGTATTTACCAAATTCTGTAAAGATATCTGGTTCTTCGATTTTCGCTTCCGTACATGCTGATTTGATGTTAGAGACAATTTCGTTGATCATGTATTCATAATCATAATCAAATCCGAGGTTATTTCTAATCGGAAAACCACCACCAAGATTAAAAGATTTGATGCTCTCACATTCTTTTTTCAATTCGACGAATAATAGGAGTGCTTTTTGGAATTCTCCCCAGTAATACACTGTATCTTTAATCCCTGAATCGACAAAGAAGTGGACCATCTGTAATTCGATGTTCTCGTCTCCTTTGATCTCGGTTTTGTAGAAGTCCAAAATTTCTGAGGGTCGAATGCCTAGTCTAGATGTGTAGTAGGGCGCCTGTGGTCCTTCATCTATCGCAATACGGATACCTATTTTCAGTTTGCCACTGTATTCTGCAGCATACTGTTTGACTCGTTTCACTTCTGATTTTGAGTCTAGTACGAGGATTGAATTCTTAAATCCCTCTTTATTTAAGTTAATTATTTTTTGGATGTACTCCTTTGTCTTAAACCCATTATGAACAATAATTGTACGCTTAGACAGTTCTCCCTCCTTGTATAATCTCAGAATCAAGTCAATATCAAATGAAGAAGAGGTTTCAAGGTGGACACTTTCCTTTAAAGCTGATTTGACAACATGAGAGAAATGACAGCATTTTGTGCAATAACAATATTGATAGTTTCCTTGATAATTGTACTTTTCTATTGCTTTGTTGAACAGCTGCCTTGCTCGCTGGATTTGCTCTCCAATCCTAGGTAGATAAATTAATTTAAATGGCGTATTGTACTTTTCAATTAAATACTTAAGGGAAATACCATGAAAAGTAAGATAGCCATCTTTCAAGGCAAATCCTTCTTGTGGAAAATCGTAAGATTGATCAATTAAATCAAAGTAGGTATTTTTCATTTTAATTTTATACAATGATTAATCGATTAACAATTCGTTTAACAGCATGTTATCGTCATTCAAACTTTTGAATAGTTTTAACCGAAATCTCCCTTGTTTGTTTACCAATGCCTGGGCCATTTTATCAATAGCCACCATAGATAATACTGTTTGGATGAACGCTTCGATCAAGTCATCCAATCCAATACCCAGTTTGTTAAAATCTCTTCGATCCATCAGTACAAGTCTGTTGGTATCACTGTTCCAAGTACCATCCTCATTTTTTATCGACAGGTTTGTTCCGAGCATTGCCCAACTGTCTGTTCCAGTTGTCAGATGATCAACCAAAGGTTTTGGTGCTTGTCGGGCGTACGTACAAAGTGGTTTGAGCCCCTCTGCTGTAGTACTGACCATCATTCGGATATCTGCAACAAAAGTCTGATTTTTCTGATTAGGAATCATGCCTACATGGTATAATTTACCAGCAGAAGTGGTACTACTCCAGTTAGAATTACCGATTAAGCTTTGTACAATAAAAAGATCGTAGTCAAACTCCATTTCCATAAAGGCGTCGAGCTCTTCAGGAGTCACAATGGTGTATACACCTTGTCCTGCATTGCTGTAAGGGACTTTCACAACAGCATGTCCACCCATTTTCCTTACCCAAATAGGAATTTCGTTTTTGCTCACGTCCCAGATTGTTTCTGGCATATTGATCTTCAATCCGTGTTCTTCTAATTCCGCGTTGAAGATATCGTAGGCTTTGGCGGCGACCATCTTATTTCTTCCGCCTGCCAAACAAGCTAAAATGGGATTAATGATTTTGGTTTTACAATTAATCGGAATCCGATTCCATGGTTTCTGAGTCAAATATCTGAAGGCGGCTCTGATAGGAATCCACTCATTGTCTGAAAGCACATGCATAACACTATTCACAAATTTCACGCTAGGGTCGTCGTCGTCTTCGTAGAAGGAAACGTAATGTACGGGCTCTTGCATCACATCAGCGATGACTTCTGCGTATCCAGACACTTCCATCGGGTTTTTATCATAGACGACGGCCAGACCACCTTTAATCTTGTTTCTCAGGCCTTTTAGTATTGGTTTTAGGGTGCGCTCTACCATAAGGCGATAGCTACCTTGCTCTTTATTGTCATCTATAAGTGGCATTGACTTTTGCCCAGAAGGACAGGAATTATTTTCAATAACTACCATTTGCCGTTTACCACCTGCGGAGGTCACATTGAGCAAATCAGCCCCTGCCCACAGAAAGTACTTCGACTTGTGATTCAATACTTCCTTGAGTTTTTCTTTATTGACATTAGGATGCATATGGCAGTATCTAGTCAGAATTCGTTCTTGATCGAGATTCAGAAAGAAATTAATCATAGGGTGAATTGTGGCATTCAAAGCCTTGGGATACCAATGGCGATGTGGCTCAAATTCGTTTGGTTGTATCAGTCTTGTTTTACTCACTGAATGAAAAAATTGAATAGGTTGTGATCTAATTAAAAATAACGGTCAAATTTAAATTTAAATCTATTGTAAATCCACTATTTTCTGTTATTTATTTTTGCATTGTTGGTATTGTAAAAATTAACAAAAAAATGGTAGCACTTTCAGTGTTACAGGATTGCGGGGTGATTCTTTGATCTAGGATGACAGATTGAGCAATTTCCAACAACGGAAGGCAGGTCCAGTATAGTTCGCCTGCTATTTGCTTCAAATTTAAAACTACGATTAACTAGTTACTTTTAAGGCGATACTATAAATCCTGCTATATTATTCAATGTTTTAGACTCAAAGGCGGTTTGGTGGCCTGCCTCATGTATGCAAGCGAAAGTACTACAACCCGCTATCCCAAATCCAATGAGTGATAAGACCAGCCAAATTGGAGACGGGTTGCCCCAAGACAGAAAAGCGGCAGTAGCAAATCCTATAAATGCAAGGACCATTAGCGTAAATCGAAGGAATGCAGGCTGATTATTGCGCCGCGTAAGGGATTTCAATTGATCTTTGGTCAGCAATCGGCTTTCGTAGAAGTGTTCTTGCATTATAGCTATTTTTTAGTTGTCAGATAAATCTTTCACTTCTAAAAAGAAGTAACAGCTCTTTGAGTAGCCTGTAGTACAAAATATTCTATATTCAAACAAAAGTCCAGACTTGCAATCAATTAAATTTAAATAGAACAATTCTAATCTATTTCAAAGCCAGTGCCAGTACCAGGCAATACGTGAGGAATTCCACTTGCGTCAAATTCAACATCGCCGACATAAAACTCTCTCTGATTGCCATTGCCGTTTCGACCATGAAAGATCATCCCAAGATCATTGCCATTAGTAAGAAAGAACGATCCGCCGCCTGGACCATTGAGATTGGAGGCATGGCCCTTGGACAGGATGGCGCCATTATACAAGCGAGTGTAAGGACCAAGCGCATTGTCTGCTACAGCAACACCCGTATTATAATTGTCTTGATACCAATGATGTGTGGAGTAAATCATATAGAATTTGGCAAGCTGTTCATTGAAGTAAATTGATGGATTTTCGATCAACACATCCTCTGTAGCGCCTTGCTGAAAACTCAACAGTGTATAGTGTGGTCCCACCAGGGATAAGCCATTTGCCGATAGCTCAACAGCAAAAATTTGAGTTGTTGCGCCTATAGCATTGGCATCCGACTTCCAAAGTAAATACGTCTTTCCGCTAATGGGGTCCGTAAACGGCTCTGGATCAATTGCTCCCCAGACATCTGCCCTAAGAATAAAGGGGTTGGCGCCCACATGAGTAAATGGACCTTGCGGAGTGCTACTTGTTGCTACACCAATTGCCATCACATTGTAAGAACTACCGTCTGGTTTGGTTTTTACGGTTGTGGATCGATTGACATAATACATCACATATTGATTGCCAAATTTCTTGACAGCTGGCGCCCAAAAGTAATTGACCTGCTGATTAGACCAAGCAGGAAACCCAGGCAAAGCATCAGGATAATTGGTGTAATTCACGAAGTCAGTGGTACTTTTTACTGGGATATGAGTTCCTGGTCCAGTATTCGTAGCATAACAATAGTAGTTTGGACCTGTGTCATTGAGCACAAACGGATCAGCGAATACCACACCTGCTTGCTCACTCGTAATGACTGCCGAAGAACGGCCAATTGGGATACTTGGTGCTTCACTGTAATGAAAATCATCGTAATGCACATCACCATTCCATCCATATAGTAAAATGTCTACAGTAGTTTTAAGGATGGTGGTATTGAGAATCTTATGAATGTGTTGTCCGTTGACATAAAAATGAAGGTTGCGTGTTCCGCCTGAGACGGCTGTTCCTACTACTTTTAACACACTTTCTGTGCCGTAGTAGTTGATTTTGTTTGCTGCGGTAAACGCAGGTAAACCAGCAGCATATATTTTGAGATCTTGTCCTTCTAATGCTATCTCAACAAACTGTGTGAAACTGGTAGTCCCGCTACTGTTGAGGTTGATGAGTCCATTGACGCCTGTAAAACTCTTGATGCGTGTACTCACTTCAAATGCTTTTCCAGCGGTTGCCACAGTAGCTTTGTACCCATATCTGTTGCCTGTGGAGTTGGACTGTACGAGGATCGACCCATCACCGTAGTGTACAATGTTGCCTTGGGGCTGACCGTTAAAACCCCCTTCCATAAACGGCAGATTCCCACCAAAATTTACTTGATCGGCATCTGGCACTGTCGACAACATACACCTCCATTTTGCTGAGGCGGTGACATAGAAACATGGAGACATTAATCCCGTATCAAATACCATCTGTCCATTAGTTGGATTGGGAAGGTTTTGTCGTTCTACAGTTGTCATTCTAGGCAGCCAGGCACCAGTTGGGCTAGCATCAAATTCTTGTTGTGAGTAGGAAACATTCGCACAAAACACGAAGAATAGAAAGAATAATAAAAATCTCATTGTAATTAATTGTTTACTAAAATAAGATAAATTGTTGATTTCCTACAGATTCAGTCAATATTATATGAATTGGAATATTCTAGAATGAATCATTTCCTAATCATCGATTTGGTATGTTCCATAGATTTTAGAATTTCTTCACAAGTGTCCTCATACTCCTCCCTAGCGGACTGATAAACTGTTAGTGCTTTTTCAAATTGTATTAGTGCCTTTTCATGCTCAACAGTTTCACTATATACCATTCCTAGGGTATTTAAGGCATGTCCGTAATTCGCTCCACTTGTCTCCTTGATACTTTCAAGAACCTCAACGGCTTCTATCGATGCGCTCAATGCTTCAGCATACTGTTCTCGCATAATTAAAAGGCTAGCATAATTACTTAAATAGATACCATAATCCTTATTTTTTTCATTTAGATCCATATCTCCTTGAAATATTTCATAGAAATAGATAAAGCTCGCATCCTCAAGGCGATTATGGAGGATTAGAAATTGTGCATAATTATTGAGTGCTCGTAAATGTATGGGGTCATTTTTTTCATCAGGCAAATCGTTCATCACTTTTCTTCCTATTTCATAAGATGTTTGCGCTTTCTCAAACTGGTTGAGTTCATTATAGATATTTGCAATTGCATAATTTTGTAATGCATATTCAATCTGATTTTCACCTACCAATTCTTTAATTAAGCGGAGTGCTTTATTTCCGTATTCTAGAGCATCCTCCAATTCATTTAAGTTTAATAGAGCACTAGATAACAATGTTAAAGCCAAACAATACGACTCTGAATTTTTATTTTCAGAGGTTTCTACAATTTGTAATAAAACGGTTTTAGCCTTCAGATACTCGCCATTCTCAAGGAGCGAAAAAGCAGTCTGGATCTCGACTTTTTCATTATACTCTTTTTGTGAAAAATATTTGCATACATTAGTTCGTTCACAAAATACACTGAGCTCATCTTCTTTACTTACTGCGGCTGCTCTATTATCTAATGCGCTGTAGACTTCAATTAATCGAGTTAAAAGTCTTTCATATTCAGGATTGTTAGGTTGATTTAAGTGCTTTAATATTTCCTCAGTTTTTAATCCTATCGTTAAAGCATTCTGGTATTCTTTAAGCATCAAATAACAATCAAGAAGATTATGTAGAATGACAATTACTTCCCTACTTTGCCATCCACTCTTTTTCTCTATTATCTCACGAGACTTAATTAGCATGGGCAGTGCAGTACTATAATCGTCTTTATTCATAAAAGCAATAGCACAATCAAATAGAACAGCTCCATATGAAATAGTAAGACTAGGATCATAGCTACTTTGTTCAAACATTTCAATGATCTTAAGACCATAATTCAAAACACTTTCATCGTTCTTTTTCAATCGATACATCTCCATGGTTTCAAGCATTGAGATGAGATAATTTTGACTTTCTTTATTAGCTACTGAGTAGATTTCATTAGCCTCTAAAAATAGTGCCAGTGCTTCTTGGTAATTTCCAATTCCCTTGTTACACCGTGCTTGAAAATCAAGACTTGATACATACTCTTCACTATTTTTTCCGTTTTTAATGGCCATTTCATTAGCTACATAAGACGACCACAGCAATGCATTTTGATAATCTTCTTCATTATAGTAAAGTTGTGCTAATATGCTTTTACCCTTAGTACAATACTTATGTTCACTACCATACATTTTTTGACAGATAGCTACGGCCTCTGCTCTATATCTTATTTTTTCTGTGGGATTTGTCTCCATTCCTGACAACATTGTTAATCTGTCATACTCATCACTTAGTGCAAGAGAAGCGTCTTGGCTAATGGAAGTATTGACTATTAACAAGTATATTAAAACAAGAATTCCAACTCTACTACAATAATACATGGGGTTGATTAACTATTTAGATTTAAAAATACGGTATTCAATACTTTTTTTCAAAACAATATGATTTTTTTAAAATTAAGCCCGTCTTTAGGCATGTATGAATAATCACAGCTACTGGCTGGGGTATGTTCTATATCCCAGGTTTTAAACCTGTATTGATACGAATCCAGGCGAACAAATACTATACGGAAAAAACTTAAATTCATTAGCCGTTCTAGTCTTTTGTCTTACTATTGACAATTCCTTGAAAGAGTTCTAAACAATCCGTCAAATCTTTTGTTTGAAAGAGTGTTTATTGGATATTAGCGAATCATTATTTAATTTTGTCAAAACGAATATTATGATCGGGCAAGATATATTAGAAATGGAAGATTTGATAACCAACACTGGAGAGTCAATTGCTGAACTTTCGGAAGACAACGCGGTAATGTTGGTTTTCCTACGTCATTTCGGATGTACATTTTGTAGAGAAGCGTTGGCAGACATTTCTGAACGACAGGGTAAACTAGAAGAAATGGGAGTGCAGGTCGTATTCGTACACATGGCATCGAATGAAGAAGCTGATGAGTATTTCCCTAAGTTTGGCCTAGAAAATATAAGACACATATCCAATGAAGATTGTGATTTGTACGAACAATTTAGTCTCGTCAAAGGAAATTTCAAACAGCTCTTTGGACTGAATACTTGGATTAGAGGGTTTGAAGCAGGTGTTATGAAAAAATTAGGCGTTGGAAAAATAATTGGTGATGGTTTTCAGATGCCAGGCGTCTTCATCATCAGAAATGGGATCGTTAGAGAGCAATTTATTCATGAAAGTGTCTCTGACAGACCCGATTACGAACAGATATCTCAATGTTGTATCGCGTAATAATTACTTTACCATATGATTGGATGGCGATTTACAGAGTATGTTCCTAGTGAACAGGAAGGCTCAATATTTGAACAACTTCTTAAGTTATTTAAAGACCTACTGGTATACACTAGCGGTGATGTCAATGAATCACTTTCCTGGCTCAACCAAATTGATCAGGAGTACGAAATCACTACCGATGATTATGGAATGGCCGATTTTATTCAAGAACTCATAGACAAAGGTTTCATAGCCAATCCTGACCCACAAAATCCAGGCTTCCGTCCTACCAAAAAAATTGAAATTGCGCTCCGACAAAAAGCATTAGAAGACATATTTGGACTGCTCAAAAAGTCAAAACGAGGGAACCACAATACTAACTTTACAGGTAGCGGAGATGAACATACTTCCGACAGAAGACCCTACCAATTTGGGGATTCGCTGGACAATATTGCGATGTCTGATTCTCTTAAAAATGCCTACATCAATAATGGACTGGATGACTTCAAACTGACTCAGGACGACCTCGAAGTTCGGGAGACCTACTATCAAAGTCAGATGAGCACGGTGCTGATGATCGACATCTCCCATAGTATGATTCTATATGGGGAAGATCGGATCACTCCTGCCAAAAAGGTGGCTATGGCATTGGCGCAACTCATACAAACCAGATACCCGAAGGACACACTAGACATCCTTGTTTTTGGAAATGATGCCTGGCAGATCGAAGTCAAGGATCTTCCGTATCTCAAGGTGGGGCCATATCATACCAACACGGTTGCTGGTCTGGAATTGGCGATGGATCTGTTGAGACGAAGACGAAATCCCAACAAACAAATCTTTATGATTACAGACGGGAAGCCTACTTGTATCAAAAAAGGAAAGTCTTACTACAAAAACAGTTGGGGTCTTGACCGTCAAATCATTAGACGGACACTCAACTTAGCGACGCGTTGTAGAAAGCTCGATATTCCAGTTACTACTTTCATGATTGCTAAGGATCCACATCTTGTTGATTTTGTGGAGCAGTTCACTGCAGCAAACAATGGGAAAGCTTTCTATAGTAGCCTTCAAGGTTTAGGAGAATTCATTTTTATGGATTACAAGAAAAATAAGGGGAAGCGTAATCGGTAGGAACGCTTCACTAATTAATGATTAATGGTCAATGGTTAATGTTTAATTATTGACGCTTAGTAAGCAATTTCAGGCAAGAGGTAACGGACAATTGTTCATTAGCGAAGCGTTAATTGTTCCCAACTTATAAGCAATTTAGGCGATCCGCCACAAAAAAATTCTGCGACTAGGTGTAATTCGATCAGTTTGTGTCTTGAATTATAAGAACTAAACATTAGGCTTAATTAACAATAGGAATTTTCTCTTTTAGGAGTATCTTTAATTAATAATAAAGAACAGGTTCATCATTCTAATACCATAACTAATACATATTACAACCTAAATCATGAGAATCATTTCTTATATTTTCATCAGTTTAACCTTTCTGCCCATTGTTTTAGTGGGAAATACGGTGACTTATAATAGTTCAAATACCATTGTTCCTAATCCTGAGAAGGGATTGTATCAGTATACGGAAACTAAGACTTCCAATTATAATCCACTTAGTCTCGCTTGGGTTCAAGATGTTAGAAACAACAAGGATATTACTCTAATTTTCAGGTATTTTGTATTAGACAATTTTATCAATGCTCCAATTAGTACCGCTGCATTAAATCAAATTGAACAGGATTTTATTACTATGAGAGCAGGAGGTGCAAAGGGCGTTATCCGATTTTGTTATACTTTAGATTATAATGGGAATGCCCCCTACGGAGATGCTAATAAGGCAAGAGTGTTACAGCATATCAGTCAATTAGCCCCCATCCTGCAAGCACATAGTGATGTGATCGCTACCCTACAAGCTGGTTTCATTGGGGTATGGGGAGAATGGTTTTACTCTGATCACTTCCCACCTGCTAGCACGGCGCAAGGGGCCATTGACCGAAGAGAAGTCCTTGAAGCACTCCTGAATGTATTGCCAGCCAATAGAATGGTGTCTCACCGTTATCCAGAAGGGAAGGCACAAATGTATGGTCTTTCTGTCCCTAGTGGCGCTATTTCGCTTAGTGACGCGTATGATGAGAGTATTTTAAGTAGAATTGCCTTTCACAATGATTGTTTTCTGGTCGCAGCAAACGATTATACCTATGACGATAATGTCAATGGTCGTGCCTATGCAGCACAAGAATCTGACTTCTATGTTATGGGAGGCGAGACATGTGGCACAAGTAGTTACTCCAACTGTTCGAATGCTTTGAGTGATTTAGCGACTTATCACTGGTCATACCTCAATGAGTATTATCATCCTAACGTCATGTTGCAATGGCAAAACGAAGGCTGTTACGATGAAGTTGTGAGACGATTAGGCTACCGATTCCGATTGGTCAATTCTACCATTACGCCTTCTGTTGTCAACAATCAGAACATCGACATCACAATTGAGATGGCGAATGACGGTTGGGCAAGACCCTACAACCCAAGAGATGTGGAGGTGGTGTTCAGAAATCAAACAGATCAGAGTGAATACGCTTTTTCGATAGTGCCACAAGGACAAGACGCAAGATTATGGTTGCCAGAGCAAGGCGCTACGAGTTCGCTGACTGCTTCAATACCAGCATTAGGACTTCCGCTAGGAGATTATGATGTGTTTTTGAATTTATCAGATCCAGAATCCAATTTAAAGAATAACCCACTCTACAGTATACAAGCTGCAAACACAGGACTTTGGGAAGCGACAACAGGTTACAATGCCTTGCAAAACCCAGTAACAGTAACGCAAGGGACATCCAATCCAACAGTCACCTACAATGGATCGAATGCGATTGTTCCCAACCCGGAAAAAGGGATGTACAAATATACAGATACCTATACGAGCAACTATTCTCCATTAACCTCAAGTTTTATCCAAAACGTTAGGAATGATGGGAAAACAATGATTTTCAGGTATTTCATTCTTGATAATTTTAAAAATGGACCTATTGACAACGCTACACTTAATCTGATTGCGCAAGATTTTGTCAATATGCGAAATGGAGGTGTTAAAGGAGTTATTCGCTTTTCCTATGTAAACACTTGGAATGGAAGTTCAACCGGCCCTTTTGGAGACGCTACTAAAGCAAGAGTATTACAACACATTGACCAATTGACTCCAATTCTTCAAGCAAATAGCGATGTGATTGCCACCCTTCAGGCTGGTTTTATTGGTATTTGGGGGGAGTGGTTTTACTCTGACCACTTTCAGCCAGCGACTACTACGCAAGGTAGAATAGATCGGAAGGAGGTATTAGATAAGCTATTGGATGTAATGCCTGTCAACAGAATGATTTCACACCGTTATCCGGAAGGAAAAGCTAGAATCTACGGCGTGTCAGTCCCAGGAGGAGCTATTGGGATAAATGATGCTTATGACGGTACTAGCCTGAGCAGGATTGCCTTTCATAACGACTGTTTCCTTGTATCAGCAAACGACTATACTTACGACAACAATGTATCTGGTAGAGCCTATGCTGCTCAAGAGTCAAATTTTTATGTAATGGGCGGTGAATCTTGTGGCACCAGCACTTACAGTAATTGCACCAATGCGCTCAATGATTTGGCTACCTATCATTGGTCATATCTTAATGAAGATTATCATCCAAATGTACTTCAACAATGGCAGAACGAAGGTTGTTATAATGAGGTCGTAAGACGATTAGGGTACCGATTTCGATTGGACAATGCTACGATTACGCCTACCGTTTCAAGCAATCAAAACATTGATGTCAGTATAGAAATGACAAATGAGGGTTGGGCAAGACCCTACAATCCAAGAAATGTAGAGGTTGTGTTTAGAAATCAGTCCAATCAGAGTGAATACACTTTTTCGATGGTACCGCAAGGACAAGACGCAAGACTTTGGTTGCCAGAGCAAGGCGCTACTAAGACATTGAATACTGTTGTGTCTGCTTCAGGCTTACCTAGTGGTGACTACGATGTCTTCTTGAACTTGGCAGACCCAGAACCCAGTTTATACAACAACCCCAACTACAGTATTCGAACTGCCAACACAGGGCTATGGGAAGCGGCTACTGGCTATAATAACTTACAAAGCATGGTAACTGTCAACAATAGTAGTGACAATGTGTTGCTATATGCTTGGTTAGAAGGCGCTTTGTTTAATTCTAACAATCAATACAACTCCTTGATGCGTGCAGACTTGTATGATGCCGGCTTATTGCCTGGACAAACGCCAATAGGCGGATTCCCTACTCCTCCAGGACAACCCTACAGCGTTGCCCCTTGGAATTATAATGGTACAGAAGGCGACAATTGGACAGACGCTGACTATCAGAATGTTGTTGCCATCACTGGTCAGAAACCTGTGGACTGGATACTGGTGAGCTTTAGAACGGCTCCAGGCAAATCGACTGAGGTCGCTAAGACGGCAGCACTGTTGCTAGAAGATGGGGCTGTATTTTTCCCTAATCCGCCTTCGCTCAATACGCAAAGCGCTGTGCATGTTTTGCTGGAGCACAGAAGTCATATTGCTGTGCTGAGTGCTAGTGCGGTGTCTCCTGTGAGCGGTGTCTTGAGTGTGGACTTTAGGACTGAAAACGGATATCTGAATGGCGGATTTAGTCAGAAGGAAATCACTGCTGGACGCTGGGTAATGTATGGCGGGGACGGAGACCAAGCTACTGATAGTCCTGGTTACGAAGTGACTGCGAAGGACCGAATACTGTGGAGTCAGAACAATGGACTGTTTTCCTTGTATGATCCAAGTGATTTTACAATGGACAAGGATATCAGTGGATTTGATCGCGTGTTTTGGTCGCTCAACAATGGTATCTTTTCGAATATAGAACGGTAAGGGACGTGGGAACGCTTGCTGATGAACGGAATGGTGTTTATTGTGGGTACTAGTAACCAAGCTCTTAGCTTAGAGGGGCATTAGTTTTGCAACAATACTCAGAATTTGAACTCAAAACAGTCTCTATAGAAGAGATATTCAAACCCTTGATAATAAAAAATGGTATTTCTAAGTTCATACATAAAATAATTTATTTCTTGTTTTCTCTTTTTTCAATAGAATATAGATAATCTAGCCAATAATCGGGTTGTCCTTTTTCTATTGATAAAAGAACAGATTGCTTCTTTCTACAGATGAAAGTAGTGAATAAACATCTTGATTGAAAGCAAAAAAATAAATATAACTCAGTTTTTACAAAACAAGAGTGATTGAAGTAGGCTTCTCGTACAATTCCTAAGCACAAGACTAACTAGTGTCTGAACGAAAAGACAATAGTCGTTGATTATCAATGTTTTAATAAGAAATTGTTACGACAAATATTCTTGGGAATATTCCATTTATCTAGCTTATCGCTGAATAATTTTAATTTTTTTGTAGAAACTGAAGGCATATCAGATCACATTAGTTAATGAATAAAGAACGAGGAACCTGTTACTTCTACCAGAATTGAGAGGTTTTGCAAGCCGTAAAGCATTGATTTTCAAAAAGTAAAGACCTCTCACTTTTTGAAAAAGTAACAGGTCGCTCGTTCATTGCTTAACCCATATTGAGCATTAGGTAGTGTTAATGTCCTATGGATCAGAATTATAGGGATTCTTGATTTTCGATTTGTGTACTACAGATTTCACTCTAAATTTCATAAACGACTCGTTTTCAGCACTTTTAAAACTTAATTAAGATTTTTTAAAATTCCTTTTCAATATTTAAAGCAAAGATAATGCATTATATATTATAGAAATAATGGTTTGTGTACTACATACCACTTTCCAAAATCATAAACTACACGAAATCAGTGTTTTATTTTTTTAAGTTGCTATTTTTAACACATTTTTCCTTGAAAAAAAGCTAAACTTTAACACTTATTACGATTTTTTAGACGCATTTGCTCAATGTGGGTTAAAAAACTGGTGTTTTCGGTCAGGCACTAACAATTGATTTTTACAAGAAGAATATCAAAATGATTCAACTTTTAACAGGAATAACTTTAGTTTTTAATAGTTCTCCAGAAGCTAAATAGCAAGAATAGTCTAAATCAATATTAACCTTTTGAATACTCCAGCTTAACTCATCTAACGTACAGTTCAGGGTAGTATAATCAGGATAAATCTCTTTGGGGTCAATGTGCATGCCCCTTCCATCTGCTTTCATGATCGCTTCTTTGATTGACCAAACATTGAAAAATGCGGGAATTTCCTGAGCAAATGAGTTAATAAATTCATGGTCATTAGCATTCAGTACCGCATTGAAATCCTCTAAGTCTATAGGCTTTACTTGTTCGATATCAATCCCAATTTCACAATTTGCGACAGCACAAACTACATAATCTCCTGCATGCGAAATATTGAAATGGAGGTCTGTGTTACTGAGGTAAGGTTTGTTAAGAGCATCCCGTTCGAGATAAGTCAATACTTCTTTATCGAGATTGTAATCAGATTGTAAGGCCGATTTCAAAAGAAACTTCCCAAGAGCACATCTCAATTGATCAACTTCAAATTTATATTTCGCCACTTCCTCCTTGAGCCGAATAGGAAATGAATCAGCAATGCTTAGATCGAAATCTTTAATATTTGCGCAATAAATTCTTACCAATTTGTTGATTTATAATCAATAAAATCTCCTTGAAATGTTCTAATATAAAAAATGTTTATCGGCTCAAAGCAGAATACACCCCATTATTAACAGACCATAAGATTCTGTCCAAACCAGTGACTTCGCCATCTAGATTATAATCTCCAAGAGCATAAACGTTAAACCCGCCATTTTGAAGTGACCAGCTTGCATTATCTACACCGTTAATGTCATATCCGTTAAGATCCAGTAATTGATCCCCGTCTCCTGCAAACATCCCCCAAACCCCTGGTTCAATTTGTTTCTGACCGGAGCCACCTCCTGCCTTGTAGCTGTCTCCATTTCTGAAATCATAGGAGATTGCCCCTTGCACAACAGCAATCGCGGATGAAGACATAAGACCTACGTGATTGCGATGCTCCGCAACAACATAAAAAGAAGAACCCAGATTTTCAGGGAAAAAGTCCTCATCCGGAAAAAACAGACACCCGTCTGCTTGTAAAATAGCCGCAGTAGCCAACACTTCTGAAGACTTAGACGGATTAGTTCTGAAACTTACTTTTAACCAGTCTACTGCTTGAGCAGGCACATTGACAACCGACTCTAACCCCGAATAATTCCAAGGGGGTGTTTTGTAAGGTTGTGCCATAGGCAATAAGTTCCGTTGCGCCAACAAGGAAGTCATCTGATTCGAGTTGGTGTCATAAGCGCCTTCCATCCATAAACAAATTGTGGGTGTGATATAAGTAGACTGACAGTTTTCAAATAAAATTTCGCCAAACGTACTTGGATCGTTCCAGGCCAAATTCTGGTCATCATTCCAAGACATAAATTTGTCTCTTGCACCTCCATTATCGTCATCGTTTACATGAACATCAAATCCAATCTTTGAACCTTCTACAACTGGAGGAATACCAATAAATGCCCAGCTAGCTCGTATTTCTATATCATAGCCTGTACTTGTAGTTACCATAACAAAATCAAGTCCTTGAGGATTGTTAATACCTCCTGAAGTATTATAAGCAATCGGATCATTGTAACGAAACATTAATTGATAATCATTCCCATCATAAGTCATATTTTTTTCATTGCCACCATCAATGTAAAGCTCAAAACTATCATCATCCCAAATGTTCGGAGAATCATTACTTAGTATATTATCATTGACTTTTCCAAAGACGTATAGGTAAGTATCGTCCCAACCTAATTTAAACTCAGCACTTAAATCAGAAGCATTACCAATCGTTCCGCCCAGTACTTTTGTCAAATAAAGAATAGAATCTGCTGACCATTCCATATCATTTCCATCAATTACTGGTGGGCTATTAAACTGACAAATCCCACTACCAGGTACTAATAAGTTAACTGCACTAGCGTTTCGAGTAGCGCCATCATCATCCATTGCTATGGCAGTGATCGCATAAATCCCGGTTGTGGAAGGTGTAAAACTCACTTGATAAGGCATATTGGTTGAAGTACCAACAGACGCTCCATTCACAAAGAACTCTACTTGATTAACTGTACCGTCCGAATCAGTAGCCGTTGCTTTAATCTGTATCGTTGTTCCCAGGGAAACCGAAGTATTGTTGATAGGATCTGTAATAGTGACGACAGGCAACTGATTTACTGGGCCTCCTGAGCAATGCTGTTGCCAGGTAGACACGATACTCTTTACTTTCGTACCTGATGCTGTAAGATCTGAGGCGGACCAACCCCCATTCGGACTCGCTCCAGGAATCAGCACCGAGGCGCCTTCGTTCTTATCATGCAGAGACCAGTTGGCGTGTGAGATATTGTTAGTTTCGAGAAAACTCATCCAAGTATCCGTTGCAGCATAGTCAACACTGCCATTCCCGCTTGCAGAGACAGTCCCCCACTCCGTAACAAACAAGGCGATACCGTTATTTAAAGCGGTTTGTGCTTTTTGTCTTAGACTTGCACCGTGAGTTGCCGCATAAAAATGAAGCGTATAGGCAATGTTTGTAGACATCGTAATTGGATCATACGAAGCAGCATCTACGTCTTGTGACCAGGTTGGTGTCCCAACAATTATCATATTATCAGGATCGATGGCACGAATGGCTGCGATCACTGCTTCTGCATACGGTTTAATAGTATTTGACCAAGAGATCTGAAGTGGCTCGTTGTATATTTCATAAATGACATTAGGAGAATTCCCATAGGTTTGCGCCATTTCCTGAAAAAATAAAATGGCTTCGGCTTGGTGCTGTTCTGCATGATGTGAATGCCAATCAATAATAACATAAAGGCCTGCTGCAATCGCAGCATCGACTACCGCTTTTACTCTATTTTTGTTGCCTACGGGATCTGTAAGGTACCCACCATAATCCTCAACGCCCATTGCTGCGCGGACGATGGTCGTATTCCAGTCGACTTTCAACCAATTTACGGTGTTGGCATTGTAGTATTTATCTGCACCCCATCCTGTATTGGACCAGAAAAGACTGTTGCCTGCAAAACTAACAATATTGTTGTTTTGATCTACGATTTTCGTTCCACTAACACTGAGTAAACCGTGAACATCAACAGGGTTGGAGCCGCAGTAATTCTGAGCGACCAAATTGTTTGTACACCAAAGCGTAAAGAAAAGACCAAAACAGAGCTTACCCCAATTATTTCCAAGTAGAAAAGACTTCATAATCCATTAATTTTATTAAAAGGAGGACCCTTTATAGCAGCATAAATTTAATGAAATAATTCTAGAACTTTGTGAGTTCTCCTAGAAATATTATACTAAAATAATATACAAGGATTGATTAATAAGTAAATCAAGTCGTCTTCTCACCCCATTCATGAATTAACATGGCTAACAAAGTCATCAGGAAATGCCCTGTCTTTCTATTGATTATTGCTGTAGGAAGGGCGTGAGGGCAAGCAATGAATTCATTTTCCGATGCCTCTACAATAATTGGCATTCCATACAACTCGTCATTTGGATCAGAAAGGCTAATGTCCCATTCAGCGTTGATATTCCGACAAATCGTTTCACCAATATATCGCGCCAAATAATCCACAAAATTTGCCACCTTAGGATCAGAAAAATCCTGATAGCTCGCAAACGATTTCAACAACCAGGTTTCCAGTACATCAAAAGATTCCAAACTAAAATCTAATTTTTCTTTCATTGAATCATCAAATGAATTCACAAAGTAGTCTAGTTGTTTATCCATTTGGGATACCCAAAGCTCAAATTTTTCTCTTCTACCTTCCATTTTGCTGCACTTTATTTACCGCAAATATAATATTTTGAATGGTATGCTTTTTAAGAGAACTTAAAACAAGCTACCTTTCGCTGTAAGTCGTTTTACCTCTGTCAGCCCACTAATCAACCAAAAGGACCTCAAAACGCTTAAAAACAGCTTTAAACCGCGTTTTGCAATAGGAGATTTTGTTGCTCGATTTATTCGCTAGTTTGATTTTGCTTTGTGCTTACTTCTTCACGCTTCCAAATATCCCGTTACTTCACTAATTACAACTTGAGTGCTGTAATTGATAAGGACAAAACAAAGGAGAGCAGGACAATTATTCGAATCATGTTGGTTTTAAAAAGGATTTTCATTAGTCTTCCTTCTGATAGACTATAACTGTCCGTAGCAAGGATTGAACTATTATTATTTTTATTATGCAATAAGTAATCATGCCTGGCAATTATTGGATCGTGGCTCGTCATAGAAACCATTTGGATGTCATGTCTGCCAATACGATTTATTTGGATAGCTTAACTACCGCTACCTACAGCTTTACCCAATCCGGAGCATTTGATAATGGTACAAAGCTCCTTGCTAATGGAAATCATGTGCTGTATGGTGGAGATGTGAATCAGGACGATGTTATTTCTTCTCCTGACCGAAGTGAAATGTGGAATAATAGAAATCAAGCCGGCTATCTGATTACAGACCCGACCTTAGATGGAACTTGTTCTTCAGGTGATAGAAGCCAGGCCTGGAACAATCGTAATAAGGATACGAAAGTTTCTTGAACCCAGATTATGCAATAGACCTTGGGGTTTACAATAGCATCTACGTCTCTCAAGCCACCGATGGATAAACCACCCAACGACAACAGTTTTTCCATTTGCCATGGGGAGTGTAATCCGTTAATCATATGGTGACGGTGAGCGGTTGGCGTATTTTCTGTAGGATGTTGGGCCCAAGTACTCCACATTCAAAACAATTCAACTGAATTCGGTAACGATAAAAGAGGCTTATTTGGCGACATGCCTCATCCTTTGTCAACTTGTTGCGCGGCACTCTTCCAGACAGAAATGGAGGGATACGCCCTAAAAAAATTCAAAATCGGAAGGACATTTACACCCAAAATAACATTAGAATCAAGTTATATTAAAAAAAATAATTTGAATTAAGTGTTACAATTTTATTAATTTAGTAACTGAATGAATTTATTGCTGTCAATTCGCATTATAAATCAAGCTATGGAATAATGAAATGTGAATTGATAATAATCAAACTACCATCTTATGAAACTCTTTACGACAATCACAACCCTGGTCTTATTGTGTGTATTTTTGAATGTTAATGCACAATGTCCTGCAAATCCTGTATTGACAAATTTTACCACCTCAACCACTGAATCCTTTTGTGAATCAGACGGTACCATTACGATAACCGGAAAAACAGGTGGCCAAGCTCCCTTCCTTCATGCGATCATCGCTGGACCAGAGACACGACCTGGCCAAAACTCGAATATGTTTGGTGCATTGCCTTCAGGCACCTATACCGTGGAAGTCCGTGACTTTTGTGCTACGATTATTACTAGAAGTATAGTGGTTAGTGGAAATCATACGCCATTAACATTAACCGTAAACGCACAAGAAGTAAAATGTGGCTTGGACGGTACAATCTGCGGTATTCCAGGTGGTGGAGGTGATACCACTGGCGGTACAGTAGACTACATGTATCGACTAATCAAAGTGGATGTGACGCCACCTGACACCATCGTCCAGATGCAGGCAGATTCCTGCTTTACTGGTCTAGAAGAAGGAGATTACGACGTACAGGTATTTGACGAATGTGATAACTTTCAAACTCGGGGAATTATTCTTGGGCGTAAAAAATATGCTACCGCAGGAGCAGTTTACGGCTCATGGACACATAGTTGTGACTCAATTGGTATGAGATTGTATATGCGTAGCTTCGGTGTCGGTCCATCAGGAGAACCACCAATCAACTGGGAAATTATCTCTTCTACGATACCTGGATATATTGGAACTTCAGGAACCTGGAACGCTATGAATGACTATGACACCTTGTACTATGATGCCATTCATCGTGGTCAAAACCCTGCAAACCAATGGACTATCCAGACCACCGATGCGTGTGGGGTGGTAAAAACAAGTAACTACAAATTTGCAAATAGAGCAGGATATACATCCTCTACGATTAATGTCTGTAACCAAGTTTCAATTTATCCAAGGCGATCTACTGGAACCAGTGCCCCCTTTGCATGTCCACCAGGAACAGTTACCTATGAAATGACCTCTGCTCCTGCTGGGTACCCACTCCCGCCTCCATCTACAACAGTTGATACGTTTAATGTCCTGCCAGGAACTTATTGCTTTAAAGTTATTGATTGTTGTACAGACACCTTTGAATTTTGTAGCTATACCGTTCCAATAGCTGAAATGGGAGCAATTTCATTAAACAGTTTACGATATTTCACCTGCTACCCAGGATCTGTCCATTTTTCCTTCAACGCTGCAGGCTCTCAGGGAGGTGGAGATAAAATCGTTACGAGTGCGCCTCCTGGCTATTCAAATCCACTTCCGGATACAGTTTCTAATATTTCTTCAACTAATTATAGATCAGTTTATAAACCACCTGGAACGTATTGTTTTGAAGTTAGTGATCGATGTGGAAGAATGTCAGATACTTGTTTAACCATTACAGACACCTTGATTTTTGAAATGGAATACGAAATCATCCCTGGATGTACCAATGAAAATCAGGTATGTATGACCTATACGTCAAATGAAAGAATTGAATTCGGACTATCAGGGAAGCCAGCTATTGTTGGACAGCCAGGAACCAATATGAACATTTGTTTTACGAATGTCACTTCTGGTAACAAAACGTTAAGAACTGAGATATTCAACGGTTTTGCGATTAATTGTGCCCTTGAACTTGATCAATTGAACATTCCTCCTTACGAACCACCTACAATTGATGGTGCCTGGGGAATTGAATGTGACGGTGGAACAGGTCTGATCACTGTAGGTGCCGATCTAGGCGTTGAGCCATATACGTATGAGTTGTTTGCAGGGCCAGTAACACGTCCTTTACAAACTAGTCCGTACTTCCCAGGATTGCCTCTTGGTACGTACAGTATTCGAGTATTTGATGTGTGTAACAACTCCTTCATTGCAGATGTAGACGTGGAACCTGCTACTTTACTTATCAGAGGATATGATGGTGCAGGCTGTATCGGTGATTCAATAGCTTTCTTTGTGGATAGTATCTTTGGGGCGACTTACTTGTGGTCAGGACCAGGGGGGTTTACTAGCAACAGTTCTATTGTGACGTTGCCAAGTGCTAGTCTTTCAGACGCTGGACTTTATACGGTGAATGTTGTTTTAGAAGATGAAGCAAATAATCTCTGTATTGATAAAACCTTATCGGTTAATGTACAAGTGTTTGACTGTGTCTGCAGTCTTCAAGCCTTCGACGCCACCATGGTATCTTGCTTTAATGCTAACAACGGGTCGATTACTGCAAACATAGCCAGCGGTTCGGGAGCACCATTCACATATCTATGGAGTAATGGTGGAACAGGCCAAACCATTGGAAGTCTCTCACCAGGATCCTATTCCGTTACAGTGAGTGATGTAGCTGGATGTACGGTATTCGGTGATACGATCATTACTCAGCCAGCCCCAATTGTTATGTCTATGAATGTTACTGATATCTCTTGTTTTACAACAACAGATGGTGAAGCAGCCTTGATAGTTGGAGGCGGAACTCCAAGTTATACTTATCTATGGGATTCTGGAGCTAACAACCAAACAACAGCTACTGCTACTGGACTTGGTGTTGGTAGTTATACTATAACGGTAACCGACCAAATGGGTTGTATTCATATCGCTTTGGCTAATGTCGACCAAGAAGTTTGTTCAGATTGTGAGACCTGTGAAGCTGCAGCGGCTGGAACGATAGACATTTGTGCTCTTTTAACGATTGACCCAAACAACCCAATTAGTACAGCTGATTGTGATGAAGGCGGTATTGATAACATTACGGAATGTAATAATGGCGGTGACCCATCCAACCCAAGTGATGATTGCCAAATAGCCATTTCAGCAGGGATTGACCTCTGTATATTGATTGGAGGAAATGCTTCTCATCCAATGGCTGAGCAAGATTGTGATGAGGGTGGCGTCCCTAATTTGGAAGAATGTGCCAACAACGGTGATCCAACCGATCCTGGCGACGATTGTCAAATCGCTATAGATGCTGACATTAATATTTGTGCATTAATTAGCTATAATGCCGGACACCCATTAGCAAACGAGGACTGTGATGGTGGAGGTGTTATCAATATTACAGAATGTGAGTCAGGTGAAGATCCATCTGACCCAGCTGATGACTGCTTATCTGCTGCCGCTTCAGGTATGGATATTTGTGCATTAATTCTCGGTGGACAAACTGGTTGGGCAACCTTAGATTGTGATGGTGGTGGTATTATCAACTCAGTAGAATGCGCAAATGGAGATAATCCTTCAGACCCGCAAGATGATCTTTCTTGTCCCTCTGATCCTTGTGAAGAAGCTACAGCCAATAACTTAGATATCTGTGTAATCCTTTCCGCTGATCCGACCAATCCAATTGGCACCTTAGATTGTGATGAGGGCGGTGTAGACAACGCAACTGAGTGCGCTAACAATGGTGACCCGAACGATCCTGCAGATGATTGCCAGATTGCGATTAATGCAGGCATAGATCTTTGTATATTGATTGGCGGTAATGCCTCTCACCCATTGGCAGATTTAGATTGTGATAATGGTGGTGTTCCTAATATAGATGAATGTTTAAACAATGGTGAGCCTTCTGACCCTATCGACGATTGTCAGGTCGCGATTGATGCTAATATGAATATTTGCGCATTGATTAATTACGATCCAGGACATCCATTAGCAAGAGAAGACTGTGATGGAGGTGGCGTAATGAACCTTACTGAATGTAATTCCGGTGGAGACCCTGCTGATCCTGTTGACGATTGCGATGTCTTGGTAGTAGAGGGCGTTGATTTATGTACATTCTTAATGAATAATCCAGGAAACCCAATCAGTGGTACAGATTGTGATGAAGATGGTGTCACCAATGGAATGGAGTGTTCAGACAATACAGATCCACTTGATCCTTGTGATTTCGAACCTGGAAGTATCACGTTGCCAGTAACGGCAGATCAGAGTGAATGTGAGAATCTGTGTCCTGACCTGACACCAATTACGACGATACTTCCTGGGAATATTGCAGGTGCATCTCCTGTAGGCGTTGCCGTTGAGATTACTGAATTGAATGGAATAGATACAGATGGATCGGCCATATTAGTGCGAATGCCTTCTGATCCAAGATTTACATTTATCTGGGATCCGTTCTTGGTAACCGCAGCGCTTACTCCTGTTGATAACTCACTGTGGAACTACTTAGGTGACAATGGTGTAGTCCATACCTTCCAGTATACTGGCAATGGAACCATCATTTCTGGTGGTGATACCAAGGCATTTGGCTTTGAATCGGTCTACGATCCTCAGAATACGGATGGACAAACCACGATTACCGCATCCATTGTGCCGTTTGGTGGTGGGGAGTGTAATATCCTAAATGATACCGACTCGGAACGACTTGTTTATTTTGAGTAGTTGAGCAATTTGAGCGCTGAAAGTGCAACATCATACTAAATCTATGACGCACTTTCAGCACTCAAATAATCTTAGGGGTCTTACTATGGTCTTTACTGATAAATTAATTATCGGGACAGAATAAGGTTATTGTATGGTAATCGTCTAGGTTAAGTATATCGCAGCTTACCTATGCTAGGGTTTCTATCGCCTACAGTGCTTCAACAAGTTGACACCAACTTATAATTTTTATACTCCTGAACCCCTTTCGGGGAAATGCACCCCTTTATAGCGTCTTTTATTTCGTTTCAACATTGATGTATTGGATTCATTCTCAAGCTTGTTTGATTAAAAGACATGCTTTACTTACTCAAGTATTACAGTTTAATACACTTCAAGACCCCACATTGATTACTTTTGAGTCGAATGAAGTAAGTCCCGGGAGAGAAATCTGAAATGTCAATTCTTGTAAGGGGAGAGGCGGATTCCTCTCGGACTAATTGCCCAATAACATTGAAGATTTGAATTTGATCTGAGATATTCTGCTCCTTAAATTCGAGGGAAATGGTTTCAGCAGTTGGGTTAGGGAAAATGCTCCAGCAGTCATACGCTGTGCTTTGGTGGTTTTCTGTACCCAATGTACACACATAGTTAATGGTAATGGTAGTCGTGTCTATGGGACAATCGGCGTTTGGATCAACCACCTTGCAGATATACTCTCCGGGGTCCGTAATAAGTAAGGTGTCTTCATTGGTGTAAGCTGGCAAAGGTATATTATCTTGATACCAAAGGATAATTTCAGTGCCAGAAAGACCATAGGAACTCAGAACGGCAAATGCAACTGTATCACCTTCGCAAGGATCGCCCACAGCATCAAAATAGATGTTTGTGTATTCAGTCCTTTTTCCCAGCGTTTGCGATAACTCAGCACATCCATTGACGGTAGAAATAACGGAATAGTGAGGAGTTGTATAGTCGGAATACTTAACAAACTGATTGGTTTCAGGTATTGGCGTCCCCCAACTAAACCATTGATAGGAATCGGCTGGCTGTGTCCAAATCGTATCACTATTACAGAGAAAGGGTTGTGATGTATAAGTAATGACGGGTGTATGGCTACAAAAATGAATAACAGTATCCTTAACACTGAAGTAATTTCCCTGAAGATCGCAATTTGAGGTGGTCAATTGGACTGTGTAGGTACCATCTGCCAAATAAGAGTGATTTGTAAACCCATTCGTACTGGTGTTACCATCACCAAAATCCCATAAGTAGTTTTGCTTAATGTCATATGCTTTTACTCTAAAATCGACTTCATTTACCCCTGCCCCAATGTAGTATCCGAAATCAGCTTCGGGTAGTTTTTTGAAATTCCATTGACTCAACTGGTCATAAACAATTATTTTGGCTGCTTGTTTGATGGCTGCCGCCTCAATTGGGCCTAAACCGAAATCAAAGGAGATTAATGTTGGGTCTTTTTTGAATATTGACGCATAAAAACAGCATGCGGCTGCATAAGACCCGGCTGTTGAGGGATGACTTCCGTCCGGATGGTATAATTCAATAGACGGATGATGTTGTCGGATATAACGCCAGACGACAGAAACGGGAGCCACCTCGCCATTCACAACTTCTGTCATATACAGATACTCATTTCTCAAAGTGGTGTCCATGCCCAGGTAGGTGCACATTACCGAGGTGTAACTACAGTAAGTCGCATCTCCATTTTTTCGTCCCCAGGTCATATAAGGCATAACGGTAGCACAGGGATTTTGCTTTCTAATTTTGGTATAAAGTCCATTCATCCCACTTTGAAAAATACTTGTTTCTAAAATCGGTTCACGGCTTTGTCCCTGCAACACAACAGAGTCCCAACCGCCTGTGTCTATTTTAGCGATACTTGTGAGATCATGACTATGACTGGTTAACCGATAGCCGCCTGGCGTATAACTGTCAAAAACTAAAGTGTCACCAGCGGACAGGGCAACGTCGTGTACTAACTGAGGCAAGTTGTTAAATCCTGTGTAGCTGTTGCCTAAGAATAGTACCTGGCTTTTTTGTTGAGCGTTTAACGTTTCCACTAAGAGCACCAAGCAGATGGTGGAAAGAATCAGGAAATAATGTCTAGTTTGTATTGGCATTTCTAATTCTTTTGAAGTATTGAGCATTAATGACCAATAAATATACATCATTTCCTAGTCTTGTGTATATTAAATATCGTATAAGGCAGGCGTTGTCACCTATTTTAGGACAGGACAATCCTTAACCATTGTCATAACATTGGCTAGAATAATGCGAATCAATTATGGGAGCAAAAACATACAAAGAGCTCACATCTTTCTAAAAAATTAGTTAAATTGTGTTTTTAACTCAACAACAACAATATGAAACATTTAATACTCCTCACTTTTACGCTGTTTTCCTTATCAGCTTCTTCACAAACACAAATTGGTAGTGACATCGATGGGGAAGCCGCTGAAGACTGGTCAGGACAATCAGTTTTCCTTTCTTCTGACGGTAAAAGAGTTGCTATTGGCGCACCAGAAAATGATGGAAATGGGCTTTACTCAGGTCATGTAAGAATTTATGAAGCAGTTAATGGAATTTGGACACAAGTTGGTAGTGACATTGATGGTGAAAAGGGTGAAGACGAATCAGGTTGGTCAGTATCACTTTCTTCTGATGGTACAAGAGTTGCTATTGGCGCACCAGAAAATGATGGAAATGGATTTCAATCTGGACATGTAAGAATTTATGAGGAAAATACTGGTAACTGGACACAAATTGGAAGTGACATCAATGGTGAAGGTGCTGATGACTATTCAGGCCGATCCGTATCACTTTCTTCTGATGGTAAAAGAATCGCTGTTGGAGCTCATGCTAATGATGAAAATGGGTTTGAGTCAGGACATGTAAAAATTTACGAAGAAAATAATGGTGCTTGGACACAAATTGGAAGTGACATCAATGGTGAAGGTGCTGATGACAGGTCAGGCTGGTCAGTTTCACTTTCTTCTGATGGCAAAAAAGTGGCTATTGGTGCACCTTTAAATGAAGAAAATGGATCTCAATCAGGACATGTAAGAATTTATGAGGAAAATACTGGTAACTGGACACAAATTGGAAGTGACATTGATGGTGAAACCGACGATGATCGTTCAGGTGAATCTGTATCACTTTCTTCTGATGGTAAGAGAATTGCTATTGGCGCGCCTAATAATTCTGGAAATGGGCTTTATTCAGGTCATGTAAGAATTTATGAAGAAAGCAGTGGTACTTGGACACAAATTGGTAATGACATTGATGGTGAAGCCGATTTTGATGGTTCAGGCTGGTCAGTATCAATTTCTTCTAATGGAAAAAGAGTGGCTATTGGAGCACCAGGTAATGATAATAATGGAAGTTCATCAGGTCATGTAAGAATTTACGACGAAATCAATGGTACGTGGGCACAAACTGGAAGTGACATCGATGGTGAAGCTATTGATGACCGGTCAGGCAGATCAGTATCAATTTCTTCTGATGGTAAACGAGTGGCTATTGGAGCACGTACTAATAATGGAAATGGCACAGAGTCAGGACACATAAGAATCTTTGCGCTTAGCAATCCTCCAACCTCCAATATGAATCTGGAAAATTTGCTCAACTCCTTCACCGTCCTCCCTAATCCAAGCGTTGGTCAATTCCAATTAGAGGTTACTGGAGAACCAATCAATCAACTAAAACTGCAAGTCATTAATGCCCTAGGTGTTAGAGTGTTTGAACGCTCCATCGACTTCTCTTCTGGTCAAGTAACGACTGCTATCGACTTGGAGGTGCCTTCTGGAAACTACATGCTTATGGTGCAGCATGGGCAACACAAGGCATACAGAAAACTGTCGATTGTTGAATAGCCTATTCACCAACAATCCTTTCAAAATCCATATTTGTTCCTAGTAATCTTTTTTGAAGTGCCGTTGTAAACTACCTCCTTGGTTAGTGTCAACGTTTCGGGTGTGT